>Ga0207433_10001872_pt1 | contig 44246 bp, 36 predicted proteins | sample YelNatPaOPGAMG01_FD_187559 | JGI IMG/M metagenome (GOLD analysis project Ga0207433, IMG submission 187559) | Hot spring thermophilic microbial communities from Obsidian Pool, Yellowstone National Park, USA - OP-RAMG-01 (SPAdes) (version 3) | ecosystem: Environmental > Aquatic > Thermal springs...
CAGCCCCAGGTCTCCACGAACGGCTCCACCTGGACCAGCGTGGGCACGGCCATCAACCGTTACGACGGCTCCACGGGCTGGAAGCAGCACACCATCAGCATCACGACCTACAAGGGCTCGACGGTCTACCTGGGCTTCCTGGCCACGAGCGCCTACGGCAACAACATGTACATGGACGACGTATCGGTCGTCGCACAGTAAAGGCAGCGCATTTTCACTTTCAAGGGGGCGCCTTCGGGCGCCCCCCTTTTTTGTCGGCCGGAGGAGGCCCCACTTGAGTGAAGCATTCCCCTGCGTCCGGGTGATCCCTCGGTCGCGACCAGGTATCAGCCCAGGCGCCCGTAGGTCCGGCCACGCCAGACCAGGCCGCGGCGGTAGTACCTCCAGGCGGACCGGAGGAGGATCCACGACCAGAGCAGGGGCCGGAGGGGAAAGGCCAGCGCGGCCCAGAGGGGGTGGCGTGACCAGAGGCAGGTGGCGGCGTTGCAGATCAGGCCGGCGGCCACAGCCAGGCCGGCGGGCCACCGCAGCGGCGCGAGGGCGGGGAACGGGAGGCTGGCCAGCAGCAGCGCCGCCGGGAGGGTATGCACGAGGAGGTCTCCGCCCTGCCAAAAGGCGGCCCAGAGAGGGTTGCGCCCGAAGAAGTGGTAGTAGTTCTTCGTGAAGCCCTCCACGCAGCCGCGGAGGCCCTCGTACATCCTCACTCGAATGGAGTCGAAGGCGGTCACGAAGCGGAACCGGCCCCGGTAGCGTTTCATCATCTTCCCCATGGCCACGTCGTCGATGACCTCCGCCTTGATCCGATCGATGCCGCCCGCCGCCTCGAAGGCGTCTCGGCGCACGAGGTTGCCCGAGCCGGCCCCGAAGGCGAAGCTCCTGAACCACGGGATGTTGTGCAGGAACGACGGGGAGGCGTAGAGGCAGAAGGCGTCCAGCATGGTCATGACGAGCGGCTCCAGCCCCCTGCTTTCGAGATGGGAGAGCAAAAGGAGCATGTCGAGATTCCTCGACATCAGCTCGGCCACGGCCCGGCGGTGCACCCCGGGGGCGTAGAGCACGTCGGCGTCCGCGAAGAGCAGGAGATCGCCCTTGGCCCTGGAGAGCCCCACGCGCTGGGCGTTGGGCTTGCCCAGCCAGCCCTCCGGAGGCTCCTGCCCGCGGACCACCTCGAGGCAGGGACAGGAACGCTGAAGGTTGTCTAGGATCCCGGCCGTCCCGTCGCTGGAGCCGTCGTCTACCACCACCACCTGGAGGCGCGGGTAGTCCTGGCGGCAGTGGGCCTCTATGGTCCGCCCGATGATCGCCGCCTCGTTGCGCGCGGGAATGATGACGGTCAGGGAGGGCCATTCACGGAGAGAGAGATCGGAGGCGAGTTTGGGAAGAAGGAGGAGGTTCAGGACCAGCATCAGGCAGGCTGAGGCCCACCAAGCGGCGATGACCCAAAAAAACAGCTCCGCAGCGGCGGTCATGACTCCAGCGGCCTCCTCTTTCGCCGGCCGGGCGCGCAGCTTCTGCCGTTCGAGGCGGTGCGAGGGAGAAGCGAATTCACGCTTGGCCTGATAAACACGGCTCCCGGTGGAGCATGGCCGCTGGGCCTATCTCCTGGTAGAAGAGCCAGAGGAGGAGCGCTTCGAAGCCGGGCAGCGGTCTGTCCGGAAGGGGTTCCACCGCCTCCGCCGTCCAGTCCCAGACCGCCGAACCGCCGTTCACGACCAGGCCCCGGCGGTCTTCACCGGCGAACCACTCTCCGGCGGCTCGCCGAATGAACCCCGGTTCGGTGGGGACGGTGCGGTATCCCGCCAAACCGTGGCCCCGCTCCGCCGGCATGGCTTGGATGGCACGGCCGGACTCGTCTGTGGATTCCTTTCGCGAATCTGACACCGCGGGCACCGCGAAGCTCAGCAGGGCCGAAGCTTTGTCTTGATGTCCCCGATGAGACACGGCCTGCCCCCTCCAGGTTCGATCACGGACGAAGCCCTGCTTCCTCAAGCGCCCTTGGAGAGCGCCAGCCTCACCAGGGTCCGAACGCCAGCGCCCGAGCCCTCCGCTTTGTGGGCATCGATCCCGTCGTCTTCGCGAAGGGCCGGGCCGGCGATGTCCAGGTGGACCCAAGGCGTCCCTTCGTCGATAAAATGTTTGAGAAAGAGGCCGGCGGTGAGGGCCCCGCCCCAACGGATCCGGGAGATGTTGGCCACATCCGCCACGGCGCTCTTGATGTACTTGCCGTAAGCTTCGGGGAGCGGGAGCGGCCAGAGGAGATCGCCGGAACCCTTGGCCGCGGCCAGGACCTCGTCGAGGAAGGCCTGGTCGTTGCCCATGGCGCCGGCGTAGTCCGGACCCAGGGCCACGACGCATGCGCCCGTAAGGGTGGCCAGGTCCACGATTGCGTCCACCTTCTGCCGCTGGACGTAGGCGAGAGCGTCGGCCAGCGTGAGCCTTCCCTCGGCGTCCGTGTTGAGGACCTCGATGGTCTTGCCGCTCATGCTCTTCAGGATGTCGCCGGGGCGGTAGGCCGAACCGCCCGGCATGTTTTCGGCCATGGCCATCACGGCCTCCACGGCCACCGCCGGCTTCAGTTCGCCGATGGCCTTCATGGCGCCCAGCACGGCGGCCGATCCGGCCATGTCGCTCTTCATGGCGCCCATGTTGTCGGCTGGCTTGAGGGAGAGCCCGCCCGAATCGAAGGTCAGCCCCTTGCCCACGAGGCCGAGCCGGAATCGCGCTCCCTTCGGCCGGTAGGAGAGGTGGATGAACCGCGGCGGGTTCTTGGACCCCTGCGCCACGGCGAGATAGGCGCCCATCCCCATCTTCTCGCAGGCCTCCTCGTCGTACACCTTGAGGGAGAAGCCGTACTCCTTCGCCAGCTTCTTGGCCTCCTCGGCCATGCGGGCGGGAGTGAGCACGTTGGAGGGCTCGCTCACGAGGGTGCGCGCGAAGAGCGTGGCCTGGGCCAGCACCTCTCCCCTCCGCGCCCCCTCCTCATACTCAGGCTTCCTCTTGCTCACCAGGATGCGGCAGGCGTGCAGGCCGTCGTAGGGGGTCTCCTCCCCGGTCTTGTACCGCCCGAAGCGCTCGTTGGCCAGGAGCAGGCCCTCCGTCAGGGCGCAGATGGACTCGCTGCGGGCTTGCGGCGAATCCGCATCGAGAGGAAGAGCCAGGGCGGCCTCCTTGAGAAAGCGCTCGTGGAGCTTGCGCACGGCCAGCGCGGAGGCCGCCCTCAAGCCGTCGGGCCCGAGTGCTGCTCGCGTTCCGAGGCCGACCACCAGAAGGTGCTTGGCCGGCGCGCCGAAGAGATCAAAGGCGAAGAAGGCTTCACCGGCCTTGCCCTTGAAGCGGATCTGGCGCGCCGTCTCGGTGAGCTGATTGCCTGCGGATAACGGCGTGAAATCGAGATCCTCGAACACTCCGAAGACGATAGCCTCGGCCTTCACGCTCTCGGGGGATCCGGTGACGATCTGCCAACGCATGAGCTCTCCTTTTGCTTCGGAACGGAACGGACGGGCGGCCCGGCCCTCCATGCCCGCGTACGGGGCCGGCTTGTTCCCTTCACCCTCTCCCTGGGAGGAGGATACCCATGATCATCAGCCCACCACCGCCTTACGGATCTTCCTGTGCGGGGCAGACCCGTGGGTCACGCGGCTCCGCACAGCCTGAGCGATACCCTCGGAGGTCAGCCCGATGGATTTCAGCAGCTCCGGCCTGGAGCCGTGCGTCACGAACCGATCGGGAATGGCCAATACGGCCACGGGCGAGGAGACCCCGTGCGCCTCCTTCCACTCCATCACCGCGGAGCCGAAACCCCCGGAGGCGATGCCCTCTTCTACGGTGAAGACCATGCGGGCCGAGGACATGCGGTGGGCGAGGTACTCCTCATCCAGGGGCTTGATGAAGCGGCAATTCACGACCTCCGCGTGGTACCCCTCCACGGCCAGCGCCTCGGCCGCCACGAGGGCCTCCTGGACCATGGGTCCCACGGCCAAGAAAATCAGATCTTCGCCCTCTCGGACGATCTCCCACCGCCCCAGGGGGAGGACCTTCGGTTCGGCCTCTGGATCGAAGGGAACGGCCGGCGCCTTCGGGTATCGAATGGCGAAGGGACCATCGCTGTAGGCCAGGGCTGTGGCCATGAGATTGCGCAGTTCGTTGCCGTCCCTGGGCGCGCTGACCACCATGCCGGGGATGGGCCGCAGATAGGCTATGTCGAAGGCCCCGTGGTGGGTGGGGCCGTCCTCCCCGGCCAGTCCCGAGCGGTCCAGGCAAAAGAGGACGGGGAGGCGCTGGAGGGCCACGTCGTGGACGATCGGATCGTAGGCGCGCTGCAGAAAGGTCGAATAGATGGCGCAGACGGGCCGGAGGCCCTGCGTGGCCAGGCCGGCGGCGAAAATGGCGGCGTGTTCCTCGGCGATGCCGACGTCGAAAAAACGGTCCGGGAATTCCAGCGAAAAGGGGACGATGCCCGTTCCCGTCGGCATGGCGGCCGTGATGCCCGCTATGCGCGGATCGCGGCGAGCCAACTGCACGAGGCAGGTGCCGAAGGCATCCTGAAACATGGGCTTGCCGGGTGCCGATGCCTGGATTCCCTCCTCCGGACTGAAGGGCTTGACGCCGTGGTAGCCTTCGGGAGATTCCTCCGCCGGGCCATACCCCTTTCCCTTGGTGGTCAGGACGTGCAGGAGCACGGGCCTGTCCAGGTCCTTCAGGTTCCTCAGGACCTTCACCAGTTCGAGGACGTTATGGCCGTCCATTGGCCCGTAGTAGTCGAAGCCCAGCGCCTCGAAAATAGCTCCGGGTGTGAGGGTGGCCTTGGCTCCCTCCTCGAGGCGGCGGGCGAGGTGAGTCATGGGTTTCCCATAGCGCGGGATCCTTTCGAGCCCCTCCTTGATCCGCCGGCGGAAGGCCTGGTAAAGGGGTGTCTGAGCGAAGTTGTTGAGGTAGCGGTAGATGGCCCCCACGTTGGGAGAGATGGACATCTGGTTGTCGTTCAGGATGGCCAGAAAGCGCCGGCGGGAGGCACCTGCGTTGTTCAATGCCTCGTAGCAGAGGCCCCCGGTGAGGGCCCCGTCCCCGAAAACCGCCGCCACTCGGAACTGCTCTCCCTTGAGGTCCCTGGCCACGGCCATGCCGTAGGCGGCGGAGAGGGCGGTGGAGGCGTGGCCGGCTCCGTAGACGTCGTATTCGCTCTCGGTGCGCTTCAGGAACCCGGAGATTCCGCCCAGCCGGCGGATGGTCTTCAACGCCTCCTTGCGCCCCGTCAGGATCTTGTGGATGTAAGCCTGGTGGCCCACGTCCCAGACGAGTAGGTCCCTCGGCGTGTTGAGAACGTAGTGAAGGGCCACCGTCAGCTCGACCACGCCGAGGCTGCTCGAGAAGTGTCCGCCGATTCCCGAGACCACCTCGATGAGGTAATCACGGAGTTCGCCGCACAGCCTGGGCAGATCCTCTTCGGGCAGTGCCCGAAGGTCCTCGGGAACCTGTATCGCATCCAGGAGTCGGGTCTCTGCCACCAGGCCACCTCGCCATGGGCTAAAAAACAAGAATAGTTATTATTATTCCCGTACTTGCCCGCTGTCAACCGGAGCAGCCGTCCCGCGCGCCTCCATCCCCGGCGGGATGGAGGATTGTGAATGGCGAACCGCTCCTGTCCCTTGTCCCCTATCCCTTGTCCCCTGTCCCCTGTCCCTATCGAGGCTAAGAGAAGAGATTTGGCATTCTTCAGGCGCCCTGACCTATAATGACCTCGATCCTGAGGAGGGTGGCGTGGCCGAAGATCCCAAGCGCCCGGTCAAGAGCATCAGCATCTTCTGGGTTCTGTCCGTCCTCCTGGTCGTCATCGTGGTCGTGCCCCTCGTCACCTACTCCTGGAAGGCCATCTCCATGAGCAAGGACTACATCGAGGAGTCGCTGCGCGAGCGCCAACTGAAGACCTCCATCCCCGCCGCCGCCCACATCCAGAACCTGCTCGATGAGTACCGGCGCCGTCTGGGAGATCTGGTGGCGGCCTTCGAGGTCTACTCGAACGACCCGGACGCGAAGGCGAACTTCGAGAATTTGCTTCAGCGGGACATCCTGGGGCGCTACCTGTCGAACGACACGCTCATTCTCGCCTACCAAGATCCGCAGGGTAACCAGTTCACGGCCCAGTGGAAGGGGCTGATGCCCAACGAACAGGCACAGCTCACCAACCTGGTTTCGCCCGTGGCGCGCCAGTGCCTGTCGAGCGGCCAACCCGGCGCCTCCCCCGTCTTCTACGTCCGCCTGGCCGCCCTGGGCCGCCTCTCCGAACCCGCCATGGTGCTCACCGCGCCCATCCAGTCGGGGGGGCAGACCATGGCGGCCATCACCGGAATCTTTTTGCTCCAGAGCGTTCAGGATAGCCTCACCGATTACAGCCGGGAGTTCTCCCTCTTCGTCACCGACGATAAGGGCAACCTGCTCCTCCACTCCAACGCGGCCTACCAGGGGAGGACCAAGGACCTCTCCACGGACCCCATCGTCGAGCGGATGTTGGTTTCAGGGGTCTATCCCACCAGCGCGGTCAACTACAACGTCACCAAGAGGGTGGACGGAAAGCCACGGACCTATCTCGTGACCTGTGCCCCCATCAACGGCTACCGGTGGCTTCTCTTTGCCCAGGTGGACCGGGAGAAATACTACGCGCCCATCCTCCAGCTCAGGCAGCAGTCGAAACTGTGGGTCTTGCTCTCCATCGCCGGGGCGTTGCTGGTCGGCTTGGTCATGGCCGGCCTCATCACCCGGCCCATCTCCAAGCTGGCGGAGGTGAGCCGGGACCTGGCCCGCGGGAACTTCAGCCAGCGCGCGGACATTCGGAGCCGGAACGAGATCGGCGACCTGGCCCGAGCCTTCAACGCCATGGCCGACGACATCCAGGACTACATCCAGAAGGTGGAGGCCGCCGCCCGCGAGACCCAGCAGCTCTTCATGGACTCCATCCGCGCCATCGCCAATGCTCTGGACGCGAAGGACCCATACACCCGTGGACACTCGGAACGCGTCTCGGCCTACTCCATGATCATCGCGCGGGAGTATGGGCTCGACGAACGGAACCTGCGAATCATAGAGATCTCGTCGCTTCTCCACGACGTGGGCAAGATCGGCATAGAGGACAAGATCCTGCGAAAACCCGGCGCCCTGACCGCGGAGGAGTTCGAAATCATGAAGACCCACCCGCCCAAGGGCGCCCAGATCCTGGGGGGCATCCCGCAAATGAGGGAGATCATCCCCGGTATCCGCCACCACCATGAAAAGTGGGCCGGGGGAGGGTACCCCGACAAGTTGAAGGGGCAAGAGATCCCCGTCATTGCGCGCATCATCGGCGTAGCCGATGCTTTCGACGCCATGACCACCAACCGCCCCTACCAGCGCGCCATGACGCTGGCGCAGGGCGCCGCCCGCATCAACGAACTGAAGGACACGGTCTACGATCCCTCCGTCGTCGCGGCCTTCAACAGCGCCTTCCACAAGGGGCTCTTCCACCAATTCGTGAGGCCGGCCGCCGAGGCCAAGCCCGCCTGAGGGAACCGAGGCAGGGGAACGGGGACACCGGGGGTAAGGAAGGAGCCTCAGGCGTGCTTGGGCAGCTCGATCAGCACGTTGCTTCCAGGCTCCATGTTTTCGATGGCGATGCCCCCGTGGTATTTGGCTAGAATCTCCTTGACCAGGAAGAGGCCCATGCCGAGGCCCGGTTCCTTGTAGCTGGGAACGGTAGGGTTCCCCGCCTCGTAAGGTTCCAGAAGCCGCTCCTTCTGCTCCTTGGGAAAGCCCGGGCCATAGTCCCGCGCGGCGAAGATCACCCTCTTGGCGTCTTGCAGCAGATAGACCTTCACCTTGACCCCCTCGGGGGAGAACTTGAGGGCGTTGTCGAGGATCTGGCGGAACATAATGATGGCATCCTCCCGGTTCATTTCGAAGAAGAGCGTGTCGCCCTCCTTCTGGACCTGGACCTTGAGGTGCTTGCGCTCGGCCACCGAGCCCAGCGCTTCAAGGACCTCCTCCAGAGCGGCCACGAGGTCGCACGACTCGCCGCGAGGCGGCTCCTTGATCCTGGTGTAGGAGAGGAGGTCGTTGATGAGGGTTTCGAGGTGCAGGGACTCCTCGTAGATGATGCCGAGGTATTCGTCGGCGTTCTTCTCCCGCTGCTGCGGGTAGCGGCGGAGGAGGTCGGCGTAGGAGCGGACGTTGGTAAGGGGGGTCTTCATCTCGTGCGAGACGTTGTTCAGGAAGGCCCGCTTGAGCTGGTCGAGCTCCTGGAGCCGCTCCAGGGCCGCCTGCAGGTCGGCGGTCCGTTCCATTACCTTGACCTCCAGGCGCTCGTTGGCAGCGGCCAAGGCGTCGAAGAGAGCCAGCGTCTGAAGCCTCGGAGAGACGATCTGTTCAAGAAGCGCGAGGAACCTGTCCTCTTCCTTGCTGAAGGGGGAGTCCTGAGGTGAATAGGCGATCAGATACGCATTGGGCTTGCCCGGGGCCCCGAGGGGGAGGGCCAAGGCGTCGGCCCGGGGCGGGATGGGCGAGGCTTTGAGCCGCTGAAAAAGGGTGGGTAGGTCCGACAGGTGCGTTCTTTCACCTCGCTGGATTAACCCCAGGGCGAGGTTACCGGCTCCCGGCGCGTCGGCGGTCCAAAGCGGGTCCTCCTCTCCGCCGAAGGTGGCCAGGGGGGAGACGCCGCCCTCGCCGATGGTGAAGAGGGACACCTGCCAGGCGGGCCGGAACTCGTGGAGGACCGTCCCCGTGAGACTCAGCGCCTCCTCGATGCTCTGGGCCGCGGATAGACCCTTCCCGATGGTGTAGATCGTCGTCATCTCATCCAGGCGCGCCTGGTACATCCGGCTCAGGAGCTGGGCCTCCTGGTACTGCTCCGCCAGCTGGGTGCTGGACTGCAGGGCCGCCACGAGCTGCTCTTCGTCGCTCAACCCCACGGCGGGCGGCTGCTCGGGGGCGGCCGGAAGCTGGGCGGGCGGAGTCCTGCGCTTGGCCATGTAGGGGGCGAACACTTCCGACACGGCCGCGGAGATCCGGGCCGGAGTGACGCCGCGATCCGCCAGCTTGAACTTTTCGACGAAGAGCCCCAGCATGAGCTGGATGCAGGTCAGAAAGGTCTGCATGACCCCTTCGCCGTTGAGCGCCGAGGCGAGCGTGACGTAGGGGGAATCGACCTTCATGGCGCCCAGCACCTGCTCCTTGGGCAGCGCATCGGGCAGGTCCTGCTTGTTGCACTGGATCACCACCGGGATCTGGTGGAGGTCCATCTTATTGGCCAACAGATTGGCGCGCATGTTCTCCCAGGCGATGTAGTTCTCGTTGGACCGGCTGGGCTGGGAATCGGCCACGAAAATAATGCCGTCCGTGCCCGCCAGCACCACCTTTCGAGTGGTGTTGTAGTGCACCTGGCCCGGGACGGTGTAGACCTGAAGCCGGACGTGGTACCCCTGGATCTCCCCCAGGTCGAAGGGCAAGAAATCGAAGAAGAGGGTGCGGTCTTCCGCCGTCTTGAGAGAAACGAGCTGGGTCTTGTTGTCCGGGTCCGTGATCTCGTGGAGGGCTTCCAGGTTGGTGGTCTTCCCGCCGAGCGCCGGTCCGTAATAGACCACCTTGAACTGGATCTCGCGCTGCGCGTGCCGGAATTGAACCATCGGCCTCTCCCCTTGGCTACCTCAGCTTGGCGAGCAGGGTTTCAGGATCGAAGGGTTTGCGCAGGATCCCCTCCGCTCCGCTTTTTCGTGCCTGCTCCAGCAGATGATCGCCCTCACTCCCGGTAAGAAGAAAGATCCGAGCCCGCCCCTCCGCGGCCTCCGCCGAGTAGTTGCGCAACAGGCTGAGGCCGTCCATGTCCGGAAGGATGTAGTCCAGAAAGCAGACGTCGGGGCGGGCCTCCCGCAAGAGACGAAGGGCTTCGGCGGGAGTGCCCGCTTCCAGGCATTCATGCCCCTCCTCCTCCAGGACGGCCCTGGCCATCTTCCGGATCAGCCGGTCGTCGTCCACCACCAGGACCTTCACCGATGACGCTCCTCTCGCTTGGGACCGCGAATTGTCATCCCGCATACACCGTCGTCAAAGTATACGCACGAGCGCCGCATGGCTTCAACGTCCCTCGATCGAGCCTGGTCCGGGGCGTCGGGCGTGGGCGAGGACGGACTGCCTCCGCTCAGAGCCCCAACCGTTCGGAGCTTTCGGAGAGGGCGTCCCGCACGAAGGTGATGTGTTCGAGCAGGTCTACTCCCATCTCTTCCACTCCCTTCCGGATGTCCTCCCGGTTGACCCCTCGGGCGAAGGATTTGTCTTTGAGCTTCTTCTTGGCGCTCTCGGGTTTGACGCTGGCGATGCGGCGATCAGGCTGAACGTAGGCGCACGCGAAGAGAAATCCCGTCAGCTCGTCCGAGGCGAAGAGCGCCTTGGCCAGGGGCGTGACCCTCGCCACGCCGGTGTAATCGGCGTGGCCCAGGATGGCCTGGATCATGACCTCCGGGTAGCCCTCGCTCCGGAGAATCTCGGAGCCCTTCGTGGGATGATCGGGCGCCTGCGGATAGCGCTCGTAATCGAAATCGTGCAGGAGCCCGGTGAGGCCCCAAAGCTCCTCATCCTCGCCGGCGCGGCGGGCGAGCGCCCGCATGACGGTTTCAACGCCGAGGGCGTGTCGGCGCAACGCCTCGGACTGGGTCCATTCGCACAGTAATCGCCAGGCATCTTCACGGTTTGGCATGGCTCCTCCTAGGGTAACAATACAACAGATGGGGCGGCAGTGCGTCTCCGCCGGCCGCGGGGGCCCCTCTGGTCTTTTCTTGCGTCCTCGTTTCCTCTATACTCACAAGCTCGGGCGGTTAGCTCAGCTGGGAGAGCGCCGCGTTCGCAACGCGGAGGCCGAGGGTTCGAATCCCTTACCGTCCACCAGAGGTGAAGAAGGCCCCGGCGCGAGCCGGGGTCTTCTGCTTCGAGGGATTAGGCTAGGGATTCGAAGGGCGGGGGAGCGTCCGTGGTGTTCAAGGCGCAGCCGCCGGCTGCTCGGCGGCGAGCCGTAGAACAGCCGGAAGGGGACCCGCCCCGGGAACCGTAAGCGGCCTTGAAACGGAGCGCCCTGAGGGCGCGAGGCTTCTAGGCCGCGTAGGTTCGAATCCCTTCCGTCCACCAGAGGTGAAGAAGGCCCCGGCGCGAGCCGGGGTCTTCTGCTTCGAGGGATTAGGCTAGGGATTCGAAGGGCGGGGGAGCGTCCGTGGTGTTCAAGGCGCAGCCGCCGACTGCTCGGCGGCGAGCCGTAGAACAGCCGGAAGGGGACCCGCCCCGGGAACCGTAAGCGGCCTTGAAACGGAGCGCCCTGAGGGCGCGAGGCTTCTAGGCCGCGTAGGTTCGAATCCCTTACCGTCCACCAGAGGTGAAGAAGGCCCCGGCGCGAGCCGGGGTCTTCTGCTTGGAAGAAACAAGCAAGGGACCAAATGGGCGGCTGGCGGCGCCCTGCGGTTGACCGCTCCTGCCCCCGATGGCACAATCACCTCATGAGGAAGGCGAGGAACGCCTGTATATTCTTCATTCTGCTGGTCTTGGCTCTGGGGGCTCGGGGCCAGGGCAAGCCGGACCTTACGGCCCTGGAAAAGAAGGTGGAGGCCCTCCGGGGGCTGACCTTCCTCTCGCCCGTGCAGGTGGCTTACGTGGACGATGCGGGCATGCGGGCCGTGGTCCAGGGGGAGATCGCCAGGGAGTACACGGCCGAGGAATGGCCGCGCATGGAGGAGACGCTCAAGGTGTTCGGGCTCATCCCCCCCAAGATGAACCTGCGGAAGCAGTTGGACGTGTTGCTGGACGAGCAGGTGGCGGGTCTGTACGACCCGCACACGGGCAGGCTGTACGTCAACCGGAACCCGGTGGACGACGGGGAGCTCGGCTCCCAGCTCGGTCTGCCCAATCTCCACCTTACGGACGTTTTTTTGGTCCACGAGCTGGACCACGCGCTCACCGACCAGCACTTCCACCTGCTCAGCCTGCCCCTCGAGGACCGGCGGAACGAGGATCGAGCCGATGCCGCCCGGTGCGTGGTGGAGGGAGACGCCACGTGGGTCATGCTGCGCTACCTCTACCAGCTCCTGCAGGTGAAGCCCGACCAGCAGCGCAACATGTCGGACCTCATGACCACCATGGGCATAGGCCAGGAGCTGATGGGGGAGAGCGTGCCGGCCTACCTCCAGAAGAACCTGCTCATAGCCTACCTGGCCGGGTACCGGCTGGTGCAGGCGGCCTACGAGCGGGGGGGATTCAAAGCCATCGACGATTTGTACCTCCACCCCCCGCAGTCCATGGAGCAGGTGCTCCACCCCTCCAAGTATTTCGCCGGCAGCGATCCGACGCTCCCGGTGGAGGCCGAACTGCCAGCCGCCTGGCGCAAGGCGGGGTGGAGCGAGGTGTCGAAGGGCGTGTGGGGCGAGTTCAACACGAAGATCCTCCTGGAGGAGTGGGGGGTAAGCAAGGATCGGGCGAATGCCGCCTCGGAGGGCTGGCGCGGCGACCGATACGTGGTGGGTGCGGGATCGGGAGGGGAAAGGGGCTTTGTGTGGAACACGGCCTGGGACACGGACAAAGATGCCCAGAGATTCGCCGCGGTTGTGGACGAGATTCCGGGGCTCACGGCGGCGCGCAGCGGGGAGCGGGTCACCCTGATTAAGGGCGGGCCCTTACCGGCGAGCCAGAATCCCGGTGAAACCAAGGTTCATTGATGAGATGCAGGAGGAACCCATGCATCCGGTGGTGACCCAGACGGACTTTACGGAGGTGCCGCTCCTCTCCCGCGGCAAGGTACGGGACATGTACGACCTCGGGGAGCACCTGCTCATCGTGGTGACGGACCGCCTCTCCGCCTTCGACCACGTGCTGCCCAACGGCATCCCGGACAAGGGCCGGGTCCTGAACATGATTTCTGCCTTCTGGTTCGAAAAGACGCGCCACCTCGTGAAGAATCACCTGATCAGCACCAGGAGCGAAGACCTGCCCTCGCCGCTTTGCCCTTACAAGGAGTCCCTCGAGGGCCGGTTCACCATCGCCAAGAAAGCACGAATGTTGCCCGTCGAGTGCATCGTCCGAGGCTATCTCAGCGGCTCGGGCTGGAGCGATTACCAGCGCACCGGTTCGGTGTGCGGCATTCCTCTCCCCGCGGGCCTGAGGGAGAGCGATCGCCTCCCCGAGCCCCTCTTCACCCCCTCCACGAAGGCGGAGAGCGGTCATGATGAAAACATCTCCTTCGCCCAGGCCACCGCGCTGATAGGAGAGAGCTTGGCTCATCGTGTGCGGGAGACCTCCCTGGCCCTTTACCAATTCGCCGCGGACTACGCCCGTCAACGGGGCATCATCATCGCGGACACGAAGTTCGAGTTCGGGCTACACGAGGGGGACCTCATCCTCTGCGACGAGGTGCTAACTCCCGACTCCAGCCGCTTCTGGCCCCTGGACCTGTACGAGCCCGGCCGCTCCCAGCCCTCCTTCGACAAGCAGTTCGTGCGGGACTACCTGCTCTCCATCCGCTGGAACAAGGAGCCCCCGGTGCCCTCTCTGCCCGAGGAGGTGGTGGCTAAAACCACGGCCAAGTACCGCGAGGCCTACGAGAGGCTGACGGGCCAGCCGCTGGACTGAGGGCCTGTCCGTCCACGAGGGGGCGCTCCTCGCGCGACGCCCCTAAGCGAGAGGGTTTCCGGCTGGTTTGGCTCTCGCCCGAGGGCCAGAAGGGTTGAAGCGCAGGCGGTTCGGTGTGAGGAAAGGGGTTCGATGGCGCTGGAGGCCCATGAGCTGACGACGATCCGCCCCATGAGTGAGGAGGATCTTCCCGCCGTCTCGGCCATCGAGGCCGTTACCTTCCCTGCGCCGTGGCCTTTCGAGGCGCTGGCCTTCGAACTTGGGCAGAATCCCTTCTGTAAGGCCTTTGTGGCGGACGACGGCGGAAGGGTGGCCGGGTATGCCTTCCTCTGGGTCATCTATGAACGCGCGCACCTGGTCAACATCGCCGTTCATCCGGAGCGCAGGGGGCTCGGGATCGGCGAGGCCCTTCTCCTGCACGTGCTCCGAAGGGCCCGGCGGGAGGGGGCGGAGTGGATTCACCTCGAGGTCCGCGCCGACAACACGGCGGCGATCGGGCTCTACGAGAAGCACGGCTTCGTGGCGGTGGGGCGCTATCCCCGCTACTATTCCGATGGCAGTGATGCACTCAACATGGAGCGGGAGCTTGGCCTCGGTGAAATGAAGCCGCTCGAACCGGGGGCGTTCTGAGCCCTCGGGAAGAGCGAGGGGCTATGGAAGCCGGTTAGCCCGTATGGGATTGCAAGAGATCGAGCACCCGCCGCGCTCGCTCGGCGGGATGCAAAACGGGCATGGGAAGAGGCAACCGGCTGCCGAGGGCCAGGATGGGCACCAGCCGCTCCAGGTCGGGCCCCGAATCGGCGGCCGTAACGCCCAGCCGAATCGGATGAAAGAGCGCCTTCCCCTTGACTTTCAGCCGCTCCTTGAGTCCCGTCACGAGCTCCCGGTAAGCGCCGGGGACAGAAAGGTCCACCCGGCCCGCCTCCTCGGCGAAGGCCCGAAGGACTCGAAGGGCGCCGGGATCGGCCAGCCCCGCACGGGCCGCCTCGTCCATGGTGGTGGGGTCGAAAAGGAAAACCGGATCGCTGGCGGGCACCGCCTCCGTGAGCAGGTCAATCCGCTGGCGGAGAAGACCGGCCAGGGAGACGGCCCAGCCCTGAACCTCGGGCGCGAGGGGGCCCGCGGGCAGGCGCCCGGCCTGGACGAGGTGGGGTCTGATCAGGACCTCCACCTCCTCGTCCGAGTAGGCCTTGAGGTGGGCGGCGTTGAGGTGCCGCAGCTTGCCCTCGTCGAAGACGGCGGCGGACTTGTTGATCCTCTCCAGGTCGAACCGCTGAACGAGCTCGTCGCGCGTGAGAATTTCCTGTCCCTCCGAGTCGGACCACCCCAGCAAGGCCAGCCCGTTGACCATGGCCTCGGGAAGGAACCCCCTGGAGCGGAATGCGTCCAGGGAGACATCCCCGTGGCGCTTGCTGAGCTTGCCACCGTCCGGCCCCAGGATCATGGAGAGATGGGCGAAGCGCGGAATGGGGAGTCCCAGGGCCTCATAGAGCACCACCTGCTTGGGGGTATTGGAGAGGTGGTCCTCCCCGCGTATGACGTGCGTCACGGCCATGAGCGCGTCGTCGATCACCACGGCGAAGTTGTAGGTGGGCGATCCGTCCGGCCGGCTGAGGATCCAGTCGCCGAAGGTCTGGCTGTGCACAGAGACGGGCCCCCTGACCATGTCGGTGAAGGAGACGGTCTGGGGTTTCACGTAGAGCCTCACCGCCGGCCGTATCCCTTCGCCGCGCTTGGCCTCCCTCTGCTCGGCCGTGAGGTGGCGGCAGGTGCCCGGGTAGATGTAGGTTCGGCCGGCGGCCTTGGCCTCCTCCCGGCCTCGGTTCAGCTCCTCTTGGGAGCAGAAGCAGGGATAGGCCTTGCCCTCCTCCACTAGCCGGTTCAGATATTCGGCGTAGATGCCGTAGCGTTCGGTCTGTCGGTAGGGACCGAAGTCTCCTCCGGTCTCCGGCCCCTCGTCCCAGTGCAGCCCCAGCCAGCGGAGGTCTTCCAGCACGGAGACCACGCTCTCCTGGGTGGACCGTGCCTCGTCCGTATCCTCCAGCCGTAGGATGAAGGTGCCGCCGTGGTGCCTGGCGTAAAGCCAGTTGAAAAGGGCCGTCCGCACGTTGCCAAGGTGGAGGTGCCCGGTGGGGGAGGGGGCGAAGCGGACGCGGACGCGGTCACTGTTCATGAGTGCTCCAGAGGCTGGTCATTGTACCGGCCACAGCGAAAAAGCTCAAGCGGAGCGGCGGCCGCCCGAGGGCCGGAAGCGCCGGACGCTCACCCGGCAGCCGCCGGGGGCACCGGTTCCCTCTCATAGATCTCCTGAAAGTGTGTCTGGCGATCCAGGAACGCCTCCAGGAGCAGGGGATCCAGATGGGAAGGGATCACGCGGTCGTCCCCCAGGCGGAGGACCTTGACGGCGGCCTCGTGAGAAAAGCTGGGCTTGTAGGAGCGGCGCGTGCGAAGGGCGTCGTAGATGTCCACGATCTTAACGATCCTAGCCTCCAGGGGAATTTCATCGCCCGCGGTCCCGTCGGGATAGCCTGTCCCATCGTAGTTTTCGTGGTGCGATCTCGCGATGTGGGCCGCCATGGCAAGCTCGGGGGGGCCCTTCAGGATACGCGCCCCGTTGACCGTGTGGCGTTTTATGATCTCCCACTCGTTCGGCGAGAGGAGGCCAGGCTTCTGGAGGATGGAGGCGGGCATGGTGATCTTGCCCACGTCGTGCATCTGGGCGCAGACGGCGATGCGCCGGATGAAGGCGGGATCGCACCCCACGCTCTGGGCCAGGCTCTTGGCGTAGGCGTTGACCCGCCGGATGTGGCTCGCCACCCCGTCGTCCTGGAACTCGGCGGCGAGAGCCAGGGCCTCCATGAGAAACACGAAGGCTCCTTCCGTTCGGCGCATCTCGCGCCAGATGCGCTGAAGCACGGTCCAGGAACGGAGGCTGCTCCGTAACAGCGGAAATTCGTAGGGAGTCACCTGTTGCCGGTAATCGGCGGCCAGCACCAGGTCGTCCCCGACCCGGACGGCGGCGAAGTTGGCCAGGGGAAACTCGGGCGGGGCACCCAGCAAGCTCCGGAGGCCGAGGGGGAGTGGGACGTTGGACAGGTACTGTCCCTCTTCCGTCCGGAAGGGGGCGAGGGCACCGTCGACCTCTTGCCAGGAGCTCACGGTGGAACTGCTGACGATGGTGCCTTCGTGGTGCCAAAAGCCGAGGCCGCGGACTCTTCCCTTGGAGGCGGCGCCGCCCCAGACGAAGCCGGGGCGGCGGGAGTCCCCGGGCTGGGTGCCCAGAAGCTGGCGGGCCACGTGCCAGGCCACCTCGGTTGGCTTCAGGTCGGCCGCGATCTCTTGAGCATAATGGTCCGCGAACTCCCCCAGTTCGTCCATGTGGGTATAGGCCTGCAAGAGACGGCCGCTCAGCTCGCTGCTGCGGATGAGCGCCTGAACGCGGGCCACGAGCTCCTTGGGGTTCACCGGTTTATTGACGAAGTCCTCCACCCCCAGGTCGAGGGCGTGGCTCTTGTCCTCCGGCCGGTCCGAGGCGGTGATCACCACCACGGGGATGCGGTGCGTCCGCTCGTGGTCCTTGAGGATTCGGCACACCGCGAGGCCGCCGATGTCGGGAAGATTCAGGTCCAGGAGGATCAGGTCCGGCCGGGAGCGGCTCACGAGGTCGAGGGCCTGGGTGCCCGTCGCGGCCCGGACCGTCCGGAAGCCCGCCGCGTGAAGCCAGTCCGAGAACATTCTGGCGATCAGGTCGTCATCGTCCACGATCAGGACATGGGCCAAGCACTTCCTCCTTCCTGGATCTGATTCCAGCCCCGATTTTTTGGGGCCTGGCTGAGAATCCCAGCATATCCATTGGAAGCGGCAGACGCAACAAACCTCCCCCCCAAATTCCGCGATGGAATGGCCCTTCCTTCGGCGGCGCAGGCCGCACACGGGGGAAAGGCTTTATCTCCTGAACGGGGAGGGCCTTCTCTTTTCGCGTTCCGCTGGCGGAGCCAGGCGGAACGCTCGGTTTGCCTTTCGGGTCTTTCGCGTTCCGCTGGCGGAGCCAGAGGGAACGCTCGGTTTGCCTTTCGGGTCCCTCCCCGCTCCAAGGGGTTGGCCCGCGGAGCCTCACCCCGCGCTTGGCCCATTCTTTTCCCGGATCCAGTCCGGGGTCGAATGCCCCCAGTCCCTTGGCAGGTGATCGTGCAGGTATGCCCGTCATGAAGATCCATCGGGATTTGCACCGCCATTTCGCCTTCCATCGCGGGATGGGGGTGCCCGGTCCCGGGCGGGCCGGTGGTCCTGATACCAGCGTAGTCCTTACCGGTCAGGCCCGTCGCGGGGCGGGAGGCGGTGATGCCGCGAACACTCTCCTACTCGTAACGCAGGGCCTCGATGGGATCGAGCCGCGAGGCCTTGACGGCCGGGTAGACGCCGAATACGGCCCCGGTGAGAGCGGCGAATCCAAGGCTCAGCAGGACCACCCACACGGGCACGTAGGCGGGCGGGAAGGTCGGTGAAACGGTCTTTCTGAGAATCCAGACGGTGAGCAAGGAGACGCCCCACCCGGCGCCGAGGCCGATGACCCCTCCCAAGGTGGAGAGGGTGACCGATTCGATGAGGAACTGGTAGAGCACGTGGATGCGCTTGGCGCCCACGGCCATGCGGATGCCGATCTCGCGCGTTCGCTCCGTGACGGAGACGAGCATGATGTTCATAATGCCGATGCCGCCCACCACGAGGGTGATTCCAACGATGGCCGCCACGATGAGGGTGGAGACGTTGGTGAAGGTCTTGATCTGCTTGAGCACCTCCTCCTGCGTGAAGGTCCGGAAATCGTCCGGCTGGCCGAACTTCAGGCCGTGCTGGCGCCGAAGCACGTCGGAGATGCGTTCCACGGCCGAATCCATGTGGGTGGCGTCCCGCACCTGAACGAGGAGAATGAGTTGCTGCGCGGCGTCGGTTCCGTACTGCTCGATGGCGGCGGTGAGGGGGATGTAGATTCGGTCGTCATCGCTCTCCCCGAAGGCTCCTCCCTGCTTTTCCACCACGCCGATGACGGTGTAGGTCCCCCTCCCGATTTGGAGCTCTGTCCCCAGGCACTGGTCGGAGAGGGCCAGTTTGTTGAGGATGTCGTGGCCGAGGACGCAGACCTTTCTCCGGGCCGCCACCTCCATGGGGCTCAAAAAGCGCCCCGCCTCCATGTTCAGATCGCTGATTGGCCCATAGGCCTCAGTGGTACCCACCACGGTCGTGGTGTCATGACGACCATGGTAGGCGATGGCGTCGGTGCGAAAGAGCAAGGGCGCTATGGCCTTCACGGCGGGTACCTGCTGTGCGACGGACAGGGCGTCGTTGTAAGTAAGCTTGAGCCGGCGCACGGCCTCGCTGCGGCTGGCAAAGAGCTCGTAGTTGGGGCGGATGAACAGGGTGTTGGCTCCCAGGGCCTCGAACTGGCCCAGGAAGGACTGGAAGACGCCCTGGAGAATGGAGACCACGGCCACCACCGCGAGGACGCCGATGATGATGCCCAGGGTGGTGAGGAAAGAGCGCATCTTGCTGCCCATGATGGCTCGCAGGGCGATCCGGAAGAGCTCCGCCACGGAGCCCCAGAAGCCGAAGAGCTGCTCCTTCCGAGTGGCGGCGCTCATGAGCCGCCTCCCTTCCCTGACGCGCCCACGAGCTCGTCGCTGACGATGAGGCCGTCCCGGATACGCACCTGCCTCGGGGCGTAGGCGGCGATGTCGGGCTCGTGGGTGACCAGGATCAGAGTGTTTCCCATCTGGTTGAGCCGTACCAGGAGCCCCATGATGTTCTCGCTAGTCTTGCTATCCAGGTTCCCCGTCGGCTCGTCGGCAAGGATGAGCGAGGGCTTGTTCACCAGGGCCCTGGCTATGGCCACCTGCTGGCGCTGTCCGCCCGAGAGCTGGTTGGGGCGGTGCGCGGCGTGGGTCTGGAGCCCGAGGAACTCCAAGGCCTCCATGGCCATGTGGTGGCGCTGGGCGGGCGGGATCTTGGCGTAGATGAGCGGAAGCTCCACGTTCTCCACCGCATTGGCTCGGGGCAGGAGGAAGAAGGTCTGGAACACGAAGCCGATCTCCTTGTTGCGCAGTTCGGCCAACTGGTCCGGGGCCAGGGTGTGGACTGGGCTCCCGGCCAGCACGTACTCGCCGGAGGTGGGTGTGTCCAGGCAGCCGATGAGGTGCAGAAGCGTCGACTTGCCCGAGCCGGAGGGGCCCATGATGGCGATGAACTCGCCGCGGCGGACGGTCAGGCTCACCCCGCGAAGGGCGTGGTAGACCGACTCACCCATGGGGTAGTCCTTGACGAGATCCCGGGCCTCGATGAGAGTGTCGCCGGATGCGGTCATCGTCACTGGCCTCCGCTCTTGCTGCCGCTCTCGCCGGCCCCCTTCTTCTCGGTCGAGGGGGGCTTCACTCTGACGGCATCGCCCTCGTGGAGGCTGCGCAGGATCCGGTAGGGGCCCGTAATCACCAGGTCGCCCTCCTTCAGCCCGGAGGTGATCTCCGTGTTCTGGTCGTCCGAAAGCCCGACGGTCACGTCTTTCCGCTTGACCTTCCCCCTGTCGGCGGTGAAGACGTAGAAGATCTGGTTGCCCTCCTTCTCTTCCGTGCGGATAGCGCCGATGGGAACGGTCAGGACCCCCAAGCGTTTGTCGGCGATGAGCTTGACGCGGGCCGTAATGCCGGGGCGCAGGTTCTGATCGGGGTTGGTGATCAGCACCTTGACCTTGAACTGCCGGATGTTGGTCTGCACACCCGCCGAGCCGGCCTGGGCCGAGGCTCCGATCTCGATCACCTTGCCGTCGTACTGCTTGCCGCCCAGCGCGTCCACGGTGATGACGGCTCTCTGGCCCATCTTGAGGCGGGGGAAGTCGGCCTCGTCCACCATGACCTCGGTGATGATCTGGGAGAGGTCGGAGACGGTCAGGATGACGGTGCCGGCAAAGTTCATGGTCCCCATCACCGCCGTCTCTCCCACCTTGGCGTTCACCGCCGTGACCACGCCGTTGATGGGGGAGAGCATGGTGCACTTTGAGAGGTTGTCCTGGGCCTTCTGATAATAGGCCAAGGCCTCGGCGACCTGGGCGCGGGCCTGGTCCGCTCCGAGTTTGGCCTGATCGTAGGCCAGTAGGGCGTCGTCGCGCTGCTGCGTGGAGTAGATCTTCTGGGCGAACATGTCCTTGGCCCGCTTCCAGTCGCGCTCCCGCTGCCGCAACGTCACCTCGGCCTCCTGATCGGCCACCCGCGCAGCGTCGAGGGCCGCCTTGGCCGAAGCCACATCCCTCTGGTAGGTGGAGGGATCGATTTGGACCAGGACGTCGCCCTTCTTGACGTGGTCGCCTTCCTTAAAGGGGATGGCGGTGATCTCCCCCATGACCTGGCTGGAGATATTCACCGTGTCCTTGGCGGTGATGAGGCCGTCGGTCGTCACCGTGGGCGCTATCTCGCCCTTGGTCACCTTCTGGACCTCGACCTCCTCCCCCTTGGGCCGCGCGTTGACGACCGTCAGGATCACGATGACCAGGGCGGCCACCACGATGCCGCCGATGATGAGCACGCGTTTTCTCATGCCGATTCCTTCCTGCGGTTAGAAGATGATCGCCATAACGAGGTGCCAGGCCACGGGCAGACAGAAGAGCCCGAAGACGATGGCCGCCATCTTGCCCGCCCGGGCCTTGGTAAAGGCCTGAAGGCCGCGGGTGTAAAGCCAGAGCATCCAGATCGTGAAGAGGTCCAGATCCGAAAGCAGAGCATAGAGCGGCTTCCCGAGCCGGTCCTGACCCAAGAGGGCGCCGAGGTTGGAGGCCACGGGGTTCTGGGGGTTCATGGTGGTTGGGTCGCGGATGAACATCGTCACGAGCCAGAGCAGCGTGAAGAGGATCGTCGGAACCTGCGCCCAGCAGACCACGCGGAAGCTGTTGCCGAAGGAGATGACGTCCCCGAAGGCGAGGACCACCAGCCACAACACCGCCGCCACGACCAGGAACTTGATGAGGATGACGGCGAAGCCGAAGTAAGGAACCAGCTTCACGATCCTTGTTTGCAGGGTCACGGCCTGGTCCATCTGGGCCTCGGTCATCTGGCTTGCACGCGGGCTTTGGCGAATCTGGTCCCTCATGACCTGCTCGAGATCCGCGCGTTGGATGAACACTAGGCTGGCGGCGGCGCTCACCAAAATCAACAGAATCAGCGGAACGAGAAATCCCTTGCCCGGCTTCTCGGCGATGCGCCGGAAGGTGGCCGCGGGCGCGGTGAGCATTCCGGCCATTCCCTCCAGACCGCCCACGGGTTTTGCCTCCGGAACGGGTTCGCCGGAGGCGGCGCCGGATACATCAGGTTCGGTGGGTGTGCCGGAGCGTTCGTCTGTCATCGTGGCCTCCCCTTCGCGCTAGAGATTACGAAATCGGCTTTCCGCTGGCGTCGGTCAGCTCGATGCCGTGCGTCTTGAGATAGCTTCCCACGGCGCGGTCCAGCGAGGCCCCGGCCTCCTGGCTGTCGATCTGGGCCTTGAGAAGGCTCGACTGCGCGCTCACGAGCTGGTCCTGGTACGAGAGCACCTCGAAGGAGGTGGAAAGGCCGTTCTCGAACTTCTTCTTCTCGGCCTCCAGTTGCTCCTGCTGGAGCTTCACCGTGAGCTGGGCGGCCGCCACCCGCTTCTGGGCCGCCCGCACGTTCCGGAGGGCCGAGCGCACCTCGTTGGCGACGGTGAGCTTCTCCTTTTCCAGGGCGATCTCATCGGCGTTCTGCGCCAACCGGTAATTCTGGTACTGGTAGCGCGCCGCCCGGTTCCCGATGGGGTAGCTAAAGGTAAGGCCCACGAAGTAGGACTTGTAGTCCCGCCCCGTCACCTGGCTCCAGGCGTCGCTGAAGGTCTGGTCGGTGACTTGCCCCGTGAGGGGGTTCCGGTAGTAGCCGGCGGTGCCGTTGTAGATGAGGGAGCCCGTCAGGTTGAGCTGGGGCAGGGTCTGGTTCTTGGCCCAGTGGCTGCCGAGTTTATCCTTCTCCACCTTGGTTTCGAGCTGGCGCAGCTCGGGACGGGTCGAGAGGGCCTGCTCAATCAACTGCTTTTCGGGCGTATCGTTTACGGAGACCGCGGGTTCGTCGGTGGGCACGAAGCGCTTGGACCATTCGGGGCTGTCCTGGGCGTACCCCAGGGCCAATTTCAGGATGTCTTCGCTGTCCTCCACCGACTGCCTGGCCACGATGATATCCTGCTCGCGGCTGGCCACCTGGGCATCGGCGGAGATCTGCTCGATGGGGGCCAGCACCCCCACCTGGATCTTCTTCCGCGTCTCCTCTTGGAACTGTTTGGCCAGGTCCATGGCGTGCTCGGCCACCTTGAGGCTCTTGATGGCGTAGACCAGGTTCCAGTAATCGGTTTCGACCTGCAGCAGGGTGTCCCGTATGGACTGGGCGTACTGATAGGCAGCCGATTGCCGCATGAGCCTGGCTTGCAGGATGGAAAGGCTGGCCACCTTCTTACCGAAGCCCTGCAGAAGAGGCACCGTGGTGGACAAGGTGGCGCTGCTCTGATAGGCCGGGTTCAGCGTGAAGAAGGCCGAGTTGGTGCGGGTCTTGTAGTTGTCCCACGCCAGGGAGAACTGTTCTCCCCATGGGGTGAACTGGCTCAGGCCCAGGGTGTAGGCGTCCTGGCGGTTCATGTAGACGCCCAGGCCGCCCTGGAGAACGCTCGAAGCGGGCTGGCGGGAGACCTGGGAATTCCAGCCGAGCGAGAGCTGCGGATCGAAGATCCCGTAGGAACCCTTCAGGCTCACATCCGCCTGCTCCCTCGTGATCCTCTGCACCTGAACGTCGTAGTTCTTCTCGAGGGCGGTCTTCAGCGCCTCCTGAAGGGAGAGGTTGACGGCCCCTTCCGGAGGCTCCGCGGCCCGGCAGGGGACGGAACCCAAGGCCAGGCCCAAGGCACACGCTGCTATCGCCCATCCGAAGGTCTTCAGCTTCATACCGCCCTCCCGATCTAGAGGCGCCGTGCGGTTCCAGGTAGATTGGGGCTTTCGGTGCCCTGGCCATGCGTCTTGCCGGGCGCCACCCCCGCAGCAGTCATACGTACCGAACCGCAGGAAGTTTAGCACCGGCTTTGGCAGGTCGCTAATCCGTGTCGGCGGAGGAGTCCTACCGCAGGAAGAGGCTGTAGGTGAGGACGGCGAATACGAAGCCCGTGAAGAGGGTGTACTTGCAGTTCCGTTCCACCACGGCGAAGTAGACCATGGAGGAGAGGACGCGCACGTAGGGGGTGATCAGGAGCACGAGGATCCCCAGGCTGACCAGGAGTCTCGGCCGGGCCGCCCCGGAGAGGGCCGCGCTCACGTCGTGAACCAGGAACTCGTACAGGTTCATGCCGCTGAGCGTGAAGTCGAAGCCCAGACGCCCCGTGGCCAGGAAGCGCCAGGCGAGACCCGCGGCGAGAAGCAGACCGGAAACTACCACGCCGGCCTGGAGGACGTAGCCCACCATCATCTCCATGCGAGCCTGGAGTTGCTGGTCCCGGGCCCCCTCCTTCTGTTCCAGAAAACAGGCTTTCAGGTTCATGGCTACCCCCGAATCCCGCGGATAAGCATTTCCACGCCTAGAATGAGCAGCACCACCAGGAAGAAGCGGCGGACCGCCATGTTGGTGAGCCGAACCAGGACCTTCGTCCCGATGAAGGCTCCGGCCCCCACTCCCAGGATCACGGGCGCCGCCAGGCCCGGGTCGATGTAGCCGGCCGCCAGGTAGACGCTCGTTCCGGCCAGGGCCGTCACGCCGATGATGAGGTTGCTGGTGGTGGTGGAGACCTTGGGAGGAAGGCCCATGACGAGATCGTGGATCAAGACCTTGAGGGCCCCTGCACCGATGCCCAGAAGGCCCGCGATGAGTCCAGCCCCGAACATGAGCGGGCCGCCGAAGTAGGCGCGGCCGCCCTCGTAGACGATCTGTTGCTTCTGGGCCTCGTCGTAGTAGCTCCCGCGCAGCTCCAGCCAGCGCGAGAAGCGGTCCACTTTGGCGAGCGGTTTCCACTCCTCTTTGCTTTGGAAGAACAGCGCCACCCAGGTTCCCAAAAGGACGAGGGCAAACATCAGAAAAAGGGGCCGGCGGGAGGAGAGGATGGTGATGGCCGCCCCCGTGAGGGCGCCCAGGATCGTGAACATTTCCAGAAACATGCCGACCTTCAGGTTGGTGATGTGGTCGCGGACGTAGGCCGATGCCGACCCGCTGGAGGTGGCGATGACGGAGACAATGGAGATGGCGATGGCGTGTTTGATGTCCATGCCCACGAGGGTCAGAGCGGGGATGAGCACCACCCCGCCTCCCATGCCGGACATGGCTCCTATGAATCCAGCGACGAGGGAAATCAGAAGCAACACCCAGAAGGAGACCATGAGTCGACCACACCTCCTTAAAGACCGAAGCCCCCCTTCGCTCTCAGCGCCGGGGCCCGGCCTCCGGCGGCGTCCACTCGGTCGTTTCGGAATCCCCTAACCTGCCCCGTTGCTGCCGGTGGCGGAGGGGGACAAGAGACAGAATTATGCCATAAAGTTCAGAAAAATGCACGCCTCCGGCTGGGCCCCAATCCCTTAGCAGGTGATTATGCGGTTATGCCGGCCATTAAGATCCATGGGGATTTGCACCGCCATTTCGCCTTCCATCGCGGGATCGGGGACCTCTACATAGGCTTGATCTTGCAGGACTTCTCGGCTATACTTATGCACCGGTCCGCCGCGAGGCCAGCCTCTCCGGCGGAATCCCCCGACGCGCCAGAGATGCTTCACCGATCGGGCCCGCAGGGGACGGAGTGCGGCCGGAAGGGCCGGGCCGGTGGCGAGACGAAGGGCTGGGGCATGGAGGAGAAGAGCCTGTGCGCCGAGAAGACCTGAGGAACATCGCCATCATCGCCCACGTGGACCACGGGAAGACCACACTGGTGGATGCCATGCTCTGGCAGTCCGGCATCTTCCGCGCCAACCAGGAGGTGGCCGAGCGCGTGATGGACTCCAACGACCTCGAGAGGGAGAAGGGGATCACCATCCTCGCCAAGAACACCTCCGTGACCTTTCGGGGGGTCAAAATCAACATCGTGGATACCCCCGGCCACGCGGATTTCGGCGGCGAAGTGGAGCGGGCCTTGACCATGGTGGACGGCGTGCTCCTCCTGGTGGACGCGGCGGAGGGGCCCCTCCCGCAGAGCCGCTTCGTGCTGAAGAAGTCCCTGGAGCGGGGGTTGCCCTGCGTCGTGGTGATCAACAAGATCGATCGGCAGGACGCCCGGCCGCAGGAGGTCCTCAACGACATCTTCGACCTCTTCATCGATCTGGAGGCCACGGAGGAGCAGATCGATTTCCCCGTCCTGTACACCAACGCCAGGCGCGGCACGGCCACGCGTTGCCTGGAGGAGCCCGGCACCAGCCTGCTCCCGCTGTTCGAAACCATCCTTTCCGCCGTGCCTCCGCCCGACTTCGACGAGGCGGAACCGCTGCAGGCCTGGGTCACCAACGTGGACTACAGCGACTACGTGGGTCGCATGGCCCTCTGCCGGGTCATCAACGGCCGTTTGCGCTCCGCCCAGGAGTGCCTGCTCATGCAGGAGGGCGGGCAGGTGAAGGGGAAGGTGACGGCGCTTTACACTTTTCAGGGGCTCGATAGGGTGGAGGCGCAGGAGGTGGGTCCGGGAGACCTCTGCGCGGTGGCAGGATTCGCCGAGGTGGGCATCGGCGACACCCTGGCCGATCCTTTGGCCCCCAAGGCTCTTCCCCGCATCCGGGTGGATGAGCCCACGCTCTCCATGATCTTTTCCGCCAACACCTCGCCCTTCGCCGGAAAGGAGGGCCGTTTTGTGACGGCCCGGCAGATCCGAAACCGGTTGGAGCGGGAGGCCAAACGAAACGTGAGCCTACGCATCGTCTTCCCCGAGACGGGCGATCAGGTGGAGGTCATGGGCAGGGGGGAGTTGCAGCTCGCCATTCTCATCGAAACCATGCGGCGGGAGGGGTTTGAACTGGCCGTGAGCCGGCCCAGGATCATCACCAAGCTTGCCGAGGGCGGGGGCGTCTTAGAGCCCATGGAACTGGTTCAGGTGGACTGCCCGGAGGAGTTCATGGGGCCCGTGACCCAGCTTCTGGGGACGCGACGGGGACGCATGCTCAAACTCACGAACCATGGCTCCGGGCGGATCCGGATGGAATGGCGTGTACCGAGCCGAGGCCTCATCGGCTTTAGGACCCGCTTTCTCACGGACACGCGCGGCACGGGGATCATCAACCACCTCTTCGACGGTTACGAGGTGTGGCAGGGGTCCATCCCCGGACGAGTGACGGGCGCCCTGGTGGCGGACCGGCCGGGCCGGGCGACGGGGCACGCCATCGAGCACCTGCAGGCCCGGGGCGAGTTCTTCATCGCGCCCGGCACCTCCGTCTACGAAGGAATGGTGGTCGGGGAGCACGCCCGCGAGAACGACCTCGATGTGAACATCGTCAAGGAGAAACACCTGACCAACATGCGCGCCTCCACGGCGGACGACGCCATCAAGCTGGTTCCGCCCCGCCTCCTCGGTCTGGAGCAGTGTCTGGAGTTCCTCGGCGAGGACGAGCTCCTCGAAGTCACCCCCGATTCGCTGCGCATCCGCAAGAAGGTCCTGAAGGCCCAGGACCGCTACCGGGAGAGGCCCCACTGACGGAGGGCGGGTAAAACGGGCGAAGCGGGAGGGGCGGAAGGCTTCCGCCGCGGCGCTTCCCACCCTCAGCCACGGCCCCAGAAACGGCGGCGGCCGCCCGGTGGGGCGGCCGCTGAAGGGAGGAGATCCCACCCGGGGAGAAGGGGGAGTTCTCCCCAAGCGCTGGAAAGGGGGGAACGGTTCCGCGGGGAGGGTGGTCTGCGCTTCTCCCTCCCGCGGGTCTTTCCCGGGAGTCGGAGGAGCTAGTCCCGGCTTTTCCTCAAAAAAGGCGGAGTCTGGTAGATCTCGTAATCCTTGCCGCCCGAAGCTCCGTCGCCCGGTCCGAAAAGCTGCGTACCCTTGCCTTTGGCGCCCCGCAGGTATCCGGTTGGCCCTGGGCCGCCGGCGGGCAGCGCGGAATCCACGCCCGGCACCGAACCGAAGGCGGCCTCCGAAGCGGCCGCCGCGGCCATTGCGGGCGCCGGGACGGCCATCGGGGTGCGCTGCTTCATGGGCTTCACTTCGGCCGAGTCGAAAGCGGCGGCCACCACCGTGATGCGGAGCTCCTCACCCAGCTTCTCGTCCAGGCTGGTTCCGAAGAGCACGTTGACGTCGGCGTGAGCCTTGCTCCGCACGTACTCGCAGGCCTCCTTGACCTCGCGCAGCCCCAGGCGCCGGTCGCCCGTGAAATTGATCAGGATGGACTTGGCGCCCAGGATGGAGGCGTCTTCGAGAAGCGGATTCTGAGCGGCCTTCTCGGCGGCCACGAGGGCCCTGTCCTTGCCGATGGCGGAGCCCATCCCCATGACGGCGCGGCCGCCCGCGGAGAGGACCGTGCGGGCGTCTTCGAAATCGAGGTTGATAATGCCCGGACGGGTGATGAGGTCCGAGATGCCCTGGACGCCCTGGCGCAGCACGTCGTCCGCCGTCGTGAAGGCCTCCTCCATGGTTACATCCTCGGGGAGGTTGGGCAGGAGATTGTCGTTGGGAATGACGATGAGCGTGGCCGCCGCCTCCATGAGCTGGTCGAGGCCGAGCCGGGCGTTGGTTTCGCGACGTTTCCCTTCCCAAGAGAAGGGTCTCGTGACCACGGCCACCGTGAGGGAGCCGGCCTCGGAGGCCAAGCGCGCCACCACGGGCGCCGCGCCCGTCCCCGTTCCGCCTCCCATGCCGGCGGCGATGAAGACGAGGTCAGCCCCTTGAAGGTGCTCGACGAGAAGGGCCGTGTCCTCGATGGCGGCCTGCTCGCCGCGTTCGGGGTTTCCACCCGTTCCCAGCCCCCTCGTCAGCTTCTGGCCGATGGCGATCTTCTTGGGGGCCAAGCTTTTCTCCAGATCCTGGTTGTCCGTGTTCACGGCGATGAACTCCACCCCCGTGAGTCCCGCGGTGATCATGCGGTTGACGGCGTTTCCCCCGGCGCCGCCTACGCCGATTACCTTGACGCGCACCCGCCTCGCGCCACCCGCCGGTTCTTCATCGTCACTCATGATGAAGCGCAGACCGTTGTTCTGATCCATCGCAAACCCCCTTTCCGAGTGGGTCGACCTCCGTTTCGCCGCCGTCCGTTTCAGACTATGTCCTTGATCTGGGACAGGAGCCTTTTGAACATCCCGCCCTTCTTCCGGGGACCGCCGCCGCGCGCCTCCAGCTTCGCCCCGTAGAGAGCCAGCCCCACCGAGGTGGCGAAGATGGGTGTGGCCACGATGTTGGTCAGGCCAACCACCTCCATGGGTTCGCCCACCCGGACCTGGTGGTCGAAGATGCCCTCCGCCACCTCGGGGAGACCCGCCAGGCTGGCCCCTCCGCCGGTGAGTACGAGTCCGGCGTTGATCGTCTTGTCGAGTCCGGCGCCCCGAATCTCCTCAAAGAGGAGCTGGAACAGCTCTTCGGCCCTCGGCTGGAGGATCTCGGCGAGCCTCGAGCGGGGCACCATGCTGGACTTCTTCCCCGCCACCGCCGGCACCTCCACCATGTCGTCCTCCTGGATGAGGCTCGTGAGGGCGCAGCCGTACTTCTTCTTGAGAATCTCCGCGTCCATGATCCCCGTCTTCAATCCCACCGCCAGGTCGTTGGTGAAATGCTCGCCGCCGATGGGGATGACGTGTGTGTGCCAGATGGCCCCCTTCTCGAAGACCGCGATGCCCGTGGTGCCGTGGCCGATGTTCACCAGGGCCACGCCGATCTCCCTTTCGTCGGCCGTCAGCACGTCCTGGGAGTCGGCCATGAGCCCCAGGACGAGCTCGGCCACCTCGATACCGCACCGGTTCACCACCGTGGTGAGGTTCTGCAGGCTGGTGATGGAGCCCGTGATGATGTGGACGTTGGCCTCGAGCCGGCTGCCGGGCATGCCGAGGGGCTGGCTAATGCCGTCCTGGTCGTCCACCAGGTACTCCTGCGGAAAGGTGTGAAAGATCTGCTGGTCCGCGGGGAAGCTGATGGTTCGAGAGCCCTCGAGCACCCGCTGGACGTCCTCCTTGTTGATGACGCGGTCCCGGTTGGTGACGGCGACCACGCCCCGGCTGTTGAACCCGCGGACGTGGCAGCCTCCCACGCCGACGTAGGCCCGCTCGACGGAGTAGCCCGCCATCAGCTCGGCCTCCTCCACGGATGCCTTCACGCAGGCCACCACCTCGTCGAGGCTGGCCACGATGCCGCGGCGCATGCCCCGGGCGTCGGCCTTCCCGATGCCCGTTACCTCCAGTGCGCCATCCTCCCGGGCCTTCCCGATGACCGTGGCCACCTTGGAGGTACCGATGTCAATACCCACCACGTGACCCGCTTCCTTAGCCATGCTGCGTTCCTCCCTTATCATCGCCGGCGGTGGCCGGAGGCGAGGCATCCGGGGTCTCGGGCGGGCCCAGGACCACCTTGTCCGCCCAACGGACGTCCAGGGTCCGCCGGTCCGGCTCGTAGGCCGCGACCCAGTTCTTGGAGGCCAAGAACCTCTGCCATTGGTCCGGGAAATCGCTGCCGGAGACGATGAGTTTCCAGTGGTCCGAGGTGGTGAGGAGGTATCCTCCCCCGGCGCCCGCGGAGGCGATGGCCGTCACCTGGCCCGCGAGGCCCAGCCGGAGCATCTGCGCGATGAGGTCTTGGACCTGCAGATCTCCAGGGTCCAGGCCGGTGAGCGTGAAAACGCCGGCCACGCCGCGGACGGCCGGCCAGGACGCCCCCTCACCGTTGATTTCGAACACGCCCTGCTTGGCGTTCACCGCGCAGAGCACGTCGCTCTCCTGGGCCTCCACGATGAGGGTGTCGGGAAGGTGCTTCCGGCACAGGAAGCCCTTCAGCCAGGGAAAGGCGCTCAACCGTTGGGAGACCTCCGAGGGCTTGAGCTCGAGTAGGTTCTGACCGCGCAGGTCGCTCAGAGCATCCAGGAGAGGGGCCGCCTGGTGGTGCCGCAAACCGATCACCTCGATGTGCTGGACCGAGAAGGCCCGGTCCGAATGGAGCAGGCTCCAGCAGGTGTCGAGGAGCGCCGAGGCGAGGACGAGGGCGGCGGTGACCAGCACCAGCCGGACCATCCGCCTGAGCCAGCGCTTCCGGGCCTTGCTCCGAAGCGGCGGCGAAGCCCAGTCCCTGGCCATGGCGCGGGAGGGGTGAGCCGGGAGGCCGTGGTTCATGGCCGTCCCTCCATGCCCGCCACGATCTGCTCGCCGATGGTCGTGATGGTCCCGGCGCCCAGGGTGAGCACCAGATCCCCGGAGGCGAGCAGCGGCAGGACGACGGCGGGCAAGTCTTCGACCGCGGGGCAATAGCGGACCTGGGTCCGCCCCAGCTCCTTCATACGGGCCGCCAGGGCCGCTCCCGTCACTCCGGCAATGGGGGGCTCGCTGGCGGCGTAGACATCGGTCACGACCACCAGATCGGCCTCCGACAGGACCGACGCGAAGTCCGCGATGAGGGCCGCCAGCCTGGAGTAGCGGTGAGGCTGGAAGAGAACCACGAGGCGGCCCTTTCCGGCGGTCCGCCGGGCCGCCTCAAAGGTGGCGCGGATCTCCGTGGGGTGGTGGCCGTAATCGTCGTAGACCCTGACTCCCCCAGCCTCGCCGCGGAACTGGAATCGGCGGTCTGCGCCCGGGAAGGTGGCGAGTTGCTCCCTCTGCGTCTCCAGCGGCACCTCCAGCTCGTCGCAGACCGCCAGGGCGGCGAGGGCGTCGAGGACCACGTGCCGGCCGGTCTGGGGCAGCGAGAAGAGGCCGCGATCTTTCCCCCGGACGCGCAGCTTGAAGCTCTCTCCGGCTCCTTCGGAGGGCATCCTATCGGCGAGGAAGTCGGCCGGGGCTTGCATCCCGTAGGTCACCGCGCGCCGCTTGAGGCGGGGCAGGAGCCCCCTGGCGTTGGGGTCGTCGCTGCAGAGGATGCAGGCCCCGTAGAAGGGCACCCTGTTGGCGAACTGGAGGAAGGCCTCCACCACGTCGGAGAGCTCGGGGTAGCAATCCACGTGTTCCCAATCGATGTTGGTAACCACCGCGAGGGAGGGGGAGAGGAGCAGGAAGGAGCGGTCCGATTCGTCGGCCTCGGCCACGAGCAGGTCGCTGTGGCCGAGGCGGGCGGAGGCGTCCAGGGTGGAGAGGCGGCCGCCGATCACCACCGTCGGATCCAGGCCGGCGCCGTGCAGAAGGTGAGCGACCATGGCCGTCACCGTCGTCTTGCCGTGCGAGCCGGCGACGGCCACGGAGGTCTTCATGCGCATGAGCTCGGCCAGCATCTCGGCCCTTGGGATGACTGGGATCCCCATCCGGCGGGCCTCCTCGATCTCCGGATTCAAAGGGGAGACGGCGGAGGAGTAGACCAGCACCTGGCTGTTGCCGACGTTTTCGGCCCGGTGCCCGATGGCGATGCGGGCTCCCCGCGCGGCGAGCCGGCGGGTGACGGGGGACTCCTTGAGGTCCGAACCGCTCACGGTGAAACCCATATTGAGGAGCACCTCGGCGATGCCGCTCATGCCGATTCCGCCCGCTCCCACGAAGTGGATCCGCTGGATCCCGAGGAACTTCACGGCTCCCTCCCGCGGCGGAGCAGGAGCTCCGCAATGTCCTTAGCGGCGTTGGGTCTCGCCAAGGTGACCAGCACCTGGGCCATTCTCCTGCGGACCTCCGGATCGGCCAGGGTGAGCAGTGAGGTCATGAGGGAGGCGGAATCCAGGTCCTGCTGGAGGACGCATAGAGCTCCGCCCATCCTCTCGAGTCCCTGGGCGTTCATCGCCTGGTGGTCTCCGGCCGCCTGCGGGAAGGGGATCAGCAGAGCGGGCCGGCCCACCATGGCCAGTTCGGCGAGGGTAGTGGCGCCGGCCCTGCACACCACGGCGTGGCACCATGCATACTCCCTCTCCATTTCGAAGAGGAAAGGCTCCACCCGAGCCGAAAGGCCGGAGCGTTCGTAGGCGGCGCGAACCTCCTCCAGGTCCTCGGCGCCCGTCTGGTGGACGATCTCGATGCCGCCGGGGAAGGCCTTGAGCTCCGGCAGGAGCTGGACCATGGCGGCGTTGATGGCGCGCGCTCCGCGGCTCCCCCCGAAGACGAGCAGGCGGAAGGGCCTCGCGGGTGGCCTCTCGGTTCCCACTTGGGCCAACTGCGCCCGAACCGGGTTGCCCAGGAAGAGTCCCTTGCCCCGGAAGGAGGCGAGCGTCTGCGGGAAGGCGGTCACGACGCGACCCGCCAGGTGACCCAGGAAACGATTGGCCATGCCCGGACTCACGTTCTGCTCGAGCAGCACCAGCGGAACGCCCGTCAATCCCGCCGCGAGCGACGTGGGAAGGGAGGCGTAGCCTCCGACGCCGAGTACCACGTCGGGGCGGAACCGCAGGAGGGTCCAGACGCTGGAGAGAAGGGCGAAGGGGAGCGCCAACAGAGCGCGGAGCCGCCTCAGGATGTTCACGCTGGCGAAGCCGTAGACCGCCAGTCCCTTGAAATCAAATCCATACCGCGGCGCGAGCGAGGCCTCGATCCCCCGGCGGCCTCCCACGAAGAGGACCTTTGAGCCCGGGGCAACCTGGAGAACGGCCTGGGCCGCCGCCAGGCCCGGGAAGAAGTGTCCTCCCGTACCGCCTCCCGCCACGATCATCCTGAACTCTCCCTCACCCTGCATCGAATGCCGCCCGCCCTTCCCATTCCGGACCGCACCGGTCCGGCGCCCGACGACCTACTCGTACTGGCTCACGTTCAGAAGAATCCCGACGCCCGCCATGGTCACCACCAGGTTCGACCCCCCGTAGCTGAGGAGCGGTAACGGGAGGCCCTTAGTGGGCAGGAGGGTCAGGGTCACCATCATGTGGATGATCGCCTGGAGCACTACCCAGGCCACGATGCCCATGGCCAGAAAGGCTCCGAAGGTGTCAGGGGCCGAGCGCATGGCGCGCAGCCCCCTGTAGCCGAAGAAGAGGAAGCCGAGGAGCACCGCCACGCTGCCGAGAAAACCGAGCTCCTCGCCGATCATGGAGTAGATGAAATCGGTGTGGGGCTCGGGTAGGAAAAGCAACTTCTGGCTGCTGCCGCCCACCCACTTGCCGATCAGGCCACCGCTGCCCGCGGCGATGAGGGACTGCTGGGCCTGGAATCCCGTGTGCTGGGGATCGGAGCCCGGGTTCATGAAGGTCATGAGCCGCTGCATGCGGTAGGGGCTCGAGAAGGCGAGGACCAAGAAGGCTAGGAGACCCACGGCGGCCAGTGCCCCGAGCCATTTCCAGGGGAGCCCCGCGATGAGCAGTACGGAGCCCAGGATGACGCCGAGTACCACCACGGTGCCCAGGTCGGGCTGGATCAGGATGAGGGCGGCGGCAAAGCCGAAGTAGAGGCCCAGGGGAAGCAGGACCTGGCTCCACTCCTTTCCTTCTCGGACGCGCTTCTCCAGCATGTAGGCGACGAACAGGACCATGACGAGCTTGGCGGTCTCCGAGGGCTGGACGGTGATGGGGCCGATCTTGATCCAGCGATGGGAGCCGTTGATGGCCGGGCTCACGAGGGCGAGAAGGAGCATCAGGATCTCGAGCCCGAGGAGGGAGAGCATCACCTTGCGCTCCTTCCAGAAGGTGTAGGGCACGCGCAGCATGAGCATCATGGCGACGAGGGCGATGGCCGCCCAGATGCACTCGCGGTAGAAAAAGTAGTTGGGGTTCCCCTTCCGCGTGAGGGCGAGCACGGCCGAGCTCGAATAGATCATCACGAGGCCCATGGCCAGGAGCCCGAGAGTGATGACCAGTAGCGGCCGGTCGAAGCGCAGGAGGCGGCTCATGGCGTCCTGGCCTCCCGGACCCAGGCTTTGAACCGTTCCCCCCTCTCCTCGAAGTTGCGGAACTCATCGAAGGAGGCGCAGGCCGGCGAGAGCACGACGCTGTCGCCCGGGGAGGCCATGGCCAGGGCCGCTCCAGTGGCCTCGCGAAGGGTGGCGTAACTCTCCACGGGCAAGGCCCCCTTGAACGCCTGAACCACCTTGTCACGCGCGGCGCCAAAAGCCACCACCGCCTTGCAACACCTTTTCGCCTCGGGAACCAGGCTCGCCCAGTCGGCCCCCTTGTCCTTCCCGCCGAGCAGGAGAACCACGCCCGATCGGAAAGCCGTGAGGGCCTTGAGCACGGCGTCCGTGTTGGTGGCCTTGGAGTCGTTGAAGACCGCAGCTCCCCGCACCTCTCCTACCCGTTCCAGCCGGTGGGGCAGCCCCTTGAACCGGCTGAGGGGCTCGGCGAGCGCCCCCTCCGGCACGCCTGCGCAGCGCGCCGCGAGGCAGGCCGCCAGGGCGTTTTCCAGGTTGTGTACGCCGGGGAGCGGTAGCTCCTCCAGGCGGAAGAGGAGCTCTTCTCCGCCGCTCCGGCGCCAGAGAGCCCTCCCCTCTCGGACGAAGGCGCCCTCCGGTAATTCGCCGGCGGTGGTGAAGGGCACGTGGATGGAGGGGGTGGCGGCGCCAAAGGCGGCCACGGCCTTATCCGTGGTGGAATAGACCGCGAAATCCGAGGGGCCCTGGTTCTGAAAGATCCGGCCCTTGGCGGCCTGGTAGTCCTCGAATCGGGCGTACCGATCCTGGTGGTCCGGCGTGATGTTGAGCAGAACGGCGACGTCCGCCTTGAATCGCTCCAGGCTTTCGAGCTGGAAGGAGGAGACCTCGAGCACGAACCAGGTCTCCTCGGTGGATCCCTCCACCATTTCGCAGAAGGCCCGCCCGAGGTTCCCGCCCGTCCGCACGTCGGAGAAATGCGCGCCCAGCAGCTCACCGAGGAGCGTGGTGGTGGTGCTCTTCCCGTTGGAGCCGGTGACCGCGGCGATGCGGCCCTTGGCGTGGCGGAAGCCCCACTCGATCTCACCGATGACGGGGATGCCCCTCTCCATCGCCGAACGCACCAATGCCGACCGCCGCGGAATTCCCGGCGAAAGGATTAGGCACTCCATCCCCTCCAGGAGCCCGGGGGACTCGCTGCCTCCATAGAAGACCAGCCCCATCTCCAGGAGCTTCGAGAGATCGAGGGCGAGGTCCGCCGTGGTCCGCTGGTCGCACGCGCAGACCTCGTGCCCTTGGCGCAGGGCCAGGTGAGCCGCCCAATAGCCCGAGGTTCCCATGCCCGCCACGAGAATGCGCATCGTCCTCACCGTATCTTCAGCGTGGCCAGTCCCATGAGCGCGAAGAGGATGGCCACGATCCAGAATCGAACCACCACCTGAGTCTCCGCCCAGCCGCCCAGCTCGAAGTGGTGATGCAGGGGTGCGCAGCGGAAAATCCGTTTCTTGCGCGATTTGTAAGAGGCAACCTGGAGGATCACGGAGATGGCCTCCAGGACGAACAGCCCTCCCACCACCACGAGGAGGATCTCCTCCTTGATGATGAGGGCCAGGGTGCCGATGGCCGCCCCGATGGCGAGGGAGCCCACGTCGCCCATAAAAACCTGGGCGGGATGGGCGTTGAACCAGAGAAAGCCCAGACTCGCCCCCACCAAGGAGGCGGCGAAAATGGTCAGTTCGCCCGTGTCCTTCACATAGGGAATGCCGAGGTACCCGGCGATGACCGTGTTGCCCGCTGCGTAGGTGAGGATGGCGTAAGTGGAGGCGGCGATCAGCGTGGAGCCGATGGCCAGTCCGTCCAGGCCGTCGGTGAGGTTGACGGCGTTGGAGGCACCCACGATCACGACCACAGCGAAGGGGATGAACCACAGGCCCAACTGCGGATGAAGCTCCTTGAAGAAGGGCACCGTCAAGGAGGTGTCGTACTGGCCCGTGGCTTGATACCGGTAGAGAAACACGGCCACCGCCGTGGCCGCGGCGATCTGCAGCATGAACTTTTGCTTGGCGGAGAGGCCGAGGTTTCGGCGTCGCTTCATCTTGAGGAAGTCGTCGGCGAAGCCGATGCCGCCGAAGGCTAGAGTGGAGAAGAGGAGGGGCCAGAAGAGGGGCGTCTCCAGCCGGATGCAGAGGAGGCTCGAGCACGTGAGGGCGGCGAGGATCAGGAGTCCTCCCATGGTGGGCGTGCCGGCCTTCACCTGGTGGCCCTTGGGCCCTTCCTCGCGGATGTACTGCCGCAGGTTCAGCCGCTGGAGGGCGCGGATGAGCATGGGGCCGAAGAGCAGAGAGATGCCGAGCGCGATGAGAATGGCGAGAGCGCCGCGGAAGGTGATGTAGCGGAAGAGGCGCATGGGGCCCACGTGGTCGCGCAGCGAATAGAGAAGGGCGTAGAGCATCAGGCCACCCCCCTTCGGCCGGAGAGCCAGGCCGCCAGCCCGTCCAGACCGATGCCCCTCGATCCCTTGATCAAGACTCCGTCTCCCGGCCGGATCTGCCCGTCCAGCCACTCGGCCCCATCCTCCCAACGTTCCACGTGGAGGCAGGGGCGCCCGCTCGCCGCAAAGGCCTCGGCCATAGCCTCGGCCTCCTTTCCCCCCACGCTCAACAGGCCGGCCAGCCCCAGCTCGGCGGCCCGCGCGCCGACGTGGCGGTGGTGCTCTATGGATGACGCCCCCAGTTCGAGCATGGTGCCCAATGCCCCGATGACCCGCCGCCCCCAGCCAGCCGAGGTCTGGAGGGCCAGCACTACGGCCGCCGGGTTGGCGTTGTAGGAGTCGTCGAAGAGGAGCACTTGGTCGCGCAGCAGGCGGGCCTGACCCCGGTGGGGCGCCGCCTTCAGCGAGGCGGCGGCGGCGGCGCATTCCTCGAGGGCAAGCCCGTAGTGGCACCCTGCCCTGCAAGCGCCCGCGAAATTGATGAGGTTGTGAAGGCCCGGCACGGGAAGGAATCCCTCCGCGCTGCCTTGGGGGGCGTGGAGGCGGAAGGGCGTCCCTTCCGGTCCGGCGGTCCCTGCCGCCTCGACCCAGAGTTCGGCCTCCGGCTCCGTGCCGTAGGTCAGACGGGCCAGACCCTCCGGTATGGCCATGCGGGCAAGGAGCGGATCGGAGGTGTTGACCAGGGCAAACCCGCTCCGGGCCGTCTGGTTGAGCACCTTGGCCTTCTCGTCCCGGATCGCCTCGAGGGAGGGGAAAAACTCCGTATGCACCGGTTGAATGTTCGTGAAGAGCACGCCCGTGGGGGCTCCCAGCGGAGCCAGCGCGTCCATCTCCGATGGGTGGCTGATGCCCATCTCCAGGACCCAGAACCGAGCCTGCATGTCCGCCGCCATGAGCGTTTCGGGGAGGCCCAGCAGGTTGTTCCGGTTGCCCGCCGTGGCCGAGACGACTCCGAGGCGGCCCAGGACGGCGGCCGCGAAATCCTTCGTCGTGGTTTTGCCGCAGGAGCCCACGATGCCGAGCACCTCGCCCCGAAACTCGGAGCGGATCCTCCGCGCCACGGCCCCCAAGGCCCTCTCCACGGAGGGGACGAGCACGAGGCCCGCGCCCTCCGGCAGCTCCACCTCCCGTTCAGCGAGGACGGCGGCCGCACCCGACCGGATCGCAGCGGCGGCGAAGCCGTGACCGTCCGCCCGCTGGCCCTTCAGAGCCGCGAAAAGAGATCCTGGGGAGGCACGCCGGGAGTCCAGGCAAAGGCCGCGAATGGGGCCCTGTGCGGGCCGAGCCACCCGCCCTCCAGTGATGGCTGCGATCTCCTCGAGGGTGAAGCTCCTCACCGCCATCCCATCTCCCGCAAAAGTTCACGAAGAACCGTGGGGTCGTGAAAGGGGAGCCTCTGCTCCCCGATGATCTGCTCCCGCTCGTGGCCCTTTCCCGCGACCACCACGACGTCACCGGGGCCGGCCTCGGCGAGCGCTTCGCGCATGGCCTGCCGGCGATCCAGGACGGTACGGAACGACTTGTCCGGCCGGAGTTCAGGCCGGATGCCGGCTTCCGCGTCTCTGGCGATGGCGGCGGGCTCCTCGGTCCTGGGATTGTCGGAGGTGAGGAAGAGGACGTCGCTGAGCCTCGCCGCCACCGCCCCCATGAGGGGCCTCTTGCTCCGGTCGCGGTCGCCGCCGCACCCGAAGACCGTGATGATGCGCCTGGGTTGAAGCTCCCGCAGGGTCTGCAGGAGGTTCTTCAGGGCGTCGTCCGTGTGGGCGTAATCTACGAGCAGGTGGAAGGGCTGGCCCGCATCCACCCGTTCGGTCCGCCCCGGCACCCCCGCGAGAGAGGCGATGCCCTCGGAAACCTGGTCCGGCGTGGCGCCGGCGCTCAGAGCGGAAGCGGCGGCCACCAGCAGGTTTTGAAGGTTATAGCCGCCGGTCAGCGTTGAGCGGACCTTAACGCGTCCGAAGGGCGTCGCCAGGGAGCCGCGAATCCCGGTCAGGTCCATCTCGAAGGATTCCGGAAAGATTTGGGCCCGCCGGTCCAGGCCGACGGACAGGGGATGCCTCTGCCTGATCTCCTCCGCCAGTCTCTGGCCGTAGGGGTCGGTCAGGTTCACGACCGCCGTTCCGTCCTGGGTGAGCAGGTCGAAGAGCGCTCGCTTGGCCCGGTAGTAGGCCTCCATGGTGTGGTGGAAGTCGAGGTGGTCCCGGGTGAGGTTGGTGAAGGCGGCCACCCGGAAGGGAACGTGCTTTACGCGCGCCAGAACCAGGGAGTGGGAAGAGACCTCCATGGCGCCGTAGGGGATACCCCGCTCCTGGAGAAGCCGGATCCAGCGGTGGATTTCGTGGGCTTCCGGGGTCGTGCGCGTGGCGGGCCGAAGCCCTTCGCCGTCGTCGTATTCGATGGTTCCGAGCATTCCGGCCCCGCCGGCCTGCCGGAAGATGCTCCGGAGCAGGTAGGCCGTGGTGGTCTTGCCGTTGGTGCCCGTGACCCCCACCAGCCGGACCGTGCAGTCGGCCGTGCCGTAGAGCGCCGCCGCGGCCGCAGAAAAGGCTTCGCGGTCCCGGGGGCACACCACCCAGGTCAGGTCGGCGGGGATGGGTTCGAGGGGATCCCCATGGGCGAGGACCACCCGCGCGCCCCGCTCGTAGGCCTCCCGGGCGTAAGCGCGCCCGTCCCGCTGGAAACCTTTCAGGGCCACGAAGAGGGTGCCGGGGGTCACTTCGCGGGAATCGCAAGTGACCTGGTTCAAAAGGGCATTCACCGGACCGGCCACGCTGGAATGGGGGACGATGGTCAGTAAATCGGCGAGGCTCATGGAGGGCGGTTTCATGGGATATCCCCCATTTGGGCCACCTCCACGCTGGGACGGGGCGCCGGGTAGCTGAGGCGCCGGAGGGTGTAGGCCATGATCTGCGCGAAGGCTGGAGCGGAAACGGCCCCTCCGTAAATCTTCCCGACGGGTTCATCCACCATCACCAGCACGACCGCCTGGGGGTTCTCCGCGGGGGCGAACCCGACGAAGTAGGCGATGAAGAGCTTTCGGCCATCGGGGCTGCGGATGCCGAGTTTCTGGGCGGTCCCCGTCTTACCCGCTACCGTCACGCCGGGGATGGCCGCGGCTTTGCCGGTGCCGTCGGTGACGACGTGGGTGAGCATCTCGGTCAGAGCGCTGACCGTGTCGGGCTTCAGAATGCGCTGGAAGGGTGCCTGAGGGGCATCGGCCAGGATGCGCGGAATCACCTTGTACCCGCCCGAAGCCACGTCCGCGTAAGCGAGAGCAAGCTGGAGCGGGGTGACGCGGAGCTCCTGCCCGAAGGAGAGGGAGGGAAGCGAGAGGAGCGACCACTGGCTGGGCGGCCGGAGGAGCCCCGCCACCTCCCCGTCCAGGCCTAGGGGGGTTACGGAGCCGAAGCCGAAGAGGCGCATGTAGTGGTACATGGTCTCTGCGCCCACGGCCATTCCGATCTTGGCAGCGCCGACGTTGGAGGAGTGGGCCAGAACCTCCTCCAGCGAATAGACCGGTTTGAGGGGATGCTCGTCGTCATGGATGGTCTTGGGTCCCACGGTGAGCGTCCCGTTGCCCACGACCACCGTGTCATCGGGGCGGAAGCGACCGGAATCGAGGGCCGCCGAGAGGGTGACGATCTTGAAGGTGCTCCCCGGTTCGTAGGAGTCGGTCACGGCACGGTTTCGCCAGTCTGCGGGAGGGTAGTGGCCGGGATCGTTCGGGTCGAAGGTGGGCGCCACGGCCATGGCCAGGATGTCCCCCGTATGCGGGTCCAGGACGATGGCCACGCCGTCCTTGGCCTGGAGCTGACTCACGGTCTGCTGGAGAACCTCCTGGGCTTCGTACTGGATCGGCATGTCAATGGTGATGCGGACCGTGCGGGGAGGAGGATCCACGTCGGACACCGCGTTCACGGGGATCAGCGTATTGGCCACGGCGTCCCGCATGAATTGAAAGCGGCGCGTCCCCCCTTGCAGTACCTTGTTCCATTCGTGTTCGAGGCCCGAGAGGCCTCCGTCGGTCCCCATGCAGCCGATGAGGTTGCTGGCGAGATCCTGGTTGGGGTAGTAGCGCCCCCACTCGTTCATGATCTCGCAGCCCTTGTGGCTGGCACAGAGGGCGCGGGCCTCGTCCATCTGGTCGAAGGGCAACTTGCGCGCGATCCAGGTGAAGGTGTGCCGCCGCTCCAGCTCCTTCAGGATCTCTTGAGGGTTGCGTCCGCTCAAGGCCCCGGCGGACCTAGCCAGGCCGGCCGGGTCGGCGATCTTCTGGGGGTCGAAGGAGTAGAGCGAGGGGCAGCGCACGCTGGCCGCCAACAGGGTGCCGTTCCTGTCCACGATGGTGGCGCGCGGCAGGTCGATCTCAATCACTTCGCGGGCCTGATTTTGGGCCACCGTCGCGTAGTAGCCTCCCCTGATCAGCTGGAGGTACGCGAGACGAGCCGTGATGATGGCGGCCAGAAGCCCGACCATGATGGAGAACCACCGGATCCTGGCCAAGAGGCTGTCCCGGCTCATGGCGCGCGGCCCCCTCGTGCGTTTCGCTTCGTGGAAGGAGCGTTGCCTCCGCCGGCGTTGGGAGCGGCCGGCGCCCGGCCGCTGGTCTCCGGCCGGTCAGGAGCTGGCGGGGGTTGATCCACCGAGCATTCCTGAGGGGATTCGCTGACCATTCCGAGCTTCTCCCGGGCCACCGAGTTGATGACGTCGGGAGAGAGCAGGGCCGCCCTCTGGAGAGTCAGGATCTCGTGCTCGTGCAGCAGCTTTTTGCGGCTCTCCACAAGCCTAGAAAGCTCGTACTCCTTGGCCACCATGCGTGCCGAAAGGCCCACGTACACGATAAAGGGAGTGGCCGCCAAAAAGATCAACGCCGCGATTCGGAGGAACTCCGCCAGGGAGCGCCGGTCGGGCTGCCGGATCGGCTGGTTGCGGATGGTGGTCGCCGTCATAAGCGTTCCCCCGCGCGGAGACGGGCGCTTCGGGAGGCCGGATTTTTGGCCGTCTCCGCGCCCGAGGGCCGAAGGGCGCGGCGATGGACCAGCTTCAGGATGGGCTTCCGGCCGCACGCGCAGACGGGGAGCCGGGGAGGGCAGATGCACCCCCTGGCCAAGCTCCGGAAGGTCTCCTTGACGATACGGTCCTCCAGCGAATGGTAGGCCAGGATCACGATGCGACCGCCGGGACGGAGCAGGCCGGCGCAACGCTCAATGGCGGTGCCGAGCCCCTCCAGCTCTCTGTTGACCTGGATCCTGAGGGCCTGAAAGGTGCGCGTGGCGGGATGGATTTTGCCCCTCAAGTGAGGCGGGACGGCCGCGGTGACTATTTCCGCGAGCCTGGCGGCGTCCGTGATGGGAGCCTCCGACCGTGCGGCCAAGATGGCCTTGGCGATTCTTCGGGCATGGAGCTCCTCTCCGTAGAGCCTCAGTGCGCGCATGAGTTCACCCTCCTCCGCCCCCGCCAGAAACTCCTCGGCGGACGGACCGGAGGAGGGGTCCATCCGCATGTCGAGCGCCCCCCTGTCCTGAAAGCTGAAGCCCCTGTGAGATCGGAGCTGTAGCCCGCTCATACCCAAATCCGCCAAGATCCCGCGCGGAGCCTCGGGAAGCTCCCGGCGCCACGCGTCCACCTCCTTAAAGTCGGCGTGGAAGAAGCGCATCCTCGGCCCAAAGGGTGCCAGCGCTTGGCGCGCCATGGCCAGCGCCTGGGGGTCTCGGTCCACGCCCAGCACTTGTGCGGAAGGGTTGGCCTCCAGGACCGCCCGGCTGTGGCCGCCCAGTCCCAGGGTGCAGTCAACGTACCACCCTCCCTCCTCAACCCGGAGGGACTCCACCACCTCCCGGACCATCACCGGGACGTGGAGGGGCTCCGTTCCCATGCCTCGCCTCACGGAGGATGCCGGAGACGAAACGGATCGTCTCGTCCCCAAGCGGTTCCTTCTCCTGGATCTGCATCAGAAGCTCTTCGTTCCAAATTTCGAGGAAGTTGGTCGGATGGCCCAGGACCACCACGTCCCCGTTCATGCGCGTATGCTTTCTAAGCCTGGGGTGAATGAGAACGCGGCCCTGGGGATCGATTTCCTGCTCATCGCCGTACAGATCCACCGTGCGGAGAAACTGCTGGACGCGTGGGTCATCGCCCCAGTGATTTCGACGGAGAGCGTCTTCGATGAGGATCCATTCGGCCAGGGGGTAGAGCCGCATGGACGGAGGGCCGTAGGAGGTCAGGAAGACCTTGGGGCCGAATCCCTTGAGCAGGACATCGCGAAACTTGCTGGGGACTTTGAACCGCCCCTTTTCGTCGATCCTGGCGTCCGCGCTGCCCCGGAACATGGCCACCCCTTGTAGAATGGACCGGCTGGCTGCTTCGGACAGCCAGTCCACTTTAGTCCACTTTGGTCCACATCGCTATCATAGGGGCCGGTTAGCCCCTTGTCAAGTGGTTGGAGAGAGATGGGGATAGGGGAGAAGGGACAAGGGACAAGAGGGGGGTGGCGTATTTCTCCAGGCTGGACGGTGGGCGATGGATGACGGATGAGCGGCAGAGTTCGCTTTTCGCCCCAGGCGAAAAGCGGCGTTCCGGCGCGTCGCGCTGTGGCGTTCCCCTGGCGTGCGCCAGGGGAGCTGCTCTTCCCTGCCCTTGCGGAGGCAGCCCTCTGAAGAACGCCTGGACCGGCGCCGCTCTTCGAAGCGGGCCTTCCGGGCCAGGCCGGACCGTCGCCGTCGGCGCACCCGTGGAGGGGGGGACGGTTTACACCAAAACGAGGCTGGGGCTGGCGCCCGAAGGGCGGCTGAGGGACTGCGGACGGAGCGCGGCTACGCTCGCGTGGACGCGCCCGTCGAAGGCCCCCAGCGCCCGCGCCCAAGGCGCGGCCAAGACCCAGCCGTGGGCCGGAGCCGGCGGGGCAGTTTGTTTTGGACAGGCATGTTTCCTACCGATCCCAATCCCCTAATTCTCTGTGCCTCGGTGTCTCTGTGGTTCGCATTTTCCATTCGCCATTCGCCCCCAAATTCCGCGATCGAATGGTTCTTCCTTCGGTGGCGCAGGTCGCACATGGGGGAAGGGCTTTGTCTCCTGAACGGGGAGGGCCGTCTCTTTCGCGTTCCGCTGGCGAAGCCAGGCGGAACGCTCGGTTTGCCTTTCGGGCCCCTCCCCGCTCCGCGGGCAAAGCCCGCGGAGCCTCACCCCACCCTTGGCGCATTCTTCGCCTCCGGCTCGAATGCCCCCAATCCCTTATCAGGTGAAAGGGCATTGGAGTTAAACCACGTGT
>Ga0207433_10001881_pt1 | contig 44128 bp, 47 predicted proteins | sample YelNatPaOPGAMG01_FD_187559 | JGI IMG/M metagenome (GOLD analysis project Ga0207433, IMG submission 187559) | Hot spring thermophilic microbial communities from Obsidian Pool, Yellowstone National Park, USA - OP-RAMG-01 (SPAdes) (version 3) | ecosystem: Environmental > Aquatic > Thermal springs...
CGCGTTTCAACGATTTTCTGCTATTCTCCGCTCAAATTTCGCTCATTTTGAGCGGATCTAATCTCGCGAAGATGGTGCGGGGGGTGGGACTTGAACCCACGAAGGCCTTCGCCAGAGGATCTTAAGTCCTCCCCCTTGTCTTAGGCTTTTCTGGCCGCCTATTTAGACCTGGCTCGGGTACCCCCGCTGTTGCGGTTAACACTTGAAGGCTTGGTGTAGTTTAAGTTTTTGCAGTTTAGTGTTAAGTGTTTTTTGTGTAGCCTGTGGCTTTCGCTTTTGCCGCGTGCCTTTCAGCTGTTCTTTTCAGGTTGCAAGCGAAGTGTGTGCGCATTGTGTGGCCGCCGTGTGTTCGGCGTCTTTCGTGTTCGGCGTGAACGCGGTGTCGCCGTTAACTGTGTAGGCTTGCAGTTTGCGTTTGCCTCTTGGATTTTGGAAAAGTTTTATTTGTTTTAACCGTGAATTGTAGTGTGGTGGAACATGTCGTCTTCTCTGGAGGCTTTTCGTGTTCAGGAACTTAACGAGACGGCGGAGGAGTTTCGCCTGAGGATGGATTATTTGGCGGGGTTCGTGAAGGAGCTTGAAACGTCGCGTTTTGTCCAGTTGGGCAACGTGTGGGTTTATCCTGAGCCTTTGCAGACGCAGCGTGCTCTTGGGTTTTTCACGGATGAAAAGAAAGTTTTGGTTCACCTTAATTTTCCAGAACAGTTTATTCTCCTTGAAAGCCTCGTGGAAAAATTCGGGTTTAAGCTCAGGTTTGGGTCGCTTGAGGAGAATTTTGCAGCTGCTTACACACGTGAAGCTGCAGGCTACAGGGACAGGGTTCTGGAAGGCTTCTTCGTTTTCACAGGCGAGCTTGCGGTTAAAACCGCCGTCGAAGCTGAGGTAAGAAAAGTTGCAGGCGTCAAAGTCGTGGACAAGAACGTGGCAGACGCGCCTGACCAGGTGATTGTTAACGTAAAACGGAAACCTCACGGCGTAGCCGGCACCAGGCGGCTACAGGTCGAATACGTCGTGGACAAAACCGTCACCAGAATCCTTCCTGAGGAGGAAGGGTTCTTTGAAGACTTCAAAGTTGTTCCCTCCCACGCAGACCTTAAGCTTTCAGGCAAGGGCTACGTTTACAAGAGCTTTTTCGACGCGGAAGGCTTCGCAGCGTACCAGTGCTTCTGGTTTAACAAGAAAAAAGTCTTTGGCGTCCACGCCTGCGAGCCGCTTACACGGTCAAACGGCGTGGCAGTGCCTGTATGGACCAGTGAAAACCCCAAGAAGTGAACTGAACAGGCAGCGTGAATAAAGCCTAAACGTTTCATCCGCAGTTCACCTGGAGACCGCTGCGTTCAGCCTCACGCGTGCAGGCTGATGTGTTTTGTCCAGGTTTCGCAGCGGTTTAAACGCGAAAAACGTGTCCTAGTAAACTGTCACCGACGAAAACTGCACCTGGAAAAAAGCGTATCAAACGTTGAGGCTGCAGGTGTCAACGACGCAGAAAACTCGCATATGTTTTGGACCCTGCGAAAAAACTTTACTGCAGCGTTAAGGTTCGCTGCGTCATGGTCCACGACGGATAATCTTTTAACTTCACCGTGCACATTTATGCAGTAGGCTTCAAGGGAGTTAAACGTGCATGTTTGATGCTGAAAGCTTCATCGCAGATTCGCTGCGTGAAATCAGGCGAGCCGTCGGAGACAGCCCTGTGGTTGCAGCCTGCTCAGGCGGCGTGGACAGCATGGTTACCTCGGTGCTCGTGCACCGAGCAGTCAGCGAAAAGTTGACGGCGGTTTTCGTCGACGACGGACTTAGGAGGGAAAGCGAGCCTGAATTCGTCATGCATATGCTGGAACGTTTAGGAATCAAAGCGCGGTACGTGGACGCGAAGAAAGAGTTTTTCGAAGTGTTCCGCGGCAAAACAGACGCTGAAGAGAAAAGGAAAGCTTTCCGAGAGCAGTTTTACCGAACTTTCGGAAAAGTTGCAAGCGAAGAACACGCTGAATACATTGCGCAGGGAACGATTAAGGCAGACGTCATGGAAACCGTGCAGGGCATAAAATCCCAGCACAACGTTCTGGAACAGGTCGGCATAAACCCGTTGACCTACGGCTACAGGATCATAGAGCCGCTGAAAGAGCTTTTCAAGCCTGAAGTCCGCCAAGTCGCCCGCAAGTTAGGTTTGCCGCGTGAAATCTCAGAGCGCATGCCCTTTCCAGGCCCAGCGCTTTCACTCAGAGTCCTCGGAGAAGTCACACCTGAAAGAGTCGCCGTTGTCCGCCACGCCACAAAGATCGTTGAGGAAGAAACCTCAACGCTCGGTGCTTTCCAAGCCTTCGCCTTATTGCACAACGACAAAGCCACAGGCATCAAAGATGGAAAACGCATGTACGGAAACATCATCACCGTCAGAATCGTCGACTCAGACAACGCAATAACAGCCCAAGCGAAGCAGGCACCCTACGACACGCTGAGGCGAATCGCCAAAAGAATAACCAGCGAAATCCCCAACGTTGTAAGATGCCTCTACGACCTCACAGACAAGCCGCCGGCAACAATCGAGTTCGAATGAGAAACAAACACGCAAAAACTGCTTCGCCACCACACTGAAACACGCGCCTGCCAGCACAGGCATACATGGAAAAACCTGCGGAAAAACAGCAGGGCAAAACCGTTGCGGCGACTTCCACCCGCGCTTACAAACCGCCATGAAAGGCTTATGCCGCCGTGCACCCTGCGAGCAGGCGGCGCGCCGAGACAGCGAACACTTAGCTGTGCCGCGTCATAAGCCTCACGGACACGGGCATAGTCCAGCTTAAAACCGCCAAGCTCTCGGCTAATTCTGGAACAGCAAAGCCGATTTTTAAACGCAAAAGCATGACAGCAACGGGCAACACAAGAATCGCCGACAAAGCTGCAACGCCGCATGCAAAGCTTAAACGCTTAAGAACACGTTCTTCCACGTCGAAACCCACAAACAATAAGCCGGCAGGGAATAGAATGAAATAGCCGAAAGCCGCAAGCGCATGCAACACAAAAGATTCAACTGTTAAAACACCTACAAGAGCCAGCGAAACGCTGCCCACCATAATCAAGTAAACCCCAACCTTAGTAGACTTGACATTTTTCAGGCACAGACGCAACCCAGACGCAAACACCAAGTTTGACGCGCCGCCCACAAGCACAGCACTGTTGAAAAGAACAGCCTGTTTGCCTACGCCTAGCTCGCTTAAAGCGTTTTCAGCCCAGTTGAACCAGGAAGAGAAAAATGCAGCGGCCAAAACCATCATCAAAGACACGATTGACCCAGCAGCTCCGAGGAAGCCAGCTATCCGCATATACCGCAGGCTTTTTGTCGCATAAGTTTCTGAACGCATTTCCAAACGGCTCCTCAGCCATGTTTGTGTTTTAGCACAGGGCTTACTCGTGATAGGCAGCTACACGCCGTATCTCCCTGTAACAGGATCCCTGAAGACCTGGAGTGCAGGCGTGTAGAAAGTGAAGACGATAAAGGCTGCGGCTAAGAGGAAAAGCGCGATGACTGAAGCTTTTTCTGCCGTTGCTGGGAGACTTCTGCGTGTGAAAAGCTGGTAGCTAACGAATTGACCGACGAACACGGCAGCCACGAAAGTAGCGATGTCTACAGATAGTATGCTTTCGCCCACGTACACCGTGTACGAGTAGAAGACAGCCGGAATGAATGCGACCATAAGGTAGGCGCCGACGGCTTTGGCAGTGAAAAAGTTGTTGGTTAACCTCTTCAACGGGCGTACCTCAAGCAGCATCCAGCCGAATGCGGGCCAAAAAGCGAGCTTCAAGTGTTCCCACACAGATTCGTTCACGGCTGAGAAGAAGCCGACAAGAGGATTGCTGCCTGACAACGCGTAGGTAAAGTGCAATGCACTTCCAAGCAAGATAATGAAGACTGCTCCTGCAGCTTCAAACACCAAAGCGGCTTGGTTTTTGACTTTGAAGCCGCCCTGCACCAAACGCTTCACCGTTTCCGTCTAAGCTTCGCAGCGAGAAGCGAAGCTGCCGAGGCTATAATGATAACTGCGATGCTTGTTTCCATAAGCAAGACAACAATAGGTTCGCCTGTTTGCTTTACGGCGATGCCTGCCAGCGCCCAGATGATTACCAACGCGTAAGCTATGTCTCTCCTTGACGCGACCACAAACACGGTGACAGCGAGCGCCAGCATGGTGACAAACGCGGCCCAAGCTGTTGCGCTTATGCCGAAACCGTCCCATCTGAGCGAAACCAGCGTTACAGCAATGTTTGCGATGGAAGCGATAGTAATCCAGCCCAAGTAGACACTGAAGGGAACATGAACTGCAAGTTTTTCACTCATTTTAACCGCAGACTTGCCTACGCCTAAACGCCGATATGTCAGAATCAAAGCTGACAACAGAAGGAACATCACAACAACCGATAAAACAAGGTATTCAAACTGCCACAGGAAAAGCCAAGCTATATTAGCTGAACTGCTTAGAACAAACAGCCAGCCAATTTGCTTTTGGAAAACCGCGTCCTGCTGGCTTGGTAACGCTTGAAAAACCACGAAAACACCGAGCAACACGTAGATCACACCCCAAACGGAAAACACGTATCCAGCAGGCGTAATCAAGGTTAAATTTGCATTCGAAATATCAGCCGTGCTTTTCCCGCCGAGAACCCTTGTGCTTCCTGCCAAACTGTTAACAACCACCGTGAAAATGTACGCGATAATATTAATCCATCTTCTTAAACCAGAAGCGCCTAGTGACACAAGCACCACCATTCCTTTTTTCCCACGTCTAAGTATATAAAACCATTGTCGAAGGCAAAGAAGGCAATATTTGAAGTTTTGACCTGAAACAACGGCGGCAAAAATAAAGCGTTCAAACTGGCTGCCGACGCATCCTTACTTGAGAGACAGTGAACGGCGAATGCAAAGTTCCACCTCGCTTGGTTCTCTCGCGCCGTCGACGATTTGCCATTTTCCAAGCTTCGCCAATGCAAGCCCCTTACGGCGGATTTTCCGAAGCGACGCCGTGTTTTCAAACATTTCACGTGCACCGTGAGCCCTCTTAACGATTCGGTTGTAAGCCACTTCGGGTTCAACGTCGATGAAGAAGGCTTTTTCAGGCTTCGGCAGCAAAGCCGAGAAAAAGTGGTAGGCAACCTTGTCCAGCGGCGAAGGCAAATACGCCGTGCCCAGCAGGTACCTTACGAAGACCGTGTAGTCCACACAAAACCAACCGTAGCGGAGAAGCGAATGTAGCACGTCAAGCGTGTAGAACAGTGCAGATGCGAAATGCGCGTTTCTGCCTTCAACCTGAAGAAAACGTTTCGCATAGACGCCTAACATGTTGTCATCTGAGGGGTGAACGCGGAGGCACACGGTTCTTCCCCGACGCTTAAGGAAGTTAGCGAGCCGAACGGCTTGATCAGTTTTTCCGGCACCGTCAAGCCCGTCGATGACAATGAACAGCGTTCAAGCACCTCCAGTCACAAGCATAAAGGTGAAGACGCCTAATAACGGAACCGTCAGGTTGTCAAAGCCTAAAGGCGAAAAGGACTCGGCCAACGTAACAGCAGCGGCCACGGCTAAAGCAGCCCAAGCCAATGAAGTCAGCTGCAGAGGATACAGGCATGAAAAGAAAAGGAAGCCTACCTCAAGGCTTAAAAAGCTTGCCAGAAACATCGCCGTAGACCCCTCCACAGTTTTCTCCGCAAACACGCGGTACCGTGTTTTACCGTATTTTTCACCGACAAGCGCAGCGCAGGCGTCGCCGTAAGCCATGGGCAAAATGCCTGCAGCCATCACGTAGGGTTTAGACGCGAAGAACAACGCGAGAAGCGTGTACGAAAACGCGTAGTAGACGAGGCCTAAACCGTGACCGCTTTCCGCCAAGCCTGTTAACGCCTTCAAACGTTTACTCAAAGCAGGCGTCGGAGAACACGGTGAAGCCAGAAAAGTGACGAAGACAAAGGGCGCGGCAACCATCAGGGGAAAATTCACTGGAAAAACGTTCAAAGTGAAAAAAGGAATCAAGAAAGGCAGGTTACCCACGAGAACATGCAGGAGCTTACGCGAAGACTTACCTGAAAAACCGAAGAGGCTTGAAGCTTTCGCCGAGAAAACGATGCAGGCTAAAACATACACGTAGCACACTACGAGAAGAACCAAGTTCAGCAGCAACTCGTAACGAAGCATTTTACCTTCCCGACGCCTAAACACGACGGTTTTACATGTCGCCGCAGCTATGCCATAGTATTCCGTTGCATACGTTAATAACTTTTAGCCGTAAGTCCAGGCAGAAACAAGCTGCGAAAAACTCTTACTCGCGCTTCTTCAACGTTTCCCACGGTTTCCCATGAGAAAACAACGTGTGACCCAAAAAGTCCGCTCAAGCACAATTCTGCGTAACAGAGCAGGCGCAACCGTTAAGCGGCGACGAACAGGTTTATGAAAGAAAAAGAAGAGGACGTTTAAGCTTGCGATGAAACAGCCAGCTCATTCAATCGGGATTTTCTTTCCTTTCAACGGCTGCTTCAGAGGCACCGTTATGTTGAGCAGCCCGTTTTCAAACTTTGCTTTAGCCTCGTCTTCCTTCACTGGATGCGCAAGAATGAAGCAGCCTGCGAAGACTAGGTTCTCGCGGGTTCCCTGGATGCAGAAGCTCTGTTCAGTCATGGAAAGCGACACGTTCTCTTTTTTGACACCTGGCAGCTCTACTTGAATATAGTAGGCTTCCTCGTCATGGTCGATGCAGGCTTCAGGCGTGGCTACAGGCACAAGCTTCTCCTCAGGCTTTTCTTTAGCAATGGTTTTCTTGGGCAAAAAACCGCCTCCACCAAAAACTCAGTAAATAAATGTGTTTCGCAGCCTAAAAAACTTTTTTGCAACGGCAAGGCACGTCTTCAACGCTGCATGCAGCGTTTACACAGCGGAAGAGCTTAATTGTGCATGCTGTAAACCTAAAGACTGGAGATTAAGGTTTGAAGACGCTTGTGTTTGTTGGCTTAGGCTTGCATGATGAAAGAGGCATTTCACTCCGCGGTGTCGAGGAGGCGCGTTCCGCCGACACAGTGTTCGTTGAGCTTTACACAAGTGTAATGCCAGGCTTCTCTCTGGAAAGACTTGAAAAGCTCCTGGCGAAACCCGTGCGCCAACTTACAAGGCGAGAAGTTGAGGAAGAAGGCGCACGAGTGATTCTTGAAGCGGCAGAGAAGGGGAAAGCAGTGTTTCTTGTTCCAGGAGACCCCTTCGTCGCCACGACGCATCTGTCGCTGCGTGTTGAAGCCGAGAAACGCGGCGTAGCTACGCGTGTCGTGCACAGCGCTTCCGTAGCTTCATCCGTAATAAGCCTTTCAGGCTTGCACAACTACAAGTTCGGAAAGACCGTTACGGTTCCCTTCGCTGAAAACTTTTCTGAGACGCCGTACACGGTTATCGCACAGAACAAACACTCAGGTTTGCACACGCTGTGCCTGTTAGACATCAACGTGGAGGAGAAAAGGTTCCTGAGCGTCAACGAGGCTTTATCATCCCTGCTGAAGGTTGAAGAGAAACGGCGGGAGGGCGCCGTGACGCTGGAAACGCTTGCCGTCGCCGTGGCCAGGGCAGGAAGCGACATGCCACTGTTGAAAGCAGGCTACGTCGCGGAGCTTCAAACACAGGACTACGGAGACCCGCCTTACAGCCTCGTTTTCCCAGGTAAACTACATTTCACCGAGGCTGAAGCACTCGTCACGCTTGCACACGCACCGCTACAGGTGAGGAGCGAAGCACATTGACGGCTGAAACGCTTGCGTCAAAATACATTCGCGCCGTAGAAGACTGCCTGAAAAAGATTAAGCCCGCCGCATGCCCCGTCGCGTTGGATGCTGAACGCGTAAGGCTTATACTAAGCCAGGCGGAAGCCTACTTGGAAGACGCTAAATACTACATGCGCCGGAAAGAATACGAAACAAGCCTGACAGCCATCGCGTACAGCGAAGGCCTAATTGATGCGTTGAAGCTGGCGAACACCATAATAATAAGTCAAAACGCAACGCGGGAAACTCGTCCAAACGCAAAGTATGACTCATCGTAGACAGGTTGGAAAGCGCTGTGCAGCCATGCTCTTGCCGTCACCGTTTCAGTATGGAAATGAACGCCACAATCAGGAAGGCGACGCCTGCGAGAAACAGGCTTCCCGTGAGAAGCCAGACGACGAAGGCGATGACGGCAGCTGGAAGAATGAAGAGAAGCATTTTGACCAGCAATATGATTATGGCTAAGCCAACAACTACAAGCAGCAACAATATGGCTAAATCGTAAACAGCGGGTAAACCAAGCGAGAAACCGTTGAAAGGCATAGCTAACCACTTGTCCACACTCTTTTTTACGCGTGCACAATATTTAAGTTTTAACAGGGCAGTTGCACCCGGCGAAGCACGCTGCAACGCGAATTAGAGCCGCAAGCAGAGGCCTTTCAGCTTAATTGTTTGCCTATGCCTATTGAGGTACATGAACAACGGTGAAGACGCTTGAAAAACTGGCGGCAGCCACGTTTCTTCTCAGCCGCGGCGAAGCACGTTAGCTGCTGGTTGCAGGCGGGAAAATCTTAAATGAGTATGCTCGTTCATGTACGTGTTAAGTCGGCGTGTTTCATGCTTAAGCCACGTGAAACCGTGGAAAAGTGAAGCCTGCCGGAAACTTCATGCGGGTGATCAGGGTGGATAGAAAACGTCGTGTGGTGCTTGCGTCAGGAGTGTTCGACCTTCTGCATTTGGGTCACGTTCGGTTTCTAGAGGAGGCGAAACGCGCCGGCGGCGAGAAGGCGGAGCTCATAGTGATTATTGCCCGGGACAAGACTGTGGAGAAAACGAAGGGAAAGAAGCCTATCATGCCTGAAGAGCAGCGTCGTGCACTGGTGGAATCGCTTAAAGTCGTGGACGCAGCGGTTCTGGGGGCTGAAGACTTCGACGTAGGCAAAGTCATAGAGAGAATCAAGCCTGACGTGGTCGCGTTAGGCTATGACCAAGAAAGGATGGAACAGCGCGTGCGCGAATACGTTGAAAAGCACGGTTTAGCCGTCAGCGTGGTTCGCATTCCCAAGTTCGGCGAAGACGAGTTAAGCAGCTCGTCGAAAATCAAACAGCGGATCATTGAAAACTACAGCAGGTGAACATGAACGAGCCGTCAACCGTCGTTTCCGCTGACCTACTTCCTCATCGCCGTTAACCTTTTGGTCTACGCGTACACGTCTATTGCAGGCGGAAGCTTCGCCGAGACAAGCCAGCGAATGCTAATCCTCTACGGGCAAGTCAACGGGCTTGTGCTGTACGCAGGCTGGTACTGGCAACTTCTAACCTCAATGTTCGTCCACGTCAGCATCGTCCACCTTGCTGGAAACATGCTTTTCCTCCTCATCTTCGGACTGAGAGCTGAAGACATGTTCACCACGACTGAATACGCAAGCGTGTACCTCCTCAGCGGATTAATGGGCAACCTGCTCTCACTTGTTTTCCTACCGTTAAACGTGCCCTCCGCAGGCGCTTCAGGCGCCATCTTCGGCGTATTCGGCGCATGCATCATCTATTCCAGACGCACACTCAGGCAATCCATCATGGGCGCCTTGATCTACGCGTTCTTCCTACTGATGCTTAGCTCAGGCCCAAACGTGAACATCCTTGCGCACATGGGCGGCTTGGGCATGGGGCTGCTAATCGGCTACCTAATCGCCGCCAAACGTCCACCAACAATTGAATATCAATGGCGCTACACACTTTGACCGCGGCGTCACAAACAACGCGTGCAAGCAGCGTTGAAGATGCAGGCTTCAGCTGGCACAGTTCCATTTTTTGCAGCAGCCTGTTTTGTTCAACGGCGGCTTCGCCCAGGTTGACGCCTGTGTCAACGGGCGAAACAGCGTTTTTCATGGGTTCTTAGCGTTGCAGGCTGGTAAAGCTTTTTATAGCGCATTCCCATGTGTGCTGGTGTCACAGTAACTCATGTAACAATAAAGCTGTTGTAGCTTTTGAGTTGAATGCATGTAGAGTTCTTGTGGCAGGAGAAACAGGTAAAATGGAATATGAATCATTCAGAGACCTGCCGCTTAGCGGTGAGGTTTTAAAAAGCATCGAGGAGCTTGGGTTTACAAGGCTTTTCCCAATTCAGGCTCGGGCAATCGGGCCGCTTCTTGAAGGAAAAGACGTTATTGGGCAGGCGCAGACGGGCACAGGTAAAACCGCAGCCTTCGGCGTTCCATTGGTTGAACGCGTGGACCCCGCGGTTAAACGTGTTCAGGGGCTTGTGCTTGTTCCAACCAGAGAACTGGCCGTTCAGGTTGCAGCAAACCTGAAGCTTTTTGCGAAGTACTCGCGCGTGAAAGTTCTCGCTGTTTACGGCGGGGAATCGCTTGAGAAGCAGATGCGCGAGCTCGAGAATGGAGTACACATCGTTGTCGGAACGCCTGGACGCGTCATCGACCTGATCAGAAGGCGCGTGTTAGACCTGCAGTCAGTCAGGGCGGTGGTGCTCGACGAAGCAGACCGCATGCTGGACATGGGGTTCATAGAGGACATCGAGTACATTCTTTCGAAGGCGCCGTCGAACAGGCAGACAAGTCTTTTCTCAGCAACCATAGACGAAACAGTCATGAAAGTTTGCAACAGGTACATGAGGAGCCCGATGAAGATACTTGTCAGCAAAGACGAAATCGCCCTGACGCAGATGAGACAGTACTACACGGTTGTTAACCCATACAGCAAATTCGAAACCCTATGCGAGATTCTTAGCCAAAACAGCGTGCACAAAGCCATAGTCTTCTGTAGAACACGCAGAGAAACAAACACCGTTGCAGGCAAGCTTGTGAAGAAAGGCTACAGGGTTCAAGCGCTCCATGCAGGCTTCACGCAGCCGCAGCGAGACCGCGCCATAAACGCGTTCAAGACTGGACGCGTCAACCTGCTCGTAGCCACAGACGTGGCTGCGCGTGGGCTGGACATTCAAGGCATCACACACATAATAAACTACGATGTGCCCTCCGAAGCGCTTGTATACTTCCACAGAATAGGCAGAACTGCCCGTGTCGGCGGCGAAGGAACCGCCATTACACTCGTAGGCTACGGGGAAATGACTGATTTCGAGAATATAAAAGCCCTAACCAAAACCACAATTCAAGAAATAGCTTAGCCACGAAGCTTCCACGCTGGCCAGCTTCAGCCAGCGTTTTTCCTTAAACCACTAACCATAAATGAGTCGACGCCCATTCAAGTGTGAGGTTAAGACTAAGTTAATGTACAGAGACCCTGTGTGTGGCGCAGTTCTCGACGAGAATACGGCTAAGTTCAAAATAACGTACGAAGGCGAAACCATACACTTCTGCAGTTTAGCCTGCAAGAAAAAATTCAAGAGACACCCGCAGAAATTCCTGAAATAGACATGTCTTTAAAGAATGGAAACAGGCTTGCGCGGTGAACAACGCCGCGACGCAACTGCGCATACGCTCAGCTGGACGCTGCATGTTCCTGCAGAATTCAGACCAACTCTCGTTTTAACATTTACATGCGGCTTTAACACTGTGCACATCAGGGGGCGAAGCTGGCGCAAGCTGATTTTAAGTGTGAACCTACGTTACGTTTCAAGTTTAAGCATTGAGCACGCCTAACAACGCGAGCAGTTGTCATCTTGGCTGGAAAAGCTATGGCAAGATGCCCTGTTAAAAATAAGCAGGTATATTCAGGTTACGTCGTTCCAGCTGTTTATGCTGCAGCGTTTTTTCTTTTGGGCGCTTACAGTTTTTCTTCGGGTGAAATGTCCATGATCAGTAGTCCCGAGGCGGTTTTCGGGTAGAAGTCTGTAGATTTCTCTGGCAGTCTTTCGTGTTTCTGAGCGATGCGCCAGACGGTTTCCGGGCCTATGGGGTTGAGTAGGAAGGCAACGTTTGCGTCGCCGCTGTCCACGCGGTTCACAGCGTCTTTTGTCCAGCGTTCGTAAAGTATGTCTTCATCCAAGTTGAGTACGCCCGTGTTCAGTACGTGGTTGAAGATAACGTCTCGGAGTATTACAACATCGAGTTTCCTGGTTTCTTCAGAAGTGTTTGAAGTGTGAAGCGGTGCAATCTGCGCGTGGCTTTTCAGCGTTAGCCCGTACGCTTTTCCACGCGTGTAGACGGCGAAGGCGTTTCTGCCCCTGTTGGCTGCAAGGTAGGCTTCGATGGCGGATACGCTGGGCTCAAGAGGCAGGATGTTGAAGAACATGTGCAGCCTGCTTAAATGCTCCGTTGTAAGTGTTACGCGTCTAAGCAGCCTGTGCGTAGGTAACACGACGAGCCCAGGTTCCTGGCACGAGACGAGGTAGCTCATGTGGAAGTTGAAGGCTGAGTCCCATGTCCAGTTCGTTGACGCACGCATTTCGTCTCGGTATTTCAGGGCGCTTTCGTACCTGTGATGCCCGTCGGTTATTACAAGCGTTTTGTCCTGCATGATTTTCTGGAGGCTGGAAACCACGTTCATGTCGGCTACTTGCAAGACAGTGTGTTTTACGCCGAACGAGTCTTGCACGGTTATGATAGGCGCAGCGCTTGCGGCTTCGCTGAGAACGCGGCGTGTTTTGCCTTCAGGGTCAGAGTACATGAAGGAGATGGGTTCAAGGTTTTTCTTTACAGCGCGCATCATGTTCAGCCTGTCCTGCTTCGGCATGTTGTACGTGACTTCATGCGGAAAAACGGTGTTTTCGCTGAAGTCGTACAGGCGGCAGGCTGCGACCACTCCTGTACGCGTGTAGGTTTCCCCGTTCACGGTGAAGGCTTGTGTGTAAACGTAGACTGCGGCTGCCTCGTCCTTTGCAAGTATGCCTTCCAGCAGCCAGTTTCGGACGCGCTGCTGCGCCGCTTCATACCTGTTTTTTTCGGTTGGCAGGATGACGCGGCAGTAGTTGTACGGTGACCGCGCGTAGTATTCCCGCTGCATCTGCGGCGTAATTTTGTCGTATGGCTGCGTTATCAGGTTTTCAAGTTCTCCTGCCTTTGCAGTGTACCGTATCGCCCTGAACGGTCTTATGTCCACCATAAGTGTCAGCTCTCGTGTGCCTCAAGGGCTTCGATTACTTTTTCGGCAACTTCAATGCTTGTCCGCTGCTGTGCTTCATACGTCTGGGCGCCTACATGCGGCGTCGCGATGACATTCTCAAGCCTGAACAGTTTGCTCACGCCCGGAGGCTCCTGCTCAAAAACGTCCAGTGCAGCGGCTTTAACTTTGCCTTGGACAAGCGCTTGGTAAAGCGCTTCATGGTCAACCACGCCTCCACGTGAAGTGTCGACGAGCATGACGCCTTCCTTCATCAAGTTGAATTCGCGTGTGGAAATCATGCGCCATGTCTGCGGCGTTAAGGGTACGTGTATGGAGATGAAGTCGGCTCTTGGAAGCATTTCTTCGAGGGGAACGAACTTTCCGTCGGCGCATGCGTCGACGGCGAGCACGTTCATGCCGAAGGCGAGGGCTAAACGCTCAACCGTTTTGCCGATGCTTCCGCAGCCGACTATGCCAAGCGTTTTGCCTTTCAACTCGATGCCCATAAGCGCGTCTTTAACCCATTTTCCCTCGCGCAGCGTGTTCGTTCCATCCACGATTTTCCTCGCAAGCGCAAGCATATGCGCCATGGTTAGCTCAGCCACGCTGACGGAAGCTACGTGAGGCGTGTTCACCACACGGATGCCTCTCGCGCGGGCTTCTTCAAGGTTAACGTTGTCCAAGCCCTCGCCTGCTCTGCCAACAACTTTAAGCTTCACCGCTTTCGAAAGCAGTTCGGCAGTTACGCGTGTTGCGGAGCGAACAATTATCGCGTCGTACGCGGCGATGACGCTGAGCAACTGCGCTTTAGGAAGCTGCCACCCACATGTGACCGTGTAGCCCTTGTTTTCCAATAGCTTGATGCCTTCTTCAGCTATTGGGTCGCACACGAGAATACGCGTCATGCTCAGGAGAGCTCCCAGGCCTCGTCGATGCATGCGAGAAGCGCCTGTATGCCTTCAAGCGTCCACTCGCCCATGTGCCCGATGCGGAAGGTTTTCTCTGCAAGTTTTCCATACCCGTTCGAGATAAGGTAGCCTTTCTCAGCCAGTTTCTCGTTGAGTCCCTTAACGCTTTTGCCAAGCGTGTTCCGGATGCAGGAAACGGTTATCGACTCATAGCCAGGTTCAGGAAAAAGCTCAAAGTGTTTCCGCGCCCATTTCTGCGTGTACTCAGCCATATCCCTGTGCCGCTGGTACACACGGTCGTATGTTTCCTCGAGAAGCATATCCATACGTTTGTCCAAGGCGTAAAGCAACGAAATGTTCGGTGTGAAAGGCGTCTGATGCTTAGCTTCAAACTCGAAGATTTCCACTAGGTCCGTGTATGTACCGCGGCACGGCACGGTTTTAGCACGTTCTACAGCGCGGTCGTTTACAAGCGCCACGGTTAAGCCTGGCGGAAGCGCGAAGCACTTCTGCGTCGACGCAAAAATAATGTCGCAGCCAATCTCTGACGGCAAAGTCCTGTCGCCCGCCATTGCGGAGACACTGTCAACCGCGTAGATAACGTCAGGATAGTCCCGCCTGACTAGCTTGCCGATTTCCACGATTGGGCTACGCACGCCCGTCGACGACTCGTTGTGGCAGACAGTCAACGTGTCATACTGGCCTGAGCCAAGCTTCTCGGCGACCATACTGGGCTTAACAGCTTTACCCCATTCAACCTCAACGAAGTCCACATCTTTACCGCACGCCTTAATCGTTCGGGCGAACCGTTCCGAGAAAGCACCGTTGACGCAGGCCAACGCTTTCCGCTTGACAACGCTGCGAGCGACAATGTCAAACCACAACGTGCCTGACGACGTCGTCACAGTAGGCTTACAGTCATCGGGTAACTCGAAGAAACGACTTATCTTCGCCGTTAAGCCGCCGTAAAACTCCTGAAAAGCCTTCTCCCTGTGCCCGATAAGCGGCCGAGCCTGCTCATACAGCACTTCGAAGCTTACTTCAGTCGGACCTGGAATCAACAGCCTACGGTGAAAACCGTTGACTTCAGGCTTAACGAACAAGCTTTTTTCACCCGCAGACGGTTTACCTGAGTTGCACATGCTCATTCACACCACACACCCAACACACGGGTCAACAAGGCAGCACCACCGCACACAAGCAACCTGTAACTTGTTAACGGTTAACTGCGGCTCACTGCTGTCCGCTTCCAAAATTGCTGGAAGCCCCGCCACAAGCAGCCAACGCGTGGAGGCATGAAAAGCCATGAAACGTAGGTGCATGCACAGTTAACCACAAGAGCATGTAGTTTCAGCCCATAAAAATATAAAGCTTATGTTGCCACATCAGTCTATGCATTGTCTCGTCATGGCGAACAAGTCCATAGGCTGGGCGAAGACACTACTTTGCGTTTAAGCTTTTTGTATTAAGTTGCATTCTCAATCATTTTGACTGCTGTTTTGAGATATACATGACGGCGAAAAGCGCCGTAGTTACTGTTCGCCTTTCAAAGCATGAAAATGAAAACGTATCAATGCCAGATGACGAAACGCTCCTTTTGTCGAGGAGTCTCTTATTCCTAAAAGAGAAGACTCCATGGTGCGGCCGCCGGGATTTGAACCCGGGTCGTCAACGTGGCAGGCTGATGTCCTAAACCAGGCTAGACTACGGCCGCGCAAGGTTTGAGCCACCGTATTCTTCAGCGTAATCCATTAAAAAGTGTTATGTTTCGGTGTGCAAGGTTTTTCTGGTTCCGGCGTGAAGCAGTAGCTGGCGTCGTTGTCTTGCGCTTGCAGTTTCATGAGTTTAGGCAGCTGGCGCCTACTGCTGCCTTTCACTTCGTTTTTTGGGTACACCAGCAAAGTTATGCAGATGATTGCTGCTGCCGCGGCAAACATTGTTAAAAGTAATGTTGCTGAGCCGGGTTCAGGCTGAAGTACCGGAGGCGGCGTGTTTTCATGTGTCTGAGTTTGTTGCTGTGCAGGTGTTGTCGTGGCTTCTGGTGTTGTGTAGTGGTTTGTTCTGGGCGGATGCAACGTATTTTCTATGTTTTGGGTCCAAGGATTATTTAAGCGAGGCTGACGGTTTGCATGGGAGATAACGTTTTGTTCGCGTGCAGCTTTCGTTATCTCCTGGTTTACAGTCGTCTTCAGCTTCTTTTTCCCTGCGTGTTTTTCTGTTTCGTGTTAGGCTGAGGCTTCGAGCATACGTATATGTTTGGATGCAGTTTCTGTGAAAGCCCAAGTTTTTAAGTGCTTAGGGTTTGGATGTTGGCTACTTCGCCTGTGTCGGCCCATATGCCTATGGCTATGCGGTTGACGTTTCCAGGGTACACCTTGTCCAGGTAGAGCGTGACGTACCAGTAGGGTATGAGCGCGAGCGGTTCTTCTCTTGGATGCGGGATGAAGGCGGCGTCTACAGGCGTGTCCAGCACTGTGACGCTGGTGACTACGGTGCCGTTGGCGTTCCAGGTGAAGTTTTTGGCATGTTCACGCGCGATTTCAATGGCTTTTTCGCGTGAGATGTTGACGGTTGTGCTTCCAACTTTGAGGAGGCTCCAGCCGTCGCTGAGTTCTTTCAGCACGCCGTTTTCGAATATGAGCCTGACACTTTTGGCGGAGAAGTCTATGCCGTTCACGGTGTACATGAGCTGAACCTCGATTGTGCTGCCTGACGCTGAGGCTTTGAGTTTCACGTTGCCCGCGGCGGTTTCCGTGGGCACTGTGTGGTTTGCTTCCGCCAGGAGGTTTCGCATGGGTTCAACATACGGCGCTCCTGTGTAGGCTTCGTATCTTTCAAGGATTTTCTCTGCAGCGTCTATGGCGTTTGTTAGTTGTGGCTGTGCGTAAGCCGGCGTTTCTTCAAGGATGAAAAGCTGGTACCTTGAGAACGTAGCATTTCGGAAGCGCAGGACAACGTCGACTTTGCTTTCATTGCTTGTAAGCGAATACTTCAAGATTTCCTCTTGGACTCCGCCTAGGTCAGCGCGGTATTCTAGGGTGTCGCTGAGCAACGTTGCACGGTACTTCTGAAGGTCAACCTGCACTACGTCTCTGAGGAAAGCTACGGCTTTATCTGCGCCAGCGGTCCATGAGAGAAGCTGCTGGTTGGCAGCGTCAAGCCTTGCGTTTTCAACCTTAAGCCTGTCGTAGTCTAAGCTAAGTCTGTTCAATGTGGTGTACTGCCATGCGGCGGCTGCAGCTAGAAGAAGACTCACTGCGGCAAGCACGGCAACAAGCATTTTCACGCTTAACGGGAGCCGCGTGAAGCTTACGCGTCTAAGTGCCGGAGCTTCCTCAACGTTTTTCATCGTGGCCACGGCAGCTTCGCCGAAGCTTGAAAGCCTGTACTTTCCGTCAGGTGTCTTTGACAAGAGTTCGCCGAGGCTTTCAAGGTGATACGTCAAATGCGGGCTTGAGGTCCCAAGCGCCTCAAGCAGCTGCGAAAAAGTCATGGGTTTCTCTGCGAGCATCCTGAGGATTCTCCGCCGCGCTGGATGCTTCAGCGAACGGAACATGATTGAGTAGGTTTCCTCTTCCTTCCTGGACATTGCCAAACACTCGGCACTGTATTAAGCGTTAACCGCTACATATGGTTTGTCAACTTTTCTTGACGTGCCGCGAAGCTGCTGGTTAAATAACCCTTACAAAAACTCTTATTACGTTAATAAGGCAAATAAATCCTGTATCTTTATCCAGGAGGCTTACACAACGCCGTTTCCTTCGATGCAGCAGAGTAGGCATGCTGCCACATGGGCGTTGCTGACGCTTTTCGCTTTTGCAGCCGCAGCTGGCGTGCTGCAGCTTAAGCTGGCTGAAGCGAATTTTCTGCCTCCGCCGCCCGAGCTTCCCCATGCCGTTATAAGAAGCGACGGCACGGTTGAGCCTGCAATTCTGCCCATCAAGCGGGCAGGCGAGGTTTACACTTTGACTGCGAACATCGCGAACTTCACGTTGGAGGTGCAACGCAGCGGCATAGTCCTGGACGGTGCAGGCTACGTGCTGCAGGGAAACAGCAGCGGTAAAGGCGTGGTTCTCAACGGGACACGCGGCGTCACGGTTAAGAACTTCAAGGTCCGCGGCTTCGCCACAGGAATACTGCTTGAAAACGCTTCGGGCAGCACGGTTTCCGACTGCGAAGTCAACGACTGCACGTTGGGGGTTCATCTTCTTTACGGTGCACGGGACAACAATGTAGTGCGCAACCGGATAAGCCAGACAAACACGGCGGTTCTGCTCTACTCAGCGTGCCGCCGCAACCTCTTCGAGGAAAACGTCCTTGCCGGAAACGGTGACGGCGTGTGGGTTGAATTCAACAGTTACGAGGAAACGAACGACTACAACCGCTTCGTCCGAAACAACATGACTGGCAACACGGGCTTCGCCATGATTCTCCGCGGCTGCAGCGGCACGCTTATCGAAGGCAACACCGTGGCGTACAACGGTGAAGGCATAAGCCTAAGCGGGTCCTCATGCAACTATAACACGATACGCGCCAACACTTTCGTCGGTAATGGTAAAGCCGTAAGCCTCGCTGCAGACTCGAAATGGAACACGGTTACCATGAACATGCTGGCCGCCAACAGCGTCGGCGTGTATTTTTTCAACGCGAACGGCAGCGAAATCTACTGCAACGATTTCCTGTACAACACGCGGCAAGTGGAAAACGCCTACGTTAACGACAGCGGACGCCTCTTTGGACTCTCTGTGAACGCGTGGAGCCGAAACGCCATGGGTAACTACTGGAGCGACTACGCTAGAAACGACGTTAATGGCGACGACATAGGCGACGCGGCCTACGTCATCGACGAGTTGAACGTGGACAGGTACCCGCTTATGAAGCCCTGCACTAGCCAAGCGCTGCAGATGCCCAGTTTAAGCATGCCCTTGGAATACGTAAACTACACCGTCACACGGGTCAACGGCACGCTTTACGCCGTGGTCGACGGCGTCTACCCGATGAAGCTGCTTTCTTGGCAGCCTGGAAAGCCACTTGCGCTGCTGTACCCCACACCGCTTGGAACGACAGACATAACAATAAAGCTTGACGGCCAAACCATAAGCTGGAGCAACTACACAGAAGCACACCCAGAAGCATGGCACTACACCGCGCTAGGCGAATGGCCCATGATCCAGACCGTGGTCGAACCTCCCTCCGCCACGTTCCAGCTGTCAATCCACTATATGCACCCAGTAGCCTACGTCAACGGAAGCTACACTGTGCTTTACGACCTGAACATTGCGCCTTACCTTTCACCAGCGTCGCCGTGTTCAACCGCGTGTTTCCGCGTACGCCTGGAAACAGCCTACGCGGACTTCAAAGTCTACTGCACTGGAACCGAACAAGCGTGGACACCGCTGGAGCACACACTGACACACGAGAACAGCGCAGACGTGTTCACGTTCAACCTCACATCAGCCTACGACGCAGCTTTACCCGGTGACGTCGTCTTCACGTTCACCGAAAACTCAGCCGTACCTGAAAACCCAACAGCATTCATCTTAGCCGCGCTCTTCGCCGTTACAGCCGCAGCGGCATACGGTAGCCGAAAGCTCAAACATTACAGCAAAATTTCACCGTCGAGCAGCAGATGACGAATGAAACCCCAACAGAACAGCTCTTGACGCCCACAGTAAGAGCGAGGCTAAGCAGCTTCTCGAGTTTCCGCTTTCACTTTGCCAAGCTGAGCTGAAACGTCATAAACGTTTTTCGCTTTTCTTTCGATTGCTCTGACGAAAAACCAGTAAAAAAGCGAGAAAACTCTTAGATATCCCTTGAAGTATGTTTTCATTATTTCTTTTGCCCAGTACAGGTCGTGCCTTAAACATTTTACCAATAACGCCTTTTGCAGATCGCTCATCTGCTCAATTGTAAACCAGTCTTTATCCTTCAGTCGTCCAAGCGGAACGAAAAACAGGGGCACAATTAGACTTTTGAAGTCTTTCAAGTCGTCCATCAACTCTATGGTCTTTACCACGTCGTCGTCGGTTTCTTGGGGCAAACCAGTTATCAGGGTGCATGCTGGAACAAGATTGTTATCTGTCATTATGCCGGCAGCAGTTTTGACAACTTCAGGCCACTGTTCCGGCTGGAACGGGCGAACTTTAGCGGGCATAACCTTCTTTGCAAGTTCAGGTGAGCCTGTTTCTATTCCTATTTCGGCTCCCCACCATTCCTGCTTGTCATTTATTATTAGTTCTGCAACTTCCTTCACAAGTTCTGGGGCAGCCGCAACAGCAGCCATTGATGTGTGACTCCAGCTTAATGTTTCAACATAACGCTTGCATAGTTCATGCAGTTTCAGCACTTTTTCTCTGTCTGGCATCACGGTTTTTGAGCCGTAAAGCAGCACATCTTCAGCGTGTATTACGGCATATTTTATTCCTGCATCCACGTTTACTTGGAGTTCTCTTTCTATCTTTTCGTAGGGATACCAGCGTAAAGGTCTCAACGTGACGCTGCAGAATTGACATCCACGGCAGCAGCCACGCCCTATCTCGATTAAACCATTTATTGATGGCTGCCTTATTTCTGGAATTTCATCCAAGCTTGGGGTTTCTTCCACTCTGGCTTCGCAGAATTTTGGCAGTACTCTGCCTTCAACCGCTGCCTTGAATATTTTTCCTGCAACTCTCTCTGCTTCCCCGTCGATTACGCAGGCTATTCCATGCTTGTCCACAAAATCAGGTCTAAGCTTAAGTTGCCAAGCACCAGGCCCGCCGACAATTATCTTTAAACCATGCTTCTTCGCCTTCACAACCTCTGGCTTCTCCAGCAGCAGCCTGAAATACTTCGCGACATAGGGCTCTCCAGTTTTCAATATTCTGGCAAACGTAGATGAGGAAGGTCCTATTCCGAACGGATCCATGACGTGGATTCCTAGTGCCCTTGCGTCACCGATGTAGCCTCGTAAATGGTCTGGGTCAACTGTTAAAACTTTAAAGCCTTCACTCATAAGTTGCGCCTCAACTTTTCTAAGTCCATACGGCGCTTGGATAGGCATTCCGTCTACAGTTTTTATGGATGGAAAGAACAGCAGTTTAAAGGTCCATTCGGGAACAACGTTCGGAGGCGCAGTTGTTCCGAAACCCAAAAACTCGTCATTACGATAATTGCTCATCAGTGTTCGATCAGCTGTCAACAAAATTTTTGCGTCCATCAACCTTCCTTCAAAAATTCAATTTTCACACTTTGAGATCACGTTGTAAAGTTGATCTCAATTTTTCGCTATTTGCAATGCGCGCGCGCATAGGAATGTTACGGAGCCGAAGGCTTTGGCGTGTACTGCGAATGAGGATATAGCGAATAAAGTACGGGAACAATCTCGTTTAGAAGCTTATCTGCTTCGGCGGCGACCTGAAGCTTTCTTGGCTTAAGAAGGCACCGAGCCCTTTCACTGATACTGATTTTGGTGAAATCTTTCATCAAACTTTTCCTTCTTGAGATGCCATGTAAGCCTTGTACACGCGTTTTTCTCTAACCGCTGGCATAGCTTTTTTTGATAGGTATTCAAGGGATTCAACAATTTCTGGTATGAGCTTTGCTGGAATCCCCATGAACATGTGTTCGGGCGAAGTGTCTGTGGCTTCTCTGCATCCGTAACAGCCTGGGCTTATGTTTACCTCACCTGTTATGTGAGGGACTACTGTCACGTCCACGCAGCAGCACTGGAAAATTGAAGAGCTGAAATTAAGCCTTCCACCATGCTTGCAGTTTCTTGCTAAGCACAACCACATTATTTGCTCCGGAAGCCCCTCAACCACAACAACGTCTGGTGCTAAAGGGAAATCCTTGAGGGGGCCTGCGACAACAGCCCTTGCTGATCCAAGCCTTATACGCGGTATCATGCTCATAGTTTTTGCCCCTGCCTCCTTGTTCATGAAAAGACCTATGGAACAAAGCATCTCTCCACCTGCAAGTTTCTCTGGTAGTGGAGCAAAGCCTAATGCTGCTTTTGCCGCCGGGCATGCTAAATCTTCAGCCGTTAACATTAGGGTTTGCCCTTTTCTAGCCAGCATCAAAAGCTGGCAATAACGGGATTTCTGCGGTGGAGACTTTAAGTTTGGTAATGTCTCCCCCATTTTGACGATTTTAACGGCTATAAGTGGTGTGTCTAACCCCAAAATCTGTTCAATTTTTTGGTCGGCCGCCTCTCTTTCCATCCTTAAAACTTCAGGCTTCGTCATAGTTTAGCCTCTTCGATGATTATTTTCGCTATTTTATTGACATCCGCCGCGTATATGTCGAGTGTGGGCACCTTCTGCAAGTACTTGGATATGTCGATTTCATAGTCTATTCTTTTTCCGGCTTTCTCCAAAACCTTCGAGGCACATCTGTTGCCGCATCCGTTAATGACAATGTTCTTTTTCGCTTTTTCCGCTATTTCTAAATGCGGCTTTGAGTCTGCAGCAACAGCGGCTGTACAGCACATCCTAGCCTTGTCCGTGTTGGTTAGCAAAACGCCTACGGCATGTCCGATTTGACCGACGTTTGCAGCGCCATCGCAGACCCAAACAACGTTTTCATGCTCTGCAACTTTATAGCAGAGGGGAAGAATTTTGGGCTGGTTATCAGCCTCTTTTGATGCATACAATAGTTATTTCTCCGAAATTGCTTTTATGATGAGCTCTTTGGCTCTCCTTATGTCTTCTTGGAAAATGTAGTTTTCAATGCCTAAACCCTTGCCTATGTCTGTGTGCAAGGCTACTTTATTCATGCCTATATCCCTTGCAAGCACAATGCTTTTGGCTATTTTGAAGCCTGCGGCCTCTATGGTTTTTCTGGCGCATTCGGATGGGCAGCCGTCCACCGTTATTATTTTCTTTGTAGCCTTCGTTTTGCCTAAAACGGGTTTGACGCCTAAAGGCACGGATGGTAAACAGCCAATAGCGATCTTTTCCAATCCAAGTTCCTTAACTACTTCGAGACATGCCAGCGCGCTGGTTATCCCTGTGTTTGATAAACCACCGAAACACGAAAAGATTATGTTTTCGTGTGTTGGCATGCCTTCACGCCATTCGCCACTTTCAGTCATTCTGTTTCACCTCTTTTGGTTGTTATGCAATAGGCTTTTAGAGCTGTTGTTTTCGAGTTTGTTTGTGTTTTCATTTTTGAACACTCTTTTAGTTATATGGTAACATCAATATTTAAATATTGCTATAAGTTTTCTATCCGACCAAGGTGTTAAAAATCTCCAAAGCAACATACGCAGGGATCCCAAGAGACAAAATACCATAGTACCCCATAATTGACTATGCCAAATGCGACCTATGCAGCAGAAGCCCAAAATGCATGGAGTTCTGTGCACACAACGTCTTCGAAGTCGTTGAAGAACAAGGGAAAAAGAAACTCCTTGTCAAAAACCCCAACAATTGCGTAGTCTTCTGCACTTCCTGCGGAAAAGTGTGCCCGATCCCAGAGGCCCTCACATTCCCGTCCAAGCAGGAAGTCACGCAGATAATTAACAAGATGCGAGAAGAAATGAAGAAAGGGAGGTGAATGAATGAGCGAAAGCAAGTTAGGGCTAATCTTCTGTGTTTGCACAGGCAAGTGCTCAGGCTTCGCGAAAATGGACATACGGGACTTCATAAACATTTTTAGGAAAAACGAGAAACTTCAATATGCGATGATCCATCCCATGCTATGTGACGAAGACGGCAAGATTTCTGGCGGAGTTTCTAAAAAAAGGCTGGAAATACATCGTCGCGGGATGCGCGCCCATAATGCAGAAAAAACTGTTCAAAGAAGCCTTCGCAAAAGCCGGATGAATCTCGACATAGACCATATTCCACTTGACGTGAGAAATATGATTACGGAAGAAGCTGTAGCGCTTGTAGAAAAAACAATCGACGAGCACACCCAATGAGTGCGGGCTAATGACTAAGGGCGGACAAGACCTCATCTTACACTGTGACTTCGAAAAATGCACAGGATACGGCATCTGCGAATATGCATGCAATTTCGGACGAGAAGGCGTATTCAACCCCTTGAGGGATAGGATACAAGTTGTAAGAACAGGATTATACACAAACATGGCAATAGTTTGTCGCAAATGCGAGGACCTCCCTGCGTCAAAGCATGTCCCCAAGATGCTTTAATCCGAAGACAAGATTGACTCATAGTGGTTGACGATGAAAAATGCAACAGTTGCGGCTGGTGCATCGAAGCCTGCGACTTCGGCGCAATTAACATTCACCAAGTGAAAAATATCGCGTTCATATGCGACAGATGCAAAGGAAGAGGAATACTACAGTGCGTGATATGGTGTCCAGAAGGCGCCTTAACGTTGGTGACAAGCGACGTGCGGTCGCAGAAAGCAAGAATTACCGCGGTAAACAAACTCTTCTGAGAATTAAGCCTAAAACCGTGCACGAAAGCATCATGCACTCCGCCATATCGCGTTTTGCTGTAAGCTTGTCCAGAAGCATTTAAGCATCTTCTAAGACTGCGAGTTAACTGAAAATCCAGGAGAGTGAGTACGCGCCAACGCTTTTGAAGTTTGTTAGGCTAGCTTAGCCGTTTTGCAAGGGTTTTCTCATGCAGCTTTATAGCTGCAAAGGTTAATGCTACGGTAAAAGCTGAGAGCGACAGAAAGTCAAGTGTCAAAGAGTAGAATCCCTTGTTTATGAAAAGCTGCCTAACCATGTCTGTGAAGTATGTCAACGGAGAAAGGGAGGCTACGAGTGTTCCCCATGTGGGAAGCTGGTCTACAGGTATGAAGACGCCGCTTATGAAGACGAGGGGGAATTTAACGAGAGACGAAAGCATCATCGACGTGGCAGGCGTGTCGGTCGGCGGGTAAGCTGATAGGAGAACGCTTAAGGCTGAAAAACACAGGTTTGCAATGACCATGCCAGAAAGCAAGAGGGCAAAGTTCAACAATTCAATGTTGAACGCTAAAAGAAGCGCCAGCGGAATCATGGATATGAGAAAACCGAAAAGGAATGAGGAAAGCATGTCTCCCACGATAATCGTCCATAGGGCAATGGGACAGCATAAGAGTCTCTCAAGGGTTTTTGAGCGGGTTTCCCATGGAACAATCGATGGCCCAACAGAAGTGGCTGTGAAAAACGTTGTCATGCCGATTAGGCCAGGCAGTACTTCCCTCAGTGGCACGTTTCTTCCTACAACATACGCTAAAGCGAGAAAAAGCGGGAAAACCAGCCCAAAAATGATGACGGGCCCCTTCAAGTAGTAGATTTTGACGTCTTTTTTCGCTATGACAAGCGAACGCTTAAACTGTTCTGTAAACTGACTCATTGCGAAACCGCCTTTTCTTTTATGAGTTTTAGGAAAACGTCTTCCAGTGAAGGCATCATTGTGGTCAAACTTGAAATTCGCAGGTTTCGTTTCTTGACAAATTCAACGATGAATTCAATTACTGAAGATGGGTCAGCGGTGTAAATCCTCACTTTGTTTCCTGCGAACGAAGCTTTACTGACGAGTGGGTTCTCCAAGATTTCCTTTAGGTCGACAGGTTTGTCAAAGACTACTTCGAGATACTGAAGCTCCATGCTTTGAGCCCTAAGGTTTTCAGGCGTGTCTATCACAGCGATTTTTCCATGGTTTATTATCGCTGTTCGATGGCACAGCTGGTTTGCTTCTTCCATATTGTGGGTTGAAAGAAAAACTGTCTTTCCGTCCTTGTTGTACTGTGTTATCTTTTCCCGAAGAAGCCTTGCACTTTCCACGTCAAGCCCTGAAGTGGGCTCATCTAAGAAAAGCACTTCAGGGTCATTGATCAAAGCCATGCATAAAAGAAGCCTCTGCTTCATCCCCTTAGAGAAGGCTCGGACAAGTTTGTCCTTAACGTCGTATAATCCGAACTCTTTCAAAAGTTCTGCGGCGTTTTCCTTAAGTTTCAGTCCTTGAACCCCGTACAGCTTGCCGATGAGCATTAAGTTTTCCCAGGCAGAAAGGTCGACGTAGGCGTTTGAAACCTCGGGGACGACGCCGATATGTTGTTTCGCTTCTACAGGATTTTTCAAAACGTCGAAGCCCGCCACAAAGGCTTCTCCCTCATCAGGCTTCAAGAGCCCCGTCAGGATTCTGTTAGTAGTTGTTTTTCCAGCACCGTTTGGTCCTAGAAAACCGAAAATCTCGCCTTCCTTAACCTTGAAGTTTAAACGGTCAACCGCGATTAATTCGCCGTAACGTTTTGTAAGGTTGTAAACTTCCACTGTGAAGCTCATGCTTTCAACTCTTCTAGTGAGGTCCCTGGATACCTAGCAGGATCAAAGGCTCTTTGCTTTTTATGCCCCTCGGCACGTTCGCTGGAGCATAAACCAGCTCACCGCTGGATAACTCAACCTGCTCGTCTCCCACAGTGAATGCGCCTGCACCGTCAACTACGTAGAAGCAAACGTCATAAGGCTCTGGGCGCACCGGAATTTCTTGGTCAACGTTTAGCGAGATAAGTGCAAGAGTGTAGTTCTTTGTCTTCAGCAAGTCTTTCTTTACGAGTTTGCGTTTCTCCATAGTGTCTAATACGCCTTTGTCCTGTGAGAACGCGGCGATCGCCTTCAAGTTTCTTGTTTCCATAGTTTTCACCTTTTTCTTGTGGTTTTGAGCGTTGTAGTCGAGGCTGCCTGGCTCATTCAACGTTTTAAGGCTTCAAGTCGTTTGTTGACTTTTTCAAGCCTTTTAGCGAGAGCTTCCCTGTATTCTTCAAGCATTCTCACTTCTTCTTCTACATCCATTTCCGGCCATGGATAGACCATGCCGTGCATGCCATGTTCTTCTAACCCGTGGTTGCAGTGGCAGTTTCCGCACATTTCACGTTTCACCTCCCTCTGGTTTTTCGAATTTTTCATGGTAGAACCTTGCAAGGTCATCGAACAGGCTTTTTCGTTTGATTATGGATTCAAGTCCTGTTCGTAAGGCTTCAACACCCTTGCTTGTTAGACGGTAAACTCGTCGGTCTACGCCGCCTTCGATTTTTTCCCATTGTGACTCGAGTAAACCGCGCTCTTCCATTCTTCGTAGAAGCGTGTATATGGAGCCTGGCTCAAGCCTATGGCATCCGCAGCTTCGCTCTTCAATTTCTTCGAGAAGCTGGTAACCGTGCATCGGCTTTTCGTACAGCACACGCATCATCAGGAACTGTATCCAGCCGCGTTCAGGATACTCGTGCCAGCAACCGCAATGTTTTGGTCCGCACATTCTGGTTACGCCTGAGCATACATAACACAGTTACATATATAACTGTTATGCTTACAAAAACAAGAAGAAGCCAGCAAACAAGCAAAACAGCGAAAACCTAAAACAAGAACGACGCAACAAACACTTCAGCTGCGAACAGAAACTCCCTGAAAATTGTCGTATACAGTCTTAACAATGTATGGCATTATCTGCCATGATTCTTAAGACCTATGCTTGAAAACCTGGACGTCACAGTCATGATTGTGGCGGTCACTAAAAAGCGATTTTTGGACGGGGTGGCGAACTGCAAAAGCTCAAGCTCCTGGTTTCTGCCCAAAAGGCTACTTGCATGTCTTCACTGTCTGAGAAGGACGGGACAGACCGCGTGGTGTGCCAATTCATGAAGCGAAAGTGCAGGTGCCCCTTTCATGTTTGCAACGCTGTGTACGCATACAAAACACCTTTAATGGGGTTGAAAGCTAAACTTCCTCGGTCTTGCACTGGAGCTTTTTCATCAGTTCTTCAGCTTTTCCAGGCGTAACCTTTAGCGTGAACAGTTTTTTCGGTGTACGCAGCTTAAGCTTCACGTGTTCCTTTGCGCGTTTAACGTAGCAAACTTCCGCTTTCGCGCTTAAGGTGATGAATTTCTCCTCGTCGAAGACTTCGGCAGGCATGTGTCTGCGCATTCTCCCTTGCTGAAGGCTTCTTGAGGTGTAAAGGTGTTTTTATCTGTTTTGGTCCATTCACCTGCTTGGTTCGTGTGTGCACAGGGAATTCTTGAAACCTGCAAGATGAAGCTTTAAAATGGTGAACGCGCATACAATGCGCGTTTGCTTCGCCCGCTATACAAGCATGTGGAACGTTGGTGTTTCTGGAAGGTTCCTTGCGGTTCGCTTGGTTGTCGGCGGCTGCTTTGTCCGTGTAGAGTGGCGCGTTTATTAAGGAGTTGTTGTTAGAGTTTTCGTTTAAGGAAGGTCTGGTTCAATGTTCGGTTTGGCTGCTGATGCGTTGTTAAGCCTTGCTAAGGCAGTCATTGTCCTGTTCATCATTGTAGACCCTTTTGGGAACATTCCGATTTTCATCAGTTTGACCGAGGGAATGAGTGAGGCGGAGCGTCGAAAAGTCTTTAACACGGCAACGCTTGTAGGTTTCGTGCTGCTGCTTGTTTTCGCTTTCACTGGTCAGGAGATTTTTCAGGTTTTCGGCGTTTCCATCTACAGTTTTGAAGTTGCAGGCGGCATCCTCCTGTTGATCATCGCCATCAGGATTCTCGTCGCCGGCGGACTCCGCGAAGAGGCTGAATCGCCTGAAAGCGTCGGCGCCGTGCCAATCGCCATGCCTCTTCTTGTTGGTCCAGGCGCGATTACGACGACGATCTTTAACCTGCAAGCTTACGGCGTGCTGGTCACTGCGGCTGCCGTGTTCATCGTCCTGTTCTTGACGTGGGTGACGCTTCGCTACATCAGCGCGGTTTACAGGTTCCTCGGCAAGACAGGGTCGCTTGTCATTTCACGCGTGATGGCGCTGCTGATCGCAGCCATCGCGGTGCAGTACGTGATCGTTGGTGTTTCGCATTTCCTTGGAAGTATGGCGTAGTCTGCTTTTGGCAAAAGCGCAGGGCAGTGGCCTTCTGCGGCTGTGACTGAACGGGCGGTTGCGGTTTCTGTATTGCGTGGGTTTTGTTTTTCACAGTGAAGATTTTATAGCCAGAAAATATAAGTATTCTTCAGAAAGAATAATATAGGCGTGAACTGCCCAAATCTCACCGTGAGGGATAACTTTGGCCTCAAGAGACATGGTTGTTTCAGGGGAAAACGCGCTTAAAGTTGCCGAGGCGCTTACTGCAACCTCGCTTAGGATGCTGCAGCTGCTCAGCCGTGAGCGATTGGATGTTTCAACCACTGCAAAGAAACTCGGCTTAAGCGAGGCATACATCAGCGAGCAGGTGCGAATGCTTGAAGAGTTAAAGCTTATCAACGTAAACTACGAGCGAGGACGACGCGGCGTGCGAAAAGTCTGTGAAGCCGCTGTAGACCAAATAACGATTCTGATAAAAGATTCCAAAGTTTAATCCTTCTCGTTTATGACGCGAAAGCTTTCGCCTTTAAAACATGCACCTGCCATCCGGCACGGCTGTGCGAAACTGCGGGAACATGGCCCGGCAACGTTTTACAATGCTCTGAAGTGAGAGCATGCTTTAGCAGGGGGGTGGACCGCGCGGTGGCGCAGGCTGTGGGCGTGCATGCTATACAAGATAAAAAAGCCCGGTGGTGCTTCGTGTTTCAGCGTTGAAGGGGCAGGTTTATTTTTTGGCTTTCTTTGTTTTGGCTTTCTTCTTGCTCTTGGCCATCGATGTGCACTCCTACTTCAAGATATATATAATGAATTGCTTATAAATATTGTGAAGCCGCCAACCATTAGAGGCGCTCAGCCGTGTTGAAGCACACGCTGAACAAAGGCTTCCAGCTGCTTCCACACGTTTACACGTGTCTTCAAGTCGGCCTGAAACGGCTGGTCCACAGCTTCAATCATTGCGGTGTCGCTCCGTGCGTTTCCGATTCCCACGGTGAACACGCGCGAATACTCTTCGGTGTAGAGTTTGGATAACGCCTTAACTGCAACGCCTTTGTCGTGTCCGCCAGTCAAGTGGAAGTATCGGTCTCCCTGGAGGCAGCGGAGCCCTTCCTCCGCGATGAAGGGTTGCAGCGCATCTATTGCAGCGTCATTCATGTAGAAAGGTTCAGAGTATTCTCTTTCCTTTGCGAGCCGTGCAAGCTCTAGTGTAAGCCCGCTGTGCTTAGCTAACTGTTTGACGTTCATGTCTCCGAAGCCTATGAGCTTCAAACCTGTGAGGCGGCGAACCCTCAGGAAGGCTTGTCTTACCTGCGCGTAGGGAATTCCGAACTCTACGTTTACATAGCCCTCTGCATGTCGACCTAAGGGTTTGCTCGCATGGAAGTAGCCTGTGGGAATGTAGATGGCGCCGCCGTTTTCAACGATGAAGGGGTCGCTTATGTTTAGTATGCGCCTGTAAAACAGGATTTCACCGCGTGTCTTGCTGCTGCAGAAGATTATCGGTATGTCTAAGCGTTTCAGGCGTGAAATCGTTCCTTTGACGGCGCTGAAGCGGTAGGCGTCGTCGAGAAGTGTGCCGTCGAGGTCGGAGTAGACGAGGACTTTTTCAGGCTTTAAGTTCAACTGCAGCGTCCCTCAGCTTCTCACGCGCGTCAGGCATGGCTGAAAGCACCCTAAGCCAGTCGGGCAGCTGGTTGGCTGTGGGGTTTTGAATGTACCGGTTTCCAGCTTCGATTAGAGCCTGCACAAAGGCTTCAACGTAGGTTTCCTCCTCGTGTCGGTCGTATTCAAGCGAGTTGCACAAGGCGTCAGCGTGATACTGCCGTATTCTGTCCTGAGCGAAACGCCGGTAGATTACGCTTAGGCTTAGGAGGAAATTTTGTGAAACGTCGATGCCCTCGGTTTCTGTAAGCGTTCTCAGAAGCGTTACGAAGCTGTCTTCAGCAGTCTTTATTAGTTCGTCTTTCACGACGCTTTTGTGCCTATGCTCGAAGAAGCCCAAGTCGACTTCACATACACGTTTAACTGAGACGTTGCGGTAGATCTCCGCAAGCATGCCAACCTCGAGGCCCCAGTCGCTTGGCACACGCAGGTTTAACGCTAGGTCGCTGTACAGGGCCACTTCGCCTGAAAGCGCGTAGCGGAAAGCATCAAGATACCTTACTAACGGCGACTTGTAGTGGAGTTTCTCGCTGAGCGCGTCCAGAAGCGGGTTTATGAAAAGTCGGCACACTCGCCCATATATCCTACCTCGTTCAAGGTTGATTCGGGCGTAGTAGCCCTTTGAAAAGAAGAAGTCGAGCCTGGGCTCCACGATAGCGTACAACAGCTTTGTTGGAAGCAGTTCAGAATATGAAGCAATGTCCGCGTCATGCAGCGCGAAGGCGTACAATTCAAGCGAAGCTATACCCATGGTTAACCAGAGGTCTCGGCCTTTGCCTGAAAAAACCGTGAGGTCAAGTCCCCTACACTTCAGTTCGTCAAGTACGCGTGTAACTGCGGGACTGTTGCACCATGCGATGTCGCATTGAACCTCAAAAGCCTCGCACAACCGCGTTGCATCTTCATATTCAGCCACCCCACCCGCGGAAAGCGCTATGTACACTTTCCTGAGGTAATCACACTTGTTCAACCCTTCGATGGTCTGCCTCAGCGAAGGCTGGCTTAAGTCTTTTCCAAGTACAGGTATGATGACACCGCAGGGATGTTTTTTGTTTAAGGCTTTCAGTCGGGCTCTCAGGTCTTCAAAGTTCAAGCGGAAACCGTGTATTCGGCTGATGCAGCTCTGGTCTAAGTCCATACGGCTTTTCCCACCTGTCTGAGAAGACAAACAGTAAATGTTCACATGATTCTTATATATATAACCACTTTATAATGCATATTGCCACTTCACGAATTTCATCCCTCCGCCACCCAAAGCTAAACTGCAACTTAAAAACCAAGTTGCAAAAATTGCATTCCATAAGTGCCGAAGCCGTATCCTGTTCGCCATGCAACCGATGCGCGCATGTGGGCTTAAGGCATGCTTGCCACGCCTGCGTCGAAGAGCATGCTATGTTTCCGTCGTCTCTTGACCGCTGCTACTCCGGCAGTGCATACAACGATGCTTGCGAAGATTACGATGAAGGCGATTTCGGGGTATAACTGTGAATTAGGCATGCCTTCAGCAACGGGAATCAACGCGAGTACAGCTGCAGCTAGTCCACGTGGAAGCATAACCGTCATAAACAAGGCTTCGTCCTTGTAGGGCGACTTGAAAACTGCTGCTTTAACGGCGACGTACCGTGCTAGCACGTACACGGCGGTGAGCAGCAACCCGAACACTGTTGGAACCCACGACGTATACGTGAAGAGCAAGCCTATAAACACGAAGAACAGGGAGCGGATGAGAAAGCTTATTTGACTGTGAAAGTTCTTCACGCTGTTGTCCACGTGAACCGTTGTCCTGAAGTTTAGTTGCCTCGCAAAGAACCTGGCGTTTCCAAGGATTAGGCCTAGGAAAAGCGCGGACAAGGCGCCTGTCCCGCCTAGGCTTTCAGCACAAACGTACGCCACAAGCAGCACGGCAAGCGTAAGCATATACGCGTTCGGCTTCTCCTTAAGTTTTTCCAGCGTTACCAGCCAAGCCAAGCCGAAGAGTAGCCCCACAAGGATGCCTACTCCGAACCTCGCGGCTACGGCGGCGACAGCGTCAGACAAGATAACTTGCCCTGAACGCATGACGCCTAACACTGCAAACGCGCCTACAGTGCAGAAGACATCGGTTAACACAGACTCTAAACTCAGTATTGTTTCAACCATTTTTGAAGCCTTTATCTTTCTTGAAAGTGTCACCACGATTATGCTGCTGCTTCCGCCAAGGATGCTTCCGAGCAGCAAGCCGTTGAGCCAACGCCAGCCTAAAAGCAGCTTGCATAGGACTGCTGTGGTCGCCACGTTCATGCCCCAGCCGACAAGCGCCAGCGTGAAGGCGCGCAGGCTTCCCTTGAAAGTTTCTTGGACGTTCATGTTTAAGCCGCCGTCGAAAAGTATGATTATAAGTGCTAACGCAGCAAAGTACGGCGTAATCGAAAGCAAAGCTGAATACGTGAAAAGATGAAGCACAGGACCGAGGATTACGCCGAAGAGAAGCAGGAAAATAGGCTCAGGGACACTTGTTCGCTTGAAGAATTCTTCGCCGAGAAAGCCTAGGACAATTATGAGCGCACCAACGAGAAAAGCTAGCGCCGTGGCGTCCAAGCATGCATCGCCCCGCACAGTTTAACCATAAATATAGTTCAAAAGTTAAGTTTTGCCGTCAATTGACCGTGTGAACCGTTGTGTCAAAGCGCCGCAAAAGCGTTTGGCGTAGGCTTACAGGCCTGTGAAGATTCAATAGGCTACTGCCTAGCTAAAGCTCATGAAGAGGAACAGCGCGTAGACGAAGAGGAGAACGGCGGCTTCACGCCAGCTAACCCGCGCGGACTGGATGAAGTACCAGAGTACAAGGTTTGCAATGAGCGAGAAAAGAATAAGGTCTGAGAAGGCAGCCATGTCAACCGCGAAGGGCGCCACCATCAGCGTCACGCCAAGGATGCAGGTCACGTTGACGAAGCAGCTGCCTACGACGTTGCCTAGGGCAAGGTCCGGATGCCCCTTGCGGATCGAGTCGATACTCGTTGAGAGTTCAGGCATCGTTGTTCCAAAGGAAACGATCGTGGCGCCGATCAGTATCGGCGGCACACCGAGGACTGATGCGATGTTCGAAGCGGATTCAACGATGAAGAAGGCGCAGGCGACGACGGCGACGCCGCCTGCAAAGGCTAAGCCAAGGTACTTCGTTCGCGCGTGTTTTTCAGCTTCAGAGGCAACTTCGATGGGTTTCCCCGTTTTCGAAAGCCTGTACATGTTGTAGGCGAAGACCATGAAGAGGAGGACGCCGACGACTCGGCTGGCTTGACGTGCATAGAGCAGTAACAGAGGCGCAAGCGTGGCTACGAACAAGCCGAAGTTGAGGCTGCTGAGTTCGTCGCGGGCTATTCGACCTATGAAGTCTACGCCTCTGCGGTACCTCAGGGAGATCAGCAGGAAGCACAAGCCGAGGATGAAGCATACGTTCAAAAGGTTTGCGCCAAGCACGTTTCCAACAGAGATCCCGACGTTTTCAGGTTGAACAAGCGAGAAGAACGCTACGAAAAGCTCAGGCAGCGACGTGGAAAAAGCTACAAGGATGAAGCCTACAGTGGTTTTTCCAAGACCTGTCGCGCTTGCTACGTTTATCGAATTGTTAATTGTCAAGTCAGCAGCTCGGCTGAGCGCGACAAGCGCAGCTGCCAAAACCACTGCGTTACCGACAAGCCCGAAAGACTCAAACATGGCAACGTCTCAGCCCATGTATAGCCTTGCTTGCAGCAGTAATATAAAATGTTCTGCGTTCTGGAAAGTGAAGGTCTTCTTTTACTGTGCCGCGCCGTAAACGTTAGAGCCGTAGGCTTTCCTTGGCTGATAGGATTTCTCTGAACGTTGTCTGGAAAGTTTTCTTTATGTCTTCGACGTAAATGGAACGGTTTTGAATGCCTTTCTGCACTGCGCCAGCCGCGACGAAGCAGGCGCCTACGGTTTCGCTTATGGGCGTGGGCTCTGGAAAAACTATGAGGGCAACGCCTATTTGGATGAGCTTTGACTTGTTGCCTTCACGCCAAAGCTTCTTTGCGGCGGCAGCGTCCTGCGCCACGTTTTTGACTGCGCTTTTTGTTTCACTGTAGCTTCGGCAAAGCTCATCCACGGCTTTAACCACGTTCTCAGCATGCTTAGCCTGCAAAGGCTTTCACCCTGTCTGCGTATAATGTGACGTTTGATGAAGAAAAGCTTTAACGGTTCAAAGCGCCTTCATCCGAAGGTTTCGACCTTTTTGGAACTGGCAGTTTTTACTGGAACGCCTATAGTTTTCACGGCGTCGCCTTCAAGGTTTTGCAGTTAAGCGGCAAATAGGCGCCATACAGCGGCGCCGTTCTATGGAAATATGTCTTCGCCATGGCGCGGTGAAAAAGGAGGGTTTGCGCCTTGGCTATGTTTGGCCGTCGACTTGACCGTTTAAGTACGCTTGGGTCATGGCTTCAATTTTTCGGCTTTGCTTCTTGCGTTTGCGGCTTCGGTAGTCCAGCGTTACCATCACGATGTACGGCAGTGCAAGATACAGCATGGCGAAAACGGGGTTTGTGAAGAAGTTGACGGAATGCTGGATCCAGCCTGAAATGCTCCAGCCCAAGCTTTCCAAGATGTCGAGCAGAACGAAGGATGAAAGCGTAAGCGTGAGGCACACAAGGAACTGAACAAGCGTGCTCCGTTCTTTTCCAAGGATGTAGCTTGGAATAACTGAAGAGAGCACGAAAACCCATGCAAAGGCGTCGATGAAGACAACCATTTCGATGCGAGTGTTCAACCATGTGCTTAGCGTTGGAACAAACTGTTGAAGGTAAGCCGCTACGGTTACGACCGCTGTCCTCGTGAAGAGCTGGTAGCTCACCATCAGCGTCCACGCCACGGCGAGATATGCCGGCGTCGCCCAAACAGCTTTTCCCAAGGGGGTAAGCACCTGTCAAAATTATTCTCAGTATAAAGTATTAAGTTTTACTACTCGCCTTATCTACATTGCACAAAACAGAAACACGTATTCCAGGTTAGGTTTCGAAGTGCACATTCAGGCTTCACAAGCCTTTTTAGCCCGCTCCATTAGAGCAAAGCTGTAATCGACAGTCTGTGTTCAGTAGCGGTGAGACTTGACATGGCAGAATCAACGTGTATGCTCGCCTTCAATCTCGCCTGCAGTGAAGATTCACCTCTTCGCGTGCTCCACGTGGAAGATGAGCCGGCGCTGCTTAAGGTTGCACGGGAATGTCTACAGCTTCACGGCGGGTTCATCGTGGACACAGCGTCGTCAGCTGCTGAAGCCGCTGCGAAGCTTCGCAACCACGCGTACGACGCGGTTGTCTGCGACTACCAGATGCCTGAGAAGACTGGGCTGCAGTTTCTTGCTGAACTCAGGAAGAAAGGCGACCGCACGCCGTTCATCCTCTTCACTGGTAAGGGCAGGGAGGAAGTGATCATAGAGGCGTTGAACGCTGGCGCCGACGGTTATGTTGAGAAGGTCGGCGAGCCTGATGCTGTTTACTGCCAGCTTGCAAATGCGATACGTCAGGCAGTTCGCCGTAGACAGTACGAGGTTAAACTTAAGGTTTCGATGGAAACGTACCGGACGCTTTTCGACAACATGTACAGCTGCGGTCTCCTCTTGGACTTGAAGGGAAACATCATTAACGTGAATAACGCTGTGGAGAAATATGGCTTCACAAAGAACATGGTCATCGGCAGGAGCATCGCGGAGTTTGTTTCAGCCGAAGACGGCCATAGGCTTCTTAGCGAAGTCGCGCGTAAAGTCCGCGGGGAATCTGTTGAAGGACAAGTGGCGATAAACACGCCAAGAGGCAAAGTACTTGTCGAATACAGGTCTAAGCCAATCATAGTCGACGGCCGCGTCGTAGGCATCCTAGCTGTCCTATCGGATGCGCCGAAACTGAAAAACGTTGAGGAAAGGTACAGGAAACAGTTCGAAGAGGCTTTCGACGCGATTTTCTTGGCAGACGCGGAGACAGGTATAATCCTCGACTGCAACCGTGCGGCCGTCAAGCTTGTCGGCAGGGAAAAACACGAAATCGTCGGTCAACACCAGCGAATCCTGCATCCGCCATCGGAGGAAAACGGCGAGTTCACAAGGAGTTTCAAGCTTCACCGTGCAGGCGAGTGTATGACGCTTGAAGACAAGGTCGTAACGAAGACGGGTGAAGTCAGGGATGTTGTCATTCGCGCCACAGTGTTCGAAGCTGAGGGGCGGAGAATCCTCCAGGGAACCTTCCACGACGTGACTGAACAGAGGAGAATCGAGAAAGCCCTGCGTGAAGCTGAAGCAAGATACCGAATGGCGATAATGAACGCGAACGTCGGCATCGTGGCGTACGATGCGGACGGAAACGTGGAAATCATCAACCCGAAAATGGAGAAGATGACGGGCTACAGCTCTGCTGAGATTCCAACGTTGGACAGCTGGTTTGAAAAGCTTTACCCTGACGCTGAGGAAAGACGCCGGGTGAAGCATGAATGGTGCCGGCGCCTAAGGGAAAAAGGCGAAGTGCAAGATGGACGCGCCATGGTCACGACGAAGGATGGACGGCGCCGCAGCTTCCTCTTCAACGGCGTTCAGCTGGAAAACGGTGCGTGCCTCGCCTACGCTCTGGACGTTACTGAACGCGTGGAAGCCGAACGGAAGCTTGACAAGCTCTTCAACGAGGTTGCGTTGATTAACGAGAAGCTGGAAATCGTAGGTAAATGGACGCGGCATGACGCTCGAAACAAGCTTGCTGTAGTAAAGGGCAACCTTTACCTAGCCAAGAAACACTTGGCTGAGGACCACCCGTCGCGAAAGTACCTGGCTGAAGCTGAAGTGGCATGCAGCCAAATCGTGAAAATCTTCGACTTCGCAAGCACCTACGAGAAAATCGGCGTTGAAGAACGCGTCTACGTAGACGCGGCAAAAGCTTTCGACGAAGCCCTTGAGCTGGTTTCAGGCTTAACAGGCGTAAGCGTCGAGAACAAACTTCACGGGCTATGGCTGCTCGCTGACTCGCAACTCAGACAACTCTTCTACAACCTCGTCGACAACTCACTGAAACACGGCGAAAAAACCAGCCGGATAAGAGTGCGCTACGAAACAGAAAACGGACAGCTTAAACTGGTTTACGAAGACAACGGCGTCGGCGTCCCAGACGAGAACCGACCTAACCTTTTCAGAGAAGGCTACGGCAAAAACACGGGGTATGGACTCTACTTAACCGCGAAACTGTGCCACATTTACGGGTGGACCATTGAGGAAACAGGCAGAAGAAACGCAGGTGCACAATTCACAATCACCATTCCAGAAACAAACCAGAAAGGTGAACGCCTCTACAAAACAGAAGAACCCAAACCAGAATCAACAGCTCCATGAATCGTTAACCCACCGCTCACCAGCAAAACATGCAAACAATCTGCTCCAGCAGGAACAAAAAACATGGTGGGCCGGACCGGACTCGAACCGGCGACCTTCTGCACGTCAAGCAGATGTCCTAACCAGGCTAGACTACCGGCCCTTCATGACTGTTTAACCTGATTTCCAAAGTTACATTTAGAGTTTTCTACCCTTCTTCCGCTGAGCCAGGATTGGCGGCGCCGCGGAACATCCATGTGAAAAAGGTTGAACATGGAAAATCATAAAGCAGGCTATCGTTGAGAGCCGCGAACCGGTTAAATGTGACCGATGTGCTTAATACCTCGGGTGAACGCTGGAACCGCGCAAGCTTCCATGAAACACCGCCATTGGCGGCAGGCGGACTGGACGAAACATGGAAGCTTACGAATTGGTTTGCAGAAGGAAGCCGCGCGCAGTGCCCTGTTTAGATGCATGCCGCGCAGCGCGTTAGACTGGCAATCCTTATCTCTGGTCAACAAAGCTTATAACTTGGCGGGGGCATTTAACGCTTGTACGATTGGATACGCCTTGCGAATTCAACCATTGACACGGAGGTTCACTGCGGTTGGCGCCTAAGCAGGCGAACGGCAAGGGTTTCGAGTTGTTGCTTCTCGAGGCGTTAGACGACGCGTTGGGTTCGCTTGGCGAGGACGTGCGGACAGCTGTCTACTTTCATCTGGAGGAAAAGTTCAGGCTTAAACGCTGCGAAATTCCTTTTAGGCTTGAGGATTTTCAAGCGGCGCTAGAACGCGTTTTCGGGCTTGGCGCAAGACATCTTGAAATCCTCTTCATGAAGCATCTGCATGCAAAGCTCGGCGTCGTGTTGGAGTGGCCCACGGTGGATTGGGTGATTCCTGAAATGACCTTCAAGGAATACGTGCAGTTGATGAAGCAGACTTACGAGTCTGAACGCGCCGGGCAAACGCCGGAAGTCCTCGTCGACGTGAATGCGCCGCAGCAAGCAAAAACCGTTGAGGGCAAAAGGTATTCTTGACGTTGGCGTCTGCAGCAGACTACGGCGGGGAAAACAGCGTCTTTTCAGCCTACACGTGCTGTCTGCTGCGTCATCGGCTGCCTTGGCGAAAGCGTTTTAACGGTTAAGTCACGACGCCAGGGCGTTTCTTAAGGTTATTTCGGTTCAGCTGGACGGCTATGGCGATCGCGACGGCGATGGCGATTGCCAGCATGAACGGCGCCTGCGGGGTCAGCGTGTAGAGGACGCCGCCGACGTACGGCGCTGGAATTGTGGCTACGCGCGCCGCGGTCTGCGCCATTGAGATCCAACGGGCTTTTTTCTGTGTTGGCGCGGCAGACCCTGCCATGACGCCGATGTATGACCACATAGGAAAGGATGCGCCTCGCAAGAAGGAAGATGCGAGGAGCAGTGTGAAGTTGCCTGTGAGAAGGTAGCCTGCGGTGCCGGCGCTTGTCAGCAGCATGGCGAAGGCGATGACGGCGTTTTTTCCGTGCTTGTCACCGATTTTGCCTGCGGCCAGTGAAAGCGCGAAACCGCCGAGGTAGGTTGTTGACCCGAACAGCCCGATTTCGGCTACGCCGTACTTGTAGGCGTCGCTTAAGTACTGCGGCGCAAGCGGCGCGGTCAGAGCTAGCATGAACATCATCAACGCGAAGAGTAAGGCGACGCGGACCAAGCTTAAGACTGGTGGATGTGCAGTGTTCAAATCGGCGTTTTCCGCATGGTCAGCTTCGGTGCGGACTGCGGGTTTCTGGCTGGTTATCTGTGAAAGCGCGATGAGGTTGCTGAAGTAGAAGGCGGCGGTTAAGATGAAGATTACGCGCATGCCAAACTTATCGCTTAGAACGCCTGCGACGCCTGGTGAGAACACGTAGCCGATGGCGTAGGCTGACGCCAGCGTCGTGAAGGCTGAAGCCATTTTCTCCTCGCGGGCATGCTCGAGGATGTAGGCGTTCAATGCGGGGCTTGAAATGACGACGCCGTAGGCGAACATTGGCAGGATAAGCTGTGTCCACGAAGTGGCGAAATAGAAGGAAAGCGGTATAGGCGTCCATATTAGCCATCCCGCGAGAAGAATCTTTTTCCGGTCGTACCTGTCCGCCAAGAAACCGCCTGGAAGCATCGTCACAGTTGCAGCCACGGTGGAAAGCGAGTAGAGTAGCCCAACGTTTTCAGGCGTAGCGCCTAAGCTTCGAATGTAAAGCGGAAGAAGGTACAGTACAAAGCCGTCGCCGAAGGCGGCGAGGAAGTTGGCGGCGAACATGATTTTCAGGTCGCGGTCCAGCGATCCTGCTGGCAGCAGCTGGCTAAACCTTTGCTGAACTGTACGCTTGGAAACAGGCAAACAGCGACTCCACGGTTACATATGCAACTGTGCAATAAAGGTTTTCCAGCTTCATAAGCAGATATCCACAGCGGCTCAACATGCTGCGCAGTTGCTTACGCAGTGAGCCGTTTTCGCGTCCCGTGTCAAGCTGGCACGTGCGGCCTTGCAAGCAGGACAAGCGGCGACGACGTCTTCGCCGCTTCGCCGAGGCAGGACGCGTCGAAAAGACTGTTGAGCTGGCTGTAAAGGGCTAACGCGGCGAGGCCTTTCTCCGTGGGCTTGTACAGGACGCGTTTGCCCACGCGCGTCTCAATCAGAAGCTGTGCGCGGGTTAGAAGACTTAAATACTCGTTGACACCTGTGAAGCTCATGTTCGCACGGTACATGATCTGCGTTTTCGATGCGCCTTTCTGTGCAACGCTGAGGATTTCTACGAGGATTCTCAGTTTGTCCCGCCTTATGGCAGCGCTTTCTTTGCCAGGCATGTTCTATACGTCTCTTCTATAGTTACCTTCTGGAAAAATAGGTGCATTTGTCTATTAAGCAACGTTTCGCAGACGCGAATATGTCGTGGCTCAGCATATTTCCCAGTCTGAGCTGCTCACGCCTTAATGACGTGGGCTTCTTTGATTGTGCTTGCTTGTCCTTTTATGGATAAGCATGGGGGTTCAGCTTTTCTAAAACGTAGGTTCACGCTGTGCTTCAGCTTGACAGGGGAAAAGAAAAAAGTTGGGTGTTTAACGTTTTCCGCGTGTTTTTCAAGTGGCTGACGAGTTTTTCCGGCGTTTTTGCAGTGCAACGGCGATCGCGGTTACGGCGGCGACGGCGGCGACGGCGGCGAGCACAGTCCACAGTGAGACGCCGGCTTCACTTGTTTTTCCAGAGGCGGCAGTCGTGTTGAGCAGTGTCTTAATCTGGTTTAAGTCGACTTTTATCGTGCCGATGTCAGTTTTAACCGTGGCGGTTTGGTCGTCGATGTCGACGACGTGGGCGTTTATGCTTGAAAGCGTTGTCTGCATGGTTCCTAGGCTTGTCTGGATGGTTGCGCCTGTGTCGTTTAGGCTTAAGAGCTGCGCGTTTAGCTTGTTCAGGCTTACCTGTATTGTTCCGAGGCTTGTCTGCAGAGCTGCGACGCTGCCTTCGATGCTTGCGAGCCGCATGTTCAGCGAGGACGTGTCTGCTTGGACGAGGCCTATACTTGTGTTTATCGTGGTGACGTTGCGTTGGATGTTAACGATGCTGCCCTGAAGCGTGCCGAGTGTCGTGGAGATCGTGGCGGTGTCGCCTTCAACGTGTGTGAGCTTCAAGTCGAGGTTGTTGACGTTTAGCGTAAGCGTGCCCAGCGTCGTGGAGATCGTGGCGGTGTCGCCTTCTATGGCGAGTAAACGTGCGTTTATGTTTGTGAGCGCCGTGTTCACTGTGCCAATGCTTGTCTGTATGGTGGCGACGGAGCCATCGATGCTTGAGATTGACGCGTCGATCGCTGAGAGGCTCAGCTGCATCGTGCCCACGTTGGTTTGTATGGTTGCCACGTTGTTCTCGATGTTGACAAGTGTGGCGTCCAGCGTCGTGAGGCTTGTCTGCATCGTGCCCAGTGCCGTGTTGATCGTGACGATGCCGTTGTTTATCGTGTCTATGTGTCCAATAAGTGTTTCAAGCGTGGTGCTGACGGTGGCGACGGCGCCGTTGACTGAGGTTACTGCGACATTGAGGCTTTCTAGGCTGGCTTGTACTTGTCCAACCGAGGTTTCAAGCGTGGCGACTGTGCCGTTTATGCTTGTGATACGCGCGTCTAACGCGTTGAGGCTCATAGTGACTGTGCCAATGCTTGTCTGTATGTTCGCCAAAGCGCCCGTTATGCTCGTCAACTGCGCATTCATGCCCGTGAGCGTCGAGCTTACGAGGAAGCATTTCAACGCAGTTCCGTAATAGTAGTGCCAGCTGAAGCCGTCGCATTCTCGGCGCTGCGCAGTTACCACAAGCGCGTATGTTCCTGCCTGAGCGTCGGCTGGAACCGTGTATGGCAGCCTGTACAGCCCGTTTGCCACATGCTGCGCCGTTAACGTTGAAATTTGGCTTCCACCGTAGTACAGCTTCGCGTCTAAAGTGTCCACGTCGACTGCTTGTCCTCCACGCGAAGTCAAAGCATAGAACTCTGCAAGCTCGCCTCTGAAGTGAAGCGTGCCTACGTCAACTTCAACGTCCAACTCGTCTGTGCTTGTAGTGCACGCAGCAGCTTCAGTTACCAACGCTGCGGCGAGCAGCAACGCCAAGCAGGCGAGTAAGCCTAAACCAACGTACTGCTTAAACTTCAACGTAAGCCATTCTCCTTCCAGAGTCCATTCTTTTTCAAGATGGAAAATGCTGTCTATGCTTAAAACTGATGTTTCTAAACATGGAATATTCAAGATTCACCCAATATCATGCGAAACGATATACCTGACTCAGTCGAATGAGAAAACGCGTGATGCAAGAGGCTCTATGCTCATGTGGCAGCTTGTGCTGCACGCGTGAAGCCCCCGAAGCGCCTTTAACACAGCATAGAAGTCCATGATGCGCTGCACGCTGCGGCATGGACAGCTTGCGGCGAGAGTGCTTGGCGGCTACGGGTTAGGCTTGACATGGCTGTCCGTCGCGTTCCACCAGAGTAACGTGTCGTAGTGGAGTTTTCCGAAAAGCCTTGTCCACGGCGAACCGACGACGATGTCGAAGTCGCAGCCGTATTCGTCGATGAGCTGGTTGATGTCGCGCCATATGCCTGCGGCTTTTTCGTCAGCATCCCATACACCCCAGATTTTATCCTCGGGGCTTCTGAGGCCCCAGCCGTAGTTTTCGGGGAGTACGTAGGCGACCCGCTTCGTGTTTGACGTGCGGTTCTGCGGGTGTCTCAACGCATAGTCTTTGAACGCTTTTAACGCGTCAAGATGATTCTGCGTGAGCAGCCCAAGCGGGCCTATGCTGGGGTTATTGAAGATTACGATGTACTTGGCGCCTGCATGGTACGCTGTCACCATGTCCGCGTAAAGTGCTTCAGCGTCTTCAAGGTAAGGCGGCTCAGTGAAAGTCCAAGTAACCATGACACCCCACTCTTTTCCATGCATTTCCGCGGCGCCACGACACTGCGCAACGTTCAAGGCGCGCGAGTTGTTCCAGCCGAACTCTGTGAGGATGGCGGTGTAACCTGCTTTGTAGTCGAACCAGTACAACGCGTAATCTGAAGTTACAAGCTTATCGATTTTTATGAAGTCACGCATTTGGATGTACAGGTAATACACGAAAGTGTTTGCTGCTTCGCGGTAGCTGCTCGGCATGGTTGACTTGTCGAACTGCCTGAAGTTGCCCAGGTCAAGCTGGTTTCCGCCTGGTTCATCCCACAAGTAGTATCCCAAGAACTGTTCACCATACCTGTGCTTCGCTGTGTGCGCCCAACTGAACGGGTCATACGTGAAGTTAGCGTGCGGCGAAGGATAAACCATGTACACGTAGAAGCTTAAGCCCGCTCTGTAAGCGTAGTCCGCCACCTCGTCGAGGCGGGTACGGGTGAACTACCCCAGCCTAAAGGCTGTGGCTTCCTGCTTCGACGACCACCTGCGGGGTCTCCACAGGCTTCAAATCGGGCTATCCCATCCCTACTGTGTCCCGCTTCAACTCCCCTTTCGGCTTTACAAGATGCAGGGCTTGGAGCGGTTCTATGCATCTCGACCTCATGCCTACAGGTAGACGAAAAAGTATGAAACTTGAAAAAGATAAGCTTTTCGGCTTTCATCCCCACCCTGAAGCGGTGGGGACTTCCCGCCGACAGAGTTAAACGTCACTTCTAAATTTGTGAAAACTATTAGGTTGACGAGTCCACGCGTCGCGTCGATCAAACGTTTCGTCTCCGCCACGTCGCCACCTGCGGCGATGCCTAAGTAGAAGCCGCATGGAAACTCTGGGTCACGCGTCCGCGAGTAACTCAGTAAAACCACTGGAACCGCGACGGCTGAAACCAGAGTTAAAGAAGCGAGAAGCAAGATAGACTTTTTCCATCGCAAACCAAACCCTCCCGCAACATAGAAACATGAAGAGGTAAGCGCCACGAAAAATAAAAAGCT
>Ga0207433_10001885_pt1 | contig 44047 bp, 41 predicted proteins | sample YelNatPaOPGAMG01_FD_187559 | JGI IMG/M metagenome (GOLD analysis project Ga0207433, IMG submission 187559) | Hot spring thermophilic microbial communities from Obsidian Pool, Yellowstone National Park, USA - OP-RAMG-01 (SPAdes) (version 3) | ecosystem: Environmental > Aquatic > Thermal springs...
GTTGTCAAGGAATAAGCTACACATACACGGAGCCAACGATATTTTTTGAATATGCCTATGAAACAGCAAGGCTTGCGCGGCAAGTTGGGTTTTTTAACACTTTTGTTACAAATGGGTATATGACGCCTGAAGCGGTTAAGATTATTGCACCATATCTTGACGCTGCAACTGTGGACTTCAAAGGAGGCGGCGACCCAGAATTTTACAAGAAATTTTCATCGGTGCCATCCGTTGAACCAATTTTCGAATGCTTGAGGGAGATGAAACGCCAAGGCATCCACATAGAAATCACAAACCTTGTTGTGCCAAAAATAGGCGACTCAATGGATAGAATTAGGGAACTTGCCTCATGGATTAGGGAAGCCCTTGGAGAAGATACTCCTTTCCATCTTCTTCAATTCCACCCTGACTACAAAATTATGGATATTCCGTCAACACCAATTCAGACATTAGAAAAGGCTTATGCAACAGCGAAAAGCGCTGGTCTAAACTTTGTTTATATAGGAAATGTTTGGACGCATCCTGCAGAAAACACTTACTGCCCAAACTGTAGTGAACTTTTGATTAAGCGTTTCAGCTTCCAAATTATAAAATGGAACTTAACAAAGGACATGCGTTGCCCAGTGTGTGGGCGGGAAATTCCGATAAGGGGGAAACTGCACGCTAGCGGATATGCCTATCCTTACGCACTGTTTTAATGGTTCTTCCACTTTAAACTTGGTTGAGCACTTATGTGGAGGTTTCTCCGTCCAGACGCTTTAGCTGTGCTAAATGATGAGATGGCGAGGAAAAGTCTAGCCAGGTATTTTGCTGTAATGCATGACGAAAAACCAGCCAAGTTCTTAATAGCCAAAAAGCTTTCAGCATCCTTTAGAAGGGAAGACTCCTTAGAAAGTTTGTGGCAAAAACATGAGGCGCTCACAAGGAAATTCTACAAGCTTGAAAGGGAAATAGATGCGGGACAGAAAAGTTTGGACAAATTGCCTAACCCGGAAAACTCCTACCTAGACCTTAAAATCGAGATTGCTAGGCGCATATTGGAGAAATGCCACTTTTGTGCTAGAAGATGCGGAGTTAATAGGCTTAAGGGCGAATTGGGTTTCTGCAAATGTGGGGCAGAAATAACGGTTTCCAGCATTTTCGAGCATATGGGCGAAGAGCCAGAGCTTGTCCCTTCTGGAACAATTTTCACAATGGGCTGCACAATGCGCTGTAAACACTGCCAAAATTGGACGATATCCCAGTGGATAGAGAAGGGCGAAATCTACAAACCAGAAGAACTAGCAAAAGAGGTTGAAGCCTTACGCAGAAGCGGTTGCAGAAACGCGAACCTTGTCGGCGGAGAACCAACACCATGGCTTGAAAAGTGGCTTGAAACGTTCAAACATGTAAACTTGAACATACCAGTGGTTTGGAACTCCAACACATATTACAGCCTTGAAACAGCCCAACTCCTAGCTGGATTTGCCGATGTTTACCTCTTAGACTTTAAGTATGGGCCCGGAGGCTGCGCCGACAAAATTTCAGAAACCCCAAAATACTGGGAAGTTTGCACACCTAACCATTTAATCGCTGGCAAGTATGGCGAACTTATAATACGGGTTTTAGTTTTACCGGGGCATCTTGAATGCTGCACAAGGCCAATATTGCATTGGATAGCTGAAAACTTAGGCAGGGAAACGCGAGTGAACGTTATGTTTCAATATAGGCCGGAGTGGAGGGCATACGAAATTCCAGAACTTCGGCGAAGGCTAACAAAAGACGAAATGGATAGAGCGATTATGATGGCTGAGGAAGCGGGCTTAACAAACTTCATAACGTAGGTCTAGTTTAATCGAAAGCTATTTCTTATAGCCCCACCCTCTTCTAAGGCAGATAGTGGTTAAAATGCCCTATTGTCCAGAATGCGGCGGAGAAATGCGCTATGTAATGGCCACCAAACACTATGTTTGCCAGAGCTGCGGTCTCTCCGTAACCCAGCAAGAACTTATCGAGCTGCGGGAAAAGCTAAAGCCTAATGTTGAGGGTGACGAAGAAGAGAAGGAAAGGCGAAGAAAAGAATACTTGAAGTGGTGGCTTAGCAAGAAAAAATAGGCTTTCAAAGGATTTATTTAAGGCGTTAATTAGCACACGGCATAAAAATTAATTTTTACTAACGCTTCATAACGTTGAAGGCGAAAACAATGAGTGTGCAAATAGAGATAATCTGCGTTGGCAACGAGCTTTTGATAGGCAAAACGTTGAATACAAACGCTCAATGGCTCGCTAGACGTGCAACCTCGCTGGGAACAGCCGTAAATAGAATAACAGTTGTCGGCGACGATGTAGATGAAATCGCCAAGGCTATACGGGAGGCCCTCGGACGGAAACCTCGGTTCATAATAACTACTGGCGGTTTGGGACCAACATTCGACGACAAAACATTAGAAGGGATAGCAAAAGCTCTAAACCGCCAATTAGAACTTAACAGCAAAGCCTTACAAATGGTTAAGGAAAAATACGAGGCATACGCAAAAGCAGGCAGACTAGATTCTGCAGAGTTAACTCCACCCAGAATTAAAATGGCAAAACTTCCCGAAGGAGCGGAACCACTGCCAAACCCCGTTGGCACTGCTCCAGGAGTGCAAATAAAGATTGGCAATACCGATATTATTGCATTGCCAGGCGTTCCATCAGAGATGGAAGCCATTTTCGACGGGTCAGTTGCAGCTTTGCTTAAGAAGGAGGCTGGAGATGCGGTGTTCTTTGAAACCAGCATATACGCAGATAACATCATGGAATCTACATTGGCCCCGTTAATTGATGTTGTAATGCATGATAACCCCTATGTTTACATTAAATCCCACCCGAGAGGCGAGGAGAGAAAGCCCCATATTGAAATCCACTTGTCAACAACGGCGAAAGACTCAAAAACTGCGAAAGACCGCATAGGAAAGGCCATAATCCAACTTTCAGAACTAATAAAGGGGAAAGGCGGAAAAGTTAAAACCTTTTAAAAGCTTCTACGCAAATTTATTTCTGGTTGCGATGAGAAGACAGGCTAGACTCTGAATAGATGATTGAAAATCCGGGTGCTCAGAGCAACCATAAAACATCTTTTTATCTTTTCATTACTGATTGGCACTTCATAAGAGTCATAAATTAGCCAGCAAAAATCATTTTGAAGCAAAATGAAGCAAAAGCTCTCCATAACACTTGTGGTGATAGCGATTACCTCCGCAGTTTTGCTTCTGCCCCCGCAGCGTTTTTCCAACAGCTACACAGCCTCCTATCATCTTCTAGAGAACCCTCTCAGTTCAAAACAATACAAATTGAATGTTGTCGTATCCCAATCCCTTTATGAGTATTATGTTGGAAAAAGCCACAAACAAACTTCCCCCGAGGATTTTGCTAAATTCGTTACCCCATATGCTTTAAAACCCATTGCAGATAAGCTCTGGATGATATACAACAACCACGAAGACTTTGCAAACGGGGTCTTAATGATCGTCCATCAAATACCTTATAGTGTTACCGCATCCGCCAAATATCCTGTCGAAACGATTGTGGAAAACTGTGGAGACTGCGATTTGTTCAGCTATATTGCCGCCTCTATAATGAAGGCTGGGGGCTTAGAAGTCATACTCCTATATTACGAAGATCAAGCCCATATGAATGTTGGCGTCCACCTTCCTAGTCCTCCACGGTATGTAAGAACTCCAGCCTATTATGTAGTACATAATGGTGTTCGCTATTACATAGCCGAATGTACAGGAGATGATTGGACGAAAGGATGGAGGGTTGGCGAGTGCCCGGAGGACTTGATGCACGCAACACCTCAGATAATTGAGCTAGAAAACTGTGAGGAATGGGCCCCGGGACAGGTTTCTGCAAGCTATAAGCCTCTGTCTTCATCAGCAATATTTTTGACTGCTTCGTCAACTTTCGTCCTTCAAGGGAGCACCGTTACGCTAATGGGACAACTTTCGCCCAAACTGCAAAGCAAATCGATAACAATTTACATTAGGGTTGGTTCCACATGGGACATATTAGCCTTTACGGAAACAGATTCTGATGGAAAATTCACATGTATGTGGAACGCTCAAGAAACAGGGATATGCCAGTTTCGAGCAAGCTGGTCTGGAGATGAAGATTATGCTGGAGCCGACAGCCCAATAGTGACTGTAACCGTTATGTCCACCTTCTTCCTCACATTGCTAGTAGTTACGGCAGTTCTGGTCTGCGTAGGCATTTTATTTTTTCTAATGGCAGCTCAAAGGCATTACAAGGTTGAGGAGCCAAAACTTCCTGAGATTCCATCATAAACGAGAAAAGCTTTTACTTGAGGCGTTTTGTTGTTTATTTCACAAGCAATTATTTATTCAAAGGTTGGCGAGGCAAATGTTCATTGTCTTCATAATTGGAACAGCAGGATCCGGGAAGTCTTTACTCACCGCGGCCTTCAGTGAATGGTTAAGAATGTCCAAGCAGGACGTCGCAACTGTGAATTTAGATCCTGGTGCCTTAACTCTGCCCTATGCGCCGGATATTGATGCCCGCGACTATGTGAACGTGGAAAAGCTTATGGATGAATATGGGTTAGGACCTAATGGTGCCTTAATAATGGCTGCAGATTTGTTGGCTGAAGAAGTTGAAGATCTTTCAAAGGAAATTGAGGATTTAAAATCCGACATAGTTGTGGTTGACACTCCCGGGCAAATGGAACTGTTTGCGTTTAGAGCCAGCGGCCCCTATATAGCCAGCGAGCTTACAAGAGAGCCAAAGGCAATAGTCTACCTTTTTGACGCTGTTTTTTCGCTTAACCCCCTAAATTATGTTTCAAACCTCTTTCTTTCAGCGGCTGTTTACCATCGTTTTTTGTTGCCGCAGGTCCACGTGCTTTCCAAATGCGATTTGCTCTCTGAAGAGGATGTTAACAAAATCGTTGACTGGTCCGCAAACCCAAACGCGCTAGAAAACGCCATTGAACAAAAACTTGAAGGAACAAAACGCCTCCTTAGCAGGAACATGATGAAGGCTATTTACCAGTTGGGTCTAAAGTTTCTTCTCATACCTGTTTCGGCGAAAACAAACGAGGGAATGATTAACTTTAACATGGCTTTGGAGCGGATACTTACAGGCGGAGACAAATACACATATTAAAGTATTTATCTAGCAGTCGTCGAAAAGTGTCCATGCTGCAGCTATAGTTCCTTGTTCAGCTAAGTCCGGTGTGTCAGCACCGCTGATGATTATTACATCGTTTTCCTCTGGCTGCAAGAGCTTTAGAATTTGTTTTGCAGCACTTGGGAAATCTCTTGCAAAGTTTTCGCTTACAGAAGGAATTGTTAGGCGGCCATTTTTGAAAACAATTGTTACTGCTCCCTTCGCCCCAATCTTGACCGCGGCATCACGTTGCTCTATTCCAGACCTAATTTTGTGTCCACAGTTTTTCGCTAAAATTGCAAAGTTATGCTTCGCGTTAATGAGTTCATATTCACCGATTTTAATTTTTTCCTGAAATATTTTCCTGTATTCTCCCAAAAGCTTTAGTCCTTTCGTTGTAAGCGTGTAACCCATTTTTGATGTTGAAATTAAGCCAGCTTCCCTAAGGCGACTGATTATCGTGCGTGCGGCGCCTTGCCCTATCTTTAGTTCTGCAGAGAGTTTAGTGCGTCCTATGGGTTTCTCGGCACCCAGTTCCATTGCCCTTAGTAGGTGTAAAATCGAAAATGTTGGAGCAGGCCCTGGAGCTTTTTCTTTCGCAATTTTCTCTAGGAGTTGCTTAAATTTATGAGCCATAAGTTTCCACAATTATAGCTTCAGTTACTTATTATAAAAGTTATCCAGAAAGAGATTTTGTGGAAGTTAACTCTTTTTATTTCCTTGCATAATATTCTCTTACGATGCCTGCTGTCAACGCGACTAGCCCTATCGCTAGCAAGTATAGCAAAGGATAAATGAATATTGAAAGCAGCGATTCATAAGTTATTGTAGATGGCAGTTTTGGGGAGAAGAACACTACAATCCACATTATGATAAAGGTTGCAATGCAGCCCATACCTAAACCAACAGACAACCCATGTAAAAAGCTGCCCCTGTCCCCCTCTATTGACTCAGTCATGTCTTTTTGCTGCTTTTCATCAACCTCGGCCTTTTCTTCGGTAAATAGATGCTCCTCCGCTGGCTCATGCACTTCGTGCTCTAGTTCTTGTTCTTCATTAACCTGCATTTCTTCAAGTTCCATTTTTTCGCCTTCCACTGCTAATCGCCCTTTTTGTGATTTGTTCCAAATGAATTAATAAAACTATTCAATTCTAAATCATTATTCTGAATAAGAACTTGAAATTCATGAATTTAAAATTCGCATCCTCATAGGCTCTGACGGTAATTTCTGATGGCTGTTTAAGTTTGCGTTGCCTTCTACCTGTTAAGGCTTCTTATATATTCGCCTGCTAAAGTCCTTTTGCTGATTTAGCATATGGATATCTTTCCTTGAGCTAGCTCCATGCAAAAATTGTCTATATTTTCTAGTTCGTATTCCAGGACCGCCGCTATTTTGCTCCTAACTTTGTCTATGGAGCTGTTCTCTTTCATGACTACCTGGGCTGCGGCTATTGCCGGCTGGTCTATAGGCCTTCCAATTTCGCTTAAAAGCCAAATGTAAACCTCTTTTAGTTCAGGTACTTCTTCATAGACATGCTGAGCGACTCTAAAGGTTAAAACGTTGTAAATTTTCCCAACATGACTCACGGGGTTTTTGCCAGCCGCGGCTTCCGAACAGAAGGGTCTGTTTAATGAGATTAAACCGTTTACACGGTTTCCTCTACCTACTTGCCCAGAGTCTCCGCTGTCTGCGCTGGTTCCCAAAACTGTTAAGTAGACTCCACCAACTCCTCTGCCGCGGGCATCCAGCGTGTTTAACTGGATGTTTATGCTTTCAAAATCCGTGTTGGATCTAACAAAATTGTTGATTTCTTCAAGTATTTTCGCTTTTTTCTCGAAATAATCCTCCTCACTACTTACATAGCGGTCTACAAAGGCCATGGAAATTGTCAAGTTTAGGCTGTTGTTGCTTCGGCATCCCATAACCTTTATGTCCTCACCTGACTCTGGAAAGCGTTGCTTAAACTCTTTGGAGTTTAGAAACTGTTCGGTTTTTAAGACAATTTTCTCTGTTCTTGTCATGGGAGCATAGCCTACAGCAGCTGAAGTGTCGTTAGCGCCCAGCACTTTACCCTTACGCTTGAATATGTCTACAAGACCCACAGAGCCCGGTTTAAGTTCAACTTGATATTTCACGTGTTTTTCCGGGTCCACAAAGCGCATGTTTTTACGGAACCATTCCTTTGCCACGTTTATGGCTATTTCTCCCACATCTATTTTTGTGCCGTTAAATTCTGTTGCTGCTCTGTCGCCGAAGACAAAAAGCATGGGCTGTTTGACAAAGCCTCCGCCAAATCTAACTTCTGATTGCCCAGCTACAAGCAGAGACTTATCCACGTTATGATGCAGTATTGTGCCCGCTTTTTCTAGGTATTCTTTGCTTAGGCGGAGGGATATTTGCTCCATTATTGCGTCGCATATATAGTCTGGGTGCCCCAAGCCCTTTCTTTCGACGATTTCAAGCCTTTGTTCTTCGAGAGGGGTTTGCCTTAACCTTTCAACTATTATGTTCCTCAATTTAGGCCTCCAATAGCTTAAGTGAAGTTTTTAGGTGTATAGGGGAAAGCAAATATATACTTTGCTGTATCAGTTTTATATTCAAGAATAACTGGTGGTTATATTTGATCATAACGGGGTCCACCTTAAAAAAATTGAGAATGGAGGCAAAATTAACCCAGAAAAAACTAGCAGAACTTGTAGGAGTTTCACAAGCGCATATAGCGAAAATAGAGCAAGGCAAGGTTGACCCTAGGCTTTCAACAGTTAACAAAATTCTGAAAGTCTTGACGGAAAGTAAGGAAAAGAGGTGCAAAGACATAATGACCAGAGGTGTGATTTTTGCAAAACCAAGCGACAGCGTCTTAAAAGTTAGCGAAATAATGGTGCGCCATGCCATATCCCAAATGCCAGTGCTCAACGGTTTTGAGGTAGTAGGCACAATAACCGAAGAAGGAATAATCCGAAAACTTGGGTCAAACATAGCTGAGGAGAAGGTTGGAAACATTATGGACCCGCCGCTTCCAACAGTTTCCGAAGACACGAGTATAAGTGCCATTCGTCCTTTACTGGAAAGGCGGCAAGGAGTCCTTGTTACAAAGAGTAGAAAAATTGTCGGCATAATAACCCGTTCAGACCTCTTAAAAACAATAGGTTAAAGTGATGCCATGTCTTTGCAAGATTTTAAGCACAACGCCAAACGTGCAATTGCATTGTTGAGAAAAGAGGCGGCGAAAAAAACTATCATAATACATCATGATGATGCTGACGGTTTATGTTCCGCTGCAATAACAAAGAAAGCACTGGAACGCGAAGGAATGGTTGCCGAGGTCTTCTGTTTGGAGAAGGTTTACACAGAGGTTATAACCGACTTGCACTCAAAAGAAGGTATAATCTTTTTCTACGTTGACATAGGTTCGTCCCATGCCGACTTGATATCGGAACTGGACAATGGTCGAAACCTAACTATAATCCTTGATCATCACGACCCAAAGCCCTCGAAAAACCCGAAGGTTTTAGACTTAAACTTGGAACATTTTGGTTTTAGAGGCGAAACCGACTTTTCGGGTGCCACATGCTGCTATCTTTTCGCCAAAGAACTAAACGAGGGAAACAGCGATTTAGGCTATCTAGCTCTTGTGGGAAGCAGCGAAATTCCTGAAGGTTTTAAGTCTATAAACGAGATGGTTTTGAAGGAAACATTGGAAAAGGGCATTATCCAAAAGAAAGGCAAAAGCTTGGAAATACCGCGGTTGGGCGTTAAAGTTGACGTTTTATTTTCAAAGCTCCAAATCCTCGGGGCGGTTGGCTACTATGAAGGTGGTCCAGATATGGGAATAAAGGCGTGCTTAGAAGGAATAGACAAGGCTGTAGAGGAGAAAATAAATGCTTTAGAGGAAAGGCGAAAGGAAGTTAATCGAAAACTTCTAGGAAGACTCTATCGTGAAGGGCTTAAGGAAACAGAGCATATCCAATGGTTTGACGCTGAAGACATGTACACAAACATGGGAACAAAGGTAATCGGGCAGTTTTGCTCATTCTTATCCTACCAAACACGCCTAATAAAACCCAACAAATACATACTAGGCTTTATAAACGTGCCACGGGAAATACCAAAATGGGGAAAACTAAAGGAAAACTTTGTGAAAGCCTCTGTAAGGGTACCGAAACCAATGCAAGAGATAATTGACAAGGGGAAACTGCCAGGAGCAGTTAACCTTCTCGAAAAGGCTTCTGAGGGTTTTGGGATGGCTGACGGCCACCAATACGCCGCAAACGTGGTTTTGCCAACAACTAAAAAGCTGGAACTTTTAGAAAACGCCGAGCATATATTCAGCAAGCAAAAGCCCTAGAAACCTGCCTTAACGGGATTGCGAGGCTTCATAATCTCCCTCAGAATAATTGTAGCGTAGGACCCGCGGTAAAGCATAAAACTAGTAGTCACCTTATTTTTGCGCGGACTTGACTCATCTCTTGATATTTCATGCAGAGAAAACTCTTTCAGAGGTGATAGGATTGCGCGTAAGCCTCCCTTTAGGCTTAGTTCAGGCATCCCATTAATTTTGAAATCTTTTAGCGAAATGCCTTCCTCTTCTAAAATAGCCTTTTCAATTTCTCCTTGATGTCCTTGGGAGAGCGTTTGCCTAAAACCAGCGAGGGGAAGAGCTAAAACTATTTTTCCAGACTTTATCGCCTTGTTGATTTCCGATATTGTCTCTTGACTTGCGACTTTGTATTTTAATGGGTTGGGCAATCCAGAAGGTTCAACTTCTATCACATAATCTCCAATTTCAGCCTTATTAAGTGGAAGCCCTTGGGTTATTCTTCTGCTTAAGGTCTTGTTGAAAAGATAAGCTTGGTAGGCTTGAGGGAAAAGCATCCGCAGTTTTGTTGGTAACCGTCTAAAGGCCCCTATGAAGTCTTCTGCTTTCTTCGCCAGATGTTTCAGCATTATACATTCGTAATGTAAGCTTTTAGGGAAGGTTTTTGCGGCTTTTTTGAAATTTTGCGTTTTCCATAACTCTTCCCGAACCTCTCTGGATTGCGGATGCTCATTTAGACTTGGCTTTGCAAGGAAAAGCATAGCAGCCTTACGGAAGTCTCCTTTAATCAATGCCTTTCCAACCAAATGCGTTATTGGGCGTATTGTTCCAAAGCGTTGGTGCCCAAAAAAGTTCGGCGCACCGCCTAAGACTTCGAGTTCTCCGATGACTTTTGATATCCGCTCCTGTATAACCGTCCCACTGTGGCTTATAGCGCGGACAGTGATTTTAAAGGCGTTTCCTAGAAGGTGGTACGGCGAGAGCTTTGTGTGGAAAAAGCGTAGTGGGCGAATTTCCAAGTCTTTTATCCGCAACCTTTGAATATTTTCCGCTGTAACTCCTTCGATTGAAACGTGCTGTGCGGTGACGGCCCCAGCATCCTTTATCCCTGCAATACTGATCCGCCGCGTATTAATGCCCAGCGAGTGTGCAATCGTCTTAATAGCTTGGAGATTATCCCAGTTTCGCTTAATTAGAACACAAAGCAGATACCGCTGTAATGAAGGTGCCGTCTTCTGTGCTTGCAGTTGTGCCATTAATGATGAGCTTATTTCCGCTCTTGAACCGTCTATGAGAACCTCTTCTACCAAGAAATCTTCCGGAAAGCGCCGAATAACTCCTCCAACTCCTAAAGAGCTGGTGGCGTAAACTTCAATTCCTAAACTTTTTTCAAGCTTCGAAACAAGCAAGCGTAAGCCCTCAAAACATTAAAGGAGCGAAAGTTTTCTTGTTAACTTATCTACCTGTTCAGCTGGAGCAGGCCCTATTCCTAAACATGTTATTGTTCCGGGAGGGATTTCTGTGAGCCCGCGGTCAGTTATCAACGCGCATGGAAGCCCAAAATCCTTTGCTTTTTTCTCTAGCTCCAGAAGCTCTTTTTCGCTTTTAACTTTAACAACTATCTTACATTGTCCCTCATCTAGCCAAGCCTCCAACCAATCCCTATGACGTTTCCTAGCTTCCTCTGCTGCTGAAACTGCCGCGTGTCCAGCTTGAGCTGCTATTTTGCCTCTGCTCATTTTTAAATCGGTTCGGAATACGATTACTTGTTTGTAACGGAACTCGCTCAAGGGCTTTCATCCACTGGTAGGTTTATTGCACTTAACGCACACTTAAACCATTTTCAAAGCTAATTAACAAGAAGTAGACAAGCGCGGCAATAATCCTCGGGTTTCGCCATGTATGAAGAAGCGTTCGCCCTTGAAAGTCTATTTCTCTCAAATCTTGTAAACTCTTTTCCAAACGAACTTTATTGCAAAAACCTATCAAATCGTCCAATCTTTTGTCGGAAACTCTATTAAGCATTTTTCTGGCTTCGCGCATAACCTTTACATCAAAGCCTAAAAGCTTCGTGAAGCGCCTTTGATATGCGCTCAGAAAATTTGAAGAGAAATTCTTAGAGTTTATGGCGTCTGCCACAACTTCCGCTGCAATCCTTGCACAGTTCAACCCGAATATAACACCTCCACCAGTGGTGGGCTTTACCTGTGATGCAGCATCGCCAACGGCAAGAAAACCATCAGAGTAAGCCTTTTTTATTGGCCCATCTATTGGTATTGGATGAAAATTTTCTTGTAAAATTGTAGCTTTTCTAAGCTTTTGGGAAGCTACCGGGTGTTTATGCATGAGTTTTTTAAGAAAAACCTTAGGATTTCCAGTTTTAACACCAAGACCAACCTTTGCTTTGCCTTCTCCTTTGGGAATAAGCCAAGCATAAAAGCCGGGCGTATATGCATTTCCAAGAAAAACTTCCACGATGTTAGGCTCAATGTTTTCAACATTTTTAACTTCAGCATTAACACAGTAGACGAAGCTGTTCCTTGGAGGTGGAGATAACCCCGCTTGTTTCAGAATTTTGTAAGCTGTTCCCTCGGCATTTACAATCACTTTACCAAAAAACTTGAAGACTTCACCTTTTCTCCTCGCCACAACGCCTCTCACATGTTTTCCTTCAACTATTAAAGCCTCAACTTTTAAACCTAAAAAATAGTGAGCACCAGCTTCTTCGGCTAATTGCGAGATATACTTGTCAAACAAGGCGCGGTTAACAGCACACGTAATGGGTGAAGCAAATTGTATAGAAAATTCTAAACCTTTTGGTGAATAAATTTTTATCCCACGAAAAGTGCTTTCAACAATTCCCCTGGGTAAAGGATAAAGTCCAAGGTTTTTTAGGCCGTTGATGCTTAAGTGCCCAGCACAGTGGCATGGAAAACCTATTTCACTATGCTCTTCAAAAACCGTTACGTTAACGTCCCTTTTCGCCATGTTTAAGGCGCAGAAAGAGCCGCTTGGGCCACCTCCGATGACTATTACGTCCGAGGATCCTTTCATTTCTTTGCACGTGAAACTTGCCTAGCATCCAGCTATGTTATAAGCTCAACTCTTTTCTTCCCGCGGGCAAGCGAGGTTGTGCGTATTTTCCCTGCAATTTCAAGTCGCAGTAGCAGCTCATTAAAGTCTTTAAAGCCCAAATCCTTGTATTCTTCGGCTATATATTCAAAAAGTTCTGTGTCCGTCATAGCACCTTTCTTTTTCAACACTTCAAGTATGACATAGTATGTTGGATGCGCCTTCCAAATCTTTAATGGCATGGTCTAATCTCCTATGCTACTGGTGTTGCCGGCTTTTGTACTTGGCGAACCTGTTGCATGAAGCCCTTATACCATTTTTCCATGTCAGGTGTTATTGATGGGCCTATCCTTTTCAACGCCTCTTCAAAGTCCCTCATCGTAACTTCCTTGGCATTTATATCTCTTCTTAACGCTTGCATTGCAGCTTCCCGGCATAAGGCTTCTATGTCCGCACCTGAATAATACTTTGTTATCGCAGCCAAGTTTTCTAAGCTTACATCTTTTGCAAGCGGCATATTCTTCGTGTAGATTTTGAATATTTGGAGGCGGCTTTTTTCGTCGGGTTCAGGCACATAAATTAGCCTATCGAATCTTCCTGGACGAAGCACTGCTGGATCAACGATATCCGGCCTATTTGTTGCTGCTATTACAACGACATCCTCTAGTGTTACTATACCATCCATTTCAGTCAAGAGTTGGCTTATAACACGTTCAGTTACACCGCTATCTGCAAATCCAAGCCCTCTACGAGGAACAAGAGAGTCTATCTCGTCAAAGAATATCACAGCTGGAGCTGCCATCCTGGCTTTTCTGAAAACTTCCCTTATAGCCTTCTCGGATTCGCCCACCCACTTCGAGAAAACTTCCGGCCCCTTAATTGTTATGAAGTTGGCTTCGCTTTCTGTCGCCACAGCCCTAGCAAGAAGGGTCTTACCACAACCAGGGGGCCCGTAAAGCAGTATGCCTTTAGGCGGCTTTATACCCAGCCTCTTAAAGATTTCAGGGTTCTTTAAGGGCCATTCTACAGCTTCCTTAAGCTCTTGTTTTACATCTTCTAATCCGCCTATATCCTCCCAGTGGACTGTTGGCACTTCAATGTATACTTCACGCATGGCGGTTGGCGTAACTTCTTTGTAGGCATTTAGAAAGTCTTCCATTTTAACCTCCATTTTCTCCAGAACCTCTGGCGGGATGCGCTCCTCTTCAAGATTTATCTGCGGTAGATAACGCCTCAACGCCTTCATGGCTGTTTCTCTACAAAGCGCCGCCAAGTCAGCGCCTGTATATCCATGGGTCATTTCAGCAAGCTTCTTAAGGTCCACATCTTCCGCCAGCGGCATTCCCCGAGTGTGAATTTGGAGAATTTCGTATCTTCCCTGCTTGTCCGGTACCCCTATTTCGATTTCTCTGTCAAACCTTCCTGGTCTACGAAGTGCTGGGTCCAGTGCGCCTGGCCTGTTTGTGGCTCCTATAACTATGACGTTTCCTCTTCCTGACAAACCGTCCATTAAAGCGAGAAGTTGCGCTACAACACGTCTTTCAACCTCGCCTGTTACTTCCTCTCTTTTTGGTGCTATGGCGTCTAACTCGTCGATGAATATTATGCTTGGAGCGTTTTGTTGGGCTTGCTGGAAGATTTCCCTAAGCCTAGCTTCCGACTCACCGTAAAATTTACTCATTATTTCAGGCCCATTTATGGAGAAGAAATTGGCCTCCGACTCATTTGCCACCGCCCTAGCCAATAGTGTTTTTCCGCATCCCGGCGGTCCATGCAGCAGCACTCCTTTTGGCGGTTCTATGCCGAGCCTTTGGAAGAGCTCTGGATGCCTTAGTGGCAGTTCCACCATTTCTCTTACTCTTTGAATTTCTTCGTGTAGACCTCCTATGTCTTCGTAGGTGGTTCTCGGCACGCCTTTTCCTTCAGGCGCTGGTTCGCTTAGGATTGTCAGCTTTGTTTCCGCTGTAACCTTTACTATGCCATGGGGACGGGTTTTTGTTACAACGAAGGGTATGGCGTGGCCAAGCATCATGACCAGGGTTGTGTCGCCCTCAACCAATGTTCTTTCCATTAAACGATTTTTAACAAAGTTTGTGAAGTCCTCATCTACGTTCAAACGCATGTCCACGGGCGCGAGGGTTACGTTTAACGCTTCTTTAACCTTGGCGGGTCTAACTATCACATACTCGTTGATGGCTACCCCGGCATTTTTTCGTGTGAAGCCGTCTATGCGAATTATTTCGCGGTTTTGGTCTTCGCTGTAGGCTGGCCACGCTATGGCTGAAGTAGTTCTTTTGCCAACGATTTCTATGACGTCGCCTGCACTTATTCCTAGCCTTTGCATCGTCCTCTGATCTATGCGGGCTATACCCCTTCCGACATCCCTTTGCCTAGCATCTCCAACACGGAGTTGAACTTCGCTTATTTTTTCGTTCACCTAAAACCCTTCCATAGGCAAATTGCTCTGTTTCGAAACACGTTTAATTCCTATATAAAGATTTAACCTTACCGGCTTATTCGTCTAACCATTAACGTTTGTACCTGGCTGATTTCGCTTATCTGCTCAAGCCTTTTCTCAAGTTCTTCAAGCACTCCTGTTTTGTCCTCTGGAATTTTGATGGCGCATAATAGGGCGTTTAAGCCGAAGGCTATTGGTTCCTCGCCATAACCATACACGGTGGCGAACTCTGGGAGAGAAGCTTCTATTCTCTTCTTTAAATCTTCAAAGTTCACAGTGACATCCGTTGGAAATATCTTATATGTAATCACAACACTTCCCATAATTTCTCCTCCATCAAGGCCCGATAAAACCGCATTTCGGACACTTATATGGACGCCCAAATTTTCTACACTTCATACAACGTCTTATCAGTATCTCTCCACAGTTTGGGCACAGGAACTTTGTGGCTTCTGCCCCTGGTGGAATAGGCTTACCGCAACTGGTGCATGTAACCAAAGTTATTGTAACCGTTTTTTCAGTCATTTATCCTTATTCCTCGCTAATATGATGGTTGTAAATTGTTAAGCTTACTTATATCTTATATGGTTCCAGAGTTGTGCTAAAATTGCCGACTATGGGGGTGAAATTTCTCGAAATTCAATCGCCTGTGTGGTGCAAAACTTTTATTGACTAACCTCACCTTTAGAGATTTGGGCGCTTCAAGGTTTGGGCGTTAATCTTCGTGATTTGGTTCCTAAAACTACCATTAGGCTTGAAGATTTGAGTGGAAAGTCCGTTGCGATAGACGCTTATAATGCGCTTTACCAGTTTTTGGCGATAATCCGCCAGCCCGATGGCACACCTTTGAAGGATAGTAGTGGCCGCATCACAAGTCATTTAAGCGGTCTCCTTTATAGAACCAGCAATCTTGTGGAATTGGGAATTAAGCCCATTTATGTTTTTGATGGCGTTCCCCCAGCCCTTAAAGAGGTTGAGATTAAGAGGCGTATGAAGGTTAAGGAAGAAGCTTTAATTAAATACGAACAAGCCTTGAAGGAAGGAAGAATCGAAGAGGCGCGAATGTATGCGCAAGCCACTTCTAGCCTTAAGGATTACATGGCCGAGGACAGTAAACGTCTCTTAGACCTTATGGGAATTCCTTGGATTCAAGCTCCAAGCGAGGGGGAAGCCCAAGCAGCCCATGTAGTTAAGCGTGGAGACGCAGACTACTGTGCAAGCCAAGACTATGACAGTTTGCTTTTTGGCGCGCCGAGACTTGTGAGGAACGTTACAATTTCCGGGCGGAGGAAGCTTCCAGGGAAGAACGTCTACGTTGAAGTGGTACCTGAGGTTGTGGAACTTGAACAAGTCTTAAAAGAGTGGGGCATAACCCACGAGCAGTTAATCGATGTAGGAATCTTAGTCGGAACAGATTTTAACCCTGATGGCGTGAAGGGGCTTGGCCCTAAAACCGCTTTAAAGCTCGTAAAGGAGTATGGAAGCCTAGAAAAAGCTTTGCCCTACATCAAAAATGCAGAGTTTCCGGTTGAACCACATAAAATTAAAGAAATTTTCCTGCATCCGAAGGTTACGGACAACTATAAAATAGAATGGAAAGAGCCGGACGTGGAGGGCGTTATAAACTTTATTTGCCGCGAAAGGGATTTTTCAGAAGACCGTGTCAGAAAAGCCCTTGAGAAAATGCAGAAGGGAATAAGTAAACTAAAGGGGAAAACAACCCTAGAGAAATGGTTCAGATAGGAAATTTTTAATCCATCTTCGCCAATAAAGCATTTTTCAAAAACGGGTGAAGTGCAGATGAGCAGTCACATTCTGCTTCCAGTAGACGAGCTTCCAACAAAATGGTACAATATTTTGCCAGATTTACCTGAACCGCTTCCTCCTCCAAAGGAGCCGGAAACGGGGCCTTCGAGGATGGAGTTTTTGGCAAGAACGATGATAAAGGAGTGTTTAAGGCAGGAAATGTCGAGCGAGCGTTGGATCCCTATTCCAGATGAAATTCGTGAGCTTTACTTGCATATGGGTAGACCAAGACCCCTTTATCGTGCGAAAAGGCTTGAAAAGTTTTTAGGGCTTAATAAGGTTAGGCTGTATTACAAGAGAGAGGATTTATCTCCCACGGGTTCTCATAAAACCAACACGGCGGTTGCACAAGCCTATTATGCCATGAAGGAAGGAAAAACAACTTTAACCACGGAAACTGGTGCTGGCCAGTGGGGAACCGCCCTTGCCTATGCAGCTAGGCTTTTAGGTTTAGACTGCGTGGTTTTCTGGGTTAAATCTGTTTACGACTGGAAAACTGAAAGAAGAACCCTTATGAAGCTTTTAGGCGCTAAGGTTTACGCTTCACCAAGCCAACAGACAAAAATTGGCAGAGAGGTTTCCTCAAAAAATCCGGAGCATCCAGGTTCATTGGGAATCGCCATATCAGAAGGATTAGAGTATGCGGAGACTCACAAGGATTCTGTTTATTGCTTGGGCTCAGTTTTGAACCATGTACTCATGCACCAGTCAATAATTGGGCTGGAAACAATAAAACAATTTGAACTAGTAGATGATGAACCCGACCTTATAGTGGGATGCCTAGGCGGAGGTTCAAACTTCGGCGGCATCGCCCTACCCTTTATTGGCGAAGTCTTAAGAGGAAAACGCGAATGCGAGTTCTTAGCAGCTCAATCGCTTGCGGCGCCAAATCTTGTCAAGGGCGAGTACCGCTATGACTTTTGCGACGTGGCCGAGTATACGCCACTATTAAAGGTTTATACTTTGGGGCATAAGATCGAGATGCCGCCGATAAAGGCTGATGGTCTGCGTTATCATGCGGCCGCCCCCATAATAAGCCTATTAAGACGTCATGGTTTAGTGAAGGCTGTAGCTTACCCAATAGATGAAAAGGCAATTTTTGAAGCTGCTAGGCTTTTCCTCCAAAGTGAAGGGTGGCTGCCCGCCCCAGAATCCAGCTACGCCATCCGTGCCGGAATAGACGAGGCTTTAAAGGCTGAAAAAGCTGGTGTTGAGAAGGTTGTATGCATGAATATTAGCGGGCATGGCTTCCTAGACCTTGCAGCTTACAGAGAAAAGCTTGAAGGAGTATAATCCACGGATTCATTAAATGGAAAAAGCTAAAGCCGAAGCTCCAAAATGTGTAATATGTTAAAAGCTTTTGGGGACTTTGATGAGCGAGCTAGCCGTTAATGTTGAAGAACTATGCGTAATGTACGGCTCTGTTAGAGCTGTAGATGGCTTATGCTTCAAAGTTAGGCGGGGAGAAATCTATGGTTTACTGGGTCCTAACGGCGCTGGAAAAAGCAGCACTTTAAAGGTTTTGGCTGGGATACTGGAGCCAAACTATGGCAAGGTGGAAATTTTCGGAAAGCCCATCTCCGATGAGGCTGAAGTTAAACGGCTGATAGGCTATGTTCCAGAAGAGACCGTTCTTTTGGAATCCCTTACTCCACGGGAGTTCTTTGAGTTCATCGCTTCAGTGAGAGGTTTAAGTGAGGAAAGTAGCCGAAGGCTTTCAAGACTTGTTTCAGCTTTTGAACTCACCGAATATTTTGACTCTCCTATTGCAACGTTATCTATGGGAACCAAACGTAAAGTAGCTGTTATTGCAGCTCTTTTGCATGAGCCTCCCCTTTTGATATTGGATGAGCCCCTAATAGGTTTAGATGCTCGCTCGTCGAGAATCCTTAAAGAGCTTATAGTTCACCACGTCAGCAAGGGCGGAGCGGTCGTTTTTTCAACCCACATAATGGAAGTCGCCGAGAAAGTTTGCCACAGGGTTGGAATAATCAACAGGGGAAAACTTGTGGGTGAAGGAACAGTCAGCGAACTTAGACAGTTAATTCGAGAAGCGGAAAGCTCCTTAGAGGATATTTTCCTAAAGGTTACCCAACAAGAAGCTGGGATAAGAGAATTAATAGCTGCCTTAGAGGAAAAATAGAATGGTGAAAAAATTTTCTGAACTATGGAAAGTTTCCGGTACAGTGTATAGGGAAATATGTTTTCAATCCGTTTTTTCTCTGCGTTTGGGCGGCACTCTTCCAAGGATGGACGGCGAAAAGATTGGGAAAATGGCAAGGCAGACAAAGACGAACTTGCTGGTTAGCAAAATTCTTGTGACAGTTTACGTTGCGTTTTTAGCTGTTTTGCCCTTAGGCTACTGGTCGTATTTCGTCTACGGGCTTAAGCTTTCAGAAGAGCTGGCTGTTGTTGGTTGCGTTTCAGTCTTTCTATCTTCTCTATTCTTTCTCCTAGTAATGCTGGGACTTCAAGTTACAACTTCGCTTATATCCACGAGGGCTTTTGAGATTTTGGGGGCTCTTCCAATTTCGCGAAGGGCTGTCTCCGAAATTGCACTATTGTCTTTTCTGAGGATTTTTGACATACCACTAATAGCTGCTCTCATAATTTTTCCAGTAACCTTCTCTATTATTGTTGGCTCGTTTCTTGGAGGCTTAGCTTCATTATTTGCCGTTGGATTGACAGAGATTTTCGCTTTGGCCTTGACGATTGGTTTGGCAAAACTTTTCTACTCGAAAATTGTAAGCGGAGGTGGAAGCTCAAAGTACAAAATGATTATGCGGTTTATCTATATGCTTATATGGGTTCTCCCATCATTCGGAATTTACTTGGTTATGAATTTCGCAACACAAATTCTACGAGCGTTTGCCTTCTCCCTAACACAGATACCCGCTATTCACGCTTACGTATTGGCCTTATTATATCCATTCTCATTAAGTTTCATGGTTTCCTTCGCAACATTTCCGCAAAAAATTAACGTGGCCTTTGCTGGAGTTCTGACGGTTTCCACCGCTTTGTATACGGTTCTAGCGTACTTTGGGCTAAATTACACGGGGTCAACCATCAGACGCATATGTTCAGGTGGAATCATAACTTCCTCGAAAATGATTGTTAAGGATGTGTCTATCCGACCTAAATCTGCTTGGTTAGGAATCATTTTGAAGGATTTAAGGGTGGCTTCTAGGTCTCCCTCTTATGCTAGTATCTTGATGCTGCCAGCCTTACAAACCATAATTATTGTCGTTTCCCTTTTAGAAATTGCCAACACGAATTTGGCAACAGTACTAGGTTTTCTTGCTGGAGTTTCACTGCTGTCACTTTTGGTCACCCCGACCTTATTTTCAGCTGAAACCTTAGCGTCAGCCTACATTAAGAGCCTACCGTTAAAGAGAAGAACCGTGGTAGCTGCAAAAACATTTTTGTCAGCATGCACCTATCTAGGCTCTGTGGCTGCTATAACTATTGTTGCACTGTACCTTAGAAAGGACTTCCTCTCGGTCTTGGCCTTTGGACTAACGCAAACGCTTTCGGTAGCCGCTGGATGCATGATGGAGTTGTTTTTGCTCATAAGAAAGTTTTGGTGGAAGGAGCTCACGCCAAGCAACGTTTACTCCAGCATATCCATATTCATAATGGTGCTTTTGCCCGGGCTAATACTATGCCTCACACCCATAATGCTCTGCTATATTGTAGGCTTCACAGAAATTCAATTGACATTAACAATTTTCCTAGCTACCGCTACTGCCGAACTTATATCCGTGACAAGCCTAACGGCAGCGGTAATCAAAGATTAGCTGTGATAGGCTAAATTTTGTGTCCATATCGCCCCTTTAAAGGAACAAAGGCTACTCCGCCAAGATTTTCCTGCCGAATCTTTCCGTCGGGTCCCTTAGTCACTTTTATGAGATTTTGGAAAAAATGTACACTCCCAACGGGGATAAGCATGATTCCACATGGTTTTAGCTGCTCAACTAGCGGATTTGGAATTGTTGGAGCCGCCGCGGTCACGAGAATTCTGTCGTAGGGGGCTTTTTCCGGATAGCCCATAGAACCGTCGGCGCAGATTATTGTTACGCGGTCTCCGTACCCCGCTCGCATTATGTTTTTTCTCGCGAATTCGGCTAAGCCCTCAACTATTTCTACAGTGTAGACGTGCCCCCACTCGCTTCTAGGCGCACTGTTAGGCGCGACTATCTCAGCTATCGTAGCAGCATGCCATCCCGAACCTGCCCCTACCTCAAGGACTTTGTGGCCTACTTCCAATTGGAGGGCTTCATTCATTATGGCTACCATGTTTCGCCTAGCTCAGCAAGTGTGGCTGAGGCTATGTGGCGCTGAGACAGTTTGCCCAAAACCAATTGGAAGAGGCGTGTCCACAGCACTATATTGCTGCATGTTTTCCGGTAGAAAATTGGCCCTTGGCACCGAGCGCATTGCTTTGACCACTTTGGGGGAGCGGAGTATGCCTTCCTTCATCAGGTTTTCAACAAGTCTTTCCCACTCTTTTTCCAATCAGCACACCAAGCTAAATAATTGCGAATAAGCATTTAACACATTTGCATCCAAAAACTAGAAACGTAGTCTCTATTTCACTGTAACTGATTTCGCTAGGTTTCTGGGTTTGTCCGGGTCGTATCCTTTCTCCACAGCCATGTAATACGCCAGAAGTTGCAGCGGGATAACAAAGGGTATGGGCGATAACACGTCTGGAACACCTTTTGGCACTTCGACATAGTCGTCGGCGAGTCTTCTGACTTCTTCGTCGCCTTCCTCTATCACTGCTATTATGGAGGCGCCTCTGGCCTTCATCTCCATGATGTTTCCCACCACAGTCTTGTGGGTTTCGTCTTTGGGGCAGATGAAAACCACCGGAAAGCCTTGTTCTACTAGGCTTATTGGGCCGTGTTTGCTCTCGCCCGCCGGGAAGGCTATGGCTGGAACATAGGCTATTTCCATAAGTTTGAGCCTACCCTCGTAGGCTGTTGCTGTGCTTATTCCCCGCCCAAGGAAAAAGAAAACCTTTGCATCCTTGTATTTCTTCGCAATGCCTTTAACTTTCTCTTCCTGTGTTGCAATTATTGTTTCAACCGTTTCTGGAAGCTTCTTCAATTTTGCGTCTATAAAATCCATCTCGTCTTGGGAGATTTTCCCCCTTTTCTTTGCCAGTCGTAGGGCCAATTGGGCGAGAACTGAAAGTTGAGAAGTGAAAGTCTTAGTTGCGGCAACGCCTATTTCTGGACCAGACTGCTGGCTAATGTAAACCCTTGAAATGCGTGTTAACGTTGAACCTATGACATTCGTTAAGCCCAAAACAGTGGCTGCTCTTTGGCGAGCGGCATTTACTGCCGCGAGAGTGTCTGCCGTTTCGCCGGATTGGCTCACAGCCAAAATTGTGCTGTCGATGTTTACTGATTTGCCATGCTGTTCTATGAATTCTGATGCTATTACTGGGTATGTTGCCAGGTAGGCGAGTTTGGAAAACATGTAGGATGCTGCCAAACATGCGTGGTAAGATGTTCCGCAAGCCACAAGAAAGACTTCACGGGCGCGGTCGAGAAATGTAGCCATCAAATCCAAATAATGCTCCTGCAACCTCAAAGTGTTCCGCAAGCAAGCTGGTTGCTCATGAATCTCCTTCAACATAAAGTGTGGATAACCCTGTTTGACAGCCATTTCAGGGGTCCAGTCGATAATTTTGGGTTCCCGCGTCACTGGGATCGAATCCGCGATTTTTTTAATTTCAAAGCCCTCCAAGGATAATGTTACAAGTTCACCATCTTCAACTATAACCGCCTTGTTAGTTAAAGGCAGAAAAGCTGGAATGTCCGAAGCACAATAAAGCGCATTCTCCCCTAATCCAAGAACAAGGGGGCTCTCGTTTCTCGCACACACTATTTTATTAGGCTCTTTGGGAGAAATCACCGCTATAGCGTATGAACCTTCAATCTTTCGCACCGCCTCGAGCACAGCATCCGTCAGACTTAAAAATGGATTGTTTTTCAATGCTTCTTCGATTAAGTGGGCGACGACTTCGGTGTCTGTTTTTGATACGAAAACATGTCCCTTGTTTTCCAACTCGAGTTTTAATTCGGAGAAATTTTCAACAATTCCGTTGTGAACAACAGCTATTTGCCCACTACAGTCAATATGCGGGTGCGCGTTAACTTGTAATGGAGCACCATGAGTGGCCCATCTTGTGTGACCTACACCTATGTTTCCGGGTAAATCGTCGAGGTTGTGGATTTTATGGACTTCATCTATTTTTCCGCTGTCCTTTTTAATATAGAGTTTCCCATTATGGATTGTTGCTTCGCCGACCGAATCGTAGCCTCGGTACTCCAACCTTTTTAACGCTTGATGGATTACTGGCGCGGCGTTTCCCTCTTTCAGAAGGCAGCCGAATATTCCGCACATAACCAAAGCCTCGTCGATTTCAGCACTTCAACCATATTTAGGGATTATTCTTGTTTAATAAGCATTTTTAAGAGGAAAATTTTCAGTTCTAAAAATTTTGTTAGACGTTTTCCGCTTTTTATTCAGCTTTTAATGGCCAATTTTCCAACCATTTCTTTAGTGTTTATAAAAATTTTTTAATAGTTTCCTACCGTAAGGCTTTCCTTGCTAGTTCAGCCCCTAAAACCATGTTCTTCAATTTTGCAAAGCTCACTTCCCAGGTTCTTGTTCTTAAGCCGCAGTCTGTGCTCACGTATATTCTGCTTGGGTCACCAATGACCCTTACGGCGTGGAGGATTCTATCTCTAACAAGCTCCGGTGGCTCAATAAAGTCTGTATGGACGTCTATCACGCCTAAACCATAGTTTCCTCGGAAGCCATAGTCTTCGAAAAATTTTAGTTCCTTGTAGCCTGTTCTTGCCTCGTCGGCTAGGCCTGTTTGTCTGCTGTCTCTGTTGGCGAATTCAAGGGCTAGTTGGCTGCAGTTTCGCAGTTGGCTTGCATATTTCGCCAGCACTTCATAGTTGCTATAGCAGTTGTGGAGGCTGAAGGTGCAGTTAAATCCCTTAACCGTTTCGCTAAAGGCTTCCACGAAAAGCTGCATTTCCTCGGCTGAGGGGTTTGTAGTTGCCGCTGGCTCGTCTATTTGAATCCATTCGGCTCCAGCCTCTATTAGCTTGCCTATTTCCGGTCGCACAACTTCCTTTATTAAGTCGAAAAGGAAATCCCTCCTCGCTGAAGCCTTCCTCTGTTTGAAATCTCTTATTTGGCTTCCAGCCTTTTTCTCGTAGTACTCGTTAAAAGTCCAGTCGACAAGCGTGTAAGGCCCGGTGAAGGGGACTTTGATGATTCTTTTGGTGCTTTTCTTTGTGAAGATGAATTCTTCCACGTAGAAGGGCTTTATGTATTTTGGTTTGCCTATACATGCGGCTTTGTTGAAGTATCTATAGTCGAAGGATTTAACATATCCCAAAAACTTGAAACCATCCACGCTCCGTATTACATGCTCATACATTTCCGAACGCCACTGTTCCCCGTCAAAAACAATGTCCAGTCCGGCGGCTTCAAAGAAACGTATTGCGTATCGTGCAGACCACTGGAGCAGCATCTTCTTTTCTTCAGCAGTCCTTTCTCGATTTGTCAAAATTTTAACAAGTTCCTCTATGTTTTCTATGCCCAGCCTCAGTCCCCAATTAACAGCTTCCGCAATTTCCTTCTCAGTTAAGGGTTCCCCTCTGTAGGCCTTTACCCTCCACGCTGGTTTGGCGAGGCTTCCTATCTCCTGCGTCAGGAAAAGTTTATCCATGGATATTCCACTCGCTTTTAAGGCGTTTTGCCACGCTGCTTATAATTCTTAATTTTTCTTCAGCTCTTTCCCATGGCAAAAACTCCAAGTCACAGTTCGGGCAGATAAACACATCACGGGTTTTGGATGGGAAAATGGCTTCAATAATTTCCCTTGCAACTTGGACAAGCTCGTTTTCATCCTCAACCAGTGAGCTGCGGGCGTCCACAACCCCCAAGGCAACACCCTTATTAAAATCGTATCCCTTCAACTTCTCTAGGCTTGTCTCGTAGAGGTCTATTCCCAAGTCGTTAACGGGAAATTCTAGGGCTTCTGGCAGAATTTGGGAGAAATCTCCAAAAAATGCTTGAAGACATGTTCTGGCTTTTACGCCTTTCAGGGCTGTTTTTAATGCCTCTTGAACTTGGGCAAGTGTGTCCTTTGAAATGGGTTTCTCAAAGGGGTTCCAGACAAGTGCTGGGTCGCTTAGCTGAATGTATTTGAAGCCCTTTTCTGCTAGGCTTTTAATTTCCTCATTTAGGATTTCAGCATAGGCAAACATTAATTCCCCTTCGCTTTTGTAAAACTTATTTTCTGACAGCTTTGCGAACGTGTAAGGAGCCGGCAGGACGGCTTTCCATGGAATGCTTTTCGGCAAAAGCTCCATGTATGTTATCTCTGCGGCTATGTTTTTTGTTCGACGAATTGCGCCCAAAACCACTGGCTTTCTGTAGAAGGTGTTGTTGTTGAACCATCTGGCAAGGCTTCCAACATTTAAGCCTTCTAAGCTTTCAGCGAAAGGCCTTAAAAGGTCTTGCCACTTAAGCATCCCATCCATGACGTAGCTTAGCCCAGCGGAAACTTGTGCCTCTATAACTTTCACCGTGGCTTCTTGTAGAGCTTTTTCCAACAGTTTTTCGCTGACTCTTTTTCTTTCGTAGGCCCTTGTTGTTTCAATAAGCTCCTTTGGCCTTGGAAAGATACCCGTAACATAGCATCCAATCATATACGTAACCAGCTTAGGCGTTTTGTTTCGCATAGTGTGATTAGTAGAATCTGGAATAGAGGGTAGTTAAACTTTCCAGTGCGAGGATAAAGGTTATCAAAGTAAGCGCGGTGCGTCTTCTATTGGTTACTATAATAAAAATTTTAATAATGGAGTTGCCTTTATGATTAGGAAAGCCTATGGATAAAAAACTATTACTTCACGACAACGGCAAAACATGCAAAGTTAAAGAAATTACAGTGTTTGATGACCCGCAGAAGCTTAAGTTGATTCTCAATAGGCTCAGCTGGAAGGTTTTAGCCATGCTTTCTGATAGGGAAATGTATCCTCTCCAAATAGCCAGGGAACTGGGGATTCATGAGCAAAAGGTTTACTACCATATAAGGAAGCTTGCCAAGGCTGGAGCTATAAAAGTTTCACGGCAAGAGGGGAAGAAAGGTGCTATAGCCAAATACTATAAGACGGCTTCACCAGCCTTCGGGATAGAGCTGCCATATGGATATAAACCCATGAAAAGACTCCCGCCAATGTGGGTTGGAGAGCAAATTCAAAGGTTTTTCAGCGGGTTCGTGCGAGAAGAAGATGAAGTTTTTGATGGCAAAATTGTGGTGGGCAGCCCGTTGCCTCACGGGCCTTTCAAAACAAGTGCCAGAGATGGGCATTATGCTGCACATTTGGCTTTCTTTCTTGGACAGTTTGCCCGCATGCCAGAAGATTTCGCCATAAAGCTTGATGTGGACGTTAAAGCTGAGAAAGAGGAGAAGAACAACCTAATCCTTGTAGGCGGGCCTGGAACAAACTTGTTGACGCAAGAATTGAATGATTATCTGCCTATAAAGTTTAATATGCAGCCTTCTCAGCAAGGCTTTCTTTTCGGCGGGCTTGTTTCTACAAAAACCATGCAGGTTTACACGGCTGACAATGTGGGGCTTGTGGCAAAGATTGTTAACCCGTGGGACACAAGCAAACGTGTCATAGTTTTGGCTGGTAATAAGGCTGTGGGCACAAAAGCGTGTGTTTTGGCCCTTACAAACTTTTGGAAAAAAACATTGGAGAGGTATAGGGGTGAGGACTCCTTCGCGGTGGTTATACAAGGTTTTGACTTGGATGGTGATGGTAAAGTGGACTCAATAGAGGTTTTGGAATAATGCGCGCGCACTTGAAGTGATGGGAGATGATACCCTTTCAAGGGGTCCTTGCAAGGGTGCCCCTCTGAGGGTTGAGGGTTTTGGAAAATTAAACGTTTCTAAGGAGCTTGAGGGCAAAAGGGCTATAGAGGCTGAGGGCAAGATCCCTGTGGTCACGCGCTTGGAACACTGGAGAAAAAAGAGAATGTTGGTTTAAGGCGGAAGTATCACTTAAATAGCGTCTTTTCCTTCGAAGAGTCTGCCATCAATCAGCTTTCCAGATATTGTAATCTCTACTTGATGCGCGCGCATTCGAGGCCCTCGGCGTAGTTCAAATCCCCTCATCTGGCAACAATTGACGGCTATGAAAACTGCACATGGGCAACATACAAAATAATAGCCTACGACAACGCTGGAAACAACGCAACAAAAGACAACAACGGATACGGCTATCAATATCACGTCATACAAGAATATCATCAACATTAATTTTTGTATTCATTATAGCCACAACCTTAATCACAACATCCATTTTGAAAATAAAGAAAAGGCGCCAACTTCTCTAAAATTCCTCTCTTTTCTTCAATTATATTCTATTAGTCATCGCTAACAGAAAGTACCTAAGATAAAAATTTAAGTGCTTTGCTAGATTTACTAAGTAAATAGGTATTAAGATTATGGAATTAGGCGGGCATTTTTCTAAGGAGATTGATTTAGTAGCATCTACAATTGTAAAAAACCTACGTATTAAAAGGGGAGATTGCGTTTCTATACACTGTGGTCAATATGCAATAGATTTGGCCGAAGCTATTGCTTTAAGATCTGCTATACGAGGTGGAATCCCCACTATTTCAGCAATGAGTGATAAATATCTAGCCTTATTCTATAAGCTAGTTCCTCTGAAGTATATTCGACAAACTCCGCGGCATATTATTGAATTGGTTAGAAATAGTGACGTTTACATTTTCATTGAAGGCCCGGAAGACCCTAGAATCGAACAGAGCTTTTCACGGGATAAGGTGAAAGCCTTAATTGAAGCATTTCGTTTGGTTGAAGCATCTATTAACAAACGTTGGTGCTATGTAGCATGGTTTTCAAAAAAAGCATCAAAGTTTTACAAGTTATCATTCCAACAATTTAAAGAACATATTATAAACGGCATATTAATTAATTATAACGAACTTGCAAGGAGAAAAAATAGAGTTTTAAAATATTTGAATTGCATTAATTCTGTTCACATAACTGATGAGTTTGGTACGAATCTCAAATTAAAGATTAAAGATTACATAATAGTTACATGTGATGGTGTTGTACCAAAAGAAAAACAGAAAGCTGGAATAAACATGCCCTCTGGCGAAGTTGCAATCATCCCCCTTAATTTTCACGCAGATGGAAATTTTTTCTGCCCGATTACGCGTGATTATATGTCTGGAAATTTTATTAAAGATATGACCTTAAAATTTGAACATGAAATTTTAAAAATAAATAAGTGTAAAATTGGAGAAAACGGCCAACTTTTTATTGATACAATTAAAAAATTTGTTGAAATGGACAGCAAATATTATCAGAATACGAATACATTAACTATCGCCGAAATTGGGATAGGATTGAATCCAAATATAAACAAAGTGATAGGCTACACGTGGTCGACGAGAAATGCTCCGGAGCTGTTCACTTGGCAGTGGGAGATAACAAGAATTTCGGCGGAAAGAGAGCATCATACTTACATTGGGACTTCGTAACTTATCCTAAGGTCACCATGAAAATTACGTACTCACATGGATTCGAAAGAGTCATTATTGATGCGGGAACATTGCTAGTTTAATTTTAAAAGCTGAATGCGTCAAAAACTATAAGTATAAATAATTCTTTAGAAATTTACAATAATGATGAAATCACTTGGCCATCATGTTATAATTGACATGTTCGGGTGTGATCCAAATAATTTAAATAACACACAGTTTATTATAAATGCTGCGTTAAATGCGTCCAAAAGCGCCCGTGCAAAAATTCTTGGGAAAATTGTTCACGAATATTCCCCTCAAGGTATCAGTGTAGCTATATTATTGGCAGAATCGCATCTTTTTATTCATACTTGGCCAGAATACGGATATCTTGCGTGTGATATTTTCACATGTGGAGTAAATACTAATCCGGAGGAAGGGGTGAGAAAACTAGTTAAAATTTTAAAACCATTATCTTTTGATAAATGGACGTTCAAAAGGGGGTTGCTAGCAAAAGTTAGACCCTTAAGAGAGGTGAAGAACAAGAGAGACTTTCAAAAGATCACAGCAAGAACATGGACGGAGTTAGAAAAAGAAAATCTTCTTCTCAAGGAAGAAATCGACAAACTAAAAAGTATTACTCGCCGAAGACTTATAATTGACAAATATCCAGACAAATTACATGTTATTTAATTATTCTAATTTTCATTTTTATTTATAGTCCGCGTGATGGCGTTTCACGCATCTTTGTAACCTGGGCATCTGTTGTCATATTTTATTCCACTTCTAATGGCATAGCCATAACAACCAGTGCACTCTATATAATATTTGCAATTTTCTTTACATTTGGGCTCAGAAATTTTTGATTTCAAAAAATCTGGCGAAAATTTTTCCCATATTTCTCCTATGTCATCTTTTAATGCGTTTCCCAATTTAAAACGAGGTATATCAAAAAATTGACAGCATGGATATATGTCACCATTTGGTAATATTTCTATCCTTACTTTTAACGCTTCACATCCTACTAATTGACGTTCCAGTTCATTTTTAGGCTTTGGAGAATTTTCGATGTAGAAATTAAAAGGAGCGTCTGTTGTAACATAGATTTTATATCCTTTGCTCTTAATATAGTTTTTAATGAGTGAATATTCCTTCCAAAACTCCAAAAGCGAAATACATACGTTATTTTTAACAGCCATTCCTAATGATTGGCAAAAGAGCAGATTTAATCTGCTTGATTTCTCAAGTGTTCCCAAAAAATCACAAAGTTGGGTAATTTTATTTAGATTATTTCTGAAAACAACGCAACTTATGCAATGGTTTATACCGAAATCGTTTAGAAGCAGAAGGGCTTTTTTAACTTTTTGAAAGTGAGAAGCTCCAACAGCCTTATCATGAACTTGTCCAAACCCATGAATTGAAATATTGATTATAAGCGGATCAATCCTTGCTAGCCTCGATATAGTTCTCTGATTTAAAACACTGCCGTTTGTACTGACTTCAGGAGTTATCTGATGATCTGCAATGTAAGCTAATGCGTCAGCAATCCAAGGTAATAGAAATGGTTCACCGCCAAGTATCTCAACTATTAGCGTGTTTATGGCATCTAATTTGCATATAATACGTCTAAAATCTCGATAACTCATATTGCTAATGTTTCTTTTACTTAAAAAGCAAAACACGCACTTTTGGTTGCATTTCAGTGTAGGATAAATGGAAGAACGAATAGGCGCCGACAGTCTTTCTTTAAGAATACGTTTAATATTGCTGGAATTCTTGTATGAGTCTTTGTGTCCTTTCTCAGAAGGGACTAGAATTCTATTGTTTATGCAAGTTTTTACGAAGCTACATAGTACAATAGGTCTTGGATGTAGATATTGCGAAAGATATTTATAGCCTTCCCTATTGACATAGTAAAAATTTCCTGTTTTAATATTATAAAGTAATCCCCCGAAATATTCTCTTCGTAACCGGAAGATTGGGTTTAGAACATACTCATGCATGTTATTGAATTTCTTTAATTTAACAATATTTAAATTTTTGTATTTTTATTATCTTTTTCAGAATTGAGAATTTTTATATGGAAGATGAATAAGTAATGATACGCATGCAAAATAAACCTCTAATAGAAAAGTTCACGGCTTTTTTGGGAATCGAAAGAAATCTTATCGTTCTTTCATTAACCTCCGCACTAATTGTGTTTGGAAGATCTCTTTGGGATAGAGTATTTTCAATCTTCATCTATAATGAATTAAAAGCGAGTCCAGAGGAAATTGGATTAATGTTTACCACGAGTGCGATATCTGCCGCTATTACAATGATGGCGATAGGCCCACTTGCCGACAAGTATGGAAAGAAAAAATTTATAGTTGCTGGGAACTTTTTGTTATCGTTAGCAGTGTTTTTAATGGCATTTGTTCAAACTTGGGTTCAACTTTTGCCTTTAGTTTTCGTTTTTAATATTGCACATTTTTATGGGCCTATTTCTTTGGCCATGATAGCTGACTCGGTGCCAGCTGAGAAAAGAGGAGCGGCTCTTGCGTTTTCCATAATATTTCCTGCATTAACATCTTCTCTGGGGATAGCCACCGGTGGGGTTTTTTCTGCAATGTTAAATTTTCGAGCAGTTTTTATTGCTTCGTCACTTCTATACTTATTATCAGCCATTCTACGATGTATTTTTTTAAAGGAAGCAAATGTTAAATTCAATCAAGATGATCGAACCACGTTGCATATTAGGGGCTTCAAATCTTTCTTGAGAAGAGAAGGGAGGCAAATCCAAATACTTATGATCATTTTATATTTAAACGCTCTCGCTGAAGAGATATATTATCCATACTATTATGCTTTATATGCCTCTGAAATATTAAGGCTGGCGGTTTCACAAATAGCATTCGCAAGTGCCATTAGTATGGGTATATGGCCGATTTTCTGCTTTATTGGAGGTAAATTATCTGACAAATATGGCAGAAAGAAAATTGTAGCGGTATCATTAATTCCTGAATTTACTTTGCTTATTGGATTTCTTTACGCTCCCAACGCCCTCTTCGTTTATTTTATTTCTGCAACCATGGGGGCCTTTGAGGGCTTTTCTGAACCTGCTTGGGACGCAGTACTAATCGACATCACCCCTGAAAAATACAGAGCTACCGTATTTTGTGCTATTTCAACTTTTGAGGAATTAATTTTGAACTTAGGTCCCCTAATAGGAGGTTTGTCTTGGAGCGTCTTTGGTCCTAAATCACCATTTTTTATAGCATCTGCGCTTTCTGCAATATGCCTAATTACTTTAACATTGTTTTTCAAAGAATCCAATAAAACGAATTAATATTATGCGCTTCGTATTGAAAAATTTTTAATTTTACAATGTATTAAAAGAACTTATGCTAAAAAAATGAGGGCATGAGAATGATTTATCATTTGACAGATGGAATGTTTGTTGTAAAACAGGATAATGAGTTAGCATATTTATTTCGAATAGGAACTAGGGAGTTTTATAAAATGAATAGAGCTGCTTATAATCTTATCGAAAAGATATGCTTATTTGAAGACATCACTGAGAATAATAAATTTCTCAACGACTTGATACGGAAAAACATAATAGCTTTGGGAAGTTGCTTTAAAGATGATGTAATATCGGATTTGCTCAACAAGCTTTGTGGCAATCCAAAGTTAAACGGAGTATACAAAAATTTGTTAAATATCTTTAGTGTTAGAAAAATAATTTCCAGAGAGTATTACCAGCTACCAGCTTTGCCATCTAGTACCTTGAAGCGCGCTAAATTAATTATGAACAATAAAGATATTAAAAAACTCGTACTTCTCGGTGATGATGACTTAACTTCTATCGCCTTGCTTTGTCTACAGAAAATGGGAGGAAGAAAAATAGATATGACCGTTATCGATATCGATAATTACTTATTGGATTTTATCAAAACCATTTCTACTTTCTACCTTAGACTCGCTCCACCCGAAACCGTGAATATTGATCTAAGAGGAGAACTACCTAGTGGATTTTTAGGGGTTTATGATGCATTTATTACGGATCCTGAATATACAAATTTTTGGTTCGATGTTTTTATCTCACGGGGAATTTCGATGATAAAAGAAGGCGGGCTTGGTTACTTCTTTGGTCCAAGGTATGCTGGTTATGGCCCTCTTCTTAATAATGACATTATGAAAGTACTCAGAAAAAATTCAATAAAGAAATACAAAATATTGAAAAAATTTAATAGATATTTCCATCCGGATGTTGACCGAAAAGGAAACTTGACTCTTGTGTCAAGCGATTATCAGACCGACTTATGGATTATTAAAAAGTAAAAGTTATAAAGGGCGGAATACCCCCATTACATGGGTAATCATATGAAAGATAAGAATAAAACTGCAAAATTAAATGAAAAACCGTGTATTCAAAAAATAGATCCCGCAATAGAATCTTACGAGTCTTTCAAGAAGCGGTGGATATTATGTGAATAACTAACAATTGCTTTGTTTGAATTATTAACAAGAAAACAGCAGCTCCGCTAGAGTAACCGATGTGCGTTTTTTCCATTTCAGTCCTAAAATACTCGTAAGGGCTTGGAGTACACAAAAATCCGCTTTCTCAAGTATCTCTTGGCTATGTTGAGGAGCAGCCATCTACTCTTCGTCAATCCTTCCGACTCCGAAGAACTTCTATAGCTGTGTCCAAGCTCGCTAGAATGTCTGGAGTTGATATTTCACGCCAATGCTCGGCCGTAATAGAACCCAAAAATTGCACCCCCAAGAGAGAAAAGGGAAAGAGGAGTTGGCGGAGCTATAACTCACTGGGAAGGTTTGAGTCCTGCAAATAATCGAATGTATAACGGCGTTTGGTCATAAGAATGTCAAGGCTGCGCATAAGTCCACTTTTGAAATAACGAAGGATAAAGAATTATCCGTCAGAGGAGACTGCGTTATTGCAGTTTCAGCCGACAAGGGTCTTTTTGACTTAAGACCGGGGTTTAAGGAGCTTCTTCGCAGAGAAAACGCCAAACTAACCATTGTTATAGATGCTGGCGGAGTTACCGAGATAGTGAAAGCTTTTGGAAGCTCTAGGCTGATTCTGTCGCATCCGACGGATATTGTTGTGAGGAAAAGCGACTTTATATGCCATAGAACTTTGGCTGTGAAAGCGGATAAAGCTGCGTGCGACTTGTCTAGAGCCCTTGTGGAGAAGCTTAAGAATCCAGAACAAGTTGTTAAAATAACTTTGACGGTTGAAGTTTAGCCTATCTCAGCGTCTAAAACGGCTTGCCATTCGTATGGAGCTGTTTCGCGAACAAACCTTGAATGGAGAATCTTTTTAACGGTTCTTCCACATTTTTTAACTTCCTCTGCGAATCTATTTTTCAAGTCTTCTAGGCCGTTTAAGCCCTTCACGAAGCTGTAGAAATGTATGGTGCCGCCTTCGGGTTTCAGCGCTTTACATGCAGTTTCGACGAACTCTATGGCTTTTTCTGGCAGATTCATGATGACGCGGTCTGCTGTTCTGCGGAACTGTTTTTTAACGATTTGTTTTGCGTCTCCTAAGATTGGTTGGACTTTTCCATCAACGCGATTTAGCCTAATGTTCTTTTTCAAAAGTTCGATGGCTGCTGGGTTTATGTCTATGGCGTAAACCTTGACGTTCTCGTGGCTTTTTGCAATCAGTATTGCGAAGGGGCCGACTCCAGTGAACATGTCTATGACGGTTTCGCCTTCTTTGACTGTAGAGGCTACTCGCTTGTGTTCGTGGGATAGGCGCGGCGAAAAGTAGGCTTTCGCCAAGTCTACATAGAATTGGCATCCATGCTCCTTGTGGATGGTTTCGGTTTTCGGCTGTCCAGCAATCACATTGAACTCTCTTAAACGGTGTTCGCCTTTCACCGCTCCAGCCTTGGCCAAAACTGTTCGCACATTTTTATGCACTTGCAGTATTGCGTTTCCTATATCTGTCTTGTAGGCTTCAAGTTCTGGGGGAATTTCGATTATGGCTATGTCTCCGACGAAATCTAATGCGCGGGGAAGACAAGCTAACAAATGCGGGGGCAACTTGTCCTCTAAAAGTTCAAGATAGGTTTTTGGGCGCTTTTTCCGCTCTGGAAAAGTATAGGTTAAAGTTTCGAATTTTGGAATTTGTTCTTTGAGCTTTTCATATTCCTCTGGTTGTAGGTTTCGGGTTAGCGGTACGTAAATGTAGCTGTCATCCCTTAGGATTTCCAGTTCCTTGTCGATTGCTCCAAGTTTGTTGGTTATTGTTATGGCTTTTTCGCCGTAGGCTTTTGGTGTTTTAAGGCACGGTGCGGTTTTTGGCACATGGAACGCCTTGAGGGGCTTACTCTATTATTTTAAAAAAGTCCCTTTCTGTTATTATGCCCACAAGCTTCTCGTTTTGGATGACTGGTAAGGCGCCGAGGTTTTTCTCCTTCATTATTTTTGCTGCTTGCCCAACGTCTGCCTCCGGTTCAATGGTTGCCACTTCTTTTGTGGCTATTTGGAGAGCTGGTGTGTTCAGCACTTGCGTTATTGTTCCAGACTGCAAATGTTTGAAGACTTCGCCTAAACCGAAAAACCTTATAATGTCCATGGCCGTCACGATGCCTACCACTTTGCCATCTGCAACTATTGGAAGCCTTCTGAAACCCTGCATTATCATTGTTTTTTCTGCCTCGAAAATTGTTGTTTGGGGTAAAGCAGTAACCACTTTACTGGTCATTAAATGGGAGACTTTCACCCCGCTTATGCGGTCGGCGAACATGCGGGCTATATCCCTTTCAGTTACTATTGCTCTAACACGGTTTTCTTCGTCGACAACGGGCAAGCCGCCCACATTTTTCTCCTTCATCAACTGTATTGCTTCGCTGATTTTTGCAGTGGTTTTGACGTAAAAGACCTTCTGAGTCATTATGATTTTTATGGGTTCGTTTATGGCTTTGAAAATGTTTCCGGAAAACTTTTGCTGAATTATCTCAAACTTTTTCCCTCCACCGAGATAGTCAACTAAATCCGTCGCCGTCACTATTCCCGCAAGCGCCTTTGTCCCGGGGTCTGCTATTGGGATTCTGCGAAACCCTTCTTTTGCCATTATTTTGACGGCGTCATGGATGGGTGTTGTAGGGGTCATTGTTACGACGGGGCTTTTCGCCACGTGTAATATTTCGCCTTCCTGCTTTTTCGCCGTGGAGCTTTTAAGGGATACTGGTCCCTTTCCTCTTAAGGTTCTTCTAAAACTTTCTCTACTCATTTTCATCCCTTTCCAACTTCTATTTTACAATAAGCTTTGCTATATCTTCACGGTCCACTATTCCTATCAGTTTTCCTTCCTCGTCGACAACCGGAACCCTTCCAATATCCTTTGAAACCATTATTTTTGCAACGCGAATCGCTTTTATCGAAGGCTGCACCTTCAGCACGTTGGTTTTCATAACGGCTGAAATTTTTGTTGGGGCTTTGTGCCGCCCTTTTTGCGACTCGAAGGTTGGCAGTAAAGCCCCGCTTTCAAGAAGATCTTTTTGCGTTACAATTCCAACAAGCTTTTCCTTAGCGACGACGGGAAGTCCAGCCAAAGATTTGTTTTGCATTAGACGCCAAACGTTGTCAACTTCGTCTTCTGGAGTGCATGTTAAAACGTTTGTTGACATTATTTCTGAAACTGGTTTCGCCAGCTTTTCAGGGCTTGTTTTTATAATGTTTTCTATGAAGTTTTCTAGGCCTAAGACAGCCCTTAGAATGTTTTCTGTATGGTTGTTTACAACTGGTATGTACCATTCGTCTATGCGGATCATTTCTCGGATTGTTTGGAAGGCGTCATCCTCCATTGTTGCTGTGTGCCTTGGGCTTGTCATTATGCCTTTAACTTTTATGGGTGAAACTGAGGAGGATATAGCCATAACAGTGCCGCGGGAAACTACTCCTAAAAGTTTTCTTTCTCTATTGGCCACTGGGAGGATTCTTAAGGAGAAGTTGCGGATGAGGGCGCGGGCTTTTGTTGCAAGCTCATCCTCATAAATAAAAGGGTGTTTTTCGTTGGCTATTTCTCCTACACGCAAGTAATCTCCCCTTTTCATTCTTCCGTTTCCAATTCAGCCCGACAGTCTTCGCAGAGAAACTCCCCTTCAACCTCCCTAAGGTTATCTGACCACACACCACAGCGGTCGCAGTATCCGCTTAAAGAAGTCTCTTCCTCCGTTTTCTCCTCGGATGTTGTTTGCGCCACGTTTTCACCTTCTATTAGGGCTTTTTCCTGTATGGTTTCTATCAGTTCAGGCATCACGCCTAAAATATCCTTGCTTGAAATGAGCCCGACCAATTCTCCTTTGTAGACGACGCCGAGCCTTCTGATGTTTAGTCTGCTCATTTTTCTAGCCGCCTCGCTTATTGTTTCGCCAGGCTCTATGGTTATTAGGGGGGAAGTCATAACTTCTTTCGCTTTTATGGCGTCTGGTTTTAGGTTTTTGGCAAGCACTCTTGTGACTAGGTCTCTTTCCGTTATTATCCCTATAGGTTTTCCCTCTTTGTTTGTCACTATTATGCAGCCCAGTTCATGCTTATCCATGAGTCTTGCAACGTGGTTTGCTGTGGCTTCTTCGTCTACTGTTATGACTGGGCTGCTCATCACGTCTCTAACGAGCATTCTTGACCTTAAACCGATTTCAGCCATTCTCAACCACTAGCCCTTTGTCAACCGCTTGGACCGCCACTCAACTCAAAATGTAAAGAGGCATTTAAAAGTTGCCATACCCCATGCATATACACATTTTGATAGAGGAAACTTATTATCCTAGTCGGCCATTTTTCTAACAGAGCTGGGAGAAGCTTATGCTGAGGACAAACGTTGATAGACTTGTTAAAATTTCAGTTGTAGGCGAAGTTGCCAGCCCTGTTTATGGGAGAAACGTATACAACATTTCAGCCGAAGGAACGCCCATGGTTCTGCCGGGCGTCGGCGGAATAACCTACAATGTGCGTGTCGGCGACCCCGCATGCGGTTGGGAAGCGGACCATGTTGAACCAGGCGTTAGCATAGAAAATAAGGAGAACGACCCGCGATATGGGCAGGGCGCAAACACTGCTTTAAACGTGCTTTCATGTGTTGGAAACGAAGCCATTGTGGTTTCAGGGGATGCTAAAGGCGCGAGGGGTGTTGTCACTGGCAAGCATGGTGGAATAGAGCATGTGCTTGTCGACTTTCAGCAGGAAACTCTTGAAAAGCTCATGTTGGGCGATAAGGTTCTCGTGAAGGCTTTTGGCGTAGGCTTGAAGCTTTTGGATTTTCCGGACATTAGGGTGATGAATATGGATCCGCGGTTCTTGGAGGCTTTGGATCCAAAGCCAAATGGGGATAAGCTGGAAGTCCCGGTTACACATGTAATTCCGGCGGCGATTATGGGTTCTGGGCTTGGAGCGAACCAGACGTATTCTGGTGACTATGATATTCAGCTTTTCGATGAGGCAACTCGTCGTGAATATGGGCTTGACGATTTAAGGCTTGGCGATTTAGTGGCAATATTGGATGCAGACCACTCTTACGGAAGGATTTACCGCAAAGGCGCAGTCTCGGTGGGTATAGTTGTCCACACAAACTGTGTAACCTCTGGACATGGCCCAGGCGTCACAACGCTCTTCACGTCTTCCAAGGGTAAAATTGTTCCGAAGATTGATTCGAAGGCGAATATTGCTTGTCTACTGAGGTTGAGGACAGATATATAAGCAAGGGCAACAATATCATTGTTAGACTGTTCAGTGGGATGTTGTGGTATGCCATATAAGAGGAAGAGCCGTGGAAGGTCGAAGGGTGCGAAAGGTAGAAGCGGCTTTGTCCAGTGTGCTAACTGTGGTGAGCTTGTGCCACGGGATAAGGCGAAAAAGGTTACGCGGAGGCTTTCTTTGGTGGATCCCGCTTTGGCTAAGGAGCTTCGTCAGAAGGGCGCTTATATTTCTGCGCCTGTGGACACCAAGTATTATTGTGTTTCATGCGCTGTGCATTATGGTATTGTAAAGGTTAGAGCCAGAGAAGAGCGTAAACTTCGGGTTGGCAGAAGGTTTTAGGTTTCGGCTCTCTCCCTTTTCTTTAACATTTTATAGGCGTGGAGGCTTCTTTGGGCTACGGTTAGGTTTGTGAGCACTGCTAAAAGTATTATGCTTGCTTCTAGGGCGTTTTTCAAGAATATTTCGGCGATGCTTGCCGCCGCCAATATTATTATGCGTTCAGCCCTTTCCGCTAAGCCTATACTTTCCATTTTTACTCCAGCGGCTTCGGCTCTGGCGCGGGCGTAGCTTACCAGCAGAGAGCCTATAAGCGCTAAGAGTCCCCACTGAATGGTGCACATTCCACCTACTATTATGCCCGTGTAGACTGCTGAGTCTGCATACCTATCCAGAAGCGAATCCAAGTAGCCTCCGAAAGGGGTTGTTTTTTGATGTAGCCTTGCCAAGGCACCGTCCAGCATGTCGCAGTATCCCGAAAGCAAAAGCAAAGCCACTGCCAGTGAAAGGTTTTGGCGTCCGGTAGCATAAGCCAGCGCCGAAAGAAGGGCGAAGAGTATTCCTAGGGCGCTTATGGTGTTTGGTGTTAAGCCCAGTTTGTCGGCTGCTTTTGCTTGGGTTTTTATGGCGGACTGCACTTTTGCTTTGAGCCTTGTCAGCATGGTTTTCGCTTTTTCTGTGTGGCAATCCTTATTTAAGAATTACAACAAAGTAGAGCTGGTAAAGGCTTGGAGCGGGTGTGTTGGGTTTGATAAACGTGGACACGGTTAAGGTTGGCGATAAGAAGTTTTTAGGGGTTAGAGTTGAGCTTCCAGATTCGCCGCCACTGGTGCTTATTGTGGCGGATAAAGGCTTTGTCATGTGCGGTTTCCTAAACATTGAGGCGGCGGAACGCCTCGGCGTGGCGGCAGCCATGATTAGCGGAGTAAAAACTTTCGAGGACGTTTTGAACGCGGAGGTTAAAGCCGCCACTTCAAAGGCGAAAAGCCTAGGTGTTCAGCTGGGAATGCGGGGCGCAGAAGCATTATCGCGTATGGCGTAGAATGCCAATTTTAGGCTGGTCGGCTACTGCTAAATTGGATACCCCTCTCTCCTCTAGTTTTCCCTCATCTTTTGGTTGAGAAAACAGCCAATAGATTATAGTCCTCTCTAGAATTTTGCTATGTCTCCCTTTGTTTTGGTTCGGTTATGAAAATGGCTGTTGCCAGGGCTGTAAGCGTCATGGCGGCTAGCAGCAGAAGGAAAGGTATTATTGGCGAGAAGGCCTCGTATAGGAAGCCTCCTAAAAATAATGCCATGGACCCTAAAAGGCAGTCCACGAAATTTGAGAATCCCATAAGTTTGCCCCTATATTCTTTTGGGGTTAAGTCTACCTGTAGAGATGGGTATGCTGTAAAGGCTAAGGCGTTGCAAATGGCCGAAAAAGCTGAAAAAGCATATAATCCCGCTGGATGGCCGTGTAGAAACAGTGTTATTGCAAGGGCTCCGGATATGGAGGATAGAACGAGTGGTCTTTTCCTTCCTGCGGTGTCCACCAGTTTGCCTATGGGAAGCACTAAGAGGTGGAAGACTATGGATGTAAGAGTTTGCAGGATTGCCCATTGAAATTCGTCTACTTTTAGGACTTTGTTTGCATAGAGCACGTAATAGGGTGTGCACATTCGGATGAAAAACATGAGGGGTGTGAAGACTAGGAAAAGGTGAAGCATTGGTTTTGGAACGAACTTCCAGACGGTTACACATTCTTTAATGGCTTTGGGGTATTCCTCTAAAAACTCTTTTAGGGAGAATCTTGCCTTCTCTGTTTTTATGGTTTCCCTTAGCTTTAGAAGCATAAGTCCAGAAGCAAGCCAGCAGATAGAAACCAGCAGGTAGGCTACTCTCATGCCAGCTACCAAACCGTAATTTAGGTATAGGATTCCTGCAACGGCTGGGGAGAAAATGGATGTCACGCCTGCCAGCATGGAAAGCGAGTAGCCAAGACCTCGTTTTTCCGGCGGGATGGAATCTGCGACAAGGGCTGACATAGCTGGTTGGGCGATGATGGCTGTGGCTATGAGAATTTCGCCTAAAAGGATGAAGTGCCATGTGGGAGCCGTGGCGAAAACAAGGTATATGAGGGTTCTGGCGAAGCTTGCAGCCACAATTAAGGTTTTTCTCCCCCTCTTGTCTGCCCAGTAGCCGCCTGCCAGCTGAAGAAAAGCCATTATCAGCCAAGATGCTGACAGAATTGAGCCTATTGTGAGGGTTGAGCCTCCCAAAGATTCAACATACAACGAGTAGTAGGTGTCTGGAAGGAAGTGGGCGAAGTCTGTGAAGGCCCAGACAGCCATGAGTATGGAAACATTTCCAAAGATGAAGCTGAACTCCTTTTTGAATTGTTTCAACATTAAAATCACCACGTGCACTAGGAACTACTGAGTTTTAGAAAACGCGAGATTATCGAGTAATCATGTCCTCAGCGTCCTACGAGTATATTGTTGTTAAGTTTAAGCCAAATAAGCGTTTCGAGGGCTAATTTTGCTTATCCCTTTTTTGATTCGGTTATGGAAGATAGCTTTGCTAGGGGGTAGGAGTGGTTTAAAATACGTGTAGCTTTTACACAGAGTGTGGTGTGGAGATGGTGAAATTGGAGGCTGTTGCTTCGGAGGTTAGGGCTTGTAGGCGTTGTGGGCTTTGGAAGACTCGTAGGAATGCCGTTCCGGGCGAGGGGAATCCAGAAGCCAAAATAATGTTTGTTGGGGAGGCTCCGGGCTACTGGGAAGACGTTAAGGGAAGGCCTTTTGTTGGGGCTGCTGGAAAGTTTTTGGACACGCTTTTGGCGGAGGCTGGTCTTCAGCGGAGCCAAGTCTTCATTGGGAATGTTTTGAAGTGTCGTCCGCCCGGCAATCGGGAGCCAGCACCCGCCGAGGTTGAGGCTTGTACGCCTTTTTTGGATAGGCAGATTTTGGCGATAAAGCCTAAACTCATAGTTACGCTTGGGCATTATTCTACGGCTTACATTTTCTCGAAGGCTGGAATAGTCTTCAAAGGCATTACGGAGGCTAGAGGCAAATTCTACCAAGCAAATGTTTTGGGTTTGGCTGTGACTGTTTTTCCAACACTGCATCCAGCGGCGGGGCTTTATAACGCCAAATATAGGAGGATTCTTTTAGAGGATTTTAGAAGGCTGAAGGCTGTGTTATAGTTGGCTTCGTGAAGAGTTCATTTGTTGGCTTGTTGTTTTTGAGAGGTTATAACATTTAATAGGAATTTTAGGAGAGCCTCAACCTTTGAGTTGGGAGTATAACAGAAAACGAAGGGATGCTTCAAACCCTTAGACAATTCCTCCGCTTTTATAGCCAAGTGTTTTAATGCGTCTTCGGTGAACACGTCAGCGTCATCGATAAGCCAAAAACAAAACCCCCTGTCAACAACAAAGCAAGGACAACAATTAATCAAACCATTTACATAATAATCCAGGGAAAAAGCCTTTGGGGCTTTAGATGTAAGGAAAACAAGCATATCGTATTCGTTCCAGCTTAAAAAGTGGCCAAGTTTGCAAAACTCTTCAAGTCCAGGGTATATCCACAGTCCTCCTTTAAAGCTTTCGACACGGGTGTGTTGTGGAATTGTTATTTCAATTGGGAATTCTGCAACTTCTGATGTTAGGGTAAACCCTATCTCAACACTGCTCTCAAGAATGGGCAGAAAAGAGCGCCTCCAATTAAACTTTTTTTCGCGCTCTAAAACTTCAGGTTCTTCCTCCACCTCTGAAGGCAGTATGCCTGCAAGCCTCAATCTTGAAACAGTACCAGCTTCAAGCACAGGCGGAATATTTTGCAACCAGACTTCTACTTCTTTGCGTTTATTTGGGTTTTTGTTTGCAAACTCTTGAAGAGCGGCTCTGATTCTATCTGTAGCTCCTCCATCTTCAATTGCTTGTGTAACTTTTTCGTCGACAAGGAAACCCATGTCAAAAGCTGCTGTGGTAAGCAACGATGACAATAAATCACTAAGATCAAGTTTTTCATAGTTTTCTATTGGCGAGACTAGTTGTGAAAATGTTAGGATTAATCTTTTAAGTTTTCGTGGGTTATTGTTTAAGGATAATCCAGCAGCAATGATTCCAAGACCAAAAGCCCGGCCCTCATCCATTTTTGGTAGTAAGTGTTTCATCATGTTTTTTGCATAATTTTCTAAGTCTTTGGGTGTTGGTGTTGGCACGCTTCTTTTAACCGTAATTATCTTTTCAAGATACTCTTTTGGTTCAATTTCCTTTGGCAATTCGCCACCCAAAGCTTTAAGGACATAGTCTTCGCTGTATCCTAAAACAGCTATTATCCGTCTCCGGTTAATATACAACCTCAACTCGGAAAGAATGTCAAGAATTTGCCTTCCAGTGGCACGGTCCAAATCATCAACAAAAAGGAAGACTTTACGCTTTTCTTTCTCAAGCCATCTCATAAGCTCGTCAAAACAGTCCCTAACCTTCACAGAAGACTCCAGCTCTTCAATAAGAACACCTGTAGCACCAGCCACCGCTTTAGCTTCCATCGGCAAATATGGAACAACCTTCTCTAACACACGACGTGTTCGCTCTCGAAGACTTACACGAACCCCCACAGCCTCCTCAAGCTTCTTTAAAGCGTCAGCCATTTCTTCGTTGTCTCCCACAACCCTACGGAAAAACTGGAGCAGCAAAGCATTGCCCAAATCCTCAATGCCACCAGGGTCCCAGGCAGTAAACCAAACCGTGTGGACGTTCTTCCAATCAGAATTTTTACGGGCATACTCGTCCATTAGTTTCATGAAGCTTGTTTTGCCACTTCCCCAAGAGCCAATAATCCCACAACACACCCCAGAAGTCTCAGAAACCTTATAAAGCATGTTTGCAAGCTCCACAGCAGGCTTTTCAAAGCCAAACCAGTCAGCCTCAAAACTGTCTATTGGGTCATCTCCAACCACAGTCCTTTTAGGAGAAGGCTTCTCGTCGCCCGACAAGCCACATCACATCAAAATAACATTTCAAAACGCCAACTCCATATATGCATTTTCCCAAACACTGCTCCGCAAATTTAAACCAGCTTCCCAGCAGCCCTCAAAGCACCCAAAACCTCATCCACACTCCTATAAGTTTTCGATGGCAATTCCGCCAACAACTCCGCCAGCCTAACCTGCCGTCCCTCTTCGATTTCCACAAGCCTCCACCCCACCTTTTTAACCAGCATGCTTTTTGCCGCTGGATACCGCGTTTTCGCTATGACATTTTTAACGGATTCCAAGCCCACCGCGCCAGTGATTTTTGGGAATTTTCCGCTTGAAAGATAATGCGTAAAACGCAGTCCATCCTCAAACATGGAGAGGTTGTTGAAAAGCACATAAACCGTTTTGCCCTCCGCTTCGAAATTTTTGGCAATTTCGCCAAGCCTCCGCAACTCATCATCGGTATACTGGTAATAGTAGAGTTCCTCGCCCAACCCGTGCAGCCGAAAATAGGCGATTTGGCCGGTGTAGGCTGGCAAAAGCCGGAAAGGGTCGGTTACATGCACCACTCCTAGGCGGCTTAAAACTTGCCTGAGCTTCTCCACCACTTCGGGTTTTTCCCATTCCGGCCCACGAGTTTCCCATACAAGGGTTAGGTCTTCACGGTTTATGTTTTCGAAGAATTTTTCCGCCTCGC
>Ga0207433_10001888_pt1 | contig 43974 bp, 44 predicted proteins | sample YelNatPaOPGAMG01_FD_187559 | JGI IMG/M metagenome (GOLD analysis project Ga0207433, IMG submission 187559) | Hot spring thermophilic microbial communities from Obsidian Pool, Yellowstone National Park, USA - OP-RAMG-01 (SPAdes) (version 3) | ecosystem: Environmental > Aquatic > Thermal springs...
GTAGTGGCCGAGAATATTGAGCGAGATCGAGTCGAAGAGAGTCTATGGGATAGAGGTTAAGCGGGTTGAGTTGGAGATAGAGAAGAAGGTGATAGGGTATGTAAATGTAGACATCAACAACCCGACAGCTAAAGGTAAGCCGGTGCTCCTCCAGCAGCCAGTAACCTACAGATTCAGCACAAAAGGCATAGTCTTCAAAGCACCGACCCCAGACCAAACCCTCCAAAGATACGCTGAGCAGAAGGAGTACGCTTTGATGAGTAGCTTCCACGCCACAGAGCATCTTATGATAGAAGCGACCAACCCAATAACAGGGGGTGCGGCAGAAGACATGGGAGGCATAAGCCTAGGTGCGACCGGGCTGATCTACATCTACGATGGTGCTGTAGGAGGAAACGGGGCTACAAAAGCCCTCTACGATAGATTCGAGGAGGCGCATAGAAGCGCTTTAGAAATAGTGGAGGGGTGTAGGTGCGAGTCGGAGACAGGCTGCCCAAGATGCACCTACTCATACAGATGCGGCAACAACAACGAATTTCTGCTGAAAAGAGGAGCCATAGAAGTCTTGAAAAAGATGAGAGAAGGTGTGAGAACGATTATAAAGATCGAAGAGGGGGTTGCGGAGAAACCAATAGTTTAATCAGCCCTCTCTAGAATGCTGAAAGGTAATTTTTAATGACGTAGCAGGTCTGCTAGCCCCCTTACTGGGTGAGAAAAAGGTAAGGTGAGGGGGTTAGGTCTCCCCTCTAAGCCTTTCCGATTCTGAATACTTTGGTTCCGCAGTTCGGGCATACGCCTACGATTGCTGGCTTGTTGTTCTTGAGTGTGGTGGGTTTGGGGTCCTTTATTTCAACCTTCTTTCTACATTTTACGCAGTATGCTTGCGGCAACTCTTAAGACCTCTAGGCAAGGTATCGAGTAGATTAGGTATTTAAGTTGTAGGATTAATGTTAGCCTTGGTAAGGTTGTCTGGCAGTAGGTATAATCTCTAAGTTGATGGTCTTTCCCTCCCTGAGTATGGTCAAAACAACCTTCTGGTTGGGTGAAACGTTCAGAGAAACGTATGCAAACCAATCTTCGTTAGTGTATGTTCGCCTACCGTCGATAGCCAATATTATATCGCCAGGCTTATATGCAGAGCCTGTAAGCGTTCTTACTAGCGTCGCAGCCCTTAATCCAGCCTTCTCAGCAGGGGTGTTACGTTCAACCTTTATTACCATGAGCCCGTTCTGATAGGGATCAACATCCAGTATGTTATACGTTTTAATGATTTCAGGGGTTAGTGTTATCGCGGAGAAGCCGAAGTAGGGGTGCTGGTAATAGCCCTTTGATATGAGGTCTGAGGCTACCCTCTTAACCATGTTTGAGGGTATGGCGAAGCTAAAGCCTACGGATGTGCCTGCGTTAGTTATGCCGATAACCTCACCATCTAAGTTCAGAAGCGGGCCGCCTGAGCTGCCCGGCGCTATGGTTATGTCGAGCTGTAGGACTGGCACTATGATCGGTTCAAGGTCTAGGAGCCTATTGACTTGGCTTATCACACCCACTGAGAGGCTGCCTGTCAACCCAAGTGGGTTACCTACGGCTACTACAGTCTCCCCTATCCATATCGCTGAAGAGTTCCCTAGTTTTAGAGGAAGAGCATCAGCCGGCTTCCTATCGATCTTCAGCACAGCCACATCAGAGTACGGGTCTGTCGCTAAGACAGCAGCAGCGGTTCTCGTCTGATCATAGAATTGAATATCAGCTTCGTTAACTCCCTCTACCACATGCCAATTCGTTAAGATCAGGTTCTCACCATATACGAAGCCTGAGCCCTGCCCCAGCGATGTCCTTATAACCACAACCGACTTGTAGACCTTCTCATAAACCCTACCAGGCGTCTGTCTACTTAGGGTAGCTAGTTCCTTATTCATCGCCGTTATGGTTGAGTTTAATTGTGAGACGTTCAGCTCGGTCTCAGCAACCCTCTCCTTCAACGCTGTTAAGCTCTGGTTCAGCAAAACGAGCTTTGACGTTAGCGACTGGTTTAGGGCTGAAATTATCTCAACGAGAGTCTGTGTCGGCACGCTTTGGTTGAGCGCTGCTATCTCACTCAGCAACCTAACATTTGTGTTCGCTAGCTGATTCATCTGATTCGATAGCTGAGAAGCGCTCTGAGATAGGTTCTGAACCTTAGCCTCTATGTTTTGCAACCTGTATCGTAGATCAGCCACATCAGCGTTAAGGTCCTCGGCTCTCTTCTCCTGTAAGTTTACGAAGTACCCACTTATAGCAGCTAAAACTAAAGCAACTGCTGAGATCACCGCAGCTGCTGAGGCTGTTCTGCCAAGCATAAGACCACTATGATGAACCAAGCTTATAAGGGTTAAAAAGATGGTGGCGATGCTACTTCACAGCCAAGAGTATAATCACTCCACCCATCATCCTCTCCTCCAACTCGATGCGTGTAAAAAGCCTCCCAACCATCTCCTTTAGATGAGCGTTAGTCGGTAGCTTGAGGTACGTGTGGTAAAGTAGCCTATAGATTAGCCCTTCTTTGCCTATGTAGGCTGAAGCTAAGAGCGGCGCCAAGATACGCCAATAAACTCCAATGGCAGCTTGAAGCAGCTTACTGCTGGGCTTACCTAGATCCAAGATCAGCATAACCCCACCACACTTAACTACACGGCTGAGTTCGGTGAGCGCTCTGGTTAGATCAAAGGCATCTCTGAGTGCAAAAGCGCTGACAGAAGCATCGAATAAGCCGGCTTTGAAAGGCAGGTGTTCGAAGACCGCTTGCACAAACGCACACCTCTCATCACCCAACCTATGTTTAGACTGCTTAAGCATCTCTCTAAGGGGGTCGAGGAGTACGATCTGCTTCACGCAATCCGTTAAGTCGAGGATTGTTTTGCTCATCGTACCGGGTCCGCAGCCAGCATCAAGTACTAAAAGATCCCTACCCTTAATCGCTTTAGCCACAGCTAGGCGCCTCAGCCTGAGGTCTTGGCCTAAAGAGATCACTCTATTTACCTTGTCGTAGACTGGTATCAGCCCTCTGAGCGCATCCTCTATTCTGCTCCAGAGTGAACCAAGCCCATAGCAAGGCAACGGTATTCAGCCTACTCGGTCAAAGCGCTTCAACACATAAGGTATCTTCCCAGCCACATCAACAGCAGTTATATGTAGACCAAGCTCCTTCTCAGCAGCCTCACCAGCCAAACCGTTAATATATGCGCCAGCAGCAGCCGCTGCAAAAGGCTCAGCACCCAAAGCGAGGAAGGCAGCAACCACACCCGCTAAAACGTCACCCGTACCCCCTACGGTCATGGCTGGTGTACCTGTTCTGTTGAAGGCTACTCTAGTTCCATCTGAGATTATGTCTACGGCACCCTTTAGGAGGATCGTTGACTTAGCTTGCGCGGCTGCCTCCCTTAGTGCTGTGGCTCTGCTCTCCAGCTTCTCATCAAGCTCTTTGCTGAAGACCCTCTTAAACTCCCCTTGGTGCGGGGTGAGCACGCTTGGCTTACCAGCTACCTCTTGAGTCACTTCTACTCTTAGGGCATCAGCGTCTAACACGACCTTCACACCTTTAAGAGCAAGTTCTCTAACCAGCTTCTTCATACCATCAGTCTTCTGTTTACCTAAACCCGGGCCTACTACCGCAGCGTCCACCTCAGGAAGCCACTTCAGAAGCCTGTTCACGCAGCCAACTGTGAGTTTAGCGTCTGGCAGCGGTAGGACTATGAATGTAGGTGAGTAGGCTCTGATCGGCGCTGCTATCACATTCGGCACGGCCAAGTAGACCAGATCCACACCGACCTTAGATGCCCCTAGCGCTGAAAGTAGGGGTGCTCCGTGGTATAGGTAGCTCCCACCGACCACAAGAACCCTACCATTCTCACCTTTCCTCGAATTCCTGCGTCTAGCCCTGTATGCTAAGTATACTATCTCATCGCAGGTCTCTACCGTAGCTAACTCTTCTGGCATCGCTTACGCATCTCTAGAGGTGCGGGGTTTAAATACCTACGCTCTTCTTCTCAGCGTCTATGCCCTTCCTAGCTAGGATCTCTCTAGCAGCTATCAGACCTGAGGCTGAGGCTTGGACCAAGCCGCGTGTAATCCCAGCACCATCCCCAATAGCGAAGAGGTTCTTTATCCTAGTTTCCAGGCAGTTACTCAGCTCTAACCTCGACGAATAGAACTTAACCTCAACCCCGTAGAGTAGGGTGTGTTTGCTGTAGACCCCTGGTGTGACTTTATCCAGCGCCTGAAGCATCTCCTTTATGCCTATAAGGTACCTTGCGGGTAATACGAAGCTCAGATCACCTGGCTTAGCGTCTTTGTATGTTGGCTCGACTATGCTCTTCGCCAGCCTCTCTGGTGTCGACCTTCTACCCTCATCTAAGTCAGCCAGCCTCTGAACCATAACCCCACCCACCAGAAGGTTTGCTAATTTAGCTATATACTTGCCGTACGCTATAGGGTCATTAAAAGGCTCGGTGAACTTGGTGCTGACAAGGAGGGCGAAGTTCGTGTTATCACTCTTCTTATTCAAGTAGCTATGTCCATTCACAGTAACCAAGTCATCTGTATACTCAGGCACCACAAACCCATTTGGGCAGACGCAGAACGTCCTCACTCTATCGTCAAAGGATTTGGAGTAGAAGAGGAACTTGGGCTCATAGAGGACATCGGTTATCTCTTGCATAATAGCTGCTGGAACCTCAACCCTCACCCCTATATCAACTGGGTTTGCCATCAGCTTTATCCCAAGCCTAGCTGCTTCCTGCCTAAGCCAGCTCGCACCAGCTCTTCCAGCTGCTACGATAACGTGCTCGGCGTAGATCTTTTCGCCGCTCCTTAACTCAACACCGCTCACAACATCGTTTGAGGTTAGTATCTTCGTCACTTCGGTTTCAAGCCTAATCTCCGCCCTCTCTTCCAGAGCCTTCTTCATCCTCTGTAGTATGAGCGGCGCCATGTCTGAACCCAGATGGCGTATTCTGAACGGTATCAGCTTCAAACCTGCGAAGGCTGCTTTTCTCACGATATGCGCTATCTCGTCAAGGTCAACTCCATATACTTGATTGGATGCGCCGAATTCAAGGTAGATCTTATCAACTTCATCCATTAGCTGCTTCAGCCGCTCAACCCCAACATACTCCCTCAACCACCCACCTGACGTTGTGGAGAAGTTGAGTTTACCGTCACTGAAAGCTCCGGCTCCACCCCACCCGCTTATTAGAGACTCACCTTGGTGTTGGCGCTGGGAGATGTCCTTCCCTTTGTCGATTATAAGCACGCTTAGATCTGACTTCCTCGTTAACTCCAATGCAGCGAATATGCCAGCTGGGCTTGCACCAACTATGATTACATCATACTTCTCTTTCGGCACCAGCTTCCCTTGACAGACCCACTTTACAAAAGAATATAAGCGTTTACCATAGCAAGGTGTTAATTGAGGAGAGCGGGTAGCAAAAACTACACACCTTATCCTAATATCTTAGCAGAAAAATATTTACATCTGCGCCGGCACATCCTACTTGATGCGCCTTGGTAAGGGAGGTTGACTTTAAACCCAAACCCATAGATGCGGATTTTCTGAAGAAGGTTGATGAATATCCGATTACAGGTGAGCATAAGGGGCATAAGGTGAGGGCTGAAGGCAAGCAGCGGTTGGATGGAGACGGCAAACCCTACCCCACAAAGCTGGGCATACACGGCACACAGGTGGCTGTAGACTGGGACTGCTGCATCGCCGATGGCATCTGCATGGATGTTTGCCCAGTCAACGTCTTTGAGTGGGCTCTAAACGAGGGTCAGGCTGGTACAGGGAAGGATAAGTGGCCTCTTGAAGGTGAGTTGCACGAAAAATATAGGACAGATAAGTCTGACCCGGTGAGGGAGCAGGACTGCATCTTCTGCTTGGCTTGTGAAACTCAGTGCCCCGTTCAAGCGATAAAGATCACTCAGCCGTAGAAGTTAGGTATTCATAGAGCGTCTTCTGACCGCGCTTCTTAACTAGATCAGAAACCCTAACACCCACCCTCCTGATCTTTATCTTCTCCTCTTCAAGCAGCCTAGCTAAGAGCGCGATAGAAACGCTCTTCAGATTATTATATCCGTCGAGAGGATGCTCATATGTCTCGCTGCGTGAATATGTTGATAGAGCGTCGCTTACACAGAACACACCAACGCTCTTAAAGGCGTAGCCCTGAGAGGAAACCTTAGCGTAGAGGTCTCGGCAGATTTCATCTATATACCCCTCAGCCTCATTCACCGTCTGGGTATCTTGCTTCAAAGTTATGATCCTACTGAACTGAGTGGGTTCGGTCCTCTCCTTTACAGGCTCATCGTCTCTACCGTTTGCAGCATTGTAAAGGTAGTTTCCAATCTTCATCCCGAAGATTGAAACGAGTTTCTGAGGGTCTTGCTTGGCGAGGTCGCCTATGGTCTTCACACCCATCTCATCAAGCAACTTCTTCGTCTTAGCGCCCACACCCGGGAGCTTATCGACATCCATCTTCGCTATGAAGCCAGCAGCCTCCTCAGGTCTTACTACCGTAAGCCCATCTGGCTTCTGGTAGTCTGAGGCTATCTTCGCTATGACCTTATTGGGGCCTATGCCTATTGAGCAGGTTAGTTTTTCAACCCGTTTGATCTCATCTTTGATCTTTAGAGCGAGCCGCTTAGCTTCCTCATAATCCCCTCTAACCCTATCTGTTGTATCAAGGTAGGCTTCATCAACACTAACCTCCTCGAATACATCAGCGTAGCCTCTGAGTATGTTCATTACCCTCCGGGAGACCTCATCGTAGTAGTCTAGGTCTGCTTTGAGAAAGACCGCATCAACGCCTTGGAGAAGCCGCTTAGCCCTTACAATAGACATACCGGAGCGCACACCATACCTTCTAGCAACATAGTTCGCTGTGGTGACAGCACCACTATCACCCCCACGCCCAGAGTAGATACAGACAACCACGGGTCTATCTTTAAGAGCGGGGTTTCTAACTTCTTCACACTGAGCATAAAAGTAGTCCAGATCCACCTCCATTATTACCCGCTCAACCATCACCATCAGATCAAGATCCCCACATATATTAGAGTTGAACCCTTCATAAAGACGGGTTCCCAGAAAACCTAGATCTTTAGCTCGGGATGAATGGGCTAGGTTTAAATAGATGAAAAGATGAGGAATATTTGAGCAGGTTGCGATGACCTATGAGCCTACTTGGCGAGGTGGACTGAGGTCTAGCCCATAGGGTAACGAGCTCTATGGGATGGGGGAGCTGTGAGCCCCCCGAACCAGCAGATGAGGAGACAGGCGCAAAGCCTACTCCAAACGCTGGAAGCTCCCAACTTCAGTCGAGGAGAAGCTCACCTCTACTATTCAAGGCGGAGAAACAAACTATCTTTACGAAAGCCAGCTTTAAGTGCTTTAATCATTTTAGAAGCATCTTCATCTTCTCCACAAACTTCTTCACATCCTCAATGTTAGCTTTGACCATCTCCTGAGGAAGCCAGTTTTCATAGAAGTTCTGATGAAGCATACCAGCAGACTGCCAAAGCGACCTTATCCCCTCACCCTTAGCTTGTCTGTCGATCTTGGCGACTTGTTGGTGTAGCTCTCCGTGGCTTCTAAGCTCCCTTCCCCTCTTTTGCAGCGAAAGCCTTTACGATTTGAGAAGCAGCCCCCCAAGCCTTCTCTGATGCCTGGGTGAGATCGCCTTTTCTCAAAAGTTCTTCCGCCTCCTTCAGGAATTTTTCTGAAAGTTTTAGGTGGATCTCGATTCTTACCTCTGGGTCAAGGTTTTCATTGAACGCCTTCGCTAGCGCTTCAACAATAAGCTCCTCCTCTGAGGCACCAGTCCTCTCAGCCTCCTCTTTCGACCTCTCCTCAATCTTTTTGGGAAGCGCTATTGAAACCACGCCCCATTAACTGTTAAGCGGCACCCTAGCTACAAAAACTTTAAGAGAAGGGTTGGTGACGTGAAGGTATATGCCTTTCACTCAGATCATTTTAGAGAAGAAGGCACCTATCGCAAAGATTACATTAAATAGGCCGGAGGCTCTGAATGCCCTGAGCCCAACCTTACTCAACGAATTAAAGCAGGCGTTAGATGATGTTGAGCAAGATCAGCAGATAAAGGTTGTTGTGTTGACTGGCTCCGGTAGAGCGTTCTGCGCTGGCGCCGATCTGAAGTTTATGGCGCAGGCACAGCAGAATAGGATCTTTGATTATATTCAGATGCTTGATGAAGTCTTCTTTAAGATTGAGTGTTTAGATAAGCCTGTGATCGCTGCTGTGAATGGCTATGCTCTAGCTGGGGGGCTTGAGTTGACCCTCTGCTGCGATCTAGTCGTCGCTTCTGAGCAGGCGATCTTTGGCGATGAGCACATTAATCGAGGTCTTATGCCGGGTGGTGGCTCGACCATTAGGTTGGCTCGTATAATAGGGTTGAGGCGAGCTAAAGAGCTCCTCTACACAGGGGATAGGTGGGACGCCAAACGCGCATATGAGGCTGGACTTGTGAACCAAGTTGTACCCAATGAGAAGCTCGAGGAGGCTGCTATGGAGCTAGCCACTAAGCTGGCTTCTAAGAGTGGCTTTGCACTCCGCCTCATAAAGCAAGCCGTAAACAGATCTCTAGACTCCGATAGAGAGACGCTTCAAACACTAGAGCGCGCAGCTTTCAACCTAGTTATAAGCAGCCCAGAGGCGCAGGAGGGTCTAAAAGCCTTCCTATCCAAGAAGTAGGCTAGATCTTACACCTCTTACATACCCTAACCACGTCGAAGTATGTGTCGTAGAGTCCAGTTCGCTTGACACGCATATAGTATGTGTGCTCTAGGCAGATGCTGTCACCACACATAGAGCAGACCCTCCAAGAAGCCTCCTCTTCAGGTATGAGGCGACCGCATTCAACGCATCTAGCTGGCTTAACACTCCTACTCAAGCGAATCTAACCTCTTATATGCTGAGGGGGTTCTCCCCTATCGCCTTGGTTATGTCTGCTGAAGTTATGATACCTAGCAGCTGTCCCTCCTGCACAACTGGCAGTCTCCTAATCTTTAGTTGAGTCATAACCCTAGCCGCCTCTCTTAGTTCGAAGTCCGGGGTGATGACGGTAAGGGGGCTGCTCATAAACTCTTTAACCCTCTCTTTCAGCAACTTCACATCTTTTAAGAGGATCTTGGTTAGAAGGTCTCTTTCGGTGAAGATCCCAGCTGGTTTCCCGCCTTCGGTTACGATGACGCTTCCTATGTGCTTTTCACCCATTATTCTGCAAGCCTCCTCAACGCTTGTGTTCACATCAACCGTTATTACTGGTGAAACCATGATATCTCTAACCTTAATCATGAGCTCACCTTCTCATAGATCTCCTTCAGCCCTCCTTAATACCTTTCTATTCTTGAGGCTCAGCGTATATGAGCGCGTGATCTTTGTCGAAGGGCTCGAGCTCAACAACTTGGTTGATCTTGAAACCGCTCTCCTTGAGCTTCGATGCTTCTTGCTTCACAACTAAAGTAGGCTCCATTGCTACATCTATACTTCTACACTTAACCACCAGCAGCAGCTTCCCCCCACTCTTAAGATAGATTCTACAGTTCTCCACCGCTATCTCCGTCTGGTCTGGTTGGGCTATGTCGCAGTAAACCAGATCGACCTTACCATATATGGAGGGGTAGAGCCTAGGATGCCTAGCATCAGCAACTATCGGCACAACATTCCTCCTATGTTTAACTACCCGCTCTATCAGCTCTCGAGCAACTCTAGCCGAGAACTCTACACCAAAGACCACACCCCTCTCACCAACTATATCTGAGACGTGGCTGAGGGTTGTGCCTGTAGATGCGCCTAAGTAGAGGACGCTATGCCCTTCCCTTAGACCTATATCCTTAAGCCCTTTAAGTATGGCTGCTGCCAGCTTGCTTCGAAACGGATCCCATACCCTGTACTCTTTACCCTCAACCACCACCAGCTTCTCGCCGTACACGCTCACTCCGGGCGCTAGGTTTAGAGTGGCAAGCCTACTCTGCCCATCAACCTCTAACCTAATCAGCCTACTTCCTATTTCTCCGCTTCCTAGCCCCATACTTAGCCCCCTTCTTTTTAGATGGTTTAGGCGCCTTCGGATACTTTGCTTTGATCTCCTCTATCCTCTTCTCTAACTGCGTGTCAAGCCTTTCTTCCCTCTCACCCCTATAGGCGTCAACCCTAGCCGCCAACGCTATCTTCGCAGCAAGAGACCTAGCCACCTTACCCCTCTGCCAAGAAGGGGCTGAATGAACGAGCTTATGCTGAAAGATTATCCCGTGCTTAGGTGGAGGCGCACCCGTACGCAGTGCTCTAAAGAGCGCCTTCTCAGCACCCAAGACCTGTATAGTGCTCGCAGGCAACCTAGCCAACTTCTCCAAGCCACCAGCTTTCGCTATAAGCCTCGCGGCTATCGTGGCTCCCGCAATAGCGGTCAAGTTAGGTGCTATTTTACTCATCGTCACCTCTATGTGCCTTTGGAGTGACTTTCTTAATGCGTGGAGATCCTTGACCTCTTTAGCGAGCATCCTCACCCTGCTAAGGTCTTCCTCTCTTATTTCAGCGCCCTTTGACTTCTCTGAGGCCTCAAGTATGACTTTAACCTTCTTCTCAGCGAGCTTTAACTCGCTGACAAAATCCTTTACACGATCCCTATGACCAACAGTCAATATGAAATCGATGTATTGCTCCGGCTCAGATAGAATATCTGAGAGCTCTGGGAAGTGCAGACCGTACCACTCTCTTAAGCGTGAGTTAAATATGTTGGCTGCCTTATCCACTTCATCTAACGCCTGTATGGATTGTATCACTTGAAGATCCGGTTTAGCAGAAGCCTCTCTAATCTTAGCTTCAGCCAAATAGATGGCTGCCTCACGCACAAGCTCCTCAGCCTCCGCAGAGCTATCAACCAACCCTGAGGTAACGATCAGATCGAGCTTCTTCTCCTTAAGCCTAGCGGCAACATCCTCCCCTACCAGAGTACATTTATAGCCAAGCGCTTCTATGGCAGCCCTCACACCCTCCTCCACAGCCTTGAACTCACTAACCCCCAAGGTTGCTGCTTCCTTCAAGAACTCTTCAAGAGAGGTGTTCGGTTCGCCTAGTAGGAGTAGCCTATATGCGTTAAAGGGCTCAGCACCATAAGGCCTCGCTAGCAAAGGCTTCAACCCCTCATCGACCAGCACCAACCCAGCCTCCGTAGCCAAAACAGTCGACTCCAACTCTAACCACTTGTCGCATAATCCTTATACATGTGTGGTTAAAAAGATACACTGAGCCTAATTGAAGACAGCAATGGACCTGAGTGTAGACCTAAGAGGGCTAAGGATGAAGAACCCGCTTATGCTCGCCTCAGGCATCTTAGGCGATTCAGCAGAACTCCTCCTGAGGGCTCTGGAGTCTGGCGCAGGAGCAGTGGTGACCAAGTCCATAAGCTTAGAGCCGAGAGAAGGATATCGAAACCCAACGATCGTAGCTGTTGAGTGCGGGTACATAAATGCGATAGGCTTAGCGAACCCGGGCGCTAAAGCCTTCCTAAGGGAGCTTAAGAAGATCAAAGATCAGAATCAACCGGTAGTAGTAAGCCTCTTTGCGGAAGATGCCCAGAAATTTGGGGAGCTCGCTAAGGTGTTTGAGGGGAGCTGCGCTAAAGCGTATGAGCTGAACCTATCTTGTCCTCACGTTAAGGGTGTGGGTTTAGAGGTTGGGCACGACCCTAAGCTCGTCAAGAAGATAGTGAGGTATGTAAAACAATCTTCTAGTAAACCCATCTTCGTCAAACTCTCGCCGAACCTACCTAACATAGTTGAGGTAGCAGAGGCTGCTGAGAAGGCTGGAGCTGATGCTATAACGGCTACTAACACAATCAGAGCTATGGCTATAGATGTTGAGGCAGCGCAACCGATACTCTCAAACAAGGTGGGCGGGCTCTCAGGACCCGCGCTCAAACCCATTTCACTAAGATGTGTCTACGAAATCTACGAGAGCATAAAGATCCCCATCATAGGCTCAGGCGGCATATCAACTTGGCGAGACGCGGTAGAATACCTCCTAGCAGGAGCATCAGCGCTTCAGATAGGTTCGGCTGTAGCATACGGGGGCTTAGAGGTCTTCAGAAAGATCCGCAAAGGATTAGCATCATACCTGAAGTCAAAAGGCTATAGGAGCGTGGCTGAAGTAGTTGGACTCGCGCATAAAAATTGACCGAATAAGGGCGGTAAAAGTGGAGTCGGTAGAAAGAGATTCGAATATAACCTACACCATAAGGTTCAGAGACGAAGCATGTTCGAAAGCCGAGCCCGGTCAGTTCGTCATGATCTGGGTCCCCTCTGAGAACGAGTGCCCCATGAGCCTATCAGAGATCGGCGCACTAGCAGCCATAACAGTCAGACCAGTAGGCAGAGGTACCGAGAAGCTCTGTAAAAAGAAGGCGGGTGAAACAATCTGGGTTAGAGGACCATATGGCAGAGGCTTCGCCATCAAAGGCTACTCAAACCTACTCGTGGGAGGCGGAACAGGTATAGCCCCATTAATGCCTCTGGCTGAAAAGCTCGTTGAAAGCGGAAGAAGGGTTACGTTAATCTTAGCCGGGCAGACAGCAGACACCATACCCCTACTCCCAAGAGCCAGACGCTTAGAAAAGCAAGGCGTAGAACTGATTTACGTAACTGAAGATGGAAGCCTAGGGTTTAAAGGTGTGGCAACAGACCCACTAAACAACCTACTTAAAGAAAGCAGATTCGACCAGATCTACACCTGCGGACCAGAAGAGATGATAAAGAAAGTCTATTATATAGCGAAAGCCAACAAAATCCCTATTCAAGCAAGCCTAGAAAGATACATAAAGTGCAGCATAAGCCTATGCGGCTCCTGCGCCATAGGAAGATACCTTGTCTGTAGAGACGGACCCGTATTCGACGAAAAACAGCTGAAGGATTTTGAAAGCATCTGGGGGAAGCCCGCGCTAAAACCGGGGTTGATCAAAGGCTTTCCAACCGAGTTACCCTTTCGAAAAATACATAAAGGGGCTTAGATAAGAAAAATCGATGCCTCCTCTTTTACAATGTAAAAGTCTAACCAAGAAGTTCGGAGGACTAGTTGCTCTCGAAGAATTCAGCTGCGAGATTAACGAAAAAGAAATTGTTGGGCTGATCGGTCCGAATGGTTCTGGTAAATCGACTCTCTTAAATCTGATAGTAGGTATGTACCCACCTACCAGCGGTAACGTTGTATTTGAAGGTAATCGGATAACCGGATTAGCACCACATAAAATAATTCATCTAGGAATCGCTAAAACCAACCAAATCCCCAAACCCTTCTTAACTTTGACTATATTTGAAAACGTGATGATGGGCGGTATTTTTGGACGTAAAATGGATAAAGGTGAGGTTATAGAAAATACGGCGAAGATCCTACAATTTGTAGGGTTATGGGAATTAAGAGAGGAGCAGCCAAGTAAACTAACTGGTGTTCAATTAAAACTACTCGAGTTAGCAAGGGCTTTGAACACACAGCCTAAGTTGCTGCTCTTGGACGAGCTAGCAGCAGGTGTAAGCGAGCTTGAAATGAGGGACGCGCGATTGCTGATAGAACGATTAAACAAAGAGTGGGGAATGACCATAGTTTGGGTTGAGCATATAATGGATGCTGTTAGTAAAAGCTGTCAGAGGCTTATCTGTTTAAACGAGGGTAGGAAGATCGCCGAGGGTTCTGTGGACGAAGTATTGAAAAACGAGGTGGTAGTTAAAGCGTACATAGGTGAATAAGATGCTCGTAGTCAATAACATCGATGTTTTTTATGGAGCCATACAAGTATTATATGATGTCAGCCTTAAAGTTAACCAAGGAGAAATCGTCTTCCTAGGTGGACAAAATTCCGCAGGAAAAACAACCACTATTAAAACTATAATTGGCTTGTTACATCCTAAAGACGGAAGTATTGAATACCAAGGGAGTAGAATAGATAACCTAAACGCTCACGAGATTGTAAGGAGAGGCATCGCCTGTCTTTTAGAGGGTAAGAGGGTCTTCCCCTATCTCTCGGTTTTAGAAAACCTACAGATAGCCGCAACTACACCGGAAGCCAAAGAAAAGTTTAGCGAAACACTCGAGGAAGTCTATGAGCTCTTCCCAATACTTAAGGAGAGAAAAAAGCAGCTAGCCGGAACGTTAAGTGGAGGTGAGCAGCAGATGCTTGCCATCGCCCGCTCCTTGATTTTAAGACCTAAACTCTGCATATTTGATGAAATTTCGTTGGGGCTAAGTCCGATACTTACCGCTCAATTATATAAGGTGATTGAAAAGTTAAAATCTCGTGGTCTCACGCTTTTATTAGTCGATCAAAACATACGTCGAGCCTTGCATATATGTGACAGACTATATGTAATGAGAAAGGGACGGATTGTCTGGGAAGGATTACGAGAAGAAGCCAAAGAAGATGAAATTAAAAAAGCTTACTTCGGTCTTCAATAATTACAGACCCTTAAATCTAAATTTCCTTTGCAGCCCTCCGATTATCCCCTCAGGATAGAAGAGGATGATCGCTAATAGTATAGCCCCCACTATGACCAAGTGGAGAGTATAATAAGTAGCAAGGTAATGTGAAAGCATTGTCATAATTGCGGTGCCAATAAACGGCCCAAGGAATGTCCCCCTCCCTCCGATAAAGGTTATTGTTAATGCCTCGATAGAAAGCGATAAGCTGAAGATAGTGTAAGGCTCTATATGCAGCGTATATAGTGCTAATAGCCCGCCCATAAGTGCGGTGAAGAAGGCATGAATCATAAACGCGTAAACCTTATATTTGTACGTGTTAATGCCAACCAACTCACTGCTATCCTCATCATTACGTATACATTTCAAAGCCCAACCCATCGAGGATCTTGTAATCTTCCATATTACAACCAAAGCTACTGCGCTGAAAATTAACGACAGATAATAAAGGTATAGGGAAGAATAATAAGCTGGTAACGAGGTTATGTGTAACCCCCAGCTACCACCTAGATATGGTGCTCTTATTATAACAAGCTTTAAGATTTCACCAAGAGCTAATGTGCCTATTGTAAAGTATATCCCCCTCAGTCTAAATAGAGGCTTAGATAATAAGGCAGCAAAGCAAGCGGCTATAACCCCTCCAACTACTAAAGCCACTTCTACTGGTACTCCATTAAAGTAGAGTAAGAAAGTTGTGTATGCTCCTACGCCTGCGAAAGCGCCTTGTCCTAAACTAATTAAATTACAGTAACCCCCAGCTAGATTCCAGCTTTGTGCCAAAGTTAATCTGACAAAGTAAAAGAATAGCAAAACAACCCAATATGGGGGAATTATAAGAGGTAAAAAGACTAGCAGAACACCAATCACTAGGAAAAGTAGCGACTTTGATAAGGTTACGCCTTTTACCTTACCGTATTTAGAGTACATAACGCCCGAACAACCCCTTTGGCTTGATCAAGAGAACGATCAAGAAGATTATGTAGCCGACCAGTAACTGAACACCAGAGCCGAAATAATAGGAAGCAAGCGAACCCACCACTCCCAATATTAGTCCTCCCACAAGACATCCAAAGATACTACCTAAACCACCTAACACAACAACCGACAAAGCTATCAATAGTGAGCTTAATCCACTGGTTGGATTAAAAGTGAACATTACTGCTACCATTGCTCCAGCTAACCCAGCGCATAGAAATGCTAGACCAAATGCTATTCGCCCCATAAGGAAATAGTTTATTCCGGTTGTAGCTGCCAGCTCTGGATCCTGTGGAATAGCGCGAATAGCCAACCCGCTTTTAGTCTTCGTCAAGAAGACGTGTAGCCCCAAAATGGTAACAAAACCTGCAAGACCACCTATCAAGTAGATTGGAGAAATATTGATTCCGAGAATGATAATGGGGTTTACAAAGTAGCTGAGCGTAATGGATCTTTGAGTCGACAACCAGAAGAGAAGACCGAGATTCTGTAATATAGTTGAGATCGCAATAAACAGGAGAAGTACGCTTTCCACATTAGCCTTACTGGAATATCTTGAAAGCCCGCTATAAAATGTGAATCCTACCAAGAAGAATAACGGTAAGATAATAAGTAATGAGAGAAATGGATCAATACCCAACGACTTGAAGAGGAAATAGCAAAAGTACGACGCAAATATCATAATCTCTCCGTGCGCCAGATTCAGCACCCTTGTAAAGCTAAGCGCTATGGAAAAACCACTTGCTATTAATGCGTAAATCCCGCCAAAGAGTATGCCACTGATTAGAGCGTCTACAAGCATTTTAACTCTATTGCCTCAAAATCGTTATTTAAATTTTGTTATCTCGAACCCTTTGATAATATCAGTACTCTTTCTCTCTCGTCAAGTTAAAAGTTGAGAGAATTTTAGGTCTTTTCCAGGAAGACGTAGCCAATATAAGTGCTTCTCTCTAACTTTACCTCTAGCTTCTCAGCCCGATACTGTGGATGCTCGAAACTCAAGGAGTAGTTACCGGGATCTAAGCCATCGAATTCGAAGTCTCCGAAGACGTTTGTGAAAGTAGTAAATGTTTTACCGCTTTCCCTTTCCTGGAGCATCACTTTTACTTTTTCGGCACACTCATCCACATCCTTGAATACCACGCTACCAGCCACGAATAATTTATTGTATTTGTATAATCCAATGTAGTAGACTCTTGGGTTAGCGCCGAGCTCGGGCTTTAACCGCTCTGCCTTCCCAGAGATCACAGCCTTATATACTTCGCTTTTGGGATCATCTAAATCACCAAATATTAATGCCTTTGTAGGACAGGCTTGCACACACCTTGGCTCCTTCCACCCGTTATCGAGTAAATGAGCACAAAAGGTGCATTTCTGGGGGATCTTCTTCTCCTCATTCCAGAAAATGACATTATAGGGGCAGGAGTTGAGTATCTGTTTTTGGTTAAACGCCTTCACCGGATCTATTATTACTATCCCATCTGGCCTCTTGTAGATCGCTCCATCCTTAGCCGCTTCTATACAAGGAGCATTATCGCAATGCATACAAGGTAAAGGTAAGTAGGCTACGCGGACGTGCGGGTATTGCCCCCTCTCTTTTGACAAGATATTCATCCAGTAATGACCGTGCCTAGGTTGGGCTGATGAATATGGTAGATGATCGTTGTCCCAAAACTCATCTTTGCAGGCAAGGAAACAGTTGTAGCAGCCGTTGCATTTTGTTATATCAACAACCAAAGCCCACCTGACCATTTTACCCACCCCACTTCTCAACCTCAACTAAGCACGAATTGGGCGCCATGCCACATGCGTTCTTGGATATATACCTCGCAGGGGTCAGTAGGTTAAGGCACCCCCCTCTGTCAACCGAATTAGGATCTCCAGGTTCACCAATAGGGTCGTACACGTTGCAGGATTCCCAACCGTGGACAACACCTGGTCTCACCCTCTCGGTTACTTTTGCAACACATAGGACTGCCCCTCTATCATTATACACTTTAACTATATCTCCATCCTTGATTCCTCTCAGCTCAGCGTCCCTTGGGTTTATCCTAATAACCCAGTAGTATCGCCCATCTTCCTTTAGTACACGGTGATCGGGGATTTCATTTATCCACGTAGATTTTCCATCATAGTGTGTATGATATGAAAATCTAGGATGTGGCGAAATAAGCTGTAAAGGATACTTCTTCGCTCGCTCACTTAAATGTCCCTCCCACGATGGAATGAAACGCGGCAAAGGAGCTCTCTCGGCATCATTAGGGTCAAAACGTGAAAGCGTCTGTGAAACGAACTCTATTTTACCAGTTGGGGTTGCCAACCCCATCCTATTGATAGGACTGTCACGCGGAGCGGGCCCCCAGTCAGGCGTGTCTCTAGGCCTGTTTTCGTAGAACCAGCGTAGAGCTGGCGTACTTCTGTAGGGTTTTGGCAGCGGTACAACAAAGTAACCCTTCTTCTTGAACTCTTCCCACGATATATACTTCGAAACATCAGTTACATCAAACATTCTCTTAACCCAATCAAGCTCCGTCATCCCACCTTCTGAAAACTCGTCGTAGAAGCCTAGTCTTTTTGCCAGCTCTGCGAATATCTGGTAGTCACTCTTTGATTCGCCTAAAGGATCTATACACTTCATATGAAGAACTATCATCCTATGATTGGTGCCGCAAGAAGAATGTGGTATGTAGCCTGAGCAACTAGCCCACTCACTTATATCCCAGCGTTCAAAGTTTGTGCAGGCTGGTAATATGATGTCAGCAAACTTTGTATCGGGCTCGTTCACAAATAATGTCTGACTTACAACCAATTCTAGCTTAGGGCTTCTGTACATCCGAGCCCATCTATTCGTTTCAGTCATCGTTCCTATGTATGCTCCACCAATTCTGTAAAGTAGCTTGGCTTCACTATAACCTGGCGTTGGATATCTGAAAGCTCTAAGTTGATGCTCTATTGATTCGCCACAAAAGCCCCTACCCCTCCACTCAACTGGCGGATTCAGTATACACTCAGGTAGAAGAAGTCGGGGTATGTGGTGTGAATCGTGAATTGGACAAGCGGTCGGCTTCTTAACCATACCTCTGCCTAATAGCTCAAACATAGCCGCGGTCTTTTGCGGATCTCCAGATATACCACCTTCTGCATAACCTGGGAAGTAAAAGTTCGCATTGTATGGTGCGCCTTGTGTCGTGCTCCATATGTTGACCCCAGGCTTCCCCAATCCTTGCATAGCTGCAAGCGCAACCATCATTCTTGTCCACTCTGTTGCATATGCAGATCTGCATGCCCCTCCCCATCCACCAAGTCCACCTGCAGCCAGCATTGTTCTTTTGGAGGCCCATTCTCTTGCCAGCGCCCTTATCTCTCTAGCTGGTATGTCTGTTAATTCTTCAGCCCACTTAGGAGTCTTAGGTACCCCATCTTCTTCACCTAGTACGTATTTCTTAAACTCGTCGAAGCCATATGTGTGCGTGGCTACATACTCTTTATCATACCTATCTTCAACTAGCCACGTATAAGCTATTGCTAGAGCTAGAGCGGTATCCGTGCCAGGCCTAGGTGCAAACCACTTGTCTGCGTAGAGTGCGGCTGTATAGTTATAGTGTGGGTCTATGAAAACCATCTTTACCCCAAGTTCTCTTAACCACTGCCTCCAAGGTGCGGATTCATAACCTTGGTAGCCTATGGCTCGGTTCGAGTCTGGATCTGAGGACCAGAATACGATCATCTCACAGTTCTTTAACGCGTCTTCAAGTAGATCGTACTGTTCTGGGACACCGAGCCGCCAGTAGAACCCCCACATGTGCATAGCACCCCAGTGCCACCCCTCCCAGCTATCAGGATTGTGATCTATGTAGGTGAAGCCCAAGAGGTTAAAGAATCTGAAGAAAGCGCTGTGCCTGTAGCCAATATTCCCCCATTCGTGGTGTGATGATGCTGTTGCTGCTATAGCTGATGGACCGTATTTTCTCTTCACACGCTCCATCTCTCTGGTGACTATGCTCAAAGCTTCCTCCCAGCTTATGCGCTCATAACCAGATTTGCCGCGGTTTTCAGGATGTCTGTCGCCATCAGGGTTGAAGTCAACCCTTTTTAAGGGGTATAAAGCTCTTTCAGGCGAATAAACTCTAGACCTAGCAGCAAGAACATATGGTGCAAGCAGTGTCTTTCTCGGAGGTGAGAACGCTCTCCCCCTTGCTTCAATAACCCATGATTCAGCGTCATCAGGCCCTAACTCGATGGGTGTAACCCGAACAATCCTTCCGCCTTTTACATATACAAAGACTGGCCCACCGACAGTACAATTTGTGTAAACGTACGTATCTTCCCCAATCTTTCTTCCAAAACCCGTCTCTGGCTCGTGCATAATACTAACCCTATCTGCATATCGCTTTACTTCTATAAATGATTTTTCCTATGAGTTGTACCTCAATGCATGGGGTTAGCCGCTTCCCCCCAATAACCCTTTAGATTTAAAATAGAGGTTTATTCTAAGCAATAGTAGGTCACCGACCCTTGCAATAATGTGCGTCTTGATGATTTTGTTATTCACGCCTTTATGTACTGGCTGTATAGATATGTTTTATAACTCCCGATGAAAATTTCACCTATAATATTGCCTCCTTGTGCGGTGAAAAATGTGTATAGACCTTGCTTACCTTGATCTTTGATAAACCATTCTAGCTTGGTAGGATAGTAGACTGGGTAGATAACGGCTTGCCTTGTTGTAGCGAATTTAAGGGTAATCACAAAGACTGCCAGCTGTTTATGCAGCCCGAACTCCATATCTGCAGTGTAATGTAGACCCATTTTTAAAACATTTAACAGCTCTTTTGCTTTTTCATTCGCTAGAACAACAAGGAAGCCTAATCTTCCTTTTAGTTGATACAAGGAGACACGAAGTGGACGCAATGTTAATACTTTATAACCGCGCAGCACCATCTCCTCTTTAATGGCGTTCAAATCCTCTTCTAGCTTAGGCCATATTTCATCAAACATTCTAGCCACTTCATTAGATTCAGCCGTCAACTTACCCCAACTACTAACGTTCTATATTTAAATCTAACGAAAGGCAACAGTGGTAAGGGTTCTATGGATGGGTTTAGAGCTACTCTCATAAGAAGGAATTTCTTCAGTTAAAGATGATTCGAACGGTATCAGTAGGACTTGCGGTAAAAGTATAAATAGAAACCAGCGTAACAAAGTAGCAAGTGAAGCTAAATGATCACAAAGAAGAAAGTCGTTGTAGTCGGCGCTGGGATAATGGGGCCTGGTATTGCGCAAGTATGTGCACAAGCCGGGCACGAGACTAGCATAATACGCCGGCGGCCAGAACTTCTTCAACAGACAGTTGAAGCGATAAAATCAAACCTTCAAATGTTAATAAATAATGGGCTTATAAGCAGTCAAGAAGCATCTGAAACTCTTCGGCGGATTAAGGCGGAAACAGACCTGGCTGAGGCAGCTAGAGAAGCTGATTTCATAATAGAAGCTATACCAGAAGATATGGCTGCTAAGAAGGCTCTCTTTAAAGAGCTCGACCAATTATGTTCAAGCCAGACGATACTTGCCTCAAACACATCCTCTTTCAGCATAACCGAGATCGCCTCAGTTACAACTAGACCAGATAGGGTAGTGGGAACTCATTGGTGGAACCCCCCTCATCTTATGCCTTTAGTTGAGATCATTAAGGGGAGGCAAACCTCTGATGAAACGGTAAAAATCACTAAAGATTTTGTCGCTGCTCTGGGTAAGATTCCTGTTGTATGCAAAGACTCTCCAGGCTTTCTTGGGGTTAGGCTTCAAGCTGCATTAGTTTTAGAAGCTATCAGGATGCTTGAGGAAGGGTTAGCGACAGCTGAGGATATAGATATGGCTGTGAAGCTGACCTTGGGTCTTCGTCTGCCTATTCTAGGCCCGCTTGAGATTGTCGATCTAGGTGGTATGGATACTTTCCTTTATGCCTATAGCTACCTCTATAATACGCTTGGAGAGCGGTTTAAGCTGCCACAACTTTTAAAGCATAAGGTAGAGTCTAATGAACTTGGGATTAAAACAGGAAAAGGATTTTATACATACACTAATGAACAGATAGAAGCAATAGTAAGACGTAGAGACCAATGGCTTATAGAGCAGTTAAAGAAACTACAGTCCCAAAGGAAAGCTTTCCAGTAAAAGAATAAATAAGTCGAAAGCAAAGTTCAAGATGGTGATTCACGATGGCTTTTAATCAATTTGATTACGAATTCCTTGAGATGGTTAGAAAGCAAGAAATGCCTCCATTAATCATCACAGTCGCATTGACTGGTGGGGTTCAAGGTAAAGAAGTGAATCCGAATCTCCCGGAAACGCCTGAGGAACAGGCTCAGCAAGCATATGAAGCATATAAGGCCGGAGCGTCAATAGTTCATATACATGCAAGGGATCCAGAGAAAGGTTATGCAAGCCCATCGATCAACCCGGCTCATTACCGTGAGATAAATAGAAGGATACGTGAACTATGTCCGGACATCATTATTAATAATACGACTGGCGGTGGGCTTGGAACCTTAACTACTGAAGAAAGAATGAGATCGTTAGAAGCTGATCCTGAGATAGCGAGTCTTAACCTAGGTCCATTAGCGTGGAGAGCTCTGTTGAAGAAAAGAGAGCCTCCATTATCAGGTAGACCCACTGATGTCCTTATGGATAGTATATGGCCGCCGACATTCTCTTGGGCTGAAACCGAGCTCTTTGCGCAGCGGATGCGTGAAAAGAATATAAAACCTGAGCTTGAAGTCTACCACCAAGGTCAGTTCCAACTCGTTTATAACCTTATAAGGAAGGGTCTGATTGAAAAACCGTATCTCATACAATTCGTCATGGGAGCGCCTAGTGGCGTGTTACCAACGCCTAGCAACTTACTCTCGATGCTAGGACACGCTCCAGTAGGCTCTATCATAAGCGTAATAGGGATAGGCCCTTATCAACTACCTCTAACTACTATGGCAATAGCGATGGGATTGAATATTAGGGTTGGGCTTGAAGACAACATATACTATAAGAAAGGTGAGTTATGTAAAAGCAACGCTCAGCTTGTTGAGAGGGCTGTCCGAATAGCAAAAGAACTTAACCGCGATGTAGCAACTCCCATGCAAGCTAGGGAAATACTCGGTCTACCTAAAGAGCCAAAAAAGTATTAGCGACCCCAACAATATGATTTAAAACCTTATTAAGGAGACTAATTGTAACTTTAGGTGTAAGTTAGATGGAAGATATCGTAAAGTATTATCCAGAGTATTGGGCTGGTAAGAAATTAGCTTACCCCCACGTACCACCTGAACACCCTAAATTCTCTAGATCCGTCGTTGTAGGGAATCTGGTTTTTATATCTGGCTGCCAAGGTCAGAACGATGAAACTTTGGAAATCCCTACCACTTTCAAGGAGCAGATGATTAACGCATTAGACAAGATAAGAAAAGCTATGGAAGAAGTAGGCAGTTCTATGAACAACCTTATCAAAACAATCATACTACTTAAGAATCTTGAGGACTATCCGCTGATGAGAAGAACCGAGCTAGAGTATTATCAAAGATACGCCCCTTTCCTTGTAGAAAATCCGCCTGCAAGTACGGTTGCGGTTGTCGTGAGCTTAGCGAGACCCGAATTTTTAGTTGAGATAGATGCAGTAGGCTACATACCATAAAAAAGAAAAGAGGGGTTTAAGGCGGCATAGGGTACCAGAACTGAGCATTCGACATTTCCGGAGGCCAGACTATCTTAAATTCCCCATTCTGCCACTGCATCATAAACGCTGGGATGATGTATTGGTGGTAGTAGGGGTTATTGGGATCTGTTACAAATCTAATGCGCCCATTAACCGTCATTAGATCTGTTGTTTTGATCGCTTCGTGAATCTTCTTTGGATCGAGGCTACGTGCCCTCTTGATGGCATCTCCTAGAACCTGTGCGGCTGCGGCAGCATCACCTATATGTTGACTCCAGAATTCGTTATATTGTTTCATATACGCGTCAGCAAGTTCTTGTCCTCCAGGGTAGAGCCAAGGAGCCCAGAAACCGAGGTGACACGTTCCATTACTTATTCTTGCGCCTACAGCTTCTACAAAGTCATGGGGCTCAAATGCTTTTGAGATCGCCATAAACTTTGGTCTCCACCCAAGAGTATATGCTTGTTTCAACATTGCCCACCCTTCCGGTGGTATCATCAAGCCCATCACGATATCTGCACCAGACGCCTGTGCTTTCCTTATCATGTCTGTGAAATCGGTTGTTCCTAAAGGCACGTATACTTCATACACTACTTGGTATTTGTACTTCTCTGCAAAGCCTTTGTATAGGTTGCCGAAGGCCACACCTTCAGGAGAATCTTCCAAGAATAGAACCAGCTTTTTGTTGTTGAGTTCTGGTGGTACTGTCTCCAATGCTTGGAAGTATCGGGCTACGATGCTCACATCCGGATCAGCTATCGAGAAGAATATATTCCAAGTATATTCACGTTTAGGCATCATCTCCTGAACAACCTCTAAAGGTAGTGACGCGGTTATAATAGGCACACCATATCTTTCTGCAACCGTGCAGCCGGGCACACCTATGGGTGGCGTTCCAGAGCTTAACAGTGCAACAACCTTGTCTTCGAGAATAAGACGTTCAGTGTTTTTCGCACATTTATCCGGGCTGCTTTCATCGTCATATATAATGAGCCTTACAGGTAATTTCTTTCCCACCTCATCTACGTATATTCCGCCTTCTTCTTTGTTGATTTTATCCAACATATAACGGTAGCCAAAACTTAGATACTTCCCCCAGGTGGCGAGTTCACCACTCATAGGAACAGATGCCCCCACCCTAATCTCTTCTGGTCCACCAGCTGGCGCCATTATGTAGAAGTAGGACAAAGCGCCTGCCACTACGACAACCACGATTATGATTGCCACAACTATTGCTTTTAGTTTCGTTACCCCCTTTTTCTTCATAATTTTCTCACGCGCAATGTAAAGCGCAGCAGTTGTATAAATATGTTGTGGCACACCATAAACTCTGAAAGAACTTAACAGCCCTAAAGTAAACTTTGAGTCCAAATCTTCTCAAGCGAAGATAATCTGATCGACGGCCTGTCGACTTTTCAAGATTATAGGGTCTAATAAGTGCCAGGTTTCAGTCGTTTTTTCAAGGTTTGCCTTGCTGGTGCTGTGGAGAACGTTTCAGAGGCCGTAAGAAAAACCATCTTATATTTGATTCAACTCCCTAAGAAATATTTAAATAGCTTTTCTACATAGAAGAACTGAGCGATTATGGCTGAAGAAAAGAAGGTCACTCGTAGGGGCTTTCTAACGGCTGCTGTATCTGCTGTTGTAGCTGGTGTTGTAGCTGGTGTAGGAGGGTATTATGCTGGGCTTGGTGCCGCTGGTCCAGCCGCAACCGTAACAGTGACTGCACCAGGCGGTACAGCAACAGTTACACGCACAACCACAGTAACAGCTCCACCAGTAACTACTACAGTAACAACAACCGCGGGTGCACCACCTGTAGGTCCGAAGGAGATTCTTATCGGCGCTTCTCTAGCTCTAACAGGTCCGATGGCGCCCTTTGACGCAGGTATAACCTTTGGCCACAAAGCGGCGGTTGAAGACATTAACAAGCTTGGCGGCGTCTACGTTAGGCAGTATGGTCGTAGGATTCCAGTTAGATATATCGTTTATAACAATGAGACAGAGCCTGCAAAAGCTGCTTCCTTAGCAGCTAAACTGATTCTTGAGGATGGGGTAATAGCCTTAGTTGGCGGCGATGGGCCGCCTGTAACCTGGAACCCAATCTGCGCTCAAGCTGAAAGGTATCAAACACCCATCGTCGCTGGTAGCCCTTGGGAGCCTTGGTGGGCTGGAGGACCATACAAGTATGCTTGGAGTATACTCTTTAGAATAGCTACGAAGCCCGGTGTTGCAACAGGTCATCCTTGGTTAGAAGGGAGGGTTGGCTACTGCTTAACTGATGTAGCTCTTGCCATAACCGACAAGTATGCTGATAAGACTAACAGAAGAGTCGCGGTGCTGGCTGCTGATGACGCAGATGGCAGAGGCTGGTATGAAGCTTTCCCGAACGTCTTAAAGGAAGCAGGTTACACACCTTGGAGAACGCCGCCACACACTGGTGAAAAGCTGGGTCTCTATCCGCCTGGCACTACTGACTTCACAGGAATCATTAGGGCGTGGAAGGAAGCAGATTGTCAGATAATGTGGGCAAACTTACCAGGCGCAGACTTTGGCATAGTCGTCAAGCAGATGGCTGGCTTAGGTTATACACCAAAGCTGGGGTGGATAGCTAGAGGCGCGATGTTCTATGAAGACATCATGGCTTGGGGCGGGGATCTACCAGAAGGTTGGATAAGCGAAATAAAGTGGGATCCAAGATTCCCGCCTGAAATATGCCGAGGCATCGGCGACACAACACCGATGTCCCTCTTTGAAAGGTGGACCAAAGAGAAGGGTACCCCACCTGTCTATCAGCATACTTATACGATCGGTATGGGTTACTCTGCCATGCAGGTTCTGCTCGATGCTATTGAAAGAGCTGATAAATTAGATAAGGAATCTATCAACGAAGCGATAGCGGAAACCGCAGGATACTTTATGTCTGGGCACATAAGATTCTCAAAGACAGCGCATGACTCTCCAAACCCAATCATGTGCGGTCAATGGCAGAAAGTCGATAAACCGTGGAAATGGGAGATGAAGATCGTCTTCTCGCAGCACCCCTGGATGCAACCTGACGCTGACATGATCTTCCCAATACCATCTAAAGGGTGAGCAAATAAATACTATCTATATCCCTAAACCCATAAATTTTTTTACCTCTTATATTTTTAGTAGGCGGGAGAAGGGATGGAAGTAATACTTGAAGGTAGCAATTTAAAGAAGTCGTTTGGGGGTGTAGTAGCGATAAGGAATTTATCCTTTAAACTGAAAAAAGGAGAGGTACTAGGTTTAATGGGACCGAACGGTGCAGGTAAAACCACAGCTTTTAACCTAATTACTGGCGTCTATAAGCCTGATAGCGGTGTGATAAAGTATATGAACAGAGATATAACTGGTCTTCCACCGTATTTAACTTGTCGTCTTGGGATTGCTAGGACACATCAAATCCCAAGACCATTCTCCAACCTCTCAGTCTTTCAAAACGTTGTTGTTGCAGCTATGTATGGAGCTGGTTTGCATAAAACAGAGGCTGGAAAGAGGGCGCTTGAAGTTCTAGATATTATAGGTCTTTCGAGTAAAAAAGATGTTATAGCTGGGCATTTGCAGTTGGCAGAACTTAGAAGTCTTGAACTAGCTAGAGCCTTGGCAACTAAGCCTAAAGTGCTACTGGCAGATGAAATTGCAGCTGGTTTGACGGAAGCTGAGATTCCGCAGCTTCTTCAAATTCTAAAGACGATTAATGGTATGGGCGTATCTATAATCCTTGTTGACCATGTTATGAAGTTTCTGGTCGATGCAGTTAATAGAGTGATAGCTATAGCAAGCGGCGAAGTTATAGCTGAAGGCGAACCAAAAGAAGTATTACGTGACCCGAAGGTCATTGAGTCATATTTAGGGACTAACGTGATCGAAGGGAGTGGTGGGGTGTAATCGATGTCTGAAAGACCGTTGCTCAAGCTTGATCAAGTAAGCGTCTATTACGGCGACCTCTGTGCAGTAAGAGACATAACACTTGAAGTTAGAAAAGGAGAGATCGTATCACTTATAGGAGCAAACGGCGCGGGTAAATCTACCATACTAAATACTATAATGGGTCTCACCCATCCAAAAACAGGATCTATAGAGTTTGATGGGAGAAGAATCGAAAGACTTGAAACACACGATATAATTCCGTTAGGGTTGGCGTTGGTGCCTGAGGGGAGAAGAATATTTCCCGAATTGAGTGTACTTGAAAACCTCCTCGCTGGCTCCTACACCCGTAGAGCAAGGCAGAATAAGCAACAGACGCTTAAAAGAGTCTTCGAACTCTTCCCAATTCTTGAAGAGAGAAAAAACCAGCTTGCAAGTACATTAAGTGGTGGTGAGCAGCAGATGCTAGCTATAGGTCGTGCTTTGATGACCGACCCAAAGATGATTCTTTTTGACGAGATTTCTTTGGGTCTTTCTCCTATCATCACGTTAAAGATCTATGAAACTATTAAGAAGATAAGGTCTGAAGGTGTAACCGTTCTGCTCGTTGAACAAAATGTAAGGCAGAGTCTTGCTGTAGCAGATAGAGCATATGTTTTAAAAGCAGGGCGTATAGTGCTAAGCGGAGGAACAAAGGATTTAAGAGATGAGGAGGAGGTTAGGAAAGCGTACTTCGGCGCATAAAGGAGGGCGAAAACGATGAGTCTAGAAGTCGTATCAAATCTGTTACCCCCAATTATTATGGGCTTCCTACTCGGCGGGCTATATTCAGTAATAGGATTTGGCCTCTCACTTGTGTTTGGAGTTATGAGGATGGTGAACCTCGCCCACGGAAGCTTTGTCATCTTCGGCAGCTATTTCGCATGGGTCTTGCTGACTATAGTAGGTTTAGACCCGCTCTTAAGCCTTGTCATAATACTGCCAATATCATTTGGCATCGGCTTTGGGCTTCAGAGATCACTTTTAAACAGACTCTATAGATTGGGTGTTGAGCCGCCTTTACTAACTACTTATGGAATAGCAATAATCCTCGCTTCAGCATACCTTCTAATATTTACACCATATAGCAGAGGGTTAGTAACGTCCTACTCTATAAGAAGTGCTGGATTTGGTGCCCTTACCTTTCCTCTTATCTTCATACTCGATTTTATAGCAGCTCTAATAACAATGATCTTCCTATACATACTCTTGAACAAAACCTATGTAGGGTTAGCAATCCGCTGCGCTACTCAAGATCCTCAAGCAGCTAAACTTGTGGGCATGAATATTAACCACATCTACGCGTTAACATTCGGCCTCGCAATAACCTTTGCCTCCTTAGGTGGCGTATTTTTAGGTCTGACCTACCCGTTTATCCCAGCTTCCTCCTTCACTTATCTAATAATTGCATTCGGCGTAGTTGTAGTCGGAGGACTGGGAAGCATGTTAGGAACGTTCATAGGCGGCATAGTTCTTGGTCTAGCGCAGACATTAGGCTACCACTTCTTTGGCATCGGCTATCAACTATTCATAACCTATCTTGTTATTCTGGTGATGCTCGTCATAAGGCCACAAGGCATACTAGGTGTTAAGCGATGAGCAAGAAGATACGCGCCACAAAATTCCTATTACCACTGATCTGCCTAATAGCATTGATCATCTTACCCCTAAGCGGCATTCCTTGGTACTATTTCCACGTCCTCTTCATCTTCTTTACATACTTGATACTTGCTGAAATGTGGAATCTATTAGCTGGTTACTGTGGACTGATCTCACTAGGTCAACCAGCCTTCATCGGACTCGCAGGATATATGCTAGCCATCTCACTATACTACGGTCTATCACTTCCTTTATCTTTACTAGTAAGCTACCTAACCGTAGTTGCATTCGCTATTGTAATTTCCGTGCCGGTCTTTAGGTTAAGAGGCTTCTATTTCGTAATAGGCACTTGGATGATTCCTGAGGTAATTAGGCTTTGGTTCAATAACTGGAGACCCACTGGCGAAGTGTTGATAGGTGTAGGCGGTGGCGCTGGCTTCAGGGTTTTTGCAGGACTAACCCCGCAAACCCTTTATTATATTGCATTAGTAGCTGGCTTTGTTACCATCGTGCTCAAACGCTACATCCTAACATCAAAGCTAGGAGTAGGACTTATGGCTATTCGCGATGACGAGAGGGCAGCAGAAAGCTGTGGGATAAACGTGTTAAGATGTAAGTTTTATGTGTTTGTGATAGCAGCCCTATTAACAGGGGTGGCAGGAACAATATTTTACCTCTTTCAAGGCCACATAGAACCTACGAATGCGTTCAGCATATACTGGACCAATATTATGCTTATTGCAGTCATTCTAGGTGGGATAGGTACCGAAGCCGGACCAATTATAGGCGCAGCCATAGTAGTTATACTTGAACAGCTGCTAGCAGCATACGGTGAGCTCAGTCAGATAATCTTGGGCGTACTCTTAATTGTCATAATCGTAACTATGCCTAGGGGTATATTGGGCACGATCTATAAGGTGCAGATCCATAAAACCCTCCTTAAGAAACTAGCAGCCACCTCGTAAAATAATATATTAGAGATCGCTTTCTCTTGGTTTTCTAACCTATTTATCAAGCACAGCTATGGCTTCTATCTCAACTTTTAGCTTTCTACTTACGCCGACATCAGCAGGTGGACGTACAAGTCCTTTAACCTCAATGGTTGTGCTCGCAAAGTTCATATGCTCGCCAAAATACTCTTTTTGCACATTATTCAATATATCCATCTCACTCATATCAGTTATATAGCGTTTTATAGCTACAATATTCTTAAAACTCGCGCCAGCCGCTTGTAGAATGGATTTTATGTTTTCAAATACCCTTCTAGCTTGCCCCTCCATATCTTCTGGGAAATCAAACTCCTCAGCCCTGTGAGGGTGACTATGATAAAGCGGAAGAGCGGTACAGCCTGAGATAAAGAGTAGAGAACCACCTGTAACTTTCACGGCTGGAACAAAAGGCATCCAACTTGTGGGCTCCTTTGGATGAATAATCTTCACCTCAACCATTACTTACCAACCTTTGAAATAAACGCCTTTTCCTCTTTAATAAATTTTATGTCAAGACGTGTCTTGTCTACTGTAACATCTCAGCGAAATATTAAGAAGAATCGACCACTTTCAAATATTTAAGTTTACGTCTAGGTTCTCACTTGATTTTCACGATTACTCTCGGTAGGTGCTAGTAAAAATAAGCTTTTTATACAACCTGTTATCTACCCCTCCTTGTGAGGTAAGATGGCTACTGTTTCGAAACCTTATCCCCCACCTGGCTTGGAATGGTGGACAAAGAAGGAGCCAGTTCTTGTAAAGCCGTCTGAAGTAAAATCAGTCGTCCCACCTAAGCACACCAACACTTCTTCCTTCCCACTGATACGTACTGAAAACTTGGAAGCATTTATAACCGAAATAAGACCAGGAGGCGTTGCTGAACCAGATGTTCATCCGATCTCTGAACACGCCTTCTACGTACTCTCAGGAAGAGGTAAATGGGTAATAGATGGGAAGGAATACATGTTGGAACCAGGAATGTTCATATGGATGCCTCCTGGCGCAAACCACGAAACGATAACGGTCGGCGACGAAACTCTACGATTATTCGTTCTGTTCGCTCCCAGTAGGATGAAAGAGAAGAAATAACAAGAATAAATTACACATATTTTTTTAGAAGGTTTTAGGGCATCATCTTAATTAACGCAGCCCCCTTCTAAATAAATTTAAGGCTTATATAGTAGATCACAACAAACTATCTACCGGGATGTTGCAATGAGCTTTGGAGTTATGGGTGTTGATTTCGAGGAAAGGGTCAACTATGAGCGACTACGGAAAGAGAGATTGGAGCGAGCGAAAGAGCAGGTTAAACGCTATAATCTTGGTGCAATACTGTGCTTTGATTTTGACAACATTCGCTACCTTACGAGTACACATGTTGGCGAATGGGCTAGAAATAAGATGCAACGATATGCCATCCTACCAGTAGATTCTGAGCCTATACTTTTTGATCCGGCTGCCCCGGCGAAAAGAAAGACAAGCCCTTGGATTGCTGATAGAGTCTTCCCCGCTGTGGGTTCGATGAGGGGGTCAATACCACCGGAAGTTGGTATGATAGAGAAAGTTGCCGATAGTATAGTCAACGTTTTAAAGAAGCATAAGGTTGCCGATCTACCGTTAGGAGTAGACATTATCGATATTCCTCTAATGGATGCTTTGTCTAAAAGAGGGGTTAAAGTCGTTGACGGGCAGCAAGCGATGCTGGATGCTAGAATCGTTAAGACTAAAGACGAGATCGAGCTGCTTACACTAGCCGCTTCTATGGTTGACGCCGCATATGCGGAGGTAGCAAGGAACCTTAAGCCGGGTGTAAGAGAGAATGAGTTAGTTGCTTTGGTCAACGATGTGCTATATAGCCTTGGTTCAGATTTGGTTGAATGCGTAAACGTCGTTTCCGGCCCAAGAGGCGCCCCGCATCCGCATGTCTTCGCCGACCGAATAATCAGGCCTGGGGATATGGTTTACCTCGACATTATGCACTCCTTTAACGGCTACCGCACCTGCTACTATAGAACCTTCGTCGTCGGTAAGCCTACTAAAGCGCAGTTAGAAGCGTATGAGCAAGCTTGGACCTGGCTAAAGAACTCCATTGATGCTGTGAAACCGGGGGCAACTACAGCCGATATAGCGAGGTGTTGGCCTTCTGCCGAAGAACTCGGCTTTAGGAACGAAGAAGAAGCATTTCTACTCCAATTCGGTCACGGCGTTGGACTAAGCATCTGGGAAAAACCGGTTATTTCAAGGTTATTCTCACTTGAACGCCCATTTAAAATTCAGAAAGGCATGGTCTTTGCGCTTGAAACGTGGTGTCCATCTAAAGACGGCAGAGGCGCCGCTAGAATCGAGGAAGAAGTCGTAGTAACAGATGTGGGCAGCGAAAGGTTATTTAGGTTCCCCGCTGAGGAACTTACCTGTTGCCCAATCTACTAGAGGTGGTGGAGTATGAGTGGTGGTGAAAAAAGGGTAGTCGGTTTCGCTGGTCTAGGTCTGATGGGAAGCCCTATGGCGAAGAACATCATTAAAAATGGGTATCCACTTTACGTCTGGAACAGAACCCCAACTAAAATCGAGGACCATGTGAAGCTAGGAGCTAAAGTTGCTAAGAGTCCGAAGGAGCTCGCCGAAAAATCCGACGTAATAATATGTATGTTAGCTACACCAGCAGCTACAGAAGATGTAGTCTTCGGTAGAAACGGGCTACAAGGAAACGGTATCCTGGACGGCTTCAGTAGCGGAAAGATCCTAATAGATATGAGCACTAACTTACCTAGCGTTGTAAAGAAGATCGCAGAATCTGTGAGGAAGAAGGGTGGCGAATTTGTCGATGCACCAGTAATAGGTAGTGTGAAGCCTGCTACTGAAGGAACTTTGACTATCCTTGCTGCTGGTAAAAAAGAAGTCGTAGATAGAGTGAAGCCAATATTAGAAACGATGGGTAAAAAGATATGGTACGTTGGCGAAACTGGCTCAGGCTGCGCGATGAAATTAACCATGAATCTACATCTCCATATAGTAACAGGTGCCTTCGCCGAAAGCATTACATTTGGTGCTAAAGCTGGTCTTGACCCTGCACTGATAGTCGAAATACTAAATAATAGCATCTTCAAAACTTACATAAGCGAGACCAAAGGGAAGAAAGTTATAGATGGGGATTGGACAGCCGCCTTTACGCTTGAATTAGCAGCTAAAGATACACGTCTAGCAGTTGAGTTAGCCAGAGAAGTAGGAGCAGTAGTGCCTCTGGGAAGCCTTGTTGAACAACTATATAATACCGCTATAGCTAATGGGATGAAGAGCCTAGATTATTGTGCCTTAGCAGCGATGTATGAAAGACTAAGTAATGTTAAGGTATCAAAGGCTTCATCCTCCTAAATCTTATCTTCATTTTTTCTAATTTATCAGAACTTGAACAGGTAAAAATTATATAGTAACTTTGTTACAGCTAATGTTGGGGCTAAAAGGTTGAAGAAGATAGAGACTAACCAATTAATATGGATGTATACGAAGATGGTTGAAATAAGGCGCTTTGAAGAGAAGATCAATGAAGAATACAATAAGGGATTGGTTCCTGGCTTGGTTCATCTTTATGTGGGGCAGGAGGCTGTTGCGGTAGGCGTCTGCGCAAACCTAACTAAGGATGATTATGTTGTTGGCACTCATCGTGGGCACGGTCTAGCAATAGCAAAAGGTGTGCCTTTGGATAAACTTGCGGCTGAAATCATGGGAAAGGAGAGTGGTTGCTGTAAAGGTAGGGGTGGGTCGATGAGAGTCGCATATCTTGAATCAGGTCTGCTCTATTCGTGCCCAATAGTAGGCACAAACCTACCCTTAGCCACAGGCGTAGGATTATCGATCAAATTGCGTGGGACAGATCAAGTAGCTGTTTCCTTCTTTGGTGATGGTGCGTCAAACACAGGAGATTTCCACGAGTCGTTAAATCTTGCGTCTGTTTGGAAATTACCTGTAGTCTTCGTTTGCGAAAATAATAGCTATGCGATCTCAGTTCACATTAAGAAGTCGACCGCTGTAGAAGATATCTATAAAAGGGCGGTAGCATATGGTATCCCAGGAGTAATAGTAGATGGGAACGACGTTCTAGCAGTTTATGAAGCTGCGCAGCAAGCGGTTCAAAGAGCAAGGGCGAAGGAGGGTCCTACGCTAATCGAATGCAAAACTTATAGAACAGTAGGGCATGGCACGACAGACCCCGGAACTACTTACAGAAGTAAGGAAGAGGTAGAAGAATGGAAGAAGAGATGTCCGATTAAACGGTTTAGAGAATATTTGGTTGTAAACGGTGTAGTTTCAGAAGAGCAGCTTCGGCAAATCGAAAAAGAAGTGGAGGTTCGGGTTGAGGAAGCTATAAGGTTCGCTGAGCAAAGCCCCTATCCTCCTCCAACCGCTCTTATGGATTATGTTTATTGAGAGGTGAGAGCGTTGAGAGAAATAACCTATGTGGAGGCCTTGAACGAAGCCTTACGTGAAGAAATGCGCCGTGATGAGCGTGTAATAATATTAGGCGAAGATGTGCAACTGGGATATTCCGGACGAGGCGGTCTCTTTTTAGTAACCGCGGAGTTAATGAAGGAATTCGGCGCTGAGCGGGTGAGAGATACGCCTATCTCTGAAGAGGGTTTCGTTGGAGCGGCTATTGGTGCGGCATTAACTGGTTTAAGGCCTGTCGTTGAAATCATGTATGCAGACTTCCTACTTCCTTGCATGAATCAAATCGTTAATGTTGCAGCTAAGCTAAGGTACTCGACAGGCGGGCAGCTAAAGGTTCCTATTGTAATTAGAGCGATGATTGGGCAAGGTAGGGGCGTGGGAAGTGACCACTCGCAGGTCCTTATACCTTGGTTTATGAATGTACCGGGCTTGAAAGTAGTCGCACCCTCTACTCCCTACGATGCAAAGGGGCTACTAAAGAGTTCTATAAGGGACGAAAGCCCGATAATGTTCTTTGAGCCTTTCCTACTCTATAGGACGAAGGGACCTGTACCAGAAGAGGAATATCTTATCCCGTTAGGAAAGGCGGATGTAAAGAAGAAAGGGAAAGATGTTACTTTAGTTGCGATCTCTACAATGGTGCCACGTGCACTATCTGCCGCAGAAAAGCTTGAGAAAGAAGGCATTAGTGTTGAAGTAATCGACCCACGCACATTAATACCCCTCGATAAAGAGACTATTCTTAACTCTGTAAAGAGGACGAATCGACTAGTAATCGCTGAAAGCAGTGTTAAGACCTGCGGGGTAGGTGCTGAAATCAGCAGCATGGTTGTTGAAGAAGCTTTTGACTATCTAGACTCGCCCATTAAGCGCGTAGCTGCGCCTCACGTACCTGCTCCTGCTGCACCAACTTTGGAGAAGCTTACGATTCCAGATGAGAACGATATTATAAAGGCTGTTAAAGAGCTTGTTGAGGGGTAGGTGGTTAGGGTGAAGGTCGTTATAATGCCTAAACTCGACCTAGCTATGGATAGTGGAAGCATCGTTGAATGGTTTAAAAAAGAAGGTGAAAGCGTTAAAGAAGGTGAACCAATTCTCACAATAATGACACAGAAAGTAACGACTGAAATAACTTCACCAGCTAATGGCGTACTGCACAAAATATTGGCAGAAGTAAATGAAGAAGTGCCAGTAGGGGAACCCATCGCTGTGATTGCGGAAGAAGGCGATGATATTGAAGCCGTTAACAAACAGGTAAAAGAGATTTTGGAGAAGAGAGTCTCAGCTAAGGTTGAAGTGAAGGAGGTAGTAGAAGAAGTCAAGGAGGAGGTAAAGGAAATAGAATTAAAAGAGGAAGAGAGGGTAAGAATATCGCCCGCTGCGCGAAAACTAGCAGAAGAATATGGCATCGATATTCAGCAAATAAAGGGTACTGGTCCTCAAGGAAGAATAACTAAAGAGGATGTTCTGAGAGTTGTAGAAGAACTAAAGGCTAAGAAGGGGAAGATTATACCCATAACTGGAATTAGGAAGATAATTGCCGAAAGGATGAGTCTAAGCCATAAGATCATACCGCCTGTAACATACTGTATGGAAGTAGATGCTACAGATATGGTTGCTGTTCGAAGAATGTTTAAAGAAAGAGAGAACATTGACTTATCGTATAACACTCTTATCATCAAGGCTGTTGCCAAAGCTCTATTAGATTACCCGATCTTTAACTCGACGGTTGAAGGCGAAAACGTAAGATTGATAGACGATATAAATATTGGGTTGGCAGTAGCTACGGATTATGGGCTCGTAGTACCAATTATCCACAACGCAGATAAGAAGGAAGACATTAGAGAACTCGACAAAATAGTTAGAGATTTAATTGAGCGGGCTAGACAAAACAAGCTTAGCATCGATGAAGTAACAAATGGTACCTTCATAGTAACCAATCTAGGCATGTTTAAAATAGACATCTTTACACCAATAATATTCCCAGATCAAGTCGCTATACTGGGGGTTGGCAGAATGGTCGAGAAGCCTGTGGTTGCTGATGGGCAGATCAAGATCAAACCAATTCTAACACTATCTCTAACAGCGGATCATAGGGTCATAGACGGGGCATTAGCTGCAACATTCCTTAATAGAGTTACAGAATACTTAGAGAAAATCTCATCGCTAGTCCAGTAGAGTAAAAGCAGCTCTGACGGACTACAATATTTTAATCTAACCTTTTTACCTCTGAGCGAAGAAGATGGAAGAGTGGAGAGTCCTCGACTCAAGGTCGTTTGATCCATACCGAAATATGGCGATAGAGGAAGCTGTGCTGCTAGCTGTCAATGAGGCGAAGGTACCCAATACCATCCGTTTCTGGAGAAACACAGAATCTGTAATTGTAGGTCGTTCACAAAAGATAGAAGAAGAGGTTAATTTAGATAAGTGTACTAAACTCGGCGTGAAGATCTTACGCAGATTTACCGGAGGCGGGGCAGTGTATCACGATCTTGGCAACCTCAATTGGAGTATTGTTATGAATAGAAGTAGTATCCTATATCCTAAAAAGATCTTAGAAATATATAAAGAAGCTTGCGGGGCGATCGTTGAAAGCTTAAGATATTTAGGGGTAGATGCTAAATTCGAAGAACCAAACAATGTTACTGTAGACGGGAAAAAAGTATCGGGTTCAGCCGCATATATCAAAAAGAATGCAGCTCTATGCCACGGCACACTTTTATTGAATGCTAATTTAGCAAACCTCAACAATGTGCTGAGCCGCCCACGTTATGTGGTAACAAATATCATAAATGAGTCAGAAAAACGGTCCTCTCTCACTATTTCACTACTTAAAAAAGCTATACTCCTTAACTTTAGTAAGCTTTATCGAATCAAGTTTAAAGCTGGCAAGTTGAGTCAATACGAAACGAGGTTAGCCTCATTATTCGAGACGAAATACAGATCCAGCCCCTGGAACTTTAAAGGAATATATAAACAAAGCATTTGAGATGCCAATTATTTGCGCTAATTCAACCCCTTCTGCTCCCGGGTGGAGGATACTGTTTAATTTAATGTTTTGGTGAATACATTTTTCTTCTTCTGAAACTCTCCACAATGATAAGATTTTTATAGGAAATGCTCTCTTATCCCTATTGAGAAGGATATGGGAGAACTAGATGTCGATTCAAAATATCTACATGGCCTACTTGACCCAAAATACATCGGCAAACCCGAGGACGTTTTGAAAAAGGTTAGCGTGGAAATACTAGGTAAAGAAGTTGAGGTGTACGACCTCTCACACCCATTCGGTCCAGGCGTTCCCCTTTGGCCTTACTTTGAAGACATTAAAATAGAAAGAATGCACTATCACGCCAAATCCCGTGTATTATCACAAGTGCTTACACACACCATGCACGTTTCCACACACGCAGACTCTCCAATACATGTTGAAGAGGGCTTTCCTTCTACTGACCAAATACCCATAGAGAGATACATGGGAAAAGGCGTAGTAGTTTCGATACCAAAGGGCAAATGGGAAATAATTACTGCGGCGGATCTTGAGAAGGCAGAGCCGCCTATAGAAAAGGGTGATATAGTGATTGTGAATACAGGTTGGCATCGTTACTGGGGAGACACGGTGAAATACTTCTGTTACGCACCTGGCTTCTATCTCGAAGCTGGGCAATGGTTTGTTAAGAAAGGAGTGAAAGCAGTCGGCATCGACACACAGGCTTTAGATCACCCACTTGGCACGAGAGAGGTATGGAGCCAAGGCGAGGGAGACGAGAGGAACCGTGTCTTACCTTGGCTCGCTGATGAATATAAAAAGGAAAAAGGAAGAGATGTACGCGAAGATTTCCCATATTGGGAACCATGCCATAGGCTCCTTCTAACACACGGCATAATGGGCTATGAAAACGTAGGTGGGGACATAGACAAAGTCACAGGTAAAAGATGTACCATTATAGGACTGCCGCTAAGATGGGTTGGTGGCGACGGCTCTATAGTAAGGCTCATAGCGATAGTTGAAAAGAAGTAGCCGCTCTCCTCATCTCAACCCCACTTATTTATTTAAATTCAGACAATGAAACATAGGTATATTCGCCGCTTAAAGGTTAAATATAGATAGGAGTCTTTGGTAGATCGAGGGTGCATGAGAAAAGTCGAACTAAAAGATGTAAAACCTTACGACGCGCCAGGACATTTTAAGATGGTTGCTTTGAGGCTCCAGCATAAGGAGACGACGGGTGTTGAAACATTCTGGGTTGGGTTATCCCACTTCTTACCAGGGGGTGGGGCTGAGATGTCAGCAAGCGATTTTGAAAGAGTTTACTTCGTTCTATCAGGAACATTAACGGTGATAGCGGAAGACGGCACAAAATATATTCTTAAACCAACAGATTCCCTCTATATACCTGCGGGCGAGAAGAGGTATCTAATAAATGAAACAAATGAGACAGCCAGTATGCTAGTTATCGCAGGCTACCCTAAAGGTGGTAAATGAGTTGAGTGAACCATACTCCTCTCCTGAGGAATATCAGCGTGTTTTAGAAGAGCGTATAAGAAGCGGCTCCATGGGGTATAGAAAACTCTTCGACCTAACGGGTAAAGTAGCCGTCGTAACAGGTGGTGGTGGAGGGTTAGGTAGACCGACAGCGCTAGGGTTAGCAGACTTTGGTGCAGATGTTGTAGTCACAAGTAGAGATCTGCAAAAACTTATGAAAGTTAAAGAGGAGATCGAACGTCTTGGTCGGAGATCTCTTGCGATAAGCTGTGATGTAACTAAACCAGAGGAAGTTAAGAATATGGTGAAGCAAACAGTGGATGCCTTTGGTAAGATAGATATACTTGTCACATATGCGGGAGTAAACATTCCGAAACCTGCTGAAGATTATCCTTACGAAGATTGGAATAAAGTCATAGATGTTAACGTAACTGGCGTCTTCCTTACTTGCAAAGAAGTCGGCAAAGTTATGATAGCGCAGAAGAGGGGGAAGATAATCAACATCTCCTCTGTTAGAGGAATGTACGGTCTCCCCAGAAACTATGCTGCTTACTGCACAAGCAAAGGAGCTGTAATAGCGTTAACCAAGCAACTAGCTTGCGAATGGGCAAAGTTCAACATTCAGGTTAATGCGATCGCGCCTACTGTAATAGCAACCCCGTTAACCGCCCATATAATGCGTGATCCTGAGCTTTCTCAAACAATGAAGTCACGTATTCTCTTGGGGAGATGGGGCTACCCTGATGACATAATAGGCGCAATCGTATACTTTGCATCAGATGCGTCTAATTTTGTGACTGGCCAGATTCTATTTATAGACGGTGGAGTAACTTCGTGGGCTTAGTACTATCTAATTAATTCCTGATTATACAAGATGGTGGTGTCGGCTTTTGGGTAAATTACTCTGGCAGCCATCCAAAGAGGTTATTGAAAAAGCAAATATTACGCGCTATGTGGATTTTGTCAACGAAAGATATGGGCTTAAAATAGACCCTTATGCGCCGAGATCATACTTTAAATTATATGAATGGTCTGTTGCGAACATACCTGAGTTTTGGGAGTCTGTTTGGGACTTTGTAAGTATCAAAGCCTCCTGCGGCTTCTCTCAAGTGGTTGACGATTTGAACAGATTCCCTGGAGCGAAGTGGTTTGTTGGTGCTAAGCTGAACTTCGCTGAAAACCTCTTAAGATATAGGGATGATCACATAGCCATAATTTCGGTAAAGGAGGATGGCGTCACAAGGAAGGTAAGTTACAACGAATTGTATGATTACGTAGCACGTCTCGCTGCGTCGCTGCGTAAATTGGGTGTTTCTGCTGGAGATCGAGTATGCGCTTACATGCCAAACCTATTAGAGACCCCTATAGCACTACTTGCCGCTACAAGTGTAGGTGCGGTCTGGTCATCATGTGGTTCTGAGCTTGGAACACAAGCAGTTATAGATAGGCTAGGTCAACTCGAACCTAAAGTTTTGTTCACGGCTGATGGTTATATCTATAAAGGCAAATACTTTGATATTCTAGAGAAGGTTAAAAAAGTCGCTGAAGCAATACCTTCTTTAAGAAAAGTTATCGTAGTATCATATGCACAAGAAAAGCCAGATATCAGTAATATCCCTAATTCGGTTTATTTTGATGAGTTTCTGTCCTCAAAAACAAGCCTTACATTCGAACAAGTTCCTTCCGATCATCCTCTCTATATTATGTTCTCTTCAGGAACGACGGGTAAGCCAAAGTGTATGGTTCAAGGCTGTGCTGGGGTTCTTGTTAATCATCTGAAGGAGCTTATAATCCACACAGATCTAAAACGGGAAGACAAAATACTTTACATAACATCTCCTAGCTGGATGATGTGGAACTGGCTAATAAGCTCTTTAGCTGTAGGGGCTACGGTTGTCTTATACGATGGTAACCCCAATCACCCCAATTGGGATAGAATGTGGCAGATAATTCAGGACTGGAAAGTGACGATCTTCGGCTGCAGCGCAACCTACATCGAATATTTAAAGAGTGTTGATGCCAAGCCAGGTAAACTCTATGATCTATCTTCTCTACGTGAAATCTCACAGACAGGCTCACCCCTTTCAGCCGATGGTTTTGAGTGGGTCTATAAGGCGGTCAAAGAGGATTTGCACTTTAACTCAATTTCAGGGGGAACAGACATAAACGGCTGCTTCGCTATAGGCAACCCAACCCTTCCAGTATATGCCGGAGAGCTTCAAGCTCCTGGTTTAGGAATGAAGATAAAGGCCTACGATATGAATGGTGAACCCATTTGGGATGCGCAGGGAGAGTTGGTCTGCGAAGCGCCTGCGCCGTCGATGCCTCTCTACTTTTGGAATGACCCGAAGAATGAAAGGTATTTAGATGCGTATTTCAGATTCTTCCCGAATAAAAATGTATGGAGGCATGGTGATTTCGTAATATTCCATAGTGACACAGGTGGCATAACCTTCTTAGGAAGATCTGACGCTGTGCTGAAACCTTCTGGTGTACGGATAGGCACAGCAGAAATATATAATATAGTCGAAAAGATACCAGGAATCGCAGATAGTCTGGCGGTCGGTCAAAACTGGAAGGGTGATCAACGCATAATCCTCTTCGTTAAACTTTCGCCCGGCTACACTCTAACAGAAGAGTTGAAGAATAAGATAAGGAAAGCTTTGCGTGAAAACGCCTCTCCTAGGCATGTCCCAGCGCTGATCTTAGAGGCTCCGGACATCCCGTACACCTTTAACATGAAGAAAGTTGAGGTGGCTGTAACAAATATAATTAATGGTAAACCAGTAGTAAATAGAGATTCAATCATCAACCCTGAGTCGCTGGATTACTTTGAAAAGATCCTTCCGCAGCTTCAGGTAGATGCATAGATATTCATCAAAGAATAACTGAGTCTTAAGCCGTAATCTATTTAACGCAGTTTATTGAAAAGGTATATGGAGAGGATATGCCTACACACGGATCGCTTACTAAAGCCGGGAAGGTCAGGTCTCAGACACCTAAGATAGAAGCTAGACCAAGAAGCTCTCCTATCCCCAAGTATAGGAATAGAAGGACGTTCGTTAAACGGTATGTACTCAAGAGGCAGCCTGGACAAAACTGGATTCAACCTTAAGCCGCAGCCACCATTTTAGCGTTTTCCTTCTTATCTAACATCTTGGCGAGTTCCTCATGAGCTATAGATTGTCAGCTTTTGAACTGTTTTTAAGCGAGGCTCTTCAGATCTTTTGTGCTGGTTAATAATGTAAAGAGGAGGTTTAAGTCCACCCTTATGACATTCAGCACCGTTTCGGTAAATCTACAAGGCACCCTTATTTTGAGGCACGTAAGTGCTTTGATCAGATATGTCTTTATGAATCGGTGTTGCATCCTCCATAGAGTGATTCTCTTTGTTGGCTCCTCGATTTCCTTCTTTATTAAGCGGGCTGTGAAAGCCAGCATGGTTGCTGGGTGATCTGGTTGGATGTTGGTCGGCTCGTAACCGCTGTTAGCGTAGAAGTCTATTAATGCCTTCAGATACCCTCCAACCATCACTTCGCTCCCTAAGCATTCGCGTGCTAGAGGTGTCTTCACGCCTCTGCCTAGGAAGTCTTTGATGCTTTCTTCGTCTATGCCGATGGAAGCTAGATCTTTAGCGGCCTCAGCAACGTATGTGAGCTCTTTCTGCTCTTTGGCTAAGATAATGTAGGATAGGGCGGCGTAGATCTTGTAGCGCCCTGTTGCGGCTGTTTCGAGCACCCTCACCATATTGCTTGAGTGAACTCTATCTTCTCGGATTTATCTGTCTTTGATATTCTTGCTGGTGTGTAGAAGTAGACTTGTGAAGCGCCTAGCCAAGATAGTAGCGGCCAAGAGCCAAGTGAGGGGTCGGTTGATGAAACTGGGTTCGGTGTTATTCCATTAAACCTCCACTCATCGTAGGATAAGCCTGTTTCGTAATATGCTGCTTGCGACTTAGTAAACAGGATCTTCTTCACAACCTCAGGAAGCTTCTCCACCGGGTTGACGGCTTCTTTAGGAAGCGTTACTTCTGCGGGTAGATCATCGATCAGCCTCTGTAGCTCTACACTTCTGAAGTATTTTGGTTTAGTTACGATGTTTTCAACCCACCTACCCATCCCTACAGGTATCGCTATAACACCTTTGGCAACGGTTGGCTCGACTAGGACTGGTGTTTCGAGCGTGCCTGTAGGTGTTTCAATCTTCACAACGTTCCCGCTAACCAACCCTAGCTTGGCGGCGTCTTCTGGGTGGATTATGGCGAAGTTTCTTGGCATAATCTGCTTGAGCCAGTAGTAGAATTGGCTGCGGTGCTTTGTGAAGAGCGGGCTTCCGTTAGGGACTATCAGCATCGGGTACTCTGATTCGCTCCATATTCTGCGGAGCGGTGTACCGGGCAGCCACCTATCTTCAGGTTGAATCGAGGTTGGTGCGTAGGTTGAGGGCTCAAAGTATCTTGGTCCGCCGTAGAATCGTTTACCGGTTATGCTGTTTCTTGTCTGTGCTAGCTTTTCGTCCCAGAATTCGAGTAGGGTTCTCGGTGGTGTGCGCTTAACGAATCCCTTTTCATCGTAGGATTCTTTGTAGCTTGTGAACACGCCCCCTCTAGCCAGCACATACGCAACATAAGGCCATTCGTCTGGTATGATGTCTTTGTATTGGGCTATCGGGTAGTTTTCTTCTACGAACTTCACATCCTCCCCAGATATTTCGCTTGGTACGATCTTCCTCCGCACAGCGTCCATAGCGGCGTTAGCGTAGACTCGCATGATATAGTCCCATAGGCTGTTCAGCGGGAAGCTCTTACCCTCATACTTCGCCCCGTTAACACCCTTTATCCCACCTTCACCGAAGCCTGGCATACCTAGGCTCTTGGCGAGGTCGATGAGGAACTCCCACATCGACGCATATCTAACTCTACCAGATTGGTCTCTTCCTATTTCGTCTGTTAGAGGCGGTATAACCATGGTTCTCCAGCTTTCAGCTAAGGTGACTCCGGCGCTGGAGGCGTAGAGGTATTGGACACCTAAGGTTCCTGTTTCTAGGTAGGTTGTGTCTGGGACGATGTAGTCGGCGTAAAGGAATGTCTCGTTTATGGATGTGGTTACGGCGACGAAGAGCGGCAGCTTAGATGTATCCTTGAGCACTTCTATGAACTTCAGACCGTAGTTGGCTGAGATAACGGGGTTAGCGTAGTAGAGGAATAGGGCTCTGATCGGATATGGGTAGGCTTCTGAGATGCCAGCAAAGAGCTCGGTGTAGCTCTCCTCTGGCGTAAACGGGTACCAAGGTCTTTTAGCTGGGTATGGTGATGAACCAGACTTG
>Ga0207433_10001890_pt1 | contig 43971 bp, 45 predicted proteins | sample YelNatPaOPGAMG01_FD_187559 | JGI IMG/M metagenome (GOLD analysis project Ga0207433, IMG submission 187559) | Hot spring thermophilic microbial communities from Obsidian Pool, Yellowstone National Park, USA - OP-RAMG-01 (SPAdes) (version 3) | ecosystem: Environmental > Aquatic > Thermal springs...
TGGGTATTGGCGCTGTTGAAAGGAAGGCTTTGGTAAATTGGAGAAAACTAATCGAAATCTTTTTTGTTTGGATTTTTACAATTCCAGGCTCAGTTATCATTTCTGGAAGCCTCTTTTTTATTTTTAAACTTATTTTGAGACAATAATTTACCTTGTTCATTTGTCACTCAATGTATTTTTATTTAAAATTAATATAATGATCTCCAAAAAAGATTTCAAAAAAATTTCACCTTGGCTTTGGGAAATCCCAAAAGGATTTAGGGCTGATATGAGAGTGCCAGCCAGAATTTATGCCTCAGAGAAAATGCTAGAAGAAGTTTTTCGCGATCAATCCATCCCTCAGTTGATCAACGGAACTACCCTTCCTGGAATTATGAGATATGGCATCGCGATGCCAGATTGCCACGAAGGTTACAGCGTTCCCATAGGATTCGTAGGCGCAATGGCAACCTCAGATGGTATCATTTCTCCTGGAGCCTGTGGCTTCGACATCAATTGTGGCGTCAGATTATTAACCTCAACTCATACTGAAAAGGAAATTAAACCTTATCTTGAAAAATTGGCAAATGAAATTTACAGAGAAGTTCCTTCTGGGCTTGGAAAAGGAAGAGAACTTAAGTTTTCGATCCCAGAGTTAGACAAGATTTTAGAAGGAGGAGTTCCTTATTTGGTTGAAAAAGGCTATGGAGAAAAAGAAGATATTGAAAATTGCGAAGCGGGCGGAAAATTGCCATGGGCCAATGCAAGTTATGTTTCAAATCATGCAAAAAACAGAGGAAAAGACCAAGTCGGAACTTTGGGTTCTGGGAATCATTTTTTGGAAATTCAAAAAGTCGCAGAAATTTTTGATGAAGAAGTGGCAAAAATTTTTGGTCTGTTCAAAGATCAAGTTGTTATTATGATTCATACTGGCTCTCGCGGTTTGGGTCATCAAGTTTGTTCAGATTATTTAAGAGAATTCATTCCTTTAATGCTCAACAAATATAAAATTAAAGTTCCAGACAGAGAATTTGCTTGCGTTCCTTTTAATTCACCTGAAGGACAAAGGTACTTTTCAGCAATGGCTGGTGCCGCAAATTATGCCTGGGCAAATAGGCAAACGATCACCCATTTTGTAAGGAAAGCTTGGAAAAATGTTTTGGGGGATCGAGGAGGAAAATTAACTTTGCTTTACGATGTTGCTCACAACATTATAAAGATCGAGAGATACAATATTGATGGAAAAGAAAAGGAAGTCGCAGTTCACAGAAAAGGGGCAACCAGGGCATTTCCCTCAGGTCATCCTGAAATACCAGAAAAATACAGAAGCGTTGGCCAACCAGTAATCATTCCAGGGTCAATGGGAACTGCTTCTTATATTTTGGTTGGGACAAAGGAAGCAGAGGAAGCATTCTACTCCACTTGCCATGGAAGCGGTCGCACTATGTCAAGGCATGCAGCAATTAGGAGTTTGTCAGGAAGAGATATTATAAATCAGCTTGAAAGAAAAGGAATTGTTGTTAAATGTTATTCATTAAAAGGAATTGCTGAAGAAGCCCCGCAAGCTTACAAAAATGTTGATGAGGTTGTTGAAGTTGTTCACAATGCCGGTTTATCAAAAAAGGTCGCAAAATTAATACCTTTAGCAGTAATTAAAGGAGAATGAAAAAAGCTTATTTATTCTGTTTTCTTTCAATTTTAGTTTTTGCTGTTTTTTCCTTTGTTTTTGCAATGATGGGAAGTGGGCAAGGAATGGGTGGGGCACAAGGAACTGAAGGCTCGCAAAGTGGACAAGGAGGTATGATAAACAATATTCTTTCTCAATTACCCGTTCCTCAAGTTTCGATTTCTGCCAGAGAGAAAATCTCAGGCCAAAGAAAAATCGAAATTCAAATTCCAGAATATCCAGGATTAGAAATTGAAAAAGTTGAGATCTATTTGAGGCAACCTTCTTCTTTAACTGAAATCTATGTTGGAACAGCACAAAAGAAAGACGGAGCTTTTGAATATGATTTTAATTCAGAGCAATTCCCAAATGGTGATTATTTTCTTTTTCTCAAGATCTCTAGTTCCTTTGGCGAGTATAAAAGCCCAGAATTCCCATTTGGGATAGAAAATAAAATAGAAGAAAAAAAAGAAGAAACAGAGAAAATAAAAGAAGAAGTTGGGATGAAGTTACAAAACTTGGAAGAAACCGAAAAAAAGGGAGAGAAAGTCGTTGAAGAAACAAAATCTCAAATTGAGAAAACAATAGTTGAAAAAATTCCACAGGCCCAAAAAGAGATTTCAGAGACAATAAATGAAATTGAGCCGAAAATAAAAGAGATTAAAGAAAAAACAGAAAAAGAAATTTTAGCTCCTGAAACAAAAATTCCTGAATTTAAAAGAGAAAAAGAAAGTTTAAAAAAGGAGATAATTGAGAAAAGTTTAGAGCCAATAGAAAAGAAAACAACTAATCTTGAACCTCAAGAGAAAGAAAGAGTCGAAATAGCTAAAGTTGAAATTCAAAAGAAAATTGAGGAGATTTTAGAAAAAACAGAGACCCAATTTAAAGAAATCGCAAAAGAAAAGAAAGAAATTTATCCTGAAGCTTTCAAAGATTCTGATCAAGATGGAATTTCAGATTGGCAAGAAGTGATTTTGGGAACTGATCCTTTTAATCCAGATACAGATGGCGATGGATATTTAGACGGAATTGAATATAGATCAGGATTTGATCCAAAAAAACCTGGGCCAGCAGATAAAATTTTGTGGCAAGATCCAAGCGAAAAAGGGAAAGTTGGAGAAAGGGTTGCGATTGAAAAAGTAGAGATAGTAGATAAAAAATTGAAAGTCACTGGAAGAGGAATTCCAAATAGCTTCGTTACTATTTATATTTTTTCAAAGCCGATTGTTGCTTTGGCTAAAGTAAATGAGAGCGGATATTTTGAATATGTTTTAGATAAAGAACTAACAGACGGAACCCACACAGTTTATGTTGCTTTGACAAATAACAAAGGAGAAATTGAAGAAAAGAGCGCACCCTTTACTTTTGTTCAAAGCCAAGGCAAGATATTAAGAATTTCAGAATTTACAGCCGCTCAAGTTGCTCCGCCTCCTTCTGAAGCTTTAAGAAAAAGCTTTTTAGTTTTGGTTTTAGGAATGATTGTTTTTTCTTTAGGACTTGGGTTTTTTATAATGGGTTTGGCAATTCAGAGAAAGAAGATTTAAGGTCAAATTAAAAAATAAAAAATGAATTTTTTTCGGGAAATTTTTTCCTTTGTTAAAGCTTATCCTGGAATTTTATATTCCCTTGCTTTAATTTTGTTTTTACCACTTTTTTTATATTTTTCTGTTTTTTATGTTAGCTCAAAATTTCAAAAAAGCGTTGATTCTATAGTTCAAACCGAAGCTCTTTTTTTGACCCAAAGCCTTGCCACATTTTCTCAAGATTTTATTTTAGAACCCGATATTTTACAAGAGAAAATTTTTCAACTTCAAAAAGAAAATCCAAAAGTAAAACAAGTTAGAATTCTGAAAAAAGAAAATGAAGATTTTAAAATTTTAGCTTCCGGAAAAAAAGAAGAGGTAGGAGCAATTTTGCAAGATCCGAGCGTAGTTTTAAGTTGGTCTCAAGGGCAAAGTATTGCTACTCTTTTTTCTGACCCTGAAACCAAAGAAAGATTTTGGAAAGTAGTTACCCCAATCGGGGAAGAAAAGAAAGTTGGTCTAATTTCTCTCGCCCTTTCTTTAAAAGAAACTGATGAAGTAATTTCAGATATTGTTTTTAAAACCTTTTTGCTAATTGTGTGCGGAATTGTTGTTTCCTTGTTTTTAATTTTTCAGCATACTTCCTTATTTGGGTATGTTCAACTGGTTCAAAAATTAAAGCAAATCGATAAAGCTAAAGATGAATTTATAAGAATGGCCACTCATGAACTTACGGCTCCGATTGTCAATATCAAAAATTATCTTTGGGAAATAAAAGAAAAATTGAGAGAGAGAATTTCAGAAGAAGAGAAAGAATATTTAGAAAGAGCTGAAATTTCTGCAAATAATTTATCTTTATTAATTGAGGATATTTTAGCTGTTTCTAGGATTGAACAAGGAAGGATTGATTTTACACCCCAATGGCTCGATCCAGCAAAAGAAATAAGACAAATTATAAATGAATTTTTACCAAAAGCGAAAGAAAAAAACCTCTCTCTCTTTTTTGAGGAACCAAAAGAAAAAGTTAATCTATATCTTAATCCTCTTCGATTTAGAGAAATTATTTCTAATTTAGTAAGCAATGCCATAAAATATACCTTTCAAGGCTATGTGAAAATAGGAACAAAGATTGATTTTTCTCAAAAGAGATATTATATTTTTGTGAAGGATACAGGGCTTGGAATTTCAGCAGAGGCTCAGCAAAAACTTTTCCAAAAATTTTTTAGAGAGAAAAAGAGAGAAACTGCAGAGGTACCAGGAACTGGACTTGGACTTTGGATTTCTAGAGAACTTGCAAGGAAAATGGGAGGCGATATTTTAGTTGAAAGTATTGAGGGGCAGGGATCAAATTTTATTGTTTATTTTCCTCTTAAGGCGAAGTGAGGAAAAACTTTTTAAATTTCGATTTTAATTTTTATGGCCCTGGATTTGAAATTACCAAAATCCATCAGGAAATATATTCGAAAAGAAAAAGCGAGAATTCGCAAAGAGGTTTTGGATTTGAAAGAGCAAGAGAGGTTGATCCAAGAGTTATATCAAAAATTTTTGAAACAAAATGAAAATAAAAGAAATCTTCAAACTAGCAATTGAAATGGGAATTGAGGCAGATTTTAGGGGAAAAGAAGGAGTGATGAAGGTTTTAGAGAGGAAAAGGAAAAAATATGAAAAACTTTCTCAAAAAGAGAAAGAATTTTTTGATTTGGAAGCTTTAGAAAATCCCTATTTAGATTCTAGAATTTACAATATTGCAGAAGATAAAGAAATAAAAAAAGTTTTAGCTGGAATTCACATTGAAACTGAAGAACTTTTAGTTGCAAAAGAACTTGGCGACATTGATTTAGTAATTTCCCATCATCCAATGGGAAAAGGTTTGGCAAATTTAGCAGATGTTATGGAATTGCAATGTGATATTTTGAATTATTATGGAGTTCCAATAAATATTGCTGAGAATTTAATGAAAGAAAAAATTGAAGAAGTCGCAAGAGGAGTTCATGCTTTAATTCATCAAAAAACTGTAGATTCAGCAAAACTTTTGAAAATAAATTTAATGAATGTTCACACTCCTTGCGACAATTTGGTTGCAAAATTTTTGAAAGATTTAATCGAAAAAGAAAAACCAGAAAGATTGGGAGATTTGTTAGATTTGCTTTTTGAAATTCCAGAATACAAAGAAGCAGCTAAAATTGGAGCAGGGCCAAAAATTACTGTTGGATCTCTAGAAAACAGATGCGGAAAAATTGCTTTAACTGAGGTTACTGGAGGAACCGAAGGTTCTCCAAAGCTTTATGAAAAAATGGCAATTGCCGGAATCGGAACAATCGTTTCAATGCATCAATCAGAAGAGCATTGGAAGTCAGCAAAAGAGGCTCACATTAATGTCATCGTTGCAGGCCACACTCCTTCAGATTCTTTAGGAATGAATCTATTTTTGGATGAACTCGAAAAAAGAGGAGTTGAGATTGTGTCCTGTTCAGGATTAATTAGAATTTCAAGAAATTAATTTTAGGTATTATCACGCTATCTAAAAGCCCTTGGCGTTGTTCTTTTTTAATTAGCCGGCAAATCAGTTTTTTGTTAAAATTAAATTTGAATTGATAAAAATAAAGGCCAAATTGTCTTTTGTTTAATGTTAAAAAATGAAAGAAAAATTGGTGATAAGTTTAGGCGGTTCTTTAATTTGTCCAGAAAAAGTGGATTTTGAGTTTATTAAAAATTTTAGGAACTTAATTTTAAGCCAAAAAGAAAAATGGTTTCTTATTTGCTGTGGAGGAGGGAAAATTGCCAGAGAGTATCAGAGAGCTGGAAGATTTTTTTCCAAAAACAACAAAGATCTAGATTGGCTAGGAATTTTTGCAACTTATTTGAATGCCCAGATTGTAAAAATAGCTTTTGGAAAGAGCGCATTCGAGAAAGTGTTGTCAAGGCCACAAAAAATTAAAACCTCAAAGATAGTTATTGCTTCGGGCTGGAAACCCGGTTTTTCAACTGATTTTGATTCAGTTTTGTGGGCAAAAAAGAATAAAATAGAAAAAATTTTAAACTTGACCAACGTCGATTTTATTTATGACAAAGATCCAAAAAAATTTAAAGACGCAAAACCGATTCTAAAAATTTCTTGGACAGATTATAGGAAATTGATCTCACAAAAATTCAAGCCAGGAATGAACGTACCTTTTGATCCCGTTGCTTCAAAGCTGGCCCAAAAACTCAAATTAAAAGTTTTCTTTCTTAATGGTAGAGATCTCTCTAATTTAAACAAATTTTTAAAAGGAGAAAATTTTAAAGGAACAGTAATTTTTCCATGAGAACAGGAATTGCAACAATTCCTTTGGATACTGGTAAATGTCCCAGATGGCTTTTTGAAAGGATGAAGAGGTTATCAAGAGCGATTACTCTGGCTATTGTTGAAGAGTTTGGACCAGAGGAGTTTTTAAAAAGGTTATCTGATCCAATTTGGTTTCAAAGCTTGGGTTGCGTGATTGCTTTTGACTGGAATTCTTCCGGTTTGACAACTACTTTAATGGGTGCTTTAAAAGAAGGGATTCGAGGATTGGAAGATGAATTGGGAATTTATGTATGCGGGGGGAAAGGAAAAACCTCAAGGAAAACTCCAGATGAAATTAAAATGTTTGGATTGACAAGAGGTTTTGATTTTTACGAAAAGTTAATTTATGCATCAAAAATTACTGCAAAAGTTGATTCTTGTTTAATTCAGGCAGGATTTCAAATTTACCATCACAATTTCATTTTTACAAAAGATGGAAAATTCGCTGTAGTTCAGCAAGGAATGAATACCCAACTTCAAAAGGCAAGAAGGTATCACTGGCTTTCTTTAAAAATTAAAGATTTTACCGAAGAACCCCATTCCGGAATAATTTCTGATATAAAATTGAAACCATTAAATTTGGTTGCAAAAGAAAGTAGAGAAAATAAAGAAATTTCTGTAGAAATGGTGAGAGAAGAACCAAAAACATTTTTAAAAGATTTAAATTTGGTTTTGGAAAGTTCCAATTCTTTAATTAAGCAAAAGAGGTTACCAGGGTTTTGTGAAATCAAACTAAAAGATGTTGAATTTCACCATCATCCGGTGGAGAGAGAAAAGTTCGATTTAAAAAGATTAAAGAAAACAATAGAAAAAGCACATTTTTTAAAGCCAGAAAATTTTGAACAACTTTTAATGACAGAAGGCGTGGGGCCAAAAACTATTAGAGCTTTAAGTTTGGTTTCGGAAATAATCTATGGCGCGAAACCCTCTTTTGAAGATCCTGCAAGATATTCTTTCGCCCATGGGGGAAAGGACGGCACCCCTTATTTTGTGGAAAGAGAAACTTATGACAAAACTTTAAATATTTTAGAAAAAGCAATCGAAAAGGTCGAAATTTCTTTTAAAGAAAAAGAAAAAATAAAAAGAAAACTCCATCAATTTTATGAATAATTGGTCTTTGGGTCTTCTATTTTTGTCTTTAGGAATTCTCTGCTGGATTTTAGTTGGAATTTTTCTTTCTGCAATTAGCAAAAATTTCCCAGTGAGCTATCATTTTGTTTTCCTTCTTTGCCTGCTTGCTCTTATTTTTGGCGTTTTCGGTCCACTTCATTTTTGGTTAATTTCTGCAATTTTAAAGAAAAGATCAAGTAAGTAGAATGGGAGAGATTTTTTTTGAAATTTCCTTTTTCCTTTTTGCTTTTTTTCTTGGGAAAGAAATTCTCCCTCATTTTAAAATCCTTCCTTCTTATTCTTCCCCTTCTTCATTTGGTTTTTTACTTTCTTTTTTATTTATTTCCTTTTTGTTTTTCTGGATAATAAAAGCCTTAAAATCTTCTGAGAAAAGAAAGTTTTTCTTTCTTTTTCTTTTTGTTTTTTCCTCTCTTTTTGGGCTAAATTTGGTCTTTTCTGCTTTTTCCCCCTCGCTTTCTTTCTTTTTTTCATTAATTTTAATTCTAATTTGGTTCCTTTGGCCAAAAGTTTTTATTCATGACTTGATTGTAATTTTAGCTCTTACTGGCATTTCAGCTCTTTTTAGCTTTAGTTTTTCGCCAGAAAGTTTTTTGGCTTTACTTTTTCTTTTATCTCTTTATGATTTCATTTCAGTTTTTGTTACAAAACATATGGTCAAAATGGCAAAGGCAATGATAGGAGCAGAAATTTTTTATGGAATTCTTCTCCCCAAAAATTTTTCAGGATTTTTAAAAGAAATCAAAGGAGAAAAAAAGGATTTTTCTTTTCTGGGAGGCGGAGATATTGCCTTTCCTTTAATGCTTTGCTTTTCTTTTTTAAGGCAATCTTTCTGGCAAGGTTTAGTTTTGGCAATTTTTATTAGCTTGGGATTAGCCTTTTCTTTTTTAATTTTAAAAAAAACAAAAAAACCAATTCCTGCCCTTTGCCCAATTTTTCTTTTTGCTCTTTTTGGCTTTTTGATTCTTAAAATCTTATGAAGAAATCCTTTCTAAAAAGATTACCAATTTATTTCTTAACCCTTGTTTCTTTTCTTGGTAGGTTTTGGCAAATTTATTTCCCCCCAAAGGTAGTTTTTGACGAAACATACTTTAGCCTTTTTGCCCATAAATACCTTTTTCACCAATATTATTTCGACATTCATCCGCCACTAGGCAAATTGCTTTTTGCTCTCTTACTTTTCCTTTTTGGCAAAAAAACCTTTTTCGATTTTAAAATGGATTCTTTCTATCCAAACCTAAACTATTTGATTTTGCGAAGTTTTGTTGCTTTTTTAGGAGCTCTTTTGCCAATTTTAGTTTTTTTCTTAGTTAAAAAAACAGGATTTTCAGAAAGGGCTGCCTTTTTGGCCGCTTTTTTAATTGTTTTTGATAATGCGTTTTTAGTTCAGTCTCGATTTGTTTTGATGGATATAATTTTACTTTTTTTTATTTTTCTTTCTTTAATTTTCTTTATTCTTCAAAAAGAAAAAAAACCATTTTCTTTTTCTTGGTATTTTTACAATTTGATTTTGGGTTTTCTTTTGGGTTTTACAATCTCAATTAAATTTACTGGTTTTGGGGCACTGGCAATTATTTTTATTTGGGAAATTTTAGAAGAAAAGCTCTTTCAAAAGCCAAAAAAAGAAATTTTCTTTAAAATTTCCTTTTTCTTTTTTCTACCCCTCTTTATTTATTTTTTCATCTCTTACATTCATTTAGAGCTTCTTACAAACGTTTGTTTTTCAAATTGCGGTTGGATTTTTGATGAAATATGGACAAAAAGAATCAGCGAACTTTCTCCAGAAAAAAGGGAAGAGGTAATAAAAATTATTCGTTTTCCTCCTTTTGGAAATAAAATTTTCAGAGTTTTTTTGCTTAGCTATTATTCTTTGTCAACAAATACCAGCTTGATCGATTGGCGCTTTAGCAGTAAGTGGTATACCTGGCCGTTTTTGATTAGGCCGATTTTATATTTTCAAGAAAAAGTTGATCAAAGAATGAGATTTATTTTTCTACTGGGAAACCCAATCGTTTGGTGGCTTTCTTTTTTGGGCACAATTTCTTTTTTATATTTTATCTTGAGAGAATACATCATTAAAAAGAAGCCCTTCGTTTTTCAAAACGAAAACTTTCGGCTTTTTTTCTTGGGTTATTTTGTATATCTTTTTCCTTTTGCTGCCATTCCTCGCTTCACGGCTATTTATCATTATTTTCCGAGCCTTGTTTTTTCAATCATTCTTTTTAGTATCTTTTTTGATTTTGCTTTACAAAAAATTCCAAAGATTAAACCTTTGTTTTTTGTCCTTTTATTTTTTGTAATTTTGGGCTTTCTTTATTTTTTGCCCCTTTCTTATGGTTTTTTAATGAATTTTTCTCAATTTAAAGCCAGGATTTGGCTACCAACTTGGTATTTGTGAACTTGATTTTTTGAGAGAAAAACTTAGAATAAAATTGTGGTTTTTCCGATAATTTACGAAGACGAGAACCTTTTAGTAATAGATAAACCGGCAGGAATTGTTGTTTTTCCAGAGAATAACGAAAAAGAAAGCGTGATCGATTACTTAATTAAAGAAAGGCCAGAGCTAAAAAAAGTTGGCAAAGCGCCAAGGTATGGCATTATTCACAGATTGGACAAAGAAACCTCAGGAATTCTTTTGGTAGCAAAAAATAACTCAGCCTTGGAGTTCTTTCAAAAACAATTTAAAGAGAGAAAAGTAATTAAAAAATATTTAGCCTTGGTTTTTGGAAAAGTTAAGGATGAAAAGGGAGAAATTGAGACTTTACTTGGAAGAAATCCAAAAGACAAAAGAAAGCAAAAGGTTTATTTTCCTTTTGAGCCTGGGGCCAACAGAAAAAGAATAGCTCAGACTTCCTTTTCGGTTTTAGAAAGGATTGGAGATTTTACACTTTTGGAAGTTTGTCCAAAGACAGGGAGGAAGCATCAAATTAGAGTTCACCTTTCTTTTTTGGGCCATCCAATTGTTGGAGACAAACTTTACTCTTTTCGTAAGCAAAAAAATATTTTTGAGAGACAGTTTTTACATTGCTTTTGGCTTAAGATTAAAATGCCAAACGGAAAAGAAAAAGAATTCTTTTCTCCACTGCCAAAAGAACTTAAAAACTTTTTAGAAAAAATTAAGAATGGTTAGCTTAATAAAAAAAATTCAAAACTGGCCGAGAGAAAGAAAAAAACTTTTAGCTTTTTTTATCGTTTTTCTCTGTGCTATTTTTTTATTTTACTTTTATATCAAGGAAATAAAGGAAAGCTTTAAAAGTTTTGGGAATGTTGATTTTTCTCAGCCCCTAGAAAAAGTGAAAAAAGAAATCGAGCAAGCGAAAACAGATCAAGAATTAGAAAAAATTTTTGAAGAAAATCTTAAAAACCTTTCAAATTTGCCAAAAGAAGAAATAAAAAATGAAGAAAATCCAAAATAAAGAAACACAAATAGTAAAGAAAGAAAACATTTTTCCAGTTGAGATTTCTGAAGTAATGAAAACTTCTTATTTGGATTACGCAATGTCGGTAATTGTTGCTCGGGCATTGCCCGATGTTAGAGACGGGCTAAAGCCAGTTCAGAGAAGGATTCTTTATGCAATGTGGGAGGATGGCCTGAGGGCAAACAGTAAATTTAAAAAATCAGCATCGGTAGTGGGTGCTGTTTTGGCAAAATACCATCCTCATGGAGATATGGCTGTTTACGATGCTTTAGTAAGAATGGCCCAAGATTTTACTCTTCGTTATCCTTTGGTAGAGGGCCAAGGAAATTTTGGAAGCATTGATGGTGATGAAGCAGCTGCTTATCGTTATACCGAAGCCAGACTCTCAAAAATAGGGGAGATGATGCTAAAGGACATTGAAAAGAACACGGTTGATTTTATTCCAAATTATGACGGAACCACAAAAGAACCAGTAGTTTTACCTTCTCCCTTACCCCAGCTGCTTTTAAATGGAGCTTTAGGCATTGCTGTTGGAATGGCCACCAACATTCCTCCGCACAATTTGGGAGAAGTAGTTGACGCCTTGGTTTATCTTCTTTATCATCCAAAAGCCGATACTGAGGATCTTTTTAGATTCATAAAAGGGCCAGATTTTCCAACCGGTGGAGAAATTTTTAACCAAAGAGAAGTTATTCAAGCTTATTCTCAGGGAAAGGGTCCAATTTTAATTAGAGGAAAAGCTGAAATTGAAACAACGGGCTCAAAGACTCAGATAGTGATTAAAGAAATTCCTTTTCAGGTTCAAAAATCCAGCCTTTTGGAACAAATAGCAAAACTAGTCCAGGAAAAGAAAATTGAAGGAATTAGAACAATTCGTGACGAATCAGACAAAGAAGGAATGAGGGTTGTTTTGGAACTTCAAAGAGATGTAAAGCCAGAGATAGTTTTGAATTTACTCTACAAATTTACCGACCTTCAGAAGATTTTTTATTTGAATATGCTGGCTTTGGTTGATGGAATCCAGCCCAAAATTTTGAGCCTCAAGGAAGTTTTAAGCTATTTTTTGATCCATAGACAAAATGTAGTTTTAAGAAGGACAAAACATGATTTGGAAAAAGCAGAAAGATCAGCCCATATTTTAAAGGGTTTGGTTAAGTGTTTGGGAAATATCGATAAGGTAATTAGAATAATTAGATCTTCGAGAGACAGAGAAGAAGCTAAAAAGAGATTGAAAAAGAGTTTCCAATTAGACGATATTCAAGCAGACGCTATTTTAGATACCAGATTAGCTTCTTTGGCTAGACTAGAGAGAAAAAAGATTGAAGAGGAACTAAAAAACCTGCAAAAGGAAATTAAAGAATTAAGAGCAATTCTAAAAAGTCCAGAAAAAGTAAAAGAAATAATGAAAAAAGAACTTCTTCAGCTAAAAGAAACTTTTGGGGACGAGAGGAAAACAAAAATTCATCTAGAAAAGATAAAAGAACTAAGCAAAGAAGAATTGATCATTCCAGAGGAAACAATCGTTACCTTAAGTGCTGGCGGTTATTTAAAAAGAATTAATCCCAAAAATTATCGACTCCAAAAGAGAGGAGGAAAAGGAATTTTGGGGACAAAGACTAACGAAGAAGACTTTATTGAACTTTTAACCTTGGCCAACACCAGAGACGACCTTTTGTTCTTTACAAATTCAGGAAAAGTTTTCAAGCTTCCTGTTTTTGAAATTCCAGAAGCCCAGAAAACGGCAAAAGGCAAATCGATTTTTCAGTTTTTACCGCTTTCTCCCCAAGAAAAGGTTTTGGCCCTTATTTCACTTTCAAAAAAAGAAAAACCTTCTTTTTTGGTTTTAGTAACAAAAAACGGCATCATAAAAAGGACTTCTCTTGAAGAATTTAAGAATATTACTAGAAAAGGTTTGTTTGCGATTAATTTAAAGAAAGGAGATTTGTTAAAGCAAGTTAAAAAATCATCCGGTGAAGATGAAATTTTACTGATTACAAAAAAAGGACAACTGATTAGGTTTAGAGAAAAGGAAGTTAGAGTAATGGGAAGACAGGCCGCAGGCATTCGAGGAATGAGACTCAAAGGAGAAGATGAAATAATGGCGATGGAAATTTTTTCTCCTCAAAAAGAAGGACTTCTCTTTTTGGTTTCTGAAAACGGTTTTGGCAAAAAAACAGAACTCAAAAGTTACCGGGTCCAAAAGAAGGGCGGAGCAGGAATTAAGGCAATGAAAATTAACGAAAAAACGGGAAACCTAATTTCGGCTCAAATTCTAACCAAGAAAGAAGAAGAATTGATTTTATTTACCAAGAAAGGTAAAATTTTAAAAACAAGCCTCTCTTCGGTTCCAAAACTTTCGAGAAGTGCAAGAGGAGTAAGGCTTATAAAATTGGATGCAGACGACAAACTTATTTGGGCAATGGCAGTTTAAATAAAATGTTTCAAGGATTTTTAGATCCAGAAGAAATTTTAAAAAACAACCTGAATTTAAAAGAAAAAATGGTGATTGCTGATTTTGGTTGTGGTTCTGGGGGCTGGGTCTTGCCCTTGGCCAAAAACTCGCCCGATTCAAAAATTTTTGCTATTGACCTTCAAGAAGAAGCCCTTTCAGCTCTGCGTTCAAAAATGAAGCTTCAAAGAGTAGAAAATATCGAGTTAGTTAAGGCCGACGTGGAAAAAAGCACTAGATTAAAAAATGAATCTTGCGATTTAGTTTTAATGACCAATCTTTTGTTTGAGGTAGAAAAGAAAGAAGAGGTTTTTAAAGAAGCAAAACGAGTTTTAAAAGAAGGCGGTAGAATATTGGTGATTGACTGGAAAAAAGAAGCAGAGTTTGGGCCAGAAGACAAGGTGGACAAAGAGGAAGTAAAAAAAATTGCTCAAAAATTAGGATTTTTTCTAGAAAAAGAATTCGAGGCAGGGAATTACCATTGGGGATTAATTTTTACAAAAAAATGAAAAAACTACCTATTTTGATTTTTCTTTCTTTGTTTTTAATAAATTTTGTTGAAGCTATTACTTTTACCTCCCCAGTTCAAAGCCTTTATCGTTTAGTTTTGATTGTTTTAAATTATCTTTTTACTGTCTCTTTTTGGATAGTAATAATTGTATTAGTTTGGGCTGGAATTTTGATGATTACTGCTAGCGGAAACGAAGAACAATTTCAGCAGGGGAAAAGATTAATAATCTATGCTATAATTGGCTTTGCGGTAGTGATAATGGGAAAGGGGATCGTTGACTTAATAAGAAACTATCTAGTAAGATAAAAAGAGAAAGGTCGAAAAAAAATAAAAAAAGATTTAAAAAAATGGCAAAAAAATTGTTGATGGGTCTGATAGCTGGTTTATTGTTGCTTAGCTTTACCCCTCTGATGGCGCAGGATTTTACGGGTTGGCAATCAAGTGAAACTGGCAGCGTTTCTCCTCTTCCAACAGTGGGAGTAGGAGCAACGGTTTGGAGATTTGCAACTTTGCTTTTTTACTTGATGGCCTTGTTGGCTTTAGTTTTCATTATCTATGCTGCCATCATTTTGGTTACTGCAAGTGGTGATCCAGGAAAGGTAGAAACTGCCAGACATATTATAATGTATGCCTTGATAGCTTTGGCTATTGGTGTAGTGGCTTACGGATTAGTAGCTTTGGTTTATAACTATTTAAGGCAAGGACATTAAGGCAAAGAGAAATGATTGGGATAAAAAAGGCGCTGGCTGGCATTGATTTTGGCAAGATGCTAGCCAGCGCCATAGACAATCCTATAGGTGCTAGTAGCTTTGGCGAGCTTTTGGAAAGAATAGCCAATTTTCTTTATACATTGGCAATTTATATTTTGCCAATCGTGATAGTTGGAGCTGGTCTTTTTTGGATTACTTCTTCTGGTAATCCAGAGCAGGCTGAAAAAGGCAAAAAAATTTTAACTTATTCTTTAATTGGTTTTGTTGTAATTTTGGTTGCTAAAGGTTTGATTAGCTTATTAAAAAAAGCTTTAGGAATGTAAATTCTAAAATATGAAAAAAATTCTTCTTTCAATTTTTCTCCTTTTATTTCTTTTTGAAACAGCTTTCGCCCAAGATGACGTAGAAGAACTGCCCAACGTAGGAGTTTTTACCGTTTTGAAGAGGTTGGGTAATCTTATTTTTACTCTCGCTTTATTTTTGGCTCTCCTTTTTATAGTTTATGCTGGAGTGATTTTCGTTACTGCTGGTGGAGATCCTGGAGAAATAGAAAGAGCTAAAAAAGCCGTTACTTACGCTGTAATCGGTTTGGTAGTAGCAATTGTCGCTTACGGTGCTGTAAGTCTGATCAAAAGTTATTTAACCCAAGGAACAGCAGGAGGCGGCGGCGGAGTCGCACCAGGCGCTGGTGCTGGACCAGGAGCTGGCGCTCCACCTCCACCAGCAGGAGGCGCACCAGGAGCTGGCGCTCCACCCCCACCACCAATATAAAGACTAGTTTAATTTAGTTTTCTTCTTTAATTTTTATTTTTTTCTTTTTCTCTCTAGAGATTTTTGGGAATTTTAAAAATAAAATTCCATTTTTAAATTCAGCTTCTACTCTGTTTGGATCAACTTCGCTCGGCAAAATAATTTTTCTTGAAAACCTCCCCCAATAACATTCCTTAGTTAGATATTTAATCCCTTCTGGTGAAGGATTTTTTCTTTCTCCTTCAATTTTGAGCATCTCTTCTTCTATTTCAATATCTAATTCCTCTCCTTTCACACCAGCAATAGGAGAGATGAGGTAAAGGAAATCTTCGTCTTCAAAAAGATCAATTAAAAGTTCGCCTTCTGGTTCTGCAGAGAGTTCAGAAACTTCTTCTTTTTCTGTTTTTTCCTCCTCTTTTTTAAGACTGATTTTTTTTGTTCCTTTTTTCTCTTTTTTAACTTTTTCTTCTGCCTCTTCGGTTTTTTCTACTTCTTTGGTTTCTTCAATTTCTTCCTTTTTAGCTTCCTTTTCAGCTTCTTCTATTCCCATTCCTTTTTTAAGTTTTTCAAGAAAATTTGGCATATTGTTTTATTTTAGCTAATTTTTTTAAATACTCAAAACCCAAAGACACTAAAATCCCCACAAAAAATAAAATTATTATCGGAACGCCCAAAGCAATTAAACTCCTTTCAAAATAAAGTATACAAAAATCATAAACTCCGTGCAAGAGAAAAGCCAAAAAGAGACCAAGGGTTATTAATTTTGATCTTCTTCTTTTAAAGAAAAAAGAAAGTCCTACAAAAAAACCCAAAATGGCTGAAGAAAGAGTATGAAAAAAAGTCGCCCCCAAAGATCTAAACAAAAAGGCCTGAGCTAAAGTAAACCTTTCTTTTAAAGAAATCGGAAAAAGATAAAAAAAGTTTTCGCTCGCAGCAAAACCTAAAGCAACGATTACTCCATAAATCATTCCATCTACTGGCTCATCAAACTCCGGAGAGGAAAAAACAGTAGTTTTTAAGATAAAAAATTTCCCCAATTCTTCGATCAAAGAAATAACCAAAAAAGAGAGAATAAAAATTTTCCAGAAAAAAGAAAGAGAAAAGACATCTATAATAAATAAGAGAACAGTTTCAATAAGTATTAAAGGAAAGGTAACTAAAATTCCAAGGAGAAAAACCTTTATTACCATTCTTTTGGGTTCTGGCCTATTGTCTTTTCGGAGATAAAAAAGAAGCCATAAAAAACATGGCAGCAAAGCCAAAAAAATAGAAACTGGAAAAGGCAAAAGTTGATTGTTATTCATTTTTTTCTTTTAAAACTATTTTTTCAGTCGGCCAAAAGCCCATATATTTTCCTACCATTAAATGAATTTGAGCATCAAGGGCTGGAAAAGAGCCAAAAATAATTAAAGTCAAAGGAAGAAAAATCCATTGAAAAACAAAAATAAAATATTTCAAAGAAGAAACACTTTTTGGCTTTGGCGGCAAGATAGTAAAAGAAATTGCCCCTCCAATTAAAAGACCGACCATCGCAAAAGTCATCAAAAGCTGAGTTATTCTTGGAAGATTATAAGCAAAAATTGTCGCGTTAAAAGTTTGCCCCCCAAAAATTAAAGGCAGCCATCCTAAAATTGCCAAAAGCAAAGCACATGTTGCCCAAGACCAAAAACCCTCAATCGCAAAAAAAGCCTTTTTGAGCTTTGTGAAGAAAGGAATTTCTTTAACCTTCAAAAACCCAAAAAGCAAAAACGGAATATCGCTGCATCCCCAAGCCCATCTTCTTTGTTGTTTGTATTGATTGATTACAGTTTTTAAAAATCCCTTGGCCAAAACAGCATCCATTGAAACAGGATAGAAAATGGGCACTATTTTAAAGTTTCCTTTGTAAAACAAAAAAGCTTTCCAAAATATTCGAGAGTCATCAGAGACGACATTTTTCGGATATTCAACCTCGCTCAAAGTTTTTAGACAAATTGCATGAGAGGAAAAAGTAGTTGCCATTTCAGGTCTTTCTTGCTGCATCATTTGCCAAAAAGTAGCAGAGCTGGCTACTATTCTTGAAAACATTGGAGCTAACCAGATGTTATTGTTGTAAAGAGGAATTGGTTGGAAAGCAGTTTTTTCTCTTTCTTTTTGAGAAAGAAAATAAAAAGTCAGACAAGAGAAATAATCAGGATAGGGTCTGGTATCGATGTCAAAATTTGAAACCAAAACATTTTCTTTTGGGATTTTCAAAGGTTCTATAATTTCCCTTTCAGCTAATTTTATTGCAAAAGCTACATTCGATCCTTTTCCGGCAATTTCTCCGGGAAGATCTTTTGGGTGCAAAGAAATTAGAAATTTGAAGAACTCTTTTTCATATTTTGATTTTAATTCCTGAGCGATTTTTAACCCTTTTTCTTTTGCCCTTTCTTCAACTCCTAGAACAAGGATTATTTTTTCTTTTGGATAAACACAACCTTCGATTGCCTTTATTGAGGCCTCAATAATTTCTTTTTCTTCCTTAAAAAATGGCAAAACTACGAGGTGATAAATATTTTCCCAACCTTCCTTTTCTTTTAATTTTTCTAGCCAATTAGTTTTTAAGTTTTTTCGCATCTTAAAAAAAGAAGAAAGCTGGTGTAAAGACAAATAGAGAATTCTTATTAGCCAAAAAATATCAAAAATTACTACAAAAATAGCAAAAAAAATTGGCCAAAATTTTGAGCACAAAATTGCCAAAAGAATAGTTCCAAGGGATAAAAGGCCAGGCAGGATTTCAAAAGATCGATAAATTATTCTTTCTTTTTTGTCTTTTAGGTCAGGGGCTTTAGAAAGGGAAAGAAAGTAAAGATTGTTTTCAGAATTCATTTTGTGCCGCCAAGGGGAATCGAACCCCTGTTAACGGATTGAAAGCCCGTTGTCCTAGCCACTAGACGATGGCGGCGAGACTTTTTTATTTTAAGAGAAAAGTTGAAAAAAATCAATAAATTTAGCTAAAATTCTAGAATGAGAGTTTTATCTTTGGATACTTCCTGCGATGATACCTCTTTAGCCATTCTTGAGTGGCAAAGCCCAACTAAATTTAGCTTACTCTTTAACTTTGTTAGTTCGCAGGCCAAAATTCATGCTCCTTTTGGCGGAGTTTGGCCCTATCTTGCAAAATTAGAACACAAAAAAAACCTTCCAATAATTTTTAAAAAAGCTCAAAAAAGTGGGTTAACAAAGAAAATAGATTTAATAGCAGTAACCGTGGGACCGGGTTTAGAACCCTGCCTTTGGGAAGGAATAAATTTTGCTCAAAAATTAGCAAAAGAATTTTCTTTAGAAATTGTCCCGGTCAATCATTTAGAAGCTCATATTTTTGCCAATTTTTTTTCAAAGAAGTTTCAAAGAGAATTTCAAATAAAAAATGTTTTACCGGCTATTTCCTTAATTGTGAGCGGAGGACACACTCTTTTGATTTTTATGGAAAATTTTGGAAAATATCAGGTTTTAGGAGAGACAAGAGATGATGCTGCAGGCGAATGTTTAGATAAAATTGCTCGTTTTTTAGGATTGGGTTATCCAGGAGGGCCGATTATCGAGAGGATAGCTAAAAAAGGGAAAAGAAAATATCAAATTTCTTTGCCCCGCCCGATGATTAAACAAAAAAATTATGATTTTAGTTTTAGCGGTCTGAAAACAGCCGTTGTTTATTTGACAAGGAAATTTGATCAAAAAATTTTACTCTCAAAGGATTTCATTTTCGAGATGGCAAGGGAAGCTCAAGATGCTGTTTTTGATGTTTTGATTGAGAAGACAAAAAGAGCAATAAAGTTTTTTAAACCAAAATCTCTTCTTTTGAGTGGGGGAGTGGCGGCAAATAAAACCTTGCAAAATAGGTTTGAAAAAATGATAAAGGAGTTTCCCAAAGTTAATTTTTTTGTTCCGCCAAAGGAGTTTTGTACTGATAATGCAGCTATGGTTGGTCTTTGTGGAGCTTTCTCCTTTTTTAGCTCAAGATCTTTTGGTAAACTTGAAGCAGACGGCAATTTAAAACTTTATGGAGATTCCAAAAATTTACGATCATAAAAATTTTGAAGAAAAAATTTATCGGCTTTGGGAAGAAAGCAAACTTTTTTCTCCAGAAAAACTTCCTGGCAAAAGAAGGGAAACTTTTACCATTGTAATGCCTCCTCCAAATGCCAACGGCCCTTTGCACATTGGGCATGCTGTTTTTATTTCTCTTCAAGATTTAATGATTAGGTATCAAAGAATGAAAGGCAAAAAAGCTTTGTGGATTCCTGGTTTTGATCACGCTGGTTTTGAAACCCAGGTTGTTTTTGACAAAAAATTGGAAAAAGAAGGAAAATCGAGATTTGAATTTTCCAAAAAAGAACTCTTTGAAAAAATCCTCGCCTTTTCTAAAGAGAATATTACCCTAATGAGAGAGCAACTAAAGAAATTGGGGGCTTCTTGCGACTGGTCAAGGGAGGCCTTTACTCTTGATAAAAAATCAGTTGATTTTGTTTTAAAAGTTTTTAGGAAACTGAAAAAAGATGGATTTTTATACAAAGGAGAAAGAATCGTTAATTGGTGCCCAAAGCATCAAACCGCACTTTCAGATCTCGAAGTGAAATATATCGAAAGGACCGACCCTCTTTACTTTATCAAATACGGTCCTCTTGTTGTTGCTACTACTCGGCCAGAAACAAAATTCGGAGACGTAGCTTTGGCAGTTCATCCAAAAGACAAAAGGTACAAAAAATACATTGGAAAGGAAATTTTAATTGAAGATTTATTAGGCAAAAAGAAAATGAAAGTCATTGCCGACTTTAGAGTTGATCCGAATTTCGGGACCGGAGTTTTAAAAATTACTCCAGCCCACGACTTCTTAGATTTTGAGATTGCCCAAACCCATAACTTAAAAGCAATAGAAGTTATTGATGAGGACGGAAAATTGAACGAGAACGCAGGTCCCTTCCAAGGAATGGAAGTTTTAAAGGCCAGAGAAAAAGTAGTTAAAGCTTTGAAAGAAAAAGGACTCTTGGTTTCGATCGATGAAAACTACAAACACAAGATAGCAGTTTGCTACAAATGTTTTACTCAAATTGAGCCAATTTTGCTTAAAGATCAATACTTTTTAAAAATGAAAGAAAGACCAAAAGGGAAAAATTTCTCTTTAAAGGAGCTGGCAGAAAAAGCGGTTTTGGAAGGCAAAGTGGAGTTTACTCCAAAGAGGTTTAAAGAAATATTTTTGGAGTGGCTAGACCAAATCAAAGACTGGAACATTTCAAGGCAAATTGTTTGGGGGATTAAAATTCCTGATAAAAGTTTAAAAAGAGAAGATGTTTTTGATACTTGGTTTTCTTCTTCTTTGTGGCCAATAACTGTTTTAAAAATGAAAAAAGGAGATTTTAAAAAATTCTATCCGACAGACGTAATGGAGACAGGATACGATATTTTGTTTTTCTGGGTAGCCAGAATGATCATGATGGGAATGTATTTAACAGGGAAACCTCCTTTCAAGCGCGTATTTTTGCACGGTTTAGTAAGGGATAAAAAGGGACAAAAAATGTCAAAATCAAAAGGGAACGTTATCGATCCTTTAGGAATAGCTTCTCTTTATGGGGTCGATGCTTTGAGAATGGCCTTAATTTTTGGAACGAGCCCTGGTTCTGATTTGGTTTTGTATGAAGAAAAATTCAAAAGTTTCCGCAATTTTGCAAATAAAATTTGGAATGCCAGTCGTTTTGTTTTAATGAACTTGAAAGATTTTCAACCTCAGAAAATAATTTTAGACAAAAATTCTCAAGAAATTCTTAAAGAGCTTAAGTCCCATTGCCAAAAGGTTACTCAATTGATGGATTCTTTTCAATTTCATTTGGCTGCTCAAGAAATTTATGATTACTTTTGGCATCGGTTTTGCGATCAAATAATCGAAAAAGAAAAGGAAAGATTAAAAAGCGATGACGAAAAAGAAAGACAAAAGAGCCAGTATCTTTTATTTGAAATTTTAAAAACAAATTTAAAGCTTTTGCATCCTTTTATGCCTTTTATTACCGAAGCTATTTACCAAATGCTTCCTTTTAAAGAAAAAAAGTTTTTAATGATAGAATCCTGGCCAGTTTGATTTTTATTCAAAATGAACCCTAAAGTTTTTAATTTTCTCTGCCAAAAGCGGATAACTTTTTAAATCCGGATCTTTAGCTAAAATTTCTTTTGCCCAGTTTCTGGCTTTTTCAACTAGTTTAATATTTCTTAATCCTTCCATCGCGAAATCTGGAATTCCCCACTGTCTTTTACCCAAAACTTCTCCAGGACCCCTAATTTTTAGATCCAGCTCTGCTAACTCAAAACTAGTTTTTGCGCTCAAAAGAGCCCGAAGTCTTTTTTGGGCCTTTTTGGTTGGTTTTTCTACAAAAAGAAAACAAAAAGCTTCTTCCCCACCCCTTCCAATTCTGCCTCGCAATTGATAAAGTTGGGCCAATCCAAATCTTTCTGCGCTTTCTATGAGCAAGATAGAAACGTTAGGAATATCAACCCCAACCTCAACTATAGAAGTAGAAACCAAAATCTGAACTTTTCCTCTTTTAAAATCTTCTATTATTTTTTCTCTTTCTTTAGATTTCATTTTTCCATGCACCATTGCCACTTTAAATTCAGGAAAAATTTCTTTTGAAAGTGCTTTAAATACCTTTTTCACTGCCTTTACTTCTTCCCAAAGGTAATTTTTTTCTCTTTTTTCTTCAATTCTTGGACAAACAACAAAAGCCTTTTTTCCTTCTCTGATTTTCTCTCTAATAAATTGATAAATTTTCTCTCTTTCTTTTTGGGATACAATTTTTGTTTCAACCTTTCTTTCTCCTTTTGGCATCTGGTCCAAAATCGACAAATCTAAATCTCCGTACAAAGTTAAGGCTAAAGTTCTGGGAATCGGAGTAGCGGTCATTGAAAGGAAATGACAAAGGAGTCCCTCTTTATTTGAAACTGAAAGCTTTGCCCTTTGTTCTATTCCAAAGCGGTGTTGTTCATCCAGAATTGCTAATCCCAACTTCGGGAACTTTACTTTTTCCTCAATTAAAGAATGGGTTCCAATTAAAATCTGAATTTCTTGTTTTTTTAATTTTTCTAAAATTTCTTTCTTTTTTGATTTTTTTTGATTAATTTTGGCAAAACTTTTTGTTAAAAGAGCGATTTTTACATTAAAAGGATCTAAAAATTTTAGAAAGTTTTCAAAGTGCTGATTGGCTAAAATTTCAGTTGGAACCATTAAGGCAACTTGCCAGCCAGCTTTAACAACGTTCAAGGCAGCAGCCATTGCGACGATTGTTTTTCCAGAACCAACATCTCCCTGAAGCAATCTATTCATTGGCCGCGGCTTTTCCAAATCTTTTAAAATTTGGAAAAGAGCTTTCTTTTGGGCTAAGGTTAATTGAAAGGGGAGGGAATTTAAAAAATCTTTTAAGTCAGAAAGCAAAAGAGGAATTGACGGAGCCTTTTTTTGGTTAATTAGAATTCTTTGTTTTAAGACAGAAAGTTCAATTAAAAATATTTCTTCAAACAAAAATCTTTCCTTGGCTTTTTTGGCCAGTTCTAACGAGAAAGGAAAGTGAATTTCCCAAAAGACCTTCTTTCTTTCCAAAAATCTTTCCTCTTTTAAAATTTCCCTTGGCAACCATTCTTTAATTTCGTTTTGAACCTTTTTTAATAAATTTTTAATTATTCTCCTTAGCCAGCGAGAAGAAAGTCCCTCTGTTTGAGGATAAATAGGAACAATTTCCCGAGTGTGCAAAAGATCATTTTCTTGAAACTTTTCTAAAGAAACTTTTTCATGGGTGGGATTACTCAAATAGGTGCCATATTCATCAATTTTTACTTTCCCCCAAAGAACTAAACCGTCTCCTTTTTTAATCACGTTGGCTAAATAGGGTTGATTAAACCAAATGGCCTTAATCGAACCCGAAGAGTCGCCAATTATGGCTTGAGTAAGAATAAACTTTTTTCTCCAAGTGGATAAATTTTCAATTCCCAAAACCCTTCCCAGAACTCTTACGTTTTCTCCAGCTTTTACCTGAGAAATTTTTTTAAAAGGAGGTAAGACTTCATAGCGAAGAGGAAAATGAAAAAGGAGATCCTCGACCGTTTCAATCTCCAATTTTTTTAATCTTTTGCTCAGAGCTGGACCTATTCCCTTGACTTCATCAATTTTGCTGGAAAGTTTCATGCTTGTGTCCCTACGAGGACTTGAACCCCGATCTCGGCCTCCGCAGGGCCGCGCTCTTTCCGTTGAGCTATAGGGACTTTATAGATTAAAAATAACAAAAATCTTCCAAAAGGCAACAATTGACTTTCTTTCCTTTTAAAGTAAAATTTGAAAAGGAGGAGTCGCCTAATGGCAGGGCAGGAGATTGCTAATCTCTAGCGGTGCTAAAAACACCGCTTGTGGGTTCGAATCCCACCTCCTCCGCCAATTTTAAACTTTATCTTCTAAAATTTGTGCTTTGGCAATTACTATTCCTATAACCTTTTTAGCTCCAGCTTCTTTTAATACTTTTGCCGCTTCTTCGAGAGTCGAACCAGTAGTAAAGATATCGTCTATCAATAGAACATTTTTTCCGCTGATTTTTTCTTTTTTCTTTACAAAAAAAGCATCTTGAATGTTTTCTTTTCTTTCTTTTTCTGTTAAATTTACTTGAGGGAGAGTGGCCTTTTTTCTTTCTAGAATATTTAAAACTAGAGGAATTTGGAAAAAGGCAGCTAAAATTTTTGCAATTTCTTCTGCTTGATTGAACCCCCTCCATCTTAACCTTCTTTTTTCCAAAGGAATGGGTAAAATTAAAAAATTTTCTTTTTTGAAGTTTGGGGATTTTTCTAGCAATTTAAAATGTTTTATAATTAAAAAAGAAAGGTCCTTAGATAAATCTTTGATAAAAGGAGAATACTTGTAGAGCCTTACCAGTTTTTTCAACAGAGGACTTTTGTAATCTGTTGCAAAGTAAAGATCGTCCAGAAATTCCCCCCGCCATTTTTTATGAGAAGAAAACACCTCAATTGTTTCTTGGCAGTCTGGACACAAATAACATCCTTCTTTTTTACAGCCCAAACAAATTTTCGGGAAAAAGAAGTCTAAAAATTTTTCGAGTAATTTAACCGCCATTTTTTCATTATAAAATTTTTAAAAAATATGGCCATTTTACAAAAAAGTGTTCTCGGAATAGATATTGGCACCTGGGCAATAAAAATAGTAGAAGTTTCTTCTTTTGCCAAGAGAAAGAAATTGACAAATTATGCGCTTTTGCCGGCCCATCCTTTTTATCAGAGACAATTTCCTCCCATTCAGAAAAGCTTAATTTTTTTGCCGCCAAAAGAAATTGCCCTTGGCATCAAATTGATGCTTTTGGATGCTAAAATTAAAACCAAAAACGCAGTTTTTACCATTCCAGACTTTCTTACATTTTTTGTTCATTTTTCTTTGCCTTATATGTCCCAACAGGAGCTAGAGGAAGCGGTAAAAATGGAGGCAAAAAAATACATTCCTCTTCCAATAAAGGATGTAGTTTTAGATTGGTATCCAATCTACGAAGAAAAAAAAGCAGTAAGCATTCTTTTAGTGGCTGTTCCTAGAGAAATAGTTTATAAATTTGAAGAGATTGCCTCTTTAGCTAATTTAAAGACACTTGCTTTGGAGCCAGAGATTTTTGCCCTAAAGAGAGCTTTGGTAAGAGAGAAAGACAAGGTTGTGGGTTTGATTGACATTGGAGCAAAAAGTACCACTTGTAGTGTTGTGGATAAAGAAGTGTTAAAAGCTTATTATAGTTTGCCTCTTTCTGGACTTTCGCTGACTGAAAAAATTTCAAGAGAGCTCGGTGTTAATTGGGAATTGGCAGAAAAAATAAAAATTACCTATGGAATTTCCAATCTTCCTTCTTCCTGGTCAAGCGAAATTAAAGAAAAATTTACAGAAATTATTACTTCCTCTTTCCAACCTATTTTAGAAGAATTAAAAAAGATTTTTCAAAATTTCTATTTGAAAGAAGGCAAAGAGATTGATAAAATTATCATAACGGGGGGAATAGGTTTGATGCCAGGGGTTTTACCTTTTTTCCAAAGTGTATTTTTAAAAGAAGTAGAACTTGCTAACCCCTTATCTGAAGTTTTGCCTCCAGATTTTCTTTCTGATAAAATAAAAGAAATTGGCGCCTTGTTTTCCATAGCTATTGGCGCAAGTCTAAAAGAAGCTTAAAAAATTATGCCAGAAATTATTCCAAAAGAATATAAAAAAGAATTAGAACCCAACTTTTTATTTTATTTTTCAATTGTCATTTTAGCGATTTCAGTTTTAGTTTATTTTTCGTTTTTTTCTTTAACCTTGCAAGCTGAAAAGAAAATAAGAGAAATCGAGTATAAAAAAGAAATACAAAAAACAGAAGAGCAAAAAAAACTCGAAGAAGAAATTATTCTTTATGCCAAAAAGCTAAGAGATATTAAAACCGTTTTGAAAGACCATCTTTTTACTTCTCGAGTTTTTGAGTTTCTAGAAGCATCCGTTCATCCAAAAGTAGTCTTTAACAAATTTAGTCTTGACGCAAACGAAAATAAGTTCACCCTTGAGGGAACGACTGACAATTTTTATACTCTCGGTCAGCAAATTCTTCTATTTCAAAAAGAACCACTAATTAACAAAGTAGAAATTTCTCAAATAGGAATCACAAAAGAAGGAAAGGTCAATTTTGTTTTAGGAATTTCTTTCAACCCCCAATTAATTAAAAGATGAAATCAAGTTTTCTTTACTCAATAATTTTTATTCTGGCCTCTGTTTTGGTGATTCTCTTTTTGGCCTTGCCTCAATATCAAAAATGGGCAGCAATAAGAAAAAAAGTTGATGTTTTGAAAGAAGAACTCAAAAACGAAGAAGAGTATTTCAATCAGCTTTCTTTAATGAAGAGAAAGCTTGAAGAAAAAAAGACGGAAGTAGAAAAGCTCAATACCGCCTTGCCAAACAACTGCTCTTTTGCCGAGCTTTTCAATTTTATCCAAACCCTTTCTAGTCAAACTCGGTTTTTGTTTTCGGAAATTAGTTCTCTTTCCCTTTCACCATTACCCGATGCGCCATTTTTAGAAATGTCAGCTAATATCAAAATAGTTGGCGAGTACCAAGATTTGAAAAACTTTTTGAAAGGACTCGAACAGTCTTCGCGCTTGATTGAAGTTAAAAAGATTGATTTTTCAACTCCAGAAAAAGGTCCACTTTCTATCGAATTGACAATTTCTGCTAAATGCTATGGCGATTGAATTTCAAAAAGGAATTAAAAGAGAACAAATTTTAATTTTCTTTTTAGTAATTTTAGTCATCTTTTTAGTTTATTCTTTAATGAAAGAAAAGCTAACTCCGAAAGTTTCTACTCTTGAAATTACTCCCAAATTTTATCCAAAGATCGAGCTCCAGCTTGAAATTTTAGATGATCCCTTCTTTAAATCTCTTTCTTCTTTTCCTACGATTTCTCCTTTTGAAGAGAAAACCGGAAGAGATAACCCTTTCTCAACCTCCACCTTGCCGACTTCAAAATAGAAGCTAATTTATGGGCATTTTAGAGTATCTTTCAGAAAAAGGAGTAATTGATGATAAACAATTTGTTATTCTTTCTCAAGAAGCTAAAAGGACTCAAAAAAGAGTAGAAGAGTTAATTTTAGAAAAAAATATCCTGTCTGAGGAACAACTTTTTAGATTAAAATCCGAACTTTTTAAAATTCCCTTAGAGAAAGTAGAGCCAGAGAAAATTACTCCAGAACTCTTAAAATTTATTCCAGAGGATACGGCAAAAGTTTATAAAGTTTTGCCTCTCTCAAAGGAGGGCGAGGTTTTAAAAATAGGAATGGTTTGGCCAGAAGATCTGAAGGCCCAAGAAGTTTTAAATTTTCTTTCCACTTTAGGTAATTTTTCTTACAAAACTGTCCTTATTACAAAAAGCGATTTTGAAAAAGGACTGGCAAAGTATCATTTGCCAAAGCTAGAAGTAGAAAAGGCCCTTTTAGAATTGAAAGAAAAATTAGGAGAAGAAATAAAAATAGAAGCAGAAAAAGAAGAAATAACAGAAGAAGCGCCAGTTTCTAAAATCGTAAGCGTTATTTTAAAATACGGCATTGAAGGTCAAGCTTCAGACATTCATATTGAACCAATCGGTAATAATTTAAGAGTAAGATTTAGAAGGTTGGGCGAGCTTTCAACCTCATTTTTTTTGCCAATAAAGCTTTTACCAGCAATCGTTGCTAGAATAAAGATCCTTTCTAATTTAAAGATTGATGAGACAAGAATACCCCAAGATGGAAGGTTTTCTTTAAAGCTTCGGGACAGAGAAATTGATTTTAGAGTTTCAACCTTTCCCACAGGTAGAGGAGAAAAGGTAGCAATAAGAATTTTAGATCCTGAAGTTGGTTTGAGAAATTTTGAAGAACTTGGATTTTCTCCCTGGAATTTCGAAATCGTAAAAAGAAACATCAAAAAACCCTACGGAATGATTTTGGTTACTGGCCCTACTGGTTCTGGTAAAACAACAACTCTTTATGCGATTTTGAAGATCTTGAATCAAGAAAAGGTGAACATTGTCACCTTGGAAGACCCAATCGAATATTTCATTGAAGGAATAAATCAATCTCAAATTCGACCGGAAATTGGTTACACCTTTGCTAGGGGATTAAGGCATGTTTTAAGGCAAAATCCAGACATTATCATGGTGGGAGAAATTAGAGACAAAGAAACAGCTAACTTAGCCATCCATGCAGCCTTAACTGGCCATTTAGTTTTATCCACCCTTCACACGAACAATGCTTTTGGCGCTATTCCAAGGTTAATTGATTTAGGGGTACCTCCCTTTTTAATTCCTCCGACTTTAAACATTGTTATAGCCCAAAGATTAGTCAGGACGCTTTGCCCTGATTGCAGAAAAAAAGTCCCAATAAAAAAGGAATTTCAAACCTTAATCGAGAACACTCTCAAAAATCTTCCAAAAGAAATTGCCGAATCTTATTCTAAAAAAGATTCTCTTTTTGAACCAGTAGGTTGCTCCAAATGCAGTAAAACTGGTTTTATTGGAAGGATAGCTCTTTTTGAAGTTTTGGAAGTAAATCAAAAAATTGCTGAAATCATAACTAGCAAATCTTTTTCAGAAGAAAAAATATTTAGAGCCGCCAGAGAACAAGGAATGATTACTATGTTTGAAGACGGACTTTTAAAAGCTTTAGACGGAATTACCTCCATAGAAGAGGTCTTTAGAGTAACTTCGCTTTCTTAAGTATGAAAAAAATTTTGCTGACAGAAGATGACGATTTTTTAATCGATATTTATTCTACTAAATTAAAAAAAGAAGGTTTTATAGTCGAAATAGCGAAAACCGGCAAAGAGTGTTTAGAAAAATTGGAAAAAGATTCCTATCATCTTTTACTATTGGATTTAATTTTACCAGAAATTGATGGCTGGCAAGTTTTGGAAGAAATAAAAAAGAAAAGAGAGAAAGGAGAAAAAAATTTTAAAGATTTAAAAATTGTGGTTCTTTCTAACGTTCAAGAAAAAGAAATTTCTTCTGGAGTTGATGCTCACTTAATCAAATCTGAAAATACTCCCAGTCAGGTTGCCAAAAGAATCATTGAATTGCTAAAATAAAAATATGGAAAGTTATCACTCTCAATTGAAAAAAATTTTAGAAATTACAATCCAAAAAGGGGCTTCTGATTTGCATTTGGTAGCTGGCTATCCTCCAATGATAAGAATTAACGGTGCGATTTTGCCAATAAAAGGAGCAAGAACTTTAACAGAAGAAGATTCGAGAGAACTTTCTTTTTGTTTAATGAACGAATCCCAAAAAGAGAGATTTCTTTCTCAAAGAGAAATTGATTTTTCTTTTTCCTTTGATGAAAAAGCTAGGTTTAGAGTAAATGTTTTTTTTCAAAGGGGAAAAGTTTCTGCAGCCTTAAGACTCATTCCTTCAAGAATTTTAACCATTGAAGAGTTAAACCTCCCTCCAATTTTACATTATTTTGCCAAAGCCCAACAGGGTTTTGTTTTAGTTTGCGGTCCTTCTTCTCACGGTAAATCAACAACTCTAGCTGCTTTGATTGATGAAATAAACCATACTAGGGCAGAACATATTATCACCATTGAAGATCCTATCGAGTATGTTTTTGAGCCCGACAAATCAATCATTGAGCAAAGAGAGGTTTTATCAGATACAATTTCTTTTGCTAGAGCTCTAAAGTCTACTTTTAGACAAGATCCTGATATAATAATGATAGGGGAGATGAGAGATCCAGAAACAATGGCCACAGCAATTAGCGCAGCCGAAACTGGCCACTTAGTTTTTGCTACTTTACACACCAATTCAGCGGCCCAAACCATTCACCGAATCGTTGATTCTTTTCCTCCTGAGCAACAAAATCAAGTAAGAGCTCAGCTTTCTGTTTCTCTTTTGGGAATTGTTTCTCAAAGGTTGTTGCCAAGAATAAAGGGTGGTTTAATTCCAGCTTGCGAGATAATGATTAACACTCCAGCAACCGCTAATTTGATTAGAGAAAACAAAATTCATGAAATTGGAGCTGTGATTGAAACTTCTTCTGAGATGGGAATGATTTCTTTAAATCGCTCTTTAGCTGATTTAGTAAGAAGAGGGGAGATTTCTCTAGATACAGCCTTGAGTTATTCTCTCAATCCCCAAGAATTAAAATATCTTTTAAAATTAATTTAAGAAAATGAAATTTGCTTATAAAGCAAAAACAAAAGAAGGAGAATTAAAATCAGGAGAGATTGAAGCTTTTTCAAAGGAAGCGGCAATAACCCTTTTACAAAAACAAGGGCTTTTTCCAATTTTTGTTGAAGAAATTATTTATCCTTTCTGGGCAAAAGAAATTGCTTTTGGGCAAAAAATTTCCTCTAAGGATTTGGTAATTGTTTTTCGCCAGCTTGCCACTCTTTTCAGAGCCGGTATTCCTTTTATTGAAGCTCTTAACACGATTGTAGAGGAAACAAAGAATCGAAAAATAGCCCAAATTTTTTCCCGGATTGTTAAAGAAGTTGAGGGAGGGGCAACTTTTTCTGACGCTCTATCTCTCTATCCTGACGTTTTTTCTTCCTTTGTTATTTATATGATAAAAAGTGGAGAGATCTCAGGAAACTTGGCTCAAACTTTGGAGGTTCTGGCCGATACTTTGGAAAGAAACTATTTGTTTGCGAACAAAGTAAAAGATGCACTTTTGTATCCTGGTTTTATTGTTACCACAGCAATTATAGTTTTACTTGGCATGGTTTTTTTCGTTTTACCAAATTTAGCTGCCCAACTTACTCAGTTTGAATTTCAGCCTCCTCCTCTTTTGCATTTCTTTTTGAACTTAGGAAATTTTTTAAAGTCTTGGGGAATTTTCATTTTGTTTTTACTCTTTCTTTCTATCTTTTCAATTTTTTGGTATTTCAAAACAAGAGAGGGAAAAGAAAAAATGGGCCATTATCTAATTTCCTTGCCCCTTTTTGGAGAAGTTTTCAAAATGATTTATTTGGCAAGGTTTGCTGAGAATTTTGGGGTTTTGTTGGGTCGCGGAATACCGGTTGCAGAATCTTTAGAAATTTGTGCTGATTTGGTAGGAAACCCAGTTTATAGGGAAGCAATTTTGGTAGTGAGAGACGGGGTAAAAAGCGGAGAGCAAATTGCCACTCCCTTAGACAGATTTCCAGAGCTTTTCCCTCCATTTTATACTGAAATGATAAAAATTGGCGAGCGAAGCGGTAATCTTTCAAAGTCGCTTTCCCAGGTTTCTAATTTTTATCAAAAGGAGGTAGAGAGAACCTTGAGCACTTTTTCTACTCTTTTGGAACCAATTTTAATTATAATTATTGGCCTAGTTGTTGGTTTGCTAGTTTTCTCAGTTTTGAATATAATATATCAGGTAGTGAGCTCTGTGGGCGCGTAGCTCAAATGGTTAGAGCGTCTGACTTACATTCAGAAGGTTTCAGGTTCAAGTCCTGACGCGCCCACAATTTTTTTATAGATCAACTCGTTGTAAGGGGTTTCAATTTTTACCCTTTTTGCTAATTCAATAACCGCTCTGTTGTAGTAATTAATTTCGTCTAAGTTTCCTTTTTCTCTTTCTCCTCTTTTTTTGAAAATCATTTCTCCGATTTTTTTTCTAAAAGGTAAAAAGAAAGAAAGAGGAAGAAACTCAAACAAAAAGCTCCAATTTTTTACAGGATAATGCCTAAAGTTTAAAAAGCCATTTTTTTGCTTTTTTACAGCTTTGATAAATTCTTTTAAGGCCAAAATTTCAATTTTAAAAATTTCTTCTTTTTCAAAGCCTTCTTTGATAGAAAGACCAAAAGCTGCACAAGCCATTCCAATTAAATTCAAAAAAAGCTTCGAAAGCTCCATATCAAACATTTTTTCACTCTTTATTTCCTCAGCTTCAAAACTACATTCTCTGAATAATTTTTTTAAATCTTCAAATTTAGCAAAATTTTTCGATGCACAAAAAGCAAAATTTAAAGGCAAAGAATACTCAATAATTTCTTTCTCACCTTCAATTACCTTTTTTAACGAATTAAAAACACTCATTCTGACAATCGGTAGATTTTCCAAATTCAATTTTTGTAAAGCTTCTTTTGCTTCCTTTGTGGCTAAAATCCCGTTTTGAGGCAAAATCAAAGCAGGAAATTCTTCTCCTTTATTTTTTTCTTTTAGCTTTTGATAATAAAAAACAACTGGAAAAGTTACTGGATTTTTCGTCCCTAGAAATAAAAAATCTGGCCAAAATTCTTTTGGGAAATCTTCAATCTCTATTGATTTTAGCTTTAGAGGGCTAAACTCTTTTTGATTTTTAATCCAGATTTTTTCACTTTTAATTTTTTCAACACTTTCTTTTGTTCCTATTCCTAAAATTTCTACCTTTTTTGCCAACTCAAAAGCAAACATACTGGCTATTCTTCCTCCAATTCCTACGATAGCTATTTTCATTAATTTTTATTATATCACTTGTCATTTTTAAAAAAAATGATAATTTTTAAAGATAGTGGTGGGTTGGCAGAACTGGATAATGCGCGGCTCTCGAAAAGCCGTGGGATTTTTCCCTTGTAGGTTCGAGTCCTACACCCACCGCTTAAATTTTTTATTATGGCCTTTATTTTTAAAAAGAAAAAAGAAAAAGATATTTCAGAATATTTATCAGAAATTGAAAGATTAAAAGAAAAAATAGATGAGCTTTCCCAGGAAATAGAAAAATTAAAAGAGAAAGAGAAAGTTTCTTTTAAAAAAGTCGGCTTAGTTAGGTTTAATCCTTTTCAGGACTTGGGAGGGAATCAGAGCTTTTCTTTAGCACTTTTGAACGAAGTGGATGATGGTTTTGTGGTTACTAGCTTGTTTGGAAGGGAGGGAAACAGAGTTTATGCAAAGCCAATAGAAAAAGGAAATTCAATTTATCCTCTTACAGAGGAAGAAAAAAAGGCAATAAAAATGGCAAAACATGGAAAAAACAACAATTCCAAAACCACCGGTCGTGGTAATTCTGGGACACATTGATCATGGAAAAACCTCTCTTTTGTTGGCAATTAGAAACGAAGCTTTTACGGGTCAAAAACCCGGCGGCGAAATTACTCAGCATATTGGAGCTTATCAAATAGAAAAGAACGGAAAAAAAATTACCTTCATTGATACTCCAGGCCATGAGGCTTTTTCTCAAATGAGGTCAAGAGGAGCTAAAGTGGCAGATATTGCGGTTTTAGTAGTTGATGCTCAAGAGGGGGTTAAGTCTCAAACAAAAGAGGCTATTTCGCACATAAAAAAAAATCAAATTCCAATGATCGTGGCAATCAATAAAATTGACAAACCCCAAGCAAATCCAGAAAAGGTTAAAAGAGAATTAAAGGAGGCAGGCGTTTTAGTAGAAGAATTTGGGGGAAATGTACCCGTTGTTCTAACTTCAGCCAAAACCGGTTTTGGAATTGACGATCTTTTAGAAATGATTTTACTTTTAGCTGAGATGGAAAATCTAAAAACAGACCCTTTAGCCGAAACTCAGGGATTCGTTGTTGAAGCTTGGTTAGATCCAAAAAAAGGGCCGATTGCCACTCTTATTTTAAACCAAGGAGAACTCAAAACAGGAGATTTTATTGCTACAGAGTCTACTTTTGGCAAAATAAAGAGGTTAGAAGATTGGCAAGGGAAAAAAATTGAAAGAGCAGGAGCTGGAGATCCAGTAGTAATTGTTGGTTTTGAAAAAGTTCCAAAAGTGGGAGAAATTGTAAAAAGGTTTTCTTCGCTACACGAAGCAAAATCTTTTCCCAAAGAAAAAAAGGAAGAGGAAAAAAGAGTTTTATACATTGGAGAAAAGGCAAAGGTTTTGAACCTCATTTTAAAGGCCGATGTTTTGGGAGCTTTAGAAGCGATTGAAAGCATATTGAAAAGCTTAGAAAAAGAAAACGTTGTAATAAGAATTTTAGAAAAAGGCGTTGGCGAAGTTACGGTTAATGATGTAGAATTGGCAGAGTTGTCAAAATCTTTTATTTTTGCTTTCAGGGTTAAAACTCATCCTTTGGCTGAAGAATTGGCCAAAAGGAATAAAGTAAAAATCTTTTCTTTTTCAGTAATTTATGAATTGGTAGAAAAAGCAAGAAAACTCATTATGATTATTTCACAACCTCCCTTTGTAAAAAAAGAGGTAGGAAGAATGAAGGTTTTGGTTGAATTTTGGCGCGAAAAAGAAAGACAAATTGTTGGTGCCAGAGTTGAAAAAGGAGAGATAAAAAAAGGTCTTCTTTTGGAAATTTGGAGAAACAAGGAATTAATTGGTGAAGGGAAAATAGTTAACGTCCAGAGGAATAAAAAAGATATCGAAAAAGCAAAGGAGGGAGAGGAAATTGGCATTTTAGTTGAGGGGAAAGAAAAAATTGAAAAAGGTGATATTTTAGTGGCCTTCGTTAAAGAAAGGCCAACTCTTAATGAAAATGAACCGGTTAGAAAGAGTTAACCAGCTTATTAAAAGGGAATTGGCCAATATTTTTTTAAAAGAGCTTGATTTGCCGAGCGGCGTTTTTGCGACTATTACTAAAGTGGAAACTAGCAAAACCTTAGAGCACTGCACTGTTTTTGTTAGTGTTTTTCCAGAGAAAAAGGCAAACTCAGTACTAAAACAAATAGAGAGTAAAATATTTGACATTCAAAAAAAATTAGATAAGAAATTAAGGATGAAGTTTGTCCCTAAAATTTCTTTTAAAAAAGAAGAGAATCTTGAAAGAGCAGCTAAAATAGAAGGCCTTTTCCATCAGTTAGAAAAAGAAGTAAAATAAATAAATGGCCACGTAGCCAAGTAGTAAGGCAGCAGTCTGCAAAACTGCTATACGCGAGTGCAAATCTCGCCGTGGCCTCAAGCCCGGGTGGCGGAATTAGAAGACGCAAAGGACTTAAAATCCTTTGGAGAGTTTCTCTCCGTGAGGGTGCAAATCCCTCCCCGGGCACAAAATTATCTCAAGATCTCAATATAGGTTTTTTTTACTCCAAAAGAGAGAGCCTCTTCTTTATTTTCAAACCAAACATCTACGAGATAATTACCCTTTGACCAATTAAGCCTATCTTCGACAGTAAAAATTTTATCCCCAAAAATGGCAGGGATTCTAATTTTTGTTCCAAAAGGCAAAAAATTGTTGGCCACTACTCCATCTCTGGCCAAAGTTCCAGCAGCCGTGATAAAGGGTGTATCATCAGTTTCTGTTGGACAGCTTGAATAACCAGTAACCAAGACAAAAATTCTTTCTATGCTATTTTCGTTAAATGGTAGAGCAAGGGCAGAAAGAGTATTTTCGTTTAAAAAATAAAAAAAACCTGGTTCAAACCAAGGAACTTTAGCTTCATTTCCGTTTTTGGCAAAGGAAGAAAAATCAAAAGAAAGCCCAAAAAAAATAGTTAAAATAAGAAGAATCAGTTTTCCTTTCATTTTTTGATTTTATCTCCTTTATTGTTTTTGTCAAGCTTTTAATTTAAAAGGAGGTTGTTAATATAAAGTAAAATGAAAAAAGAATTAGAGAAATTGAATCAAAAAATTATAAAATGTAAAAAATGCCCTTTATGGAGATTAAGAAAAAATGTAGTTCCTGGAGAGGGGCAAGCTAATTCAAAAATAATAGTAATTGGAATGGCGCCAGGGTCAAAAGAAGATGAAACAGGAAGACCGTTTATAGGAAGGGCTGGCCAATTTCTCAATGAATTACTCCAAATAGCTGGAATAAAAAGGGAAAAAATTTTTATAACTAGTTCTTTAAAGTGTTTACCTCAGCCCCCGATTAACAGAAAACCAAAAAAGGAAGAGATTAAAGCTTGCTTTCCTTGGTTGAAAAAACAAATTGAAATTATCAATCCAAAATATTTCATTTTACTGGGCGAAGTTGCCTTTTCACTCTTTTTCCCAAAGGAAAAGCTAAAAGATTTTCGTGGAAAATGGATTGAAAAAGAAGGAAGATTTTATTTCCCAACTTATCATCCTGCTGCTGGCTTGAGATTTCCGAAAATCAAAAAGATTTTAGAGAAAGATTTTAAAAAAGTTGGAAAGTATCTTCAAATTTAAATTTCCTTTACCATATAAGTTTCTTTTAGTTTATATCCCAATTTTCGCCAGTATTCTCTGACTCCAATTCCAGAAATTACGGCAATCTTTTTAAGAGAAAATTCTTTCTTTGTAATTCTTTCAGCCTCCTTGATTAGTCTTTTGCCCAGACCACGATGCTGAGGAGAAAGGACTTTTTTCCCTATTGGCGCAATTTCTCCAAAGGTTTTTAATTCTCTAATTAAAGCTGCTCCCTCTAGCACCCCAAAAACCGGTTTCCCCTTGCTAAACAAAAAAGAAGGAATTCTCAGTCTTAAAAAGCTGAAGATTTTTGTTTGGCTTTTGTTTTCAAAGCTCAAAAATATTTCCTTTCCGCCAGAGGCCTCATAATCTTCTCTAAAAAGATAAGCCCTTTCTTTTAGATTGTATTTTTCCCTCACCTCTCGGCATCTAATGCAAGAGCATTTTAAACCTCTTTTTTTCATTTCTTCTTGGACGACCTCTCTCAAATTTGAAATTTTACAACCTGCTTCAATTTTTGTTGCTGGAATATCTCTTAAAATTCTTGCAACCCTTACCCATTTTGGCAGTTTTGTTTTGATTTTAATTAAAAGTTCGATTAATTCTTTGTCAGAATAGGGCTTGTATTTTCTTTCTTTCCAAATTTGATAGAGCTTTGAACCCCTTACCACTACTGTTGGATAAATTTTTATCCAGTCTGGTTTGAATTTTTCGTTTGAAAACAAAACCTCAAACATCTTTAAATCTTTTTCAAAATTAGACCCAAGTAAATTTGGCATTAGATGATACAAAACCTTAAAACCAGCATCTTTTAAAATTTGGGTTGCCAGGGCGACTGTTTCGCTTTTAAAGTAGCACCTATTTTTTTCTAAAATTTCATCAAACACAGATTGAACCCCCATTTCAACCATTGTTATTCCAAGCTCTCTTAAAAATTTTATTTCCTTTTCGTTAATCGAATCTGGCCTTGTTTCAATTGAAATTCCAACTATTCTATTTTTTGCTTTCTCATTTTTTCTTTGTTCTTTTTCCAACTCCTTTTGGCTGATTTTTCTTTCGTTTTTTTTCGATTGATTGCAGGCCTCAAAGCACTTTTTTAAAAACCAAATCCGATAGTTTCTTGGATAAAAACTAAAAGTTCCTCCAACAATTCGCAATTCAATTTTGTTGGTTGCATGGCCCATTTCTCTGAGAGTTTCAATCCTTTTTTTAACCTGCAAATAGGGGTCAAAAGAAAGGTTTTTTGCTCTGTCTGCTGCAGGTTCTCCCGATAAATAACTTTTTGGAAAGCCAGCTTCTATCGGGCAAAAAATGCAATTTCCCGGACAAGGATAAGGTTTAGTTAAAACAGAAATATTCACAATTCCAGAAAAAGATCTTATTGGTTTTTTTCTTAAAACCCTCTCTAACCATTTTTGAGGTTTTATTTTTTTCTCTCTTACTAATTTTTGATAAACTAGAAAAAGGCGAGTATTGGGAAAAATTGGCACCTTAAAAAGAGAGGCAATTTTTCTTTTTGCTTCTTCTAACTGAGAATTTGTTTTTGGCTTTATTCTGATTAATTCTTTGATGATTTTTTCTTCCATTTGATTTCAAAAGATTATAGCAAGATAAAAATTTTTATTCCAGTTTTAAGCCCCTGTAGTTTAACGGAAAAAACAGAGGCCTCCGGAGCCTCAAATGCAGGTTCAATTCCTGCCAGGGGCAAAAGTTGACAACTTTTTCTTTTTTTTTAAAATCAAAACCGAGGGGGAAACGAGATTTTTCTCGTTGGGCAACAATCTCTATTATTGGAGGCCAAAGGACGTCCCTAGATCTTGCCCAATCTAGGTTTAAACTAAGGCCAAAGATAATAGGGATTGTCTCCCCCTCTTTTAATTTTTGCTATAATTATTGATGATGAACAAAAAAGGATTTCAATATAGATACAAAATTGCAGTTTCTGGCGCAGCAGATATTTCTCACTGCTGTAAAAACATTGTTGAACTCTCAAAAGAAGTAGGAAGGGAAATCGCTAGGCAAAAGTGTATTTTAATTACTGGAGCCACCACTGGAGCTCCTTTTTATGCTGCCTTGGGATACAAAGAGGTAGGAGGACTTTCAATCGGTTTTTCTCCAGCAGCTTCTGAAGCGGCTCACATTAAAACCTATAGACTTCCCACAGAGCCATTCGATGTTATTGTTTATACCGGTTTTGATTACTCTGGGCGAAATTTGATTATGACCAACGCAGCAGACGGAATAATTATTGTTTGTGGAAGGATGGGGACCCTGAATGAATTTACAACCGCTTTTGAGGATCAAAAACCAATCGGTGTTTTAGAAGGATCTGGAGGAACGGCTGACAAGATAAGATGGATAGCAACCGGTCCTTATCGTGGCGTTAAAAAAATCATTTTTGAAAAAGATCCTAAAAAGCTGGTTAAAAAGCTCATTCAGCTCATTAAAAAAGAAAAACAAAAAAACAAAGTTCGCAAAAGGTCTAAAAAATAAAATTTAAAATGAACTCCGAAAACGAAATTTTAATCGGAAAAATTACTCATTACTTTTCAAAAATTGGAGTAGCAGTGGTTGAGTTAAAGGACAAATTAAAAATCGGAGACAAAATAAGAATTGTTGGCGGAAATACTGATTTTGTACAAGAAGTTGAATCGATGGAGGTTGAGCATCAGAAATTAGAAGAAGCAAAAGCTGGAGAGAGCGTTGGAATTAAGGTTAGTCAAAAAGTAAGAGAAGGGTACAAAGTTTACAAAATTTTAGAATAAAAATGCCATTTTATTTCCATCCTTTTTTTAAAATTTTTTTAGCTTTGATTTTGGGAGCCATCATTGGTTTGGAACGTGAAAAAAAGAAAAAAGGAGCTGGTCTCCAAACCTATTCTTTGGTTGCCTTGAGCAGCGCTCTTTTTTCAACAATTGCCTTTACCCTAGGAGAAATGAAAATTGTTGACCCTTCTTTAGCCATTATGGCTATTGGAGTAGGGATGGGATTTATTGGTTCTGGAGTTATTTTTAAACAGGAAGGTCAATTGCAAGGATTAACCACAGCCGCAGGGCTTTGGGCTTCAGCAGCCGTAGGATTAGCCATTGGTGCTGGTCTTTACTCCTTAGCTTTTTTTAGCACTTTTTTAATTCTTTTTATTTTTGTCTTTTTTGGTTTTTTAGAAGAAAAATTTTTGTAAGATATGGAGTTCGTTGCCGATTTTCACTTGCACTCTAAATACTCAAGAGCAACTTCGCAGCAAATGAATCTGGAAAGTCTTGATAAATGGGCAAAAATCAAAGGGATTTTAGTTTTAGGAACAGGAGATTTTACCCATCCTCTTTGGCTAAAAGAAATCAAAGAAAAATTAGAAAGCGCAGAACCAGGGCTTTTAAAATTAAAAAATTCGCCCAATCAGACCCGTTTTATTTTAACTACAGAAGTTTCCTGTGTTTATTTTAAAGGAGGAAAACAAAGAAAAATCCATTTAATAATTTTTTCTCCTTCGATTGAGGTTTGCGAAAAAATAAACAATTATTTAAAACTTTATGGAAATTTGGCAGCAGATGGGAGACCAACCTTAACCTTGGACGCAAAAGAACTATTAAAAATTATTTTAAATATTTCTGAAGATTGTTTAATTGTCCCCGCTCATTTAATGACGCCCTGGTTTGGTTTGTTTGGTTCTAAATCTGGATTTGATTCAATAAAAGAGTGTTTTGAAGATTATTCAAAGTATATTTTTGCTGGCGAAACGGGTTTAAGTGCAAACCCAGCGATGCTCTGGCGAATGCCAGAAGGAAGGGAAATTACTTTATTATCAAACAGCGATAGCCACAGTCCTTCTCATATTGGCCGAGAAGCGAATGTTTTTAATACCGAGCTGAATTACTTTGAAATAGTAAAAGCAGTAAAAGAAAAAGACAAAACCAAATTTTTATACACGATTGAATTCTATCCGGAAGAAGGGAAATATCATTATGATGGCCACAGAAATTGCGGGATTTCTCTTTCGCCAAAGGAAACAAAAAAATATAATGGAATTTGCCCAGTTTGCGGAAGACCATTAACAATTGGAGTTTTAAACAGAGTAGAACAATTGGCAGATAGACCAGAAGGATTTCAACCAGAAAATGCAGTTCCTTTTAAAAGCTTAATTCCTTTAGAAGAAATAATTGCCGATGCTTTAGGACAAAGCGTGGGAACTGTTGAAGTTGAAAAAGAGTATAAAAATTTAATTGGAAAATTTGGAAATGAATTCAATGTTTTAATAAATATCCCTAGATCAGACCTAGAGGCAGTGACTTTGCCAGAAATTGCAGAGGGAATAATCAGGGCAAGAGAAGGAAAAGTTTATATTCAACCAGGATACGATGGAGTTTATGGGAAAATCAGAATTTTTCAAAAAGGAGAACAAAAAAATGTTTCAAAACAAGGAACTCTCTTTTAATTATGAAAATTGGAATTCCAAGAGCTTTAATTTATTGGAAGAGACCTTATTTTTGGGAGAGTTTTTTTGAGAATTTAGGTTTTGAAGTTTTGTTGTCTCCAAAGACGAACAAAGAAATTGTTGAAGTTGGAGTTAAAATCTCAGATCCTGAAACCTGTTTTTCAAACAAAGTTTATTTTGGGCATTTGAAATGGTTAGACAAAAGGTGCGACTTAATTTTTGTTCCAAGATTAAAGACAAAAGGAGATTTCGAGTACTGTCCAAAATTTTTTGGGTTGCCAGATTTAGCCAAAATTTTAGTTAAAACTAAAATTTTAACTGAAAATTTTGCCGAAAGAAAAGAAAAATTTGAGGTAAGTTTAATAAAGCTAGGGAAAAAGTTGAAAAAAGGTAAAAACGAAGTAGAAATAGCATTTCAGAAAGCTTTATTAAAAGAAAAAGAAATTAAAGAAAAAAAAGAAAAAGAAGCTCTTGAAAAATTGAATTCTAATTTAAAAAAAATTGTTCTAATTTCCCATCCCTACAACCTCTATGATGAATATGTTAATTTAAGAATTAAAGACAGATTAGAAAAATTAGGAGTAGTTCCAATATTCATAGAGGAGATTCCAACCTTACAACCAACAACAAACAACTTACAACTAGAAATAAAATCTGCAAAAACGAAAGAGTTGTCAGTTAGTTTTCACTGGGAATTTGCAAAAGAAATAATAGAAAAAATCAATGAAGTTTTAAAATATAAGATTAATGGTGCTATCGAAATTTCTTCTTTTGCTTGTGGTTGCGATGCAGTTTTGAAAGAGTTTGTGGAAAAAAAATTTAAAGAAAAAAGGATTCCCTTTTTGTATTTAATCATTGATGAATACACCGGAGAGGCTGGTTTTCAAACAAGGTTAGAAGCATTCGTTGACACAATATCATGAAAATAACCTTTCCTTATTGGGGAAATTACACAGTTGTTTTTGAGCTTTTGGCAAAAAAGCTCAATTTGGAAGTTGTACCGCCAGAAAGGACGACTCCCAAGGCGATTGAAAAAGGAGTAAAAATTGCTCCGGAAATGTATTGTTTTCCTTTGAAAGTGAATTTAGGCAATTTTTTAGAAGCGATTGAAAAAGGAGCCGATACAATCATTATGCCCACAGCTTTAAGCGGTTCTTGTAGGTTGAGATATTATGCCATTGTTCAAGAGAAGGTTTTAAAAGACGAGGGGAAAAATGTAAACTTTGTAATTTTTGATCAATCTCTTGATGTTTTTTCAAAGTTAAAAAAATTATCAAAAGCTAGTTTTTTAAAGGCCATAGAGGCTGCAATTTTTACTTTTAAAGCCCTCAGCCTTGTTGAACAGCTTGAAAGAAAAGCTCAGTATTTGAGGCCAAGAGAAATTGAAAAGGGAGATACTGATAGAATTTTAGTTTCGGCTTTTCAAAAATTAAGGAAGGTTGAAAGATTTTCAGAACTTTTAAAATTCGAAAGAGAAGTTTTCAAAGAACTTGACCAAATTAAAATCGAAAGAAAAAAGGTTCCCAAAGTGGGCATAGTCGGTGAAATTTATACAGTTTCAGATCACGCAATTAACTTTGAGATTGAAAGAAAGCTGGGAAATTTAGGAGTAGAGGTTCACCGCCAAATGACCCTACTTTATCATCTAAAAAAGAAAATTTTTTTTGGAGATTTTTTTCTTCAAAGAAAAATAAAACCATATTTGGGCTCAACAGTCGGAGGACATGGCAGAGATGCAATTTATGAGATGTTAAAATATGTAAAGGAAGGATTTGATGGAGTGATTCAATTATTACCGGCAATGTGCGTTCCTCCTGAAACTGGAATAACAATAGAAAATTATCTTCAAAAACCAATTAAGGATATAAAAGTAGGCGAAAAAGTTTTGACTCATAAAGGAAGGTTTAAAAGAGTAACTCAAAAATTCTGTAGAGATTATCGAGGACCATTAATAAAAATTGATTGCGGAGGTAAACTTTTAACACTCTCAGTTACCCCAGAACATCCTCTTTTGATGGCAAGAACTTTTATTAAGAATCACAAAAAAGAAATTCAAGATTTTGAATTTTTTCCAGCTTCACAAGCTAAAAAAGGCAATTTTCTTGCCATTCCTATTCCAAAATTAGTTAAGAGTAAAAAAATCCTTATTTGGAATAAAAAATACAATAAAAAGCCTAAGTGGGAGGATATTAAAAAATTTCCTTATTCACCAGAATTACTTAGAATGTTAGGTTATTGGTTGGCCGAGGGGAATATTAGATACGACTCAAGTAAATATAACCCAAACAAAAAATACAAAAGAGGTATTGTTTTCTCATTTTCTCCAAAAGAAAAAGAATATATCACTGATATCATCAGGATTGTCGAAAGAAATTTTAAAGCCAGAATTAGTCAATATTTTCCTCGTCCAACAGCTTTTTATTTAGATGTTGGTAATCGAAACTTGGCAGACATTGTGTATTTTTTGTGCGGATCGCGTTGTGACCAAAAAGTTCTTCATTCAGATTTGATGAATTTGAAACCCGAATTGCAGAAAGAAATTTTAAAAGGATTTTTTAGAGGTGATGGAAATCTCAGAGATGAATACGGGGAAACGACTTACCGTGGAGTAACTACTTCTTGGAATTTGGCCAACCAGCTTTTCTGGCTTTTGATTAGAAATAGAATTAAACCTTCTTTCTTAATTCAAAACATTAAAAACAGAAAACCCTCTTGGATGATTAAAATTGCTAATGCGGAGGGAATAAAAAGGTTAGACGATGAATTAATGAAAGTAACCGAAAGAAAAAATAATGTTCGATTTAAGGAATTAGAAGATTATTTTTTAGTGCCAATTAGGAAAATAGAAGTAGTGAACTATAAAGGGAAAGTTTATAATCTGGAAGTGGAAGATGACCACTCTTATGTAGCGAATTTCTTAGCACTGCACAATTGTATGCCAGAAACTACAGTTAGGCCAATTTTAGAAAAAATTCATCAAGAAACTGGAATTCCATTTCTATCACTTTCTTTAGATGAGCAAGTCGCTGAAGCAGGAATTGATACAAGGATTGAGGCATTCGTCGATGTAGTTAAAAATTATTATCAACATAATGCAAATAAATGCGAATGAAATGCCAATCTACGAATATGCGAATAAACATAATGCAAAAAATGCGAATTTAATGCTAATCTACGAATATGCGAATATCTAATAAGTTGATTTATGGAGAGCTAAGTTATAAAGTTAATGGAATTTTATTTATGGTACACAACGAGTTGGGGAGGTTTCGTAATGAAAAAGAATATTGCGATGCTATTGAGAAATATTTAAAATTATTTAAATTAAATTATCTGCGCGAAAAGGTTTTACCGCCTTCTTTTAATGGCGAGAAAGAAGGCCGGAATCGCATAGATTTTTTGATAGAGGATAAAATCGTTTTAGAAGTAAAGACTAAAAGATTTTTAACTCGAGAGGATTATTTTCAGGCAAGACGGTATCTTACTGCTCTAAATAAAAAATTAGCAATTTTAGTTAATTTCAGGCAAA
>Ga0207433_10001905_pt1 | contig 43779 bp, 43 predicted proteins | sample YelNatPaOPGAMG01_FD_187559 | JGI IMG/M metagenome (GOLD analysis project Ga0207433, IMG submission 187559) | Hot spring thermophilic microbial communities from Obsidian Pool, Yellowstone National Park, USA - OP-RAMG-01 (SPAdes) (version 3) | ecosystem: Environmental > Aquatic > Thermal springs...
CCTTAACCGAGATTGGGAAGTGGGAGAAAACTATTTTGAGCTTATACGTGAAGCCTTTCCTAACTCCAGTAATCATGTTCGCAATGTGAGCGTAAACTGTGCCTACAAGGGCGCTCTCCTTTTTGCGGGGCCAGTTAGCCCATATTCGGAGAGTTTTACCTTGAAGTTCCATGGAGATGGGAGCGTATGAAAAATCCCTTGTGAGGGTTCCCAGCGCTCCTTTAACGGTTACTTTTTTCCCTTCGAGGGCGACCTCCACGTCTTCTGGTATTTGGAGAATTTTTGAGACTTCTACAGCCCGCATCGTAAACCCTCCTTTAGTATACGAAGGCTAGGAGTCGCCCTCCAACCCTTTTTTCCTTTGCTTCTTTGTGGGAGAGAACCCCGTTAGGTGTAGAGATAATTAGCAGTCCCATTTCTCTGGATGGTAGAAACTTTTTCTCCCAATCCTCAATTTCTTCAACTTTCACTGCGAAACGAGGGCGGATGGCTCCGCACTTGTTTATTCTACCTAAAAGTTGAACCTTAAATTTTCCAGAACGCCCATCATCTATAAATTCGAACTCTCCAAGATAACCGTTCAGCTGCATAACCCTTAAAACTTTGCCTAAAAGTTTAGAGGCTGGGCTAATCACGCATTCACGTTTGTTGCGCAACTCGTTGTTAAGGATTGTTGTCAACCCCTTTGACAGCACATCCATCGTGTTTTCCTCATCATTCATATTTTTGGAAACCAAGTTTTTTGGCTACTTCCCTAAAACAATGCCTACACAAATATAAATTATAACGCCGAATAATAGGCCCATAAGACCCGCATCTGACACATGGCCTAGCTCCCTTGCCATACTTTCTTTCTTTTTTAGGTTTCTTTTTGCCCATAACTCTCCCTTACCATGCCTTTAGACTATTTCAACCCCCAACGTGTCCTTAACGAAAATCATAGCCTCCTCGGGAGTCAAGATATGGTTGGAACCAATCTTCGCCCTCGCCCTCTGCCTATTTTTAACACGCCAACCCGGGCGGCTTAAAGAAACGCATACGTCCATGCCAAATATGCCAATCTCCGGGTCGTATTTAACTCCTGGAATTTCTATATGCTCCTTTATGCCGAAGGCGAAGTTGCCATATTCATCAAAACTGGTCTTTGGAATCTTATAGTCAACCACGTGTAAAACTTTTTTTAGGAAATCTATTGCCCTTTGCTTTCTAAGCGTTACCACACAGGCCATTGGTTCGCCTTTTCTAATTCCGAAATCCCTTATCGTCTTCTTAGCCTTTCTTTTGCACGGATTCTGGCCTGTTAAAGCTTTTAGAACTTTCGAAGCTTTTTCAAGGGGTTCGCCTGATTTTCCTACACTTATGTTGACAACAACCTTTTCTATTCTTGGCTTAAGCATGGGATTTTCTTCCCATTTGCGGCGAATCTCATCTTCAGACACTGTGGGGCTCCTCCGGTAGCGATATTAATGGGCGTGTTTCGCCTATGGCGAATACAAAGTTTAGGATGGTTTGATAACGATTCCCCTTCTCGTCTTCTACGGTTACTATTGCGTCTTTGCGTTTTTTCCCCTTTGCCTCTTCGATTCCAACAATTTTGCCGAACTTGCCCACGTTTTTGCCACCAGTTATCATTACAAAATCGTTCTTCTTCATCTTTATATGCCCAAGAATCTGCCTGTCTGGAAGGCTCAACTGTACTGTGTCAAATACGCTGTAAACATCTTCTTGGGGATTTTTTGGGTCGGCCACCTTTACAAGCACGTTTGAACCGTCATGGAAGTTTAGCTGTATATGCCCGTTCTTGACAGTTGTTTTGTTTTCTATTCGGCAAAGCTTGAAGCTGGCCTCTTCCTTGGTTATTGGGTGCAGGATTAACCCCTTATGGGAGGGCAGTATTCGAAAATGTTTGTTTGCCTCTGGTAGGGAAACAACATCCATAAGCCCAACTGGGAACTTGTCTTCTCGCCTTACTTTTCCATCAACGTAAACCTTTCCCTGTGAAGCTATTATTTTGGCTTCTTTTCTTGTCTTTGCAACTCCGAGAATGTCGCGTAATATTATGGTTAGCGGCAAACAGCTTTCAAGAGAATGAGGACCCGGTGTGGGTTTCACAATCCAAACAAACTCTTTCCTATGGATTGGCCAGAGCCTTGGCGCTGGTTTACGCTTTAAAACTGTTGAGCCTCCTTTCTTACCCAAGTTTAGGTTCCTCCGCAGCTTTTCGTTTCCGTGGTTTGGTTTCAGCTCTTGGTTCCTTTTCCTCCTCCTTCTTCACAGCCCTCTTTTTTGTCGCTCTTTTCCTCTTTTTTGGTTTTTCCTCCTTCGTCGGCGGAGGCAGCTCTTCCGTTACGGCCTTTTCCTCCGTGGGCTTTTCCACAGCTTCTACAGCTTCTGTGGGTTTCTCTGCCTTTTCTACGGTTTTCTTTCTTCTTTCCAAAATTTTCTTCCGCCATTTATCGTCTAGGTTAAGCTTTGTTATCATAACCTTTGATGGATGAACTGGAACGAAAATCGTTGTTCCATCAACTTTTTCCCTTGTCAAGCCCTCAACATAGATTCTATACTTTTTCCGGTCAACGCTTGAAACTTTCCCTTCAAAACCTTTATGGTCGCCTCGCATAACGCGGACGGTGTCTCCGCTTCTTACGGGAAGACTTCTTGTTCCGTAGCTTCTTCTCAGCTCCGGTGATAGTGGAGCGGCAAAATGCTTATGGCGTATGTGGTCTGGTGCTTGAAACAGCATTTTCCTCTGTTTTGAAGGTTTTGAGGTTTTAGCCACAACTTGCATAGCTTTTACCTCGCTACCGTTATATTATTATGCTGGCTGCGCTGGCTATTCTCGGCCATCTTTCAGCAGCCTCCTTTGCCACTGGTCCACGGATTTCGGAGCCCTTCATTTCTCCTTCCGGAGTTATGATTACGGCGGCGTTGTCTTCAAATTGAACCCAGACGCCGTCCGCTCTTCGGAAGGGCATCCTCTGGCGGACTATTACTGCTTGGAAAATTTTTCTGCGCATGTCGGGTGTCCCATGTTTTACTGAGACGGTTATGCGGTCGCCCACCGCGGCAGATGGCAAACGCCTCAATCTTCCTTTATAGCCCATGACTTGGATTAGGCGCAGTTCCCTTGCCCCAGTATTGTCAGCGCATTTTAGTATTGCGCCGGTTGGCAGACCCCTAGAGATTTTTGGCCTCTGTCCGATTACTCCCTTTGCAACGAGGCCCCTTGTCTTTGCCTTTGCCGCCATTTTAACTTGCCTCCTCCTTCTTCTCAACAACAACGAAGGAAACAGTTTTGTTTATGGGACGGCATTCGGCTATTACAACGCGGTCTCCCTCTTTTGCATCTATGCATGGTGGGTTGTGGGATGGTATTCGGCTGTGTCTTCTCTCATACCTCATGAATTTCGGAACATAGTGCAAGTAATCATGCCGCACTATAACCGTCTTATCCATTTTGGCGCTGACAACAACACCTTCAAGAATACGCCCCCTTATTGGAAGACTCCCATGGAAGGGACAGTTGCGGTCGTTGCAGGCTTTCTTAGGCTTCTTAAATGTTAATGCCATCACCACAACCTCTTAACATGTTTTTTGAGGCGATCTTCGGGTCTTCCAACAAGAAGCTTACCCTCAATCTCCACAACAGTCCCATCGGAAAATTTGAAATGAAATATAGACGAGTCCTTTACAATCATTTTCCTTTTCCCATTATGGAGAATTGTGAAAGTGTTCCGCGTTTCATCAATCACCCTGCCGCGTATTCCCACGCAGCTGCGATTTGTGCTTTTTACAACTTTAGCTTCTGTCCCAATAAACTCGTAACGTATTATGTCTGGGGCTACTTTCATCTGCCTTCCTCTCCCTTCTTGGGTGTTTTAGGCGTTTTCGCTTTAAGGCTCTGCTCTTTTTCCACCGTCAATATTCTGGAGATGGCCCTCCGCAGTTCTTTTATCCTCGCAGGATTTTCCACTGTGCCGCCAGCCTTAACCATAGTTTTAAGCCTAAGCAGTTCGGTTCTAAAATCATTAAGCTTTCTAGCTCGCTCTTCTGGAGACATTTCCCGTATCTCTTTAACTCTAATTATGGGCATTTACTCAGACGCTCCTTCACCCTCGCTTGTTTCCTCAGTCTCTTCTCCGGTTTCCTCAGGTGAGGTTTCTGCACGCGCCTCTTCTGCTGGAGGCGCCTCGACGATTTGGATTTTATCTGGAAACTTCGCGTCTGGAGGCATTATTCTAACTTTAACGCCGTATATGCCCGGTTTCAACTGCACGTGGACCTCAGCTTTTCTCATGTATTTTAAAGCGGGGTCGCCACATTTTGGAAGATAACCAGCTTTAAACTTTTCATATCTGGCCCTCTCTGTTCTCAGCTTTCCACTAATGATTATCTCTACGCCTAGGGCTCCAGCCTCCATAACTTGGTTTAAGGCCCAAAAGCCAGCACGTCTAAAGTGAACGCCTCTTTCAAGAGCTGAGGCAATTCGTGTAGCAACAATGTACGGATTTAACTCTGGAACTTCAATTTCAGAAACTGAGATCTGCGGGTTTGAAACACCAAACTTCTCCTCTAAAATTTTAGCAAGCTCCCTTATTGTCTCGCCGCTCCTGCCTATCACAAGACCAGGACGCATGGCATAAATCACTATGTGTGTTCCAAGGGGGGTTTCTGAAATGTTCACCCCGCCGTATCCAGCTTTTTCAAGTTTTCTCTGTAGGAACTCGTCTATTTCCGCCCTTTTCTTAGACTTTGTAATAAAATGTTTTACAACAGCCATCAAGCTTCCTCCACGGCTGTTTCAGGTTGTTCCTCTAGGGCTAGCTCAATGTGGCAGAGGGTTTCAAATTTCGGCGTGGCTCTTCCAAAAGCCCTTGGGGTATACCTTTTAATCTTCATGCCGGGATAAGCCGAAGCGTGGATTATTTTAAGCCTTTCAGTGTCTAAACCTTTATTTTCAGCGTTGGCTTCGGCGCCCTCAAGAATTTTTAGAATCTGTTTAGCTGCTTTGACTGGGTATCTGCCCGCGTAAGCCTTTTCCAGTCCATGGCGGTGTCCCGCTTTTTTCTTAAACCTTGTAAAGGGAACAGCCTTCTTTTTTGCTATGACTTCGCGTAAATATTTTTTAGCTTGAATGAGCGTCATTCCCTTAATTGCCTTGCACACCTCACGGGCGGATTTATGGGATACCCTAACCTCTCGCCCGCTTGCCTTAACGGTTTTCTCAGGGTCTAACGCTTCTTCAGGTATGGAGTATCCCCACTTTGGCACTCAGTAGACTCTCCAACTGTGCAATTGAACAGCTACATGGCGATTTATATGGTTTTCCATTCAGTTAAAGCTGTTTCAGACAGGCTACAAGCGTGAAAGCACACTTAAACCGCCTGAAAACCGAAACCGCCACACAAAAACTATAGAGGGGAGAGCACTATTGGCTTGGCACACAGCCAAAAAATGTTGCGATTCATTTATTTCCAGCCACAACCTAGTATCCGAGAATAAAATGGTGAGAAAACTTGACCGTGAATAAGGGCGTTATAACCATGCTGCACGGCGCCGGCGGGACAGTAATGCATGAGCTAATTAAAAACTACATTATGAAATATTTCGGCGGTTTCGATGGCGCAGAAGTTCCTTTGGAAGCTTTAGACGACGCGGCAGTGGTTGGCGACGTTGTTTTAAAGAGCGACTCCCACGCCGTTAAGCCAATATTCTTTCCAGGCGGGGACATTGGGCGTTTGGCGGTTTCCGGCACAGTTAATGATGTTGCAGTTTTAGGAGCTGAACCCTACGCTTTGGCATGCGGCTTCATATTGGAAGAGGGACTAGCCCTATCCGACTTTGAAAAAATTTTGGCAAGCATGAAGCAGACGTGCCTAGAAGCAGGCGTCGGCATAATTACCGGCGACACAAAAGTTGTTGAAAAGGGAAGCCTAGGCGGTTGCGTGATAAATGTTTCGGGCGTTGGCAGAAGAACAGAGGCCTTAGAAAAGAACTTGAAGGTTGTAAGACAGTTTAGAAGCAACTTCAAAGCACGGTGGATTCTGGACTCCAACCTCAAGCCCGGAGACAAGATTATTCTGTCGGGAACCATTGGCGACCATGGTTTGGCGGTTTTATCCGCCCAAGAAGGATTAAGCTTTGGAAGCGGCATAAAGTCGGATGTTAAACCCCTAAACCGCCTGATTAAACGTTTACTCAGCGATGTAGGCGGCATAACAGCGATGAAAGACCCCACCCGAGGCGGTTTGGCAGACGCCCTCAACGAGTTCAGCGAAAAATCCCATGCTGGCATCCTAGTTTACGAGGATAAAATCCCAATAAAAGGAGACGTGAAAGCCGCCTGCGAAATGCTGGGCTTGGACCCGCTGGAAGTTGGAAATGAAGGAAAAATCGTTATTGGGGTTGTGAAGGAAAAAGCCGAAGAGCTTCTAGAACTTCTGAGAACCACAGAAGAGGGAAAGGAGGCAGAAATCATCGGCGAGGCAACCGACGCCTTCAGCGGAGTAGCTATGCAAACAGTCGTTGGTGGAAAAAGGATAATTTCAAGACCCGTCGGGGATCCTGTTCCCAGAATCTGCTAGGCTATTTTGACTTTCTCAAAAGGTCTGAAACTCTTCCAGCTTTAACAAGTTTCCATCTGCCGAAAAAGTCCTTTTTGTAGAGGTGGAATAGGCCGCAGCGGGTGCACTGCATAACCCGCCTGTTCTTCTCAAAATCCATTTCATACAAAACCAAAGGCGAGCCGCAATCGACGCATTTTCCCGTGTAGGTTCTACCGCTTTCGCCGCTCAATTCGAATACGCCTCCATAAAAGTTAGTTTTTCCAGCGTTTAAGCTTAACCGATTAATGAAGAAAAACGAGGTTGATGGTTTATGGTGGAGGAGGTTGTGGCGGCGGTTGTATCATGGCTGGTGGAGGTTGGGCTTGTGCTGGTTTGATGGAGAAGAATCCAACGGCGACAAGTATCCATGAAATCCAAATCACTATTATGCCTATCAGAATTATCGTTAGAACAGCCCCTATAAGCCAAACCATACCAGCGGTTCCAAAAATTTTCTCACCAGAGTGCTTAGAAAGACTGTCCAGTGATTTTCTAATCAATATTGCCGAAACAATCATGGCTATAAAGAACACTACAAGGGCTCCAAAACCGTATCCAGCGATCGACCAAACAGTTTCCATGTGCCTCATGAAGTATTGTTGAACTGCCATGGGGTTTGTCCAGTCTATTTCTATAGAGGCTAGCAAGTTTAAAACCATCATTATGAATATGGCTATAGCGGCCACTATGCCGACAATTACAGTGATGAAACCATATAGGGCATTGTTAAATATGCCGCCATCTTGATAGTAGTCTGCCAACCCCTTCAAGGCTATTAAAACTAGAATTGCGCCAACAATCAATAGGAACCCCACGTAGGCTGTTCCAAAGAGGCCGACAAGGCTTATGACCATCAGTAATGCTCCTATACCGCCTAAAATTTTGTTTGATTCAAGACTCAATTTCCAAACCTCGCTTAAGATGATTTCTGTTTTGTTATGCTTCAAATAAAAGCTTTTATTTTATTTGATGAGCTTTCGACCAGATTCGGCATGTTCCCTCTATGCTGACCATGCATGCTCCCATTGGTTTCTGCGGAGTGCAAGCCTTCATGAAAAGCGGGCACTCTGTGGGCTTTATTTTTCCAATCATTACAAGGTGGCATTGGCATCCGGGCAGCAAGTCTCTGCCACGAGTAATGTGCACTCCAAACTTTTCCCTTGCATCGAGGCCCACATACTCCCTTTTTAGCTTGAAGGCTGATGATGGAAGTCTACCTAAACCCCGCCATTCACCATCCACAACATCGAAGGCTTGACGCATTACCCATTGAGCTTTAGTGTTGCCGTCCCAGCTTACAGCCCTCACATACTCGTTTTCTAAACGTGCTGTGCCTTCCTTAAGTTGTCTTAGAATCATGTGAACAGCGAACAAGACGTCGAGAGGTTCAAAGCCAGCTACAACGGTGGGCATGCGGTAGGCTTTTGGAAAAATCTCGTAGGCTTTCAAGCCTATAACAGTGCTTACATGTCCCGGAGCTATGAAACCATCTATGTGGAGGTCGCCTATCCCCAAGAGAAGCTCCATGGCTGGAGGGATAAGACGGTGGGAAACAAGAAAACTGAGGTTTTTAGGCGGCTTTCTCAAGACTTCTATGGCTGTTGAAGGCGCAGTGGTTTCAAAGCCAATAGCGAAAAAGGCAAACTCTTTGTCTGGCTCCCTTTCAGCCATACGAACAGCATCAACGGCGCTGTAAACAACTCTGACATCTGCACCTTCAGCTTTAGCATCCAAAAGGGATTTCTCTGAACCGGGAACACGGAGAACATCGCCGAAGCACGTCACGACCACCCCTTTTGAAGCAAGCATCACCGCCCCATCTATCTCAGATGCTGGGGTAACACACACTGGGCAGCCTGGTCCAGCTATAACCTCGACGTTTGGAGGCAACAGACTCCGCAGTCCATAATGGGTTATCGTCCACTCGTGGGTGCCGCAAACATGGCAGATTTTCACAACATCTTTTTTCGGCGCAGTTTCTTGTATCTTCTCGACTATGCGTCTAGCCAAGTTTGGATCTCTGAACCTTAAGTGTTCAAACATATCGTCCAACGACACATGGGTTTATTTGGTTTTCAAAGAACCTTCAGCCTCTAAGATTTCGCTCCATAAACGCAGTGTTTCTTCAGCTTCTTCTGGGCTTAACACTTGAATGGCGTAGCCGGCATGAACCAGAACATAATCGCCAACCTTGGCATCCACAAGGGACACGTCAACCTCCCTTAGGACGCCCTCTCCAAAATCAACTTGAGCCTTGCCATCTTGAATTTTCACGACTTTCGCGGGAATAGCTAAACACATTGTTCTTCAATGAATTGCAAGGCACACACCGATAAATTGGTTGCGTTTTAAAGCTTGAAAAACCCAGCATAAACAGTTTGACCAAAAGATAAGCCGCCATCGCCTGGCGGGATGGCTTCGTGGACGAAAAAGTGTAAACCAGCATCTTCAACAGTTTTTTGCATAATTTTAGCGAATATTTCGTTGCATGCAACCCCGCCGGAAAAGCCTACCGCCTTTACACCATTTTCCAAAGCTTTTTCAACGGCAATTTCAGCCAAACCCTTAGCCAAATAAGCGTGGGCTGAAAAAGCCAAGTCAGCCACGGAAAACTTTCCTCGATTTTCAAATATTTCAAGAAGCAGCTCCGTTGTAGCCAAAACATCGCCCTTAATTATGTGGTTTAATTTCAGAATTGCTTTACCTTTTATGGCTGCGGATTCCAGTTTCATAGCTGGTTCGCCCTCATATGTGCGTTCATAACACACGCCTAAAACAGCAGCGACGGCGTCCAAAACCCTTCCACAACTTGTTGTTTCAATTAAGCCGCGCCCCCGCTCCAGCTGTTGGAGAATTAAGTCAATCTCCTTATCGCCATGAGGAAAATGCTGCTTATTCTGCATAAGCCAATCTTTCACGTTCACCCTTTTATGCAAGATTCCCGCAGCCATTCTCAGCGGATAACGTGTTGCCACGTCCCCGCCAACCATGGGCTGTTTTTCAAGGTGGGCAACTCGCCTTATTTCAGAAGAATTTCGCGAGCTAAATATTATTTCGCCTCCCCAAGCTTCGCCGTCGATTCCGTATCCATAGCCGTCACAGCACACGCCAACCATTTCGTTAACACCGTGCTCAACCATTAAGGCTGCTACATGGGCAAAGTGGTGCTGCACTTGAACAAAACGCCAACCGTTTTCAGCAGCAAGCTCCTGTGCAAGCTTCGTCGTGGTAAATTTGGGATGCAAATCACACGCGACAACTTCTATTTTGCTATTGGTTAGGTGAGTTAGGTGCCCTGCAGTGTTTTTTAGAAACTCTCTGGTTTCAACATTTTCCACATCTCCAATATGCTGAGAGATGAAGGCCTTGTTTCCGTTCAAAATGCATGCAGTGTTGTTTAATTCGCCGCCTAAAGCCAAAACGCATTTCTGGGCTTTTTCCCTCAACGTTATCGGCGTCGGAGCATAACCCCTCGAACGCCTAATAAAAACCTGTTTTTCGCTGTGAACTCGGACAACAGAGTCGTCGCATCTATGGGCGATTCGCCGGTTATGAAATAGGAAATAGTCAACCACATTGCCGAGCGTTTTTAAGGCTTCATCGTTGTCCTTAACTATGGGCTGATTAGGCGGATTAGCACTAGTCATAACAAAAGCCGGATCGTTAACATTATCAAAAAGCATGTAATGCAACCCAGTATAGGGAAGCATAACACCAACATTATGCAAGCCCGGAGCAACCAAATCCGAAAGATAATAATTAGCGCTTTTCTTCAAAAGCACTATTGGACGTATGTATGATGTTAAAAGCTCGACCTCCTTGGGGCTGACTTCGGCGAAGGAGTTAACGGCTTCCAAGCTCCGCGCCATAATGGCGAAAGGCTTCTGCCGCCTATGCTTGGCTTTCCTAAGCCTTATTAAGGGTTCATCCTTCAGAGTGGAGGCTGCGACGTGAAAGCCTCCATAACCCTTAACGGCGACGATGAAGCCTTCTGTAATAAGCTTGCCAGCCTCTCGTATAGGGTCTTCGTTTGGGATCGGTTCGCCTTCGCTAGTGGTTAAATAAGCTTTGGGACCGCATTTTGGACAAGCCACTGTTTGGGCGTGAAAACGCCTATTTGATGGGTCCGTGTACTCCCTTTGACAGAAACTGCACATGGGAAAATCTCGCATCGTCGTGTTTTCACGGTCATAGGGAAGCCGCTCAATAACCGTGTACCGTGGGCCGCAATCAGTGCATGTAATGAAAAAATAGTCGTATCTCGGGTTATTCTTGTCTCTAAGCTCTTTTAGGCATTCATCGCATATGGCTATGTCTGGCGGGATAACCGAACCGGAAAGCTCGGCTTCCCTAGAACTTTCAATTATCCTAAATTCCTTGTACTCATGTTTTCCCGAAAGCTTGGTTGTGATAACTTCATGGATTTGCGCTAGAGACGGCTTTTTCTCCTTCAAATCCTTCAGAAAGTTGTCAATGGCCTTTTCTTCGCCTTCAAGGAGAATTTCAACGCCAGCGTCGCCCATGTTGCGGACATAACCCTTCAAGCCGTTTTTGATGGCTATACGGTAAACGAAGGGACGGAAACCTACGCCTTGGATTATTCCTGCAACTCTGACCTTTACTCGCAAAGACTCCATCTCTTAGCTTGTGTTTCTAAACATAATGCGCAGAGCGAATTTTAAATTTCATCCTTCAGCTTCCTTCCACAAATAGTTAAAATAGTCTTTTGCCAGCTCTGCTAAGCCTGGGTGGTCGGACCATATGGCTGTTACTTCACCCTTCTCGTCGCTGAAAAGAAGCATCACTTCGCCGCTGTCAGATATGGCGCCGCCGCCGAACATTTTAGTTTTGAGTTTTACCTCGCCGACCCTTGAAAGCGTTCTATAAACATTTTCGCTTAAACCCTTAGAAACCATGAAGCGCACTTTCGTCTTCTCTCTGATGAAAGATTGAAGTATTGGATAAAAGTCTATGAGGAAGTCTTCTTTAATGGATGGGAAGGCAATAAGCAGTTCTTCCCGGCAATTTTTAATCATATCTTTAAACTTTGAAGCTATGTTTGGCAAACCCCTCAAAATCCAAATATCGTACTTTTCCCTTGTCTTTATCTTCTCATAAAGCGGTGTCAGCTCGTCAGCCACGGCCTTTTCAATTTGTAACCACTCATTTTCTATGGCAGCCTTCGCCGTTTTTAACGCCGTTTCGGGGGATTTGGGGAAATATTTGCTCGGCCTTTTCCTCAAAACTTCTATCCAACCCTTCCTTTCAAGGCTGTTGAGGACTTGGTAAACTTTTGAAAAGGGGATTTGCGCTCCATAACTTATCTGCCTCGCTGTTAAAGCACCCTTCTCCAAAAGAGCAAAGTAAGCGTTTACCTCATAGTCTGTTAGTCCGGCTTTTCTAAGGAAGGTTTTCGTCTTCGCGCTCATGAAGAAGAGTAATACTTTTAACCATATTAAAGTTATGGAAATTTTAATATAACCTCCAACCCATAGCCAAAATCTAATCCCTTTCCAAAAATGTGATGGAAAATGTCGGAAAAACAAGAAGAGGTGAAGTTTGAGGCTTATTCAACGAGCGTTTGTCCAGAATGCTTAAACAAGATTCCAATGAAGATTTACGAAGAGAACGGCGTAATCTACCTCGAAAAAACTTGTCCGGAACACGGAACTTTCGAAGATGTTTACTGGGGAGATGCTGAACTTTTCAAATGGTTCTACAAAGGCTGGTACAACGCGAAATATGGTGGAACCGGCCTAGAAAACCCACACGCAAAACCTGTTAAGGGTTGTCCTTACGATTGTGGGTTATGCACCCAGCATAAATCCCACACGGTTTTGGGCATAATAGACGTTACAAACAGATGCAATATGGCTTGTCCAGTTTGCTTCGCTTACGCTGGAGCGGTAAACTATGTTTATGAGCCCACATATGAGCAGATTGTAGACATGATTAGGCTTCTAAGAAACAACAAGCCTTGGGCATGCAATTCGCTACAGTTCAGCGGTGGCGAACCAACAATAAGAAACGATTTGCCAGCGCTTGTCGCAGAGGCTAAAAAGGCGGGAATAACCCATGTGGAAGTGAACACCAACGGTTTGAGGCTTGCAGAAGACATCGAATATTTCAAAAAGCTTTTGGACGCTGGCTTAAGCACTCTTTACCTGCAGTTCGACGGTTTAAGAGAGGAAATCTACAAGAAGACAAGGGCGAGGGCTGACCTTGTTCAAATAAAGCAGAAGGTTTTGGAAAATGCAAGAAAAATCGGATTAGACTCAATAGTTTTAGTCGTTACTTTGGCAAGAGGTGTGAACGACAAGGATTTGGGAGAAATAGTCCGCTACGCCGTTGCAAATCACTATGTTGTCAGATGTGTTAACGTTCAACCAATATCTATGGCTGGGAGGGCCCGCAAAGACGAAATGCGGAAAATGCGAATAACAGTGCCTGACGCCATCAAGCTGATAGAAGAGCAAACAAATGGAAACATAACCAGATGGGACTGGCGCCCCGTCAACTGGCCTGTCCCAATATCTAAGGGGATGGAAATCGTTAAGAACCGTGTTTATCCAGAGTTTACAATGCACCCTATGTGTGGAGCTGCAACCTTCATAGTTGTTGAGGATGACAACTCTTTCAAGCCCATAACCCAGTATTTGGACGTTGACAAGTTTGCGGAAGTTTTCTGGCACATATACTATTCTGGATTGCAAGGCAAAAGAACCATAGCGAAGATGAAAATGTTAGAGCTTCTACCCATGATAAAATCGCCGCTGATTAGAGGTTTGCTTAAAGACGTCATAACTAAGGGAAGCTACGAGGCGCTTGGAAGATTCATGCGGAAAATTGTCATGATTGGAATAATGCATTTCATGGACGTCTGGAACTTTGACCTAGACCGGGTTCAAAAATGCGTCATCCACTACGCAACACCAGATGGGAAAATTAGGCCCTTCTGCACCTACAATAACTTACACCGAAATAATGTGGAGAAGCAGTTTGCCGTGCCAGTTAGTGAATGGACCGTGAAAATGGGAAAGAAACTAAATGAGCCAGTTTAATCGGCCATTATGGATAAAAAGCATGGCTAGTTTTTAGCAACCATTTCTTTTTCTCACGTAAGACCCTTAAGCGAACCTTCTAATAGCGCTTAATCCTTCACCTTCGGTTAGTTGAGAAACCAAATAAAAATGGGGATGGCGACACTTGCTATTTTGCCAAGAAGTTCATAATTGTTAGTTTTTGAATTTCACTTGTGCCCTCATAGATTTCAGTTATCTTTGCGCATCTGTGGAAGCGTTCAACATGGTAGTCTGCTAGATAGCCATAACCGCCAAAAATCTGTATGGCCTCGTCTGTAACTTCCATGGCTACGCGGCTTGCGTAAGCCTTTGCCATTGAAGTGGCAACTGGACTTGGCTTTTCATGGTCGTATATCCAAGCCGCCTTATACGTCAAAAGGCGGGCGGTTTCAATTTTAATTGCCATTTCAGCCAACTTGAAGGAAACTCCTTGAAAGTTAATTATAGGCTGTCCAAACTGTTTACGCGTTTTCGCATATGCAAGCGCCTTTTCAAAGGCGCCTTGAGCCATGCCAACGGCTTGCGCCGCCACCGTTATCCGTGTTCCATCAAAAAGTTCAAGAGCATAATAGAAGCCCTTGTTAAGCTCACCCACAAGATTTGCTTCTGGAACCCGAAGGTCGCTCATCGCCAACGATCCCGTGACACAAGGTCTTATTCCCATTTTGCCGTGAAGTTTTGTCGCCTCCAATCCGGGCATACCCTTCTCCGCCAGAAATAGGCTTTGCCCTCTGTGGGGCGGCGCGGCGTTAGGGTCTGTCTGACATAGGATTATGAAAGTGTCGGCTATTGGAGCGTTTGTTATAAACTGTTTTGAACCATTGATTATCCACTCGTTTCCGCTTTTGACCGCTTTAGTGTCCAAACGTGTTATGTCGCTTCCATGCTCTGGCTCTGTGAAAGCTGCAGCTGCAATCTTTTCTCCCTTAGCGAGGGGCGGAATGTATTTTTCTTTCTGCTCTTCAGTGCCGTGCTTAAGCAGAACATCTGGAACCATAAGGTTTCCGAGGGAGATGGCCACTCCTAATCCTGGGTCAACTCGACAGAATTCCTCAACCACCAAACACTCTTCTAGGACGCCATAGCCTTGCCCCTCATATTCTTGAGGTATGCGCATGCTTGTGAAGCCCAGTTTTGCAGCCTCTCGGTAAAGCTCCGTTGGAAATTCTTCTTTCTGGTCATATTCCAGTGCAAGTTCAGGCGTGAACTCTTTTTCTGCAAATTCGCGGGCAGCCCGCTTTATCTCCATTTGCTCCTCGGCTAACTTGAAATCCATACGGACAACCCGCTTAAATCATGCCTTTTGAGTTTTCAACTCGCTAATCTTGTTTTTCAAGACTGGCACAATCTTGAATAGGTCTTCAACCACGCCGTAGTCTGAGAAGCTAAATATCGGGGCTTTCGGGTCTTTGTTCACCGCTATTATTAAGTCAGAGTTTTTCATTCCTAAAACATGCTGGAAGGCCCCGCTGATTCCTAGGGCTATGTAAAGTTTTGGCTTAACAGTTTTTCCAGAAGTGCCTACTTGTCGATCGCTTGGAAGCCAACCCTTATCCACTATTGGACGCGAACAGGCTAGAACTCCACCAAGAGATTTCGCCAACTCTTCGACTAATGGTATGTTGCTCTGGTCTTTTATGCCCCTCCCAATGCCCACAAGCACCTCTGCAGCCGTTATGTCAACGCCTCCGGGCGGTGGTAAAACATATTCTATGAAACGCTTTGTTGTTATTTCCTCAGTTAATGGCGATGGAATCTCCTCTATTTGCCCGTTCATAGGCACTGGTGGTTTTTGAGCTTGAAAGGCGGCTTGGCGCAGTGTCACCATGTAGCTTTCAGACTTGCGAAGCACAGCTCTAACGTTTACTTTTCCGCCATACATTTGCCGCGTAACAATGAAAGCGTCGCCTTCAAAAGCTAAGTCTATGCAGTCCGTAGCCAACGGGATTTTCATAGCTGCCGCCAGTCTCGGAGCAAGCTCCACACCGTAGGAGGTGTGCCCAATAATTGTCAAAATTGGCTTATGCTCCCTGATCAGATGCACAAGGACTTTTTGGTAGACGTCGGAGTTAAAGTTCTCAAGCCTATCGTCTTCAACAAGCAAAACCTTTTGAGAGTACTCCGCCAAAGTCTTCGCGTGGTCCCTAACATTTTTGCCTAACAGAACAGCCGTCAAACCAGCATTTGTCTTTTCAGCTATTTCCCTGGCTTTCGTTAACATTTCGAAGGTGATGTCCCTTAGCTGTCCCTGCCTATGCTCGGCTAAAACGAGTATTTTAGCCATTTTAGATAAGCCCCCTTGACTTTAAAATTTCAACAATTTTAGTTGCTATCTCATCCGGGCTTCCCGTGAGAAACTCAGCCTGTTTCTCAACCGGTGGAACATAGAGCTTCTCTATCATCAGCCACGAGCCGGCCTCACCTACTTCGCTTTCACTTAGGCCTATGTCGGCCAACCCCATTACTTTGACTTCCTTTTGCATGGCTTTACGGATCCCCATGATGGAAACGTATCGAGGCTCATTTATGCCTGTTTGAACAGCAAAAAGCGCTGGCAGTTTAACCTCCAATCGTTCCTCTAAGCCGCCTTCAAGTTCGCGGTTGACAAAAGCTTTGCCTTCGCCGAGTTCAATCTTCTTAACCATGGTCGCGTGAGGAATGCCAAGCAGTTCAGCAAGAACAGGGCCAACAACAGCGCTTCCGTCGTCACCGGCTTGCGCTCCGGTTAAGATTAAGTCAAAGTGCATGTCCTTAATGACCCTGTAGAGAATTTTGGCTGTCGCATATGCATCTGAGCCCGCAAACTTTGGGTCTGTTAGGCGTATGGCTTTATCTGCGCCGCGAGCCAAACACTTTCGCAGAGTGCTTTCAGAATCTTCCGCCCCAACGGTTATCGCTGTTACTGTTCCACCAAACTTTTCTTTTATGCGCACTGCCTCTTCCAAAGCGTAGTCATCCCACTCGTTTATGTCGAAAACCAAACCAGTCTTCTCTATGCCTTTGCCAGTCGCGTCTATTTTAAGTTCCGCTTCAGCTGTTTCTGGAACATGCTTAACACAAACAATAATGTCCAAACATCACCCTCTCCTTTAGGATTTTGAAATTGTGTTCACTTTTCTTTTCATATAATTTTCGCTCGAAAAAGGGCTTTTTAAACATAATTTGACCCTAAAAATGCTTAGGGCTACAACGTTGCCTATTAATAACTTGTCCTTCTACTTGCGATTAAGTTGCTCTTTCAAAATTTCCTCAGCTTTTTCAACAGCCTCCTGCAGTTTTTCTACTAGAGGCCCCCCACCCTGGGCGAAATTTGGTTTTCCACCACCACCTCCACCGAGCATTTTTGAGGCTTCTTTGGCTATTTCGCTGGCGTTTACGCCTTTTTCAACAGCCTTTTTTCCAGCCATAACCATTATTCGGGCGTTTTTCCCATCTGCTCCGTAGAAAACTGCAACTGTGGCTTCATCTTTTTTAATTATTTCGTTTGCTGTTTGAATCATACGGTCTACGTCTATTTCTTCCATAAAATCACGCATCACCAGCTTAATTTCTCCAATTTGGCGTACAGCTTCGATTTCTACTTTCGCTCCTACACCGGCGCTTTCCAGCCTTGCTATTTCCTTGATTAGTCTCCTCTTCTCAGCGTTTGCCTTTTTCAAGTCTCTAACTATTTTTTCCGCCGTCTTGCTTAGCTTTTCCAGCGGAGCGTTCAGGATTTCTGAAACCTTCAAGAGGAGTTCCTCGTTCTTCTGCACAGCTTTTAAAGCCTGAATCCCAACGGAATACTCAAGCCTTTCAACACCATCTTGAATTCTCTCAGAATGAATCATCTTAATGAAGCCTATTTCACCCGTGTTTCGCACATGGGTTCCAGCGCAAGCTTCAACCTCCCAGTCTCCAATTTTGACCACTCGGATTTCCTTTCCTGGGACAGCGCCACCTTGGTAAAGCCTGAATCCGTAAAGGTTTTCAGCCTCTGTTCTTGGCATCCATGAAATTTCGACGGGTATGTGGCGGAAAACAGCTTCGTTGGCTAGAACCTCGATTTTCTGCACTTCTTCTCGTGCGAGACGGCGATAATGGGAAATGTCAAGTCTTGAACTTTCAACACCTTTTTGAGTGCCGAACTGCCAGACATGCTGCCCAAGAACGCGTCTCGCAGCAGCATTAACAATATGGGTCGCCGTGTGACTTTTCATTAAGGCGTAACGCCTATCCCAATCTATAAAGCCTTTAACCAAACTGCCCTCTTTCGGAAGTTTCCCCCCACCAATCTTGTGGACGATAACTTTGCCAACCTTCTGAACGTCTACAACCTCAACTTTTTCTCCATTAAACATCAGGAAACCAGTATCCGCTGGTTGTCCTCCACCCTCCGGATAAAAGCATGTTCTGTCCAAGACGACGTATTTGTCCCCGAACACCTTGAGAACTTTTGCCTCAAAACTTGTCATATACTGATCCTTGTAATAAAGCTCCTCTGTTTCTGGTAGGTCAGCCACTTCATCTTCAAGCCACTTTTCATGTTCAACCTCTTCCGTAGGCTTGGATGTTTGCATATGCCTCTCAGCAACTAAACTGTAGAAGTTTTCAGGAATTTCAACGGCTAAACCCTCAGCTTCCGCTGTTTCCTTAACAATTTCGGGTGGGAGACCATGAGAATCATAAAGTTCAGTTAAGGTTTCTACTGGAACTTTCCTTATGCCTTTTGATTTCAGCTCTTCGGCCATCCGCTTTAAAAGGCTTCCTCCCCTCAATATGGTTTCTTTAAACTTTTCCTCCTCAACATGGAGTATTTCCATTATCTCGTCCCGCATTTCTTTAAGATGGGGGTAATCTGCAGACCAATAATGAATTTGCATGTCAAAAATGTCATAAAGCCTATCTGGAATGCCCAAAAGCCTCAAAAGCCTATAAATTCTCCTAAACAAAAGCCTAGCCAAATACCCTTCTTGAATGTTGGACGGAACTACGCCTTCAGAAAGTATGAAGCTTAGGCATTTTGTGTGGTCTGCAACTGCGAAGGCATTTTCTATAGGAGATAAAAACTTATCCAACACGTCAACGTCCACGCATACCATTTCAGCCACTTTCCTTCTGGCCTCAAGCAAACCAGCCGCCTTTTCTAGGCTTACAAGGCCGGAAACTTTTGCAACTTTTGCCAAAAAATCTGAATCTATTTGGGTGACTCCAGCCATTTCAAAAATTTTCTCAAGCAGCTCACCGTAAATTGTGTGAAAGGCGCTTGGAGCCCCTTGGGAAAGCCAAGCGTAGCGGTCTATGCCATAACCAGTGTCAACTGTTCTTATTGGCAGTTTAACAAAATGGTTGCCGACAACTTTATACTGCATGAAGACAAGGGTTGCAACCTCTAACCCTCTAGCTATGCATTCAAGGCATGGTCCGGCATTTCCGCCACCCGACCACACCTCTTCCTTGTAGGTTATTTCATCCGGTTTTATTCCAAGGGCTTCTGTGGCAAAAGCATGGTGATATCTCACCGTTTGATCTTTCCAGTAAACTTCCTTATCTGGATAGTTAAATGCGTGATGCCCGCCCATTTCGAAAATCGTCAAATACTTGCCAAAGGTTGGGCCGGTGTTGGCTATGTCAACTAAACGAATGCATGGTTGAACTATAACAAGGGGGTTCGCGGGGGGCGGCGCAATTCCCTCAGTTACGTATGGTTGAAAGTCTATTATGCTGGCATGTGTCAGATAAATGTCGCCTCTCCATCTTGCAACAACCGGGTAAGGCTTAATGCGTGTGTGCCCTTGCCTTTCAAAGAAGGATAGAAAAGCTTCACGCATTTCACGAAGGGTATAGCTCTTCCTCGTAGGCGGATTACCTACAAAAGTATAAACGGCGCAGCCTTCGGGTCTTGCCTCCCCACATGTTTCCTGTTCTGGGTTAAGGGTCCAAAAGTATGTCCCACATTTTGGGCAAAGCTTTCTAATATAGCCTTTCTCCTTAAAAAATGGAAGTGCATATTCCTCGGATGGAAACTTTTCCAACCTTTAAACGCTCCTTGGGAATGGCCTATTTGAGGCTAAAGGTTTTCAATGGATAAACGAGCCTCCAACATTTAAACTATTTTACTATCCAAGTTTAAAGCCTAGAAGAAAACCGGCGATGAAGCTTGCAGCAAACGGCAGTAAGGCTATGGTGTGGACAAGCCATGATAAGGCGCTGCTAGCTGCTCCGAAAAGGTCGCTTATGAATGTAAAAAGTGCCTCATAATTTACGCTTATAACGCCTTTAACGCCGAGATAAATGAGAACCAAAATGAACAAGCCTATCAAAATTAGTATGAGCTTGCTTAATTTTTTAATGGCGAACCCAACTATAAAACCACCTATACCTCCTAAGCCTAACTCATACACGATCGGGGGTAAAACCTCACTCATGTAGGGTTCTCCAAATATCAAGCACCTTGCGCACTTTAAAGCTTATTGGCTTTGTCAACAATTTAGGAGACATGACCAAGTGGAGGTGAAAAAGGCTGGACATCCTTGAAATATACATACTTAACCTTGCTTTGACGGTGGGCATGTTCATTGTTCTAATTTTCAGAGCATGGATTGAGTTGAAAAACTATAAAATGATGTGGAGGGAGCTAGAGTGGAGGCAGACCTACCAAGCTGTCGGCCGCATACTTAAAGCTGAAAAAGACATGTTTTGTAGGGTTGAAGGCGGTGATGAGCTTTATCGACTGCTCTGTGAAATATTCAAGGTTAGAGAAGACGCAAAGGCATAGAAGCCCCACGCTTTTATGGAAAGTGCCAACTTTCTATTAGCGCGTCTACTGAAAAGCGGTGTTTTTCAAGGCCATAACGCGTAAAAGGCTTTGTAAGGTGTCGCTGAGACCTGGACGAAGTAATATACAAACCCTTCTGTAAGTCCCGTTTAATGTTGACGGCAATTTTGCGAAGGCCGGGAAAACGTGAACCACATTTTTCGCATCTAAACCCCTTGTCCTTACCCATAGATTTCAACCGCTTGCCACACTGAGGACAAGTTGGGTTGTGATAAACCCTTTGAGCAGCAAGCTTTAACACGCGTAGCTTTTCAAGGTTTATGGTTAGTGGACAATTTTTGGATGGGGGCCGAACGCCTCCATAAACTTCCACGTAGTCTCCAACGATAAGCTTGCTTGCAGCCTTTCTTAAAGCGCCAGTAGGCGCATAGGCGGTGCAATCGACACGGGCGCTTCCGTCTTCAATTGTGAAAATAACATGTCTCCTCGGAATTACCCTAGGGCTTGCTGCCACGGTTCCTCTGGCAACCACTGGATGGTATGGCTTTATTTGGCTTAACTGCCCGACACGTTTTAAATGGGCGTCTGTGCCATGGTTTGTTCGGAAAATCACCCACCGCTCCACAGGCTCAAGGGGCTTAACAATTTTAAAAGCCTTCTTAACAGCTTCTGCGCTTTCGCCTCTTATGCCCAAAAGGATTGGGTCTGGTCCCCGAGGCGTTATTAGAATTCTACCAGTTTCAGGGTCAACATTGTTAAAAGTGTAAGGGGCTGTCGCCCTATCCATCTCTATAACAGATTGGGCGTCTATTTTTCTCTTTAATCCATAGTTTTCCGGAGTGCGGTATGCGATTATCTCAAATGTGTGGTCACCCTGTAGCATTTCGCCCACCGCTGCTAAACTGCCTATTATGCCGCGTCCACCTTTAAAGCCCAAAGCTTCAGCTTTGAATCGCTTTATAAGTTTTAGGGCTGCTTTCATGTTTACGATCCCGGTAATCGCATTTTTGGCGAAAATTCGAACCTCGGCTGGAATTTTTGCTCCTGTAAAGAAAACAACACCTGGATCTGTGCCCTTATGTTCCAAATCGGAGTTTTCCTCTATGGTTTCTATGACTGTTTCTTTAATTTGGCCGATGACGTTTTCGTCGCATTTTATTCTTAAGCAGAGAGCCCCATTTCCTCTAGTCTTCCACGGCACATTGGGGTTCAGCCTAATAAGGTTTGGATAATCCGTGAATATGGCCCCCAGTTTTTCCAGTTTCTCCACTAAAAGGGCGGCAATGTAGGTTGTGCATCCTTTTCTAGGTGAATCAGTGTCGTCGAAGCCTATGTGTATGTGTTGTAAAGTCATCTATGCAGCCTACAAGCATTTACACTTCTGAAGGCTAAAAAGAGTGCGTTGTCAAGGCTTTTGGCTTGTAGATGAAATAAAAGAGGGATAGGCTATTTTGATTCTTCAACTATTATCATTGTAAGGGTTGACCTAACCTTGTCGAGCCTTCTGATACGCCAAGTCACAATTTCCTTCAGCTTATCCATGGATTCCGCGCCAACTCTGCATATTATGTCGTATACGCCGTAAACCGCAAAGGCTTCCTCGACACCTTCAATTTTTTTCAGGTCTCTTAGCACGTCTGCTTCTGAGCCTATTTCCGTGTTGATTAATACAAAGGCTTTTGGCATTTAAACCTCCTCGTATTTAATGTTTGTTCTGAATGCATTAAAATATTTTGCCATTTAAAGGAAACTGTGAACTTTAAAAACTGGCTGAACGCATTCTATATCCATGCGTTGCAAGCCGCCACCGTTTACCATACAGTTTCTGCAATGGGTTTCCAGCTTGTTGGGCTATCCTTGCTTGGCCCTCAAATTGAAAATATTCTTATGCGCAGTCCGCGATATTAGATGTTAGGTCTAGCCATGACAAGCGAAAGTGTTGATAAAGGCTTTATAACAAGCCGTGAAATGCGAACATTAGAGTTAAACGCCGAATACTTTGGGGTATCTCAGCTTCAGCTTATGGAGAACGCGGGACGAAACGTAGCCATAGAAATAGATTCAAGATTTACGCCCGACAAGAAAGTTGCAGTTTTTTGTGGTTTAGGCGGCAATGGCGGAGACGGTTTTGTTGCAGCAAGGCATCTCGCAGCCATGGGTTTTAAAGTGACGGTAATTCTTGCTGGAAAAGCCAATGAAATTTCCCACAGGGCAGCCTTAGAAAACTGGAAGGCGCTGCAATTTCTGAGGGAAAGCATAACCATTCACGAAGTTTACGACAGCTCCCTTGCACCAGACGTAGATGCAGATGTTGTGGTGGACGCGCTTCTGGGAACGGGAACGAAAGGCAAGCTTAAACCGCCAATTCTTCAACTCGTCGAAAAAATTAACAGATCAAACGCCTTCAAAGTGGTCGTCGACGTGCCAACAGGCATAGACTCCGACACAGGGGAGATTCTGGGAACAGCTGTTAAAGCCAACTTGACTGTAACCTTCTACAAGACTAAGAAAGGTCTTGAAAACGCAAGAGATTATGTTGGCGAGCTAACTGTTAAGGACATAGGTTTGCCGCCAGAGCTCGAAAATTATGCTGGGCCGGGAGACGTTAAACTTGTTTGGAAAACTCGCGTTCCAGAATCCCATAAAGGAGATTATGGAAGACTTCTGGTAATAGGCGGAAGCGAAACCTTTTCTGGCGCCCCAGCGTTGGTGGCGCTGGCTGCGTTAAGGACCGGTGTTGACTTGGCTTATGTTGCCGCGCCGCAGAAAACAGCTTACGCTATATCAGCCATGTCTCCCGACTTAATCACTATAAAACTTGACGGAGAACACCTAAACATGGGTAATATTCCCGCCCTAAAAGCCTACATTGAAAAATCCGACGCTGTGGTTATTGGACCCGGATTGGGACTCCACGCTGAAACAAGGGACGCAGTTAAAGCTTTGATGGATGTTGTTGAAAGCGCTAGTAAGCCGCTTTTGCTGGACGCTGACGGCTTAAAAGCTTTTGCAGAATTCAAAAGAAGATTAAGTGTGCCAACGGTTTTGACCCCTCACGCTGGAGAATACGCCATACTAGCCGGAAAATCACTGCCCGAAAATTTAAAGGAAAAAGCTCTAGAAGTTCAGAAGACAGCCGCTGAGCTGGGCACAGTATTACTTCTTAAAGGCCCGGTGGATATAATCGCTGATGAAAAACGGTTCAAACTCAATTTTACTGGAAACCCTGGGATGACGGTTGGCGGAACTGGAGACGTGCTTTCAGGAATCGTCGGGGCTTTTCTTGCGCAAAATGTGGATCCCTTTGAGGCTGCTGTTGCCGGAGCCTTTGTTAATGGAGCTGCAGGAGATTTTGTTTTTGAGGAAAGGGGATACCACATGGTTGCTTCTGATCTTCTGCAATGGATTCCAAAGGTGCTGGAAGACCCAATGAGCCACCTTAAGGTGCGAAAAACTGGTGCAAAAACCAATTAAGATAGTTGTTTATCATGCGGGACAATGCGACCCTAAAAAGTGCACAGCCTTAAAGCTTAAACGTCACGGGCTAGTCCGTCTGGTGCGGCAGGTCAAATTTCTGCCAAAAAGGGCGATTGTGCTAAACCCCTTTTCCAAAATTGCCTTTTCACCGGCAGACAGAGAACGCATAGAAAAATATGGGCTGGCAGCTTTGGACTTCAGTTGGGAACACGCTGAAAAACCCCTGTTAAAAAGTGTTAGAGGCACATCCAGATGTCTACCATACCTGATTGCCGGAAACCCCGTCAACTTCGGATGCCCCACAAAACTCAGCACCGTTGAAGCTTTAGCAGCAGCCCTATACATAGCCGGATTCAAAGAGGAAGCCTATAGGCTGTTGTCCATATTCAAGTGGGGCCACTCTTTCATTGAAATAAACATGGAAAAACTTGAAAGTTACGCAAGGGCAAAGGATAGCAAAGCGGTGGTAGAACTGCAGAAAAAGTTCCTACAACAACTTTGAGCCTTTCTTTGTCTAAAAATTCCTACTTATTCACTTTACTTTTGGAAAAACAAAAGATAATAGTTACTGTTGGCGCTATAAGTTAAACGAATCAAATGGAGCCTATAACAGATCTATATCTGTTTCTGATATCCGTGGTTTTTATATCCCTATCTGGAGTTATGATGCCCGGTCCAGTGTTTGCAGTGACCGTTATAAAGGGATATAGAAGCAAAAAGGCCGGAGTCCTAATAGCTCTTGGGCATGGGGTTGTGGAGTTTCCGCTAATCTTTCTCTTATATTTCGGACTTTCCGGGTTTTTCGCTTCCACCGTTGTTCAAAAGGTTATAGGCATTGTTGGCGGATCAATGCTGGTTTACATGGGCTTCCAAACATTTAAAACGAGAAAAAAGGAGGTTGCCACGGAGACAAAGCAGTCTGGACACATATCCCTCGTTGCAGGTTTGGTTGCAACCAGTGCAAACCCATACTTTTTCGTTTGGTGGGCAACTGTGGGCGTAGCACTCATCTGGAACGCTTCTATCTTCGGCGTATTGGGATTGTTGGCTTTCGCTATTGTTCATTGGCTATGCGACCTTGCATGGGACACTTTTGTCTCCTTGACAGTTTTTAAGTCGCGGTGTTTCTGGAGCGAAAGGGTCTTCACGTTGATTTTCCTCTTCTGTTTCGCCGTGCTTATTGTTTTTGGTTTATGGTTTATTATTTCGGCGTTATTGTGGTAAGTTGCCCACTTTTTTCAGCCTATACCTTTCATAAATTAGCTCGACGTGGTCGCCGTCCACAATAAATTCTACCGGAAGTTTTCCACCAGCTTGTATTGCGTAAAACTTTTTCACGGTGCCTTCAATATCCTCTGGGATTAGCGGTATTATCATGTCGGTGTATTTGTCGCAAATTTCTATTTGAAGTATCCCATCTTTAGGCGCGACTTTAGCATCCATGGTTCCCTTATAAGTTTCATATATTCCGCTTAGAAGGTCGTAGGTTTTCTCGTATTTAATGAAGGGTAGCTTCTCCGGGTTTTGACCCAGCAATAGGGCGAGCGCATACAACCCTATTTGGGATAGAGGATAACCGCTTCCGTTTGCCAAGAGTGCCACGCCTACCTTTCTTTCAGGGATGTAGCCCATGTAGGCTGTGTAAACAAGCACTGAACCGCCGTGGCCCACCAGCTTGTAGCCCAAGAAGTTTGGTGTTATGCTTAACCCATAGCCATAAGCTTCTCCGCCGAAAATTTGAAGGGGCAACTTGACTCTTGGCTTCTCCATCTCCTCAATTGATGCTGGAGAAACTAGGGTTTTGCCATCATATTTTCCACGACTAAGATACATGATTATGTAACGTGCCAAATCAATCACATTGCTTATTAGTCCGCCGTCGGCACAAATACCAAATGGATGCACAGACTTTTTGGGTTCTCCGTCTCGGGTAATAATGTACGGCGTTGCAACATTAGCATCAGCTTCAACATCCTTTTTGCGGAAGAAACTTCTGTTCATTTGCAACGGCTTAAGTATGTTTTCACTAACATATTTGTCGTAGCTTATGCCCGAAACCTTCTCAATTATGTGTCCCAGTATGACATAGCCTTCGTTTAAGTAAAACCATCTTTCGCCGGGCTTAGCTAAAGCCCACTGATTTACGTCTCGCATGAAGGTGAAAAGGTCTTCTGCGCTTGCAACGGGCGCCCATTTGCCTCCAGCTCCTGTTACGTAACGAATTAAGCCTTCCGCATATGCTAATGCTGGTATGCCAGAAGCATGACAGAGCAGATGCCAAATCCTAACGGGTTCGCCGCCTTTAGGCTCCAATTCTAGTGGGATATATTCCCTCACAGGGTCGTCGAGGCTTAGCTTACCTTTTTCCGCAAGCTGCATTATTGATAAAGCCGTAAAAGACTTTGTGACTGAGCCAACGCCATAAAGGGTTTCAGGGGTAGCTCTTAGGCCATACTCCAAGTCGCGGAAGCAAAATCCCTTAGTGTAGGCTAGTTCGCCGTTCTCCACTATTGCTAGGCTTAGCCCTGGAAGATGAGTTTTTGATATCTTTTCAAAGATGAAGCTTTCTAGCATGCCGTAATCCATTTCGTCTACCGCCTTTCACTGATGTATTGTGGTTGCTTGCTTGATAAGCTTAAACATTTAAAAGAGAAAATAGGTTAGGACAATAATAATGGTGTTGGGGATGGCGGAAAACATGCTTGAATACCGTGTTGGAAGGGCGAAATTACGCCTTGTCCAAGGCGACGTAACAGAAATGGAAACAGACGCCATAGTCAACGCGGCAAACCCCTCGCTTATGGGGGGCGGCGGAGTGGATGGTGCAATCCACCGCAAAGGTGGACCCAAAATTTTAGAAGAGTGCAAGCGTATAAGGGCAACCGAGTGGCCTAACGGCCTTCCAACTGGAAAAGCCGTCATAACTTCAGGGGGCAATTTAAAGGCTAAATATGTCATTCACACGGTTGGGCCGATTTGGCGGGGAGGCAACAGCGGTGAGCCGGAACTTTTAGCTGAAGCTTATAGAAACTCGCTGAAACTGGCGGTTTCAAAGGGATTAAAAACAATAGCGTTTCCATCAATAAGTACGGGTGCTTACGGATATCCTATAGAAAAGGCCTGTAGGGTAGCCCTAACAACTGTTAAAGAGTTTTTGGAAAAGGAGGATAAGCTTGACATGGTGGTGCTTGTTTTATTTAGTAAGCGGGACTTTGAAATTTACAAGGAGATAGCAGAGGAGATTATGGCAAGCTGAGCTAATAACTTATGTAAACTTTGCCTCCAAGCTCCTCAACACTTACTTTTAGCTTTTCTAAAACTTGTTTCATCCTATCATTAACTAAGTTCTGCCAACCTTTTGAACCGCTAGGAACCCTTACCTCTATTATGCAGTAATATTGCTCACCCAAACATGCAACCCCAATGAATTCTAATTAAAACTGGATGGTGGAAAACTTAAGCCATGCGAATTTTAGGTATGGATTGCCAGTATCCTAAAATCAGATTCTGAATAGACATGTTGAACCATTCAACTAAAATTAAGAACCAAAGATGGAATTAAGCCCATCCGCAAAGGGTCGCGGATATCCCTCTTAATTAAAAGCGGGTCGATGTAAGCAATTAACGTCTTCCCACTTGCATCTGCTTTGATTCTCCAGAACCTTTTTAAGTCTTTTTCGGCAAGCCTTCTCCGCCCCATCATGTCCTTCTTTGCCGCAAGCTGTATGGATTCCAGATAGAAATCTGTTATGGCGTAGTTCACCAGTCTAAGGTTAAATTTCAATTCCTTATCCCCAAGTTTTTCCAGCGTCTTAAGGCTGACAATTACGGCGTCTCCGAAGTCTTTTAGGCTTTCCTCCCGCAAAACTATTAGGGGACATATGAAGCTTGAGGCTTGGAAAAGTGAATCCAAGATTGGGTTGTCATCAATTTTTGGCAAGGTTAAAGGCTTTTTCCACTTTAGCTCAAGCTTAAGGCTTTCGGAAACTCCGAGTTCTCTGTACCTAAACCTCCTTTTAAGCCAGTCAAGTTCGGTTTTTGGAAAAAGCTCCCTTGAGAAGTAGACTATTCCCCTGAGGTTTTTAACCAAATAAAGGCGGAGAGGTTCTGAAAAATTGTCCATAAGTGTGTATGTGAACTCTTCAAGCCTTAAACTTTATTCCGCTTTTTCTTAGGAGGGATATGCGTTTACAGAAAGCGCAAACTTCGCCTGATGAAGGAAAACCGCAGACTTTGCACTTGCCAAGGGCGGGTTTAGGTTTAACATTTTCAAGTAGAGGAATAAGCTCCAAAAACCTGTTTAAAAGCTGATGCTTAAAATACGGGTTGTCTTTGGAGAGAAGATCTAGGGTTTCGGCCCTTTTTCTTACACCAGTCCTTGTGGAAAAGGGACAATCGATTTCTCTGAAGGAAACATCCTCATAAAGGCAGTAAAGCAGGTTCTCGGTTTGAGGACAGCGAATCAGCGGCTTAACCTTTGAAGCCATTCCTTCCGCCAGCGGGGGTAAAACCGGCTTAAGCCTAATAAATTGTTCCCATCGACCATACAGGAAATTGTTAAACATTATGCCAGCAACATCTTCAAGATTATGTCCAGTTGCCAACACTTGAGCATTAACTTTAACCGCCATTTCCTCGAAAACCCGCCGCTTAATTGTTCCACAAACAGAGCAAAGCTTTCTTTTAAACGGTGTCTCTTTAAAATCATGTAGGCTTATGCCTAACTCTTTATAAAGGTCAAAAACATGCAATTCGACATTCAACATGCCAGTCAGTTTCTCAACCTTAGCTTGACAATGCTCCGAGTAAGTCGGTATTCCCAAGTTTACATGCAACGCCACAAGCTTAAGTTTTGGGTAAGCCCTCTTCAAAACGTGAAGGAGAGCCGCACTGTCCTTACCGCCGGAAACCGCAACCGCTACGGCGGAGTCTTCACGAAACATACCGAACTCCTCCACAGTCTTCTTAACCCTTGCAATGTAAAAGTCAACAAAACAGCTGGGGCATAGTTTCAGTCTAGCGTATGGAATTTGCACTTCAGCATTAGCGGAACGACACTTTCCACATGCCACAGGCATAGAACATCAATCGCTCATTACAATATCGCCAATAAAACATTTTACTTACGTGCGGTTTAATGGCTGTTAGCCGTGCTTCTGACCTGCGATGGCAGCGTTGCCATTGATGTTGTTTTGTACGATTGCCCAGTGTTCTGATAGAAGATTTTTTCACAATTTATAAATATTCGTCAGACTTACCTTTTTTGGAGGCTTTTAAATGAAGAGAAAAACTCCTAAAACATGCATTGTTGTTGCCATTATCACAATGCTTTTGATGTTTTCTGTTGGCACAGTTGCTCCTGCAAGAGGCAGCAATGCAACCAGCATTCAATTTGGCTGCGAACTCGTCACTATAATTAGGGATAATTACGGTGTTCCACATGTTTTCGCACAGTCCAAGGAAGGATTAGCCTTCGGCTGTGGTTACGCGATGGCTCAGGATAGGCTTTGGCAAGCTGACGTGTTTAGAAGATCAGCTTTTGGAAACCTTGCAGAATTTGGGTTAGCCACCATAGAGCAAGACTACGAAATTAGAAAGTGGGGATACAGTAGAGAAGAGCTTAGGGAAATCTATGAGAAGTGGGTGCCCACCAAACCAGAAGCCCGTTTGAAGGAAATGATGAGAGCCTACGTGGATGGGATAAACTTCTACATTACCCAAGCCCAGATTAAAGCCCTCTTCGGTGACTATTCGATGATTCCAATGGAATACCTTCCTGGAGCTGTCACCTCAGATGGCCTCTTGCCAATCGAACCCTTCACTGTCGAAGACTGCGTAGCCATAACGGTTATGATGGCTTGGCGATTCGGCGGTTGTGGCGGATCGGAACTCCAATACGCAGCAGCCTTACAAGCTCTGACACTTAAGTATGGCGACGAATTGGGTTGGCTAATTTTCAATGATCTCTTTCCGCAGAATGATCCCGGAGCTGAAGTGACCATACCAAGCGAGGATGGATGCTATGAGCCAAAATGTTCAAGTTCCTCAAGCTTTCAGTTTAATTTCCCAAGCAGCATAAGCCAAGTTTATCAAAAATATAAGGAATCCGAAGAAGAGATAACTCAGCTTTTCGACTCTTTGGGTATACCGACAAAATTCGGAAGCAACGCGTGGATGGTTAGCCCCAAAAAATCGCAGAGTGGAAACGCCCTTCAAGTTGGCGGCCCACAAATGGGGTATTCAATACCGCAGATAGTTTTAGAGGTTGGGTTGCACGGCGCGGGGATCGACGCCGTGGGCATGATGATGCCTCAAGGACCATTCATTTTGATTGGTGTAAGCGAATATGGTGCTTGGACCTCTACAACCGGCGTTTCTGACGTTATGGACACTTACATCGAAGTTCTTAATCCCGATAATCACACTGAATATCTTTACAATGATAAGTGGATTCCAATGGAAGTCAGAACAGAGAGAATCTATGGATACAAGAAGCTTACATATGAGGATAGGCTGGTCTACCGCACGGTGCACGGCCCAGTTTTCGCATGGGACGAAGCTAACCATTTAGCCTTTGCAATGAAAACGACCTACTATAAGAATGAGCTTGCAGCTGAAGAGGGCTGGATGCTCTTCCAAGAGGCAAAAAACATTTGGGAATTCCAAGAAGCTGTTAAAACCATACAGCCATCCCACAACTTCTACTGGATAGACCGCATGGGAAACATAGGTTATTGGCATGCTGGCACATTCCCAATAAAACCAGCAACTGGCAAAGGTGGAAGACCCATTGATGATAGACTGCCATTATGGGGCACAGGCGAAGAGGAATGGGTTGGACTCACGGGCTTCAAAGAAATGCCAAAATGCATCAACCCCAAGCAGGGCTGGCTTGCCAACTGGAACAACAAGCCAATTGCGAACTGGCCCTACGCAGAATCGGACGCCCAATGGGGCCAAGGCCACCGCGTTAAGCGCCTAATGGACCTTCTAGCCGCTAAAGACAAGTTTTCCTTTGAAGACATGAACCTCATCAACATGGATGCTGGATACAACCACATTCCAGGGATGAACCTTCTCCATTACCTGGTTGCGGCCGCTGAAAAAGCAGCTTCGACCGATCCAGATGTTGCTGCAGTATTACCCTATCTAAAGGCTTGGAACCACCACTATAATGATTTGCTGCCGCCAACATGGCCTGATCCCAAAGCCACATATGACGATCCAGGTTTAACAATATTCGACGACTGGTACAGCCGCATACGCCACGCTGTTTTTGCTGAGGACATTCCTTCATCAATTATGAACGTGACAGAATGGCAATTAAGCACGTTAATACATGTCTTCGACGGCGACCAGTCCAAATTACCGCTAAGCTATGACTATCTCAATGGAGAAGACAGGGATGAAGTGATTGTACGTGTTCTAAAGTGGACGGTAGGTAATCTAACGCAAAAGTATGGAACAGACATGTCTAAATGGCTTACTCCAGTTCGAAAAGTTAGATTCAGTCAGCTAGGGGCTTTGCCAGCTCCCACGATGCATTACATGAATCGTGGCACTTACAATCATATTGCGGAAATGCCAAGATGGAACTGGCTTAAACCGCCAAAAGCGGTGAACGTTATACCACCTGGCCAAAGCGGGTTCATACACCTTGTAGACGGCAATATTGTCATCAGCCCCCACGCCTATGACCAATTACCACTTTATGAAACGTGGACCTATAAGCCAGTCTTACTCAGGTTCTCAAGCATATGGAAAGTAAGAGAATCCGTGACCATTCTACCATACATCAAATAGAAATATTCAGAAAAACCACCAAACCCCCCATTTTTTAACCTAAAAACAACCAATACAGAGCCTATCCCTCTAGTTTTACAGCCTTCAAATGTCAATTTTAGCTAAGAAATTGTAAACCCTCTTTAAGAATTCAAGCCATGCAAGAGCAGCGTAGGAACCCCAAAAATCTAACAGCCACTAAAATGTAGTTCGAAAATGCAATATAAAGCAGCCTACTGTTTTTACGTAAACATAAAAGTTGTGAGCTATCAATGGGGCTGGCGTGTTGGCTGAAACTTAATTCAAAATAGTTTTAAGTAATCTTTTCAAAACTAGTCTCAACTTATATATGAAATAAGGGAGAATCATTTTAACGGATTGCGCTGTGGATTGGTTATGTGGTGGTTCCAAAGTCCTAAAATAGCCTTTGGTGAGGATGCCCTGGAAGCCTTAAAGGAGTTGGAAGGAAAAAGGGCCTACATAGTCACGGACAAAGTCATTAGAAGTTTAGGCTACGTTGACATAGTTTTAAAGTATCTAAACGAGGCAGGCTTTGACGTGGAAGTTTTTGACGAAGTTAAACCCGAACCATCAATTGAAGACATAATTGCTGGTGCAGAAAGGCTCTCAAATTTCTCTCCAGACTGGATTATCGGCTTAGGTGGCGGGAGCTGTATGGACGCTGCCAAAGCAATGTGGGTTCTATATGAAAGACCAGACATAAATCTGGCGGACATATCGCCGCTTTTAAAGCTTGGTTTAAGGAAAAAAGCAAGGCTTGCTTGCATTCCCACAACAAGTGGAACAGGCTCGGAGGCAAGCTGGGTGATGGTGATCACGGATGAGAGGCAACGCTTCAAAATGGAGCTGGCCTCAAGGGAGCTTTATCCAAACATATCGATAGTTGACCCAAAACTTACCTTAAGCATGCCAAAAAAGCTAGCTGCTTATACAGCCATAGACGCCCTAATAAACGCTATTGAGGCTTATGTTTCACAGTGGAAAAACGACTTCTCAGACGCTCTTGCCATAAAGGCAGCACAACTCATATTCAAATATTTTCTAAGAGTCTACGAAAACAGGGAAGACGAAGAAGCTAGGGAAAAGATGCATAATGCGGCTACAATGGCTGGATTGGCCTACAGCAACTCTCAAGTTGGAGTGGCCCATAGCTTAGGTCATGCTTTTGGGGCGGTCTTTAAAGTTCCTCATGGCTTAGCAACCGGAGTGTTCCTGCCTTACTCCATCGAGTTCAACGCGAAAGAAGCTGCCGAAAGATATTGGGAGTTAGCTGAAGCCATCGGCATAAAGTCGGAATCCGCAGAGGAGGCCGTAGTTAAACTTGTAGCGGCTGTAAAAGAGTTCATGAAAAAAGTTGAACTGCCCTTATCTATTAAGGAGATGGGAATAAAATGGGAGGATTATCTGAGCAATCTTGATGATTTGGTGATGAAGGCGGAGATGTCTACATGCAATTTCGTAAATCCAAGGGTGCCAACAAGCGAAGATCTGAAGAGACTGTTTATTTACGCCTTTGAAGGGCGAAGCGTCGACTTCTAAGCCATAACGGGAACTTTCTCGTTCCGCTCCTCTTCCCCTGGCCTTGGGAGCTCGCAGCCCTCTAACCAAACGGCTGCTAAAACCTCAAAGTCGGGCGGAATAGCTTCCCTATCAATTTCTACGTCTAACACAGCAGGCAGTCCAGAATCCACCGCCCTTTGAAGTGCTGGCTTAATCTGGGAGGGTTCCACAACTCTCTCGCCGTAACAGTTCATCGCTTGGGCAACTTTATCATAACGAACATCACTGAAGTCGACTCCAATATACCTTTTAGAATAGACAAGTGTTTGTCCAGATTTTATCATTCCCCAACTTTGATCATTAGCAACTATAAAAACGACTTGCGTTTTTAAACGGCTTGCTGTTTCTAGCTCTTGAATGTTAAAGCCGAAGGCTCCGTCCCCCGTGATGCAGTAAACTTGCTTTGATGGAGCCGCGAGTTTAGCTGCAATGGCATATGGTATGCCAGCACCAAGATGCCCAGAATCGCCAGATGCACAGCTTAAGTACGTGTATGGCTCATAAACTCTGTTGAGGTATAGGCACCATACTGCCGTGTTTCCTCCGTCAACAACCGTGATGGCATCCCTTGGAAAGAACTCCCTAACTTCCCTTATAAGCCGCAACGGATGTATTGGCACGTTATCCGAGCGGGACATTTCCTCAAACACCTCAAGCCAAAGCTTCTCTATATTCTTATACTCTTTAACGGCGGGGTTCTCCTCCCTTCGCGGAGTAATCCTTTTCACGCTTTCCAAAAGAGCCCTAAGCGTGGACTTTGCATCTCCAACTATTCCAATGTCAACTGGGCGGTTAAGCCCAATCATATCGCCGCAAATATCTATTTGAATAAACTTCTGCTGAGACGGGACACCCCAAGCGGGAGGCAAACCCCACATGTCCAAATCGCCTAGTCTGCCACCAACAAGGAGAACAACATCAGCCTCAACCTGAGCTGCGAGAGCCCCCGAGCCTGGGCAAGCCGGAATAAGACAAAGAGGATGATCTTCCGGGATTGCGCCTCTTCCGCTCATTGTTGTTGTTACGGGCACCTGCAAGTATTCCGCAAGTTCAATAAGTTCTTGAGAGGCTCTTGCCCTTAGAACCCCACCGCCAGCATGGATCAAGGGCGATTTAGCTTTAACAAGCATTATTGCGGCTTGCTCTATCAATGAGGAGTCGCCAACTGGAGGCTCTAAAGCTCTATAACAGGGAGGAGGAACAATTTTGGCTTCTTCCTCATCTCCGGTTTGGAACAAAACATCCGATGGGAAATCAAGGTGAACTGGACCCGGTTTTCCGGATGTAGCGATGCGAAAGGCTTGTTGCGTCAATTCTGGAATGCGTTTCCAATGGGAGACAACGGCATTCCATTTGGTGACTGCTTTAAAGAGGGAAAGCTGATCCAAGCCTTGCTGAGAACCGTGATCTGGATATGAACGCCAAGTTTGATTTTGGGCCGTTATAACTATCATTGGAATGCTATCCGCGAAGGCTGGATAAACGCCTCCGATTAGGTTTGCGGCTCCCGGTCCTACGGTTCCAAGGCAAACTCCAGGCTCGCCGGTCACGCGAGCCCAAGCGTCGGCCATGTGGGCAGCGGCAGCCTCATGGCGTGTTGTTATAAACTCTATGCGTTTATCTTTATAAATTGCGTCCAATAGCGGATAAAGTTGATCTCCAGGAACCCCAAAAACGTACCGCACATTTTCCTGAACAAGGCATCGTTTCAGAACCTCTCCACCGGTTATACGCGCCATATGGACCCCATTAAAGTATTAATTCCTCTACCCTTATAATAGTAATCATCCTGAAAGTTCTAGGCGCCCACACGAGTTTAGAGCGCTTCAAAGGATCGTCGTAGTGCATTCAGTCATTTCAACCGGCGCTTCTGGTTGCCTCTTCATAAACTCGGCAATAAACTCTTGTGCATCTATGCATCCTTCTGGTGCGAAAACGCCTTTTTCCCTAATTTTCCCTTTGGCCAACATTTGAGCCCCTATTGAAACTTGAACACCCGTTCCTTCATTCATTCTTCCTGTGGAAGCAAAGGCTATGCTGGCTTTATTTCCGCCTTTTATGCCTCGAACTTCAACGCGCACTATGCCCATCTTTGGTACATTCCTTATTTTACTGCTTACTTTATACACTAGGGATGCTGCAAATTCCAACGGGGTTACGGCTAAACCCCTCACATTTAAAGGCTCTTCCGACGCAAATCCAAGGTCACCCAAAGACAATATTAAATCTTTAATTTTAGGAGGGTTAAAGGCGCATTTCGTGTCAACATGCTTTACCTTCTTTATATATCTCGGAATTGTAAGCGGTTCTGGATGCCCTATGTGAAAAACTTCAAATTTACCAAAAGGTTTTGGAAACTCAACCGTTTCTCTTCCGTCAACGAAGGCTCGCACCTTTACATATTTTCCATTCTGGAACGTTGGAACCTCTCCATACATGGAATGGAATCTGTGAGCTATTTCAGCAACTCCGCCAAGGTCTGGCGCTCCCATCAGTATGGATATGTGAACTTCTTCTGGTTCATCCAACATTTCGGCTCCAGCTTTAGCCAGTATGTTTGTGGCACCGGGAGATACTCCGAGACCACTGATGACTGTTATTCCAGCGTCCTTTGCAGCCTCATCCAACTCCAACACTTTCATAGTTGAATCATAATCATCACATATGTCCACAAAGTTTACTTTTGCTTCTATAGCGGCTTTAACAACCGGTAACGCAAATTTATAGAAGGGACCAACGCAGCTAAGTGCAACATCAACCTCACTCATTAAATCAACTAACCTCTTTTTGTCTGTTACATCAACAAACTTGGCGGAGACAATAGTCTTTTCGCTCTTCAGTTTTTTGACAAATTTCTCAGCCTTTTTCACGTCTATGTCACCGACAACAACCTCATCGAATTCGCCATACTTTACCAAATCCGTTATAGCTACTTTTCCCATCTCCCCGCATCCCAAAGCTAAAGCCCGCATTTCAGTTCACCTAAAAGTGTCCTTAGTCAAACTGAATTAGTTCGAGGATTATGCCTAAAGTTTTTTCGGTGTCCAAGTAGGCGAATTTTGTGACCCCAAGGGCTTCGCCCCTCCATAAAACCTCTATCCCCTCATTCTTGACGGTTGCAAGTTCCTCTTCTAAATTTTTTACAAAAAAGCCTATGTGGTGAAGTCCTTCTCCCCTCTCTCTGAGGAATTTTGTGTGAACGTTTTCGCCTTCCAAGACTTGTATAAGTTCCAGCTGCACCTCGCCCAATTGAAAAAACACAATTTTTAGTTTCACATTGCCGGTTTCAAATTCTATCGGCGGTAAAGGTTCTTGTTTCAATAGTTTTTCATAAAATTTCGCGGTTTTTTCCACATCTTTTACAACCACCCCAATTTGATCAACCCTAGAAAAAAGTAATTCCTTCTTAATCTCACTCATATGATTATCCTCCAAGCATTTATCTCTCCTGTTCCCCACTTAACACCTAATACAGTTTCTACGACTTTAATGAACGGTGTCTCTGGGAATAGGATGTCGTAATTGCTTTAAACGTTAAGTCCAGCCTTACAATTGTTAAATAAATTCCGTTGGGACCTTGCTGGCTGTTTTTACTAGTTCAGCAGCGGCTCTTGTGTATCTCATTATTTTCATCATGCTTCCCGTAAGCTTGAACTTACGGGTTAGTAGACCTTTTATAGGGTCTATTTCTCCCATGATTAATTTTTTCCAGTTTGAGTAGGGTCCCTCATAGATAAATTCTGCCGTTTTGGCGTTTCGGTTTGGCACTTGATAGGCGTCGCGGCATTTTCCATGCCACAAGTCTACATAAAAAACTACCTCTTTGTCTAAATTTTCATCGGGGGTTGCTATGAAGAGAAAATCTCCCTCCCAGTCTTTGGCGGCTTCCTCGTAGGCCTTGTTCTTGTTGATTTCCTCCTTAAAGGCCTTAATCCATTCTTCGCTTGGAAACTTGTATTTCTTTTCCATATTCACACCTAATTGCTTGATTATGCTCAACTTATAAAATTTTTAGGAACAAATAATTAAAATAGCGTGTAAGCCATTTTTATACTCGTTTTGTAACAATAACTTTTCTTCGCACATGAGGCAGCGGTTTAGGTGTGCTTTTGAGCAGCAATTTAGTAACGGTTCGCTAATCAGAAGTTTTATTAATTTTCTGAGGCAACCATAATTTCATAGGCGTGTTTAAAATGTTTGGGTACATGGGGAAAATTCTCAGGGTTAACTTGTCGACAGCGAAAATAACAGAGGAAATCCCAGATGAAAAAACGCTTAAGATGTTCTTGGGAGGCAGCGGGTTGGCAACTAAATACCTTTTTGACGAGGTTAAAAGAGGAGTGAACCCGTTAGGTCCTGAAAATAAGCTGATATTTATGACTGGACCTTTAACTGGAACCCCTTCTCCAAGCACTGGAAGATACACGGTGGTTTCGAAATCACCTCTCACTGGGCTGTGGGGGCAAGCTAATTCGGCTGGTTTTTGGGGAACAGCCTTCAAAAGATCAGGGTTTGACGGGGTGATATTTGAGGGGATTTCGCAAACCCCTGTTTATCTTGTGACAGAAGATGGAAAAGCACAGCTTAGAGATGCTTCGCATCTTTGGGGTAAGAATACTTCAGAAACTACAAGGTTGATTAAAGACGAGCTTGGTGAGGGTTTTAGGGTTGCCTGCATAGGAGTCGCCGGAGAGAACATGGTAAAATATGCAGCTGTGATAAATGATGCTGAAAAGCCTAATTGGGGTCGAGCGGCCGGAAGATGCGGTATGGGAGCTGTTATGGGCTCCAAACGATTAAAAGCGATCGCCTCAAAAGGAAACATGAAAATTAAAGTTGCAAACGAAGAGGTTTTCATGGAAGAAGCTAAAAAGAGGTATAATTGGGTGAATGAAAGCTTACTAAAAATGTCCCTTGAGGTTTATGGAACCGCTGCTGTCTTAGACTTGGTTAACGTTCGAGGAGGATTTCCAACGAGGAACTGGCAAACCGGAGTTTTCAGAGGCGCCGATAATATAAATGGAACAGCTATTGTTGAAAAAATATTGATTGAAAGAAAAGCTTGTTTCGCATGTCCAATTGCTTGTGGAAGAGTAAGCGAGATTAAAACTGGTCCATACGCAGGTAGCGGTGAGGGGCCAGAATATGAGTCCCTAGGCTCTTTTGGCGGAATGTGCGAAATCGATGATTTGGGAGCAATTACATATGCACATTTCTTGTGTAACGAGTATGGCCTCGACGTAATCTCCGCTGGAAGCACTATAGCCTTTGCCATGGAATGTTATGAGCGGGGAATATTGACAAAAGAGGATACTGGCGGGTTAGAAGTTAAATTTGGCGACCCGAATGTTATGATAGAACTTGTGCATAAAATAGCTAAAAGGGAAGGAATCGGCAATCTTTTAGCTGAAGGAACAAAAGCGGTTTCTGAAAAACTAGGTAGGGGATCCGAGAGATTTGCTATGCACGTTAAGGGACTTGAAATGCCTGCCTATGACCCGAGAGCTGCAAAGTTGACAGGGCTTGCATATGCAACTGCAAATCGTGGAGGCTGCCATATTACGGCATATGTGGAAGGACCGACATTTCTGTCAACACCGTATCTTATCGTTGAAGAGAGTGATGTAGGAGACATCCTTCAGGAAAATCCTGAAACCGCTAAGGTTGTTAAGGACATGGAAGATGCGTTAGCCGTTTTTGATGCCGTTGGAGCATGTAAATTCATGGGGATGGTTTTGACAGCTGAGGATTGGGCGACATTAATATCAAGCCTTACAGGCTGGGAATTCACTGCAGCGGATTTTAGAAAAACTGGAGAGAGAATCTATAACCTTGAAAGGGCTTTCAATGTGAGGGAGGGCCTGACGAGGACGGGCGATACGCTTCCAAAACGCTTATTAGAGGAGCCTTTGCCTGAAGGCCCGGCAAAAGGACACGTGGTAAACTTGAAACCTCTGTTGGATGCTTATTACAAGTTCCGAGGATGGGATGAGAACGGTAGGCCAACGCCAGAGAAACTTAGAGAGCTTGGATTAGAATGGGTTATCAAGGAAATTTACCAATCAAGTTGAATTGTGATGCATGTTGACTATTAAATCAACATATGCAGATAAACCTTGGTTTAAAAGCTATTTCATAGGACCGTATAAACTGCCAAAATCCCTCGAGCCCTATCCTAAAATACCGGTATACAAGTTTTTGGAAGATTCGGCAGCTAAATTTCCAAACCAAACGGCATGCATTTACTTGGACCAGCAAATGACTTATGCCGAGTTAAAGCTTAAAGTGGATAAACTGGCGACGGCATTAGCAGATTTAGGTGTGAAAAAAGGCGACAGAGTAGCTACAATTCTTCCAAACAGCCCGCAGTTCATTATAAGTGATTATGCAATCATGAGGCTTGGAGCAGTACATGTTCCGATCAGTGTTGTCCACAAGGCTCCAGATTTGCTGTATGAAATAGGCGAATCAGAGGCACAAACAATAATATGCTCGTACGCACGCCTCGAGGTTGTCAACTCAATTAAAAATAGAACAAAAATTAAGAACATAATTTTCACACATGTGCCGGTGTTTCCAGACTATTCCACATCTGAAGTAAAGGAGGTAAATGGTGCCTATCTATTTGAGGAGTTGATAGAAAATTATGAACCTAATCCTCCACAGGTTGATATAAACCCCACGGAAGATTTGGCACTGTTACCTTTCACTGGGGGAACAACAGGGGTGCCGAAGGGCGTTATGCTAACGCATTACAATATAACAACAAATGCGCTTCAAGTCTTATGGATGATGAAGCCCCTTGAGATAGCGTTAAAAGGGAAGGCGTCTACCCTTATTTGTGTTCCACTTTTTCACCAGTATGGACATGAGATTCTACATCAAAACGTTGCTTGGGCTCTTCGCACAATCTTAACTGATCCAAGAGACATTGATAAGATAGTTGAGTTAATAGGAAAATATAGACCATTTATGGTTGTTGGTGTTCCCACCCATTTCATGTTATTGCTTGACAAGGACTTGCCAAGAATGCCGATCTTTTTATATTCTGGAGCAGCCCCCCTTCCCCCAGATGTTGCAGAAAAAATTGAGAAGAAAATAGGTGTTCCCATGGGCGAGGGTTATGGCTTAACAGAAGCCAGCCCAACCACTCACCTAAACCTCTCGGCGTTTTCAAAAGTAACCGGATTCATGACGAAAGTGAAAAGATCTATTGGGGTGCCTGTACCTGATACAGAAGTAAAAATCGTGGATCCCGAGACAGGAGATGATGTCCCAATAGGAGAGACCGGCGAACTTTACATTCGCGGTCCACAGATTATGAAAGGCTACTGGCCAAATCCTGGAAGCGGATTAAAGGATGGATGGCTTGCAACCGGCGATATTGCAAAAATGGATGAGGACGGCTATTTCTATATAGTAGACCGCATAAAAGATATGATTAACGTTTCGGGAATGAAAGTTTACTCGAGGGTTGTTGAGGACATTTTACATGAGCATGAAGCTGTCGCTCTTGCAGGGGTTATAGGAATCCCAGATTCTAACCGTCCAGGAAGTGAGAGAGTTAAAGCCTTTATAAAATTGAAACCAGAATATGAAGGCAAAGTTACAGCTGAAGAGATAATAAAATACTGTAAAGAGAAACTTCCAGATTATGCCGTTCCAAAGTTTGTTGAATTCAGGAAGGACTTGCCGTTAACACATGTTATGAAAATTTTTAAAAGAAAGCTTCGAGAAGAAGAAATAGCTAAAATGAAAGAAAAGGGGGAAATACCTAGTTAGAAATCGATGGTTCTTCCTTCATATGCGTAATTGAATAGTTTTTTCACGTCTTCTACGTCTGGGACTCTTGGATTCATAAATGTACATGAGGAGTTTGCAGCCCTAACCACTAATTCGTCAAACTCCTTTTCGATTTGCTCTCTGCTGATCCCCATCTCTTTAATAGATAGAGGCTCCCCCACTTCACGACTAAGACTTTTAACGGCTTTAACTAGCTTTTCAACGGCTTCCTCATCGGTTTCCGCTCGAATATCAATTTCTCTGGCGATGTCAGCGTACCTCTGCAGGGCCTCCTTTTTGCTATATTCAATTGAATAGGGGAGAAATACACCCACAGCCCTACCGTGTGGAACGTGAAAGATTGCTCCGAACGCGTGGCCCATGGCATGTGCTATACCCACCTGAGAGTTGCTAAAAGCAATTCCGGCCATGGTGGCAGCATTATGCATTTTCTCTCTGGCTTCTGTATTATCTGGATTTTTATATGCTATTGGAAGATATTTGAAAATAAATTGTATTGCCCTAATTGCAAAAGCGTCTGAAAAGTCGTTTCTCCATTGGGAGACGTAACCTTCTATCGCGTGGGTGAGTGCGTCTATTCCTGTATCCGCCACAAGTTGCGGAGGCATGGATTTAGGGAGTTCTGGGTCAAGTATAGTTACGTCGGCAACCATTTCCCTGCATGTAAGTTCCAGTTTCCGTCTCTCTTTCACATCCGTAATTACAGTGGCCCATGTGGCATCGGATCCTGTCCCACTCGTTGTTGGTATGCAAATTAATCGCGCCTTTTTTCTTAACCCAAGCTTTTCAAGCGGGTTTATCGCATCTACTGCAAGGTCAGGACGCTCATAGACCACCCATATGGCTTTTGCCGCGTCCATACAACTGCCGCCGCCCAACCCAATAAACCAGTCTGGATTATAATTCCTAGCGAATTCAGCTCCCTTCACTATGGTTTCCATTGATGGTTCAGGTTCAACTTCGTCGAAAACTTCAACTTGGAAACCAACCGCTTTTAAATAACTTGCAACTTTCTCCACATAGTTTAATTTACGAATTACTTTGTCAGTGACTATGAGAGCGCGTTTACCTTCGATTTCTTTTAAATATTCTAGAGCATCTTCACCTGCTACAATTGTTCGTGGAAATGTAATTATCCACATAGAAATCCTCCTAAAAGTAAATACATGAATTCTGATTTTAGCGTGTTCATTTTTTAGGGTACATTTCGTCTGGGAATTCTGTCTTTATGTTTGCGGCTATTTTAGCCATTATGTTAGCTGCTCTGCTGTAACGCATAACTTTCGCCATATCACCTTGAAGCTTAAACTTGCCGGTTAACAACGCTTTTGTTGGATCTAATTCTCCTCTTGTGAGTTTCTTCCAGTTTTCATAGGGGCCTTTCTGGATGAAGCCAACTTCCACCTCATTTGGATCTTTGATGGGTCGCGCTTCTAGGCATTCCCCATCTTTAAGCCTGATATAAGAGTAAACTATTCCGTTAACAACGTATCCTTTCAATTCCTTAGCAACGTTTGGAGGCATGCTTTCAAATGCTATCTTTTCAACTGGAATATTTTCGATTTGAAAAATGAAGTCGCCATTCCATCCCACGCCCCAGCCTTTCCCCGCCTCTTTGTAATCTTTGCTTTGGTTCAACATTTTGCGATATTCATCTAACCACGCTTTGGTTAGATATAAAACCATTTAATTGCACCTTTTTGTAGTGGTTTTTATTTAAATATAAAATTATCGTCCTTTTACGTATGCGTACAAAACCAGTTTAAGGCTCTTAAAAGTTGGTCCACGTCCTTGGTCTATGCCCTTGCTATATTTGTTCTGACGAACTTATCATTGTTCAGTTACTTCACCAATTCTAAACTTTCTAAAGTTCTTGCTCGAACTTTTTGGATGAGCAATGAGGTGAGGTGTCTTGCGGGTGAAAAGATGGGGGAAGCAACCTCTAAATCGCTTATCTTTAAGGAATTAAAATAAAATCCTTAATGTTATCGTGTAAAACATACCTCTGCCTTTCGTCTTTACCCTTTATTGGAATTTTAGTTTGCTTAAAAAAGTCTCCGTCAGCACAATCTAAAAATACATATAAGCTGTTTTTGGAAATAAAAAGAACTTTTAAGGCAAGTGGGGGTCTATATAGAGGAGCCCGTTGCAATTACAGAAGCAGCTGCAAAGGTTTACTGAACATTTTAAATGAGAGCAATTGCTATAGATATTGCAGCTTGTCTAGCGTGTCGAGTTTAAATCGTAAACAACAACATAAAAGTGAAAATTTTAAACGCGTATTGTGCTAAGAGGATTTGAGAGTGTTAAAAATGAATAGGAAAGAAGAAATTGCAGATAAGGCTTCTAAACTTGCTGAAGAATTTGAAAGGAGATGCACGGGATGCGCCCAAACTACGATCGCCGGCATTTTTGAAGCGTTGGGCATAGAAAATGACGACGTGTTTAAGGCGGCAAGCGGATTGGCTGATGGGTTAGGATTGACTGGAGATGGAACTTGTGGCGCTCTGGTGGGCGGCGCCATGGTCATCAGCTACCTTTTTGGTCGAGAGCGCAAAGACTTTAAAGATATGCTCAAACCAATAAAATCCTATTTGCTTGTGAAAAAGCTGCATGATCAATTCGTTGAAAAGTATGGAACCTGCCGATGCTCTGAGCTGCAAAAATCGTTGATGGGTCGAACATTCAACCT
>Ga0207433_10001906_pt1 | contig 43761 bp, 42 predicted proteins | sample YelNatPaOPGAMG01_FD_187559 | JGI IMG/M metagenome (GOLD analysis project Ga0207433, IMG submission 187559) | Hot spring thermophilic microbial communities from Obsidian Pool, Yellowstone National Park, USA - OP-RAMG-01 (SPAdes) (version 3) | ecosystem: Environmental > Aquatic > Thermal springs...
ACGCCTTAGGGAGGATAAGCCCATTTACACGGCAGGCGACGAAAAGGAAATGGTGTTTTTGGGCTTTATAGCTTTCCTTGACCCGCCGAAAGAAACAGCCAGAGAAGCCCTACAGCTGCTTAAGAACGCCAACATAGAGTTGAAGATTCTCACAGGCGACAATGAACTGGTAACAAGGAAGGTTTGCGAGCACCTTGGCTTCGATATAAAAGGCGTTGTTACTGGAAGCGAGATTGCCCAAATGCACGACGACGCCCTAGCAAGAATTGTTGAGGAGGCCAACGTGTTCTGCAGAGTTACACCAGCCCAGAAAGACAGAATAATAAACGCTTTGAAAAATAATGGGCATGTTGTTGGCTTTTTAGGAGATGGAATAAATGATGCGCCTTCATTGAAAACTGCGGACGTAGGCATTTCAGTGGATAACGCCGTTGACGTTGCAAAAGAATCCGCAGACATAATTCTTTTGCAGAACGACTTGAGGGTGCTTCATGACGGGGTTTTGGAAGGTAGAAAAACCTTCGGCAACACCATGAAATACATTATGATGGGTGTGAGCTCAAACTTTGGAAACATGTTCAGCGTTGCCGGAGCATCCTTGTTTCTGCCTTTTCTGCCAATGTTGCCTACGCAGATATTGCTTAACAACCTCCTCTACGACTTTTCCCAGTCGACAATCCCCACAGACGAGGTTGACCAAGAATACGTTGAAAAGCCTAAACGCTTGGATATACGCTTCATCAGACGGTTTATGGTTTTTTTGGGTCCAGTAAGCTCCCTCTTCGACTTCCTAACATTTTTCGTGATGCTTTTCATTTTCAACGCCTCCGAGCCGCTTTTCCAAACCGCTTGGTTTACCGAATCCTTAACTTCGCAAACCCTTGTAATCTTCGCCATCAGAACAAGAAGGTCGCCCTTCTGGAAAAGCAAACCAAGCAAACTCTTGCTGCTAAGCAGCGTAGCAATAATAACATTCGCTTTGGTACTTCCCTACACTCCGTTAGGAGAAATTTTCATGTTTGTAAAGCCTCCAGCAACCTTCTATATAGCCTTAGCCGCCATTCTCGGCGCATATATAGCGCTGGCTGAAGTTGTAAAAAGCTGGTTCTATAGGAGGTACGGCTACCTCCTAGAACAAACCCTTATCCCACCAAAGAAAATCGGGATATACCTCACCAAAACCGCGAAGCTCATCCAAAATGTCATAGCCACCATCTGCCTGCATCCAGAAGACGAAATAAAAGTTGACTCCCTCTTGGAAGATTTAGAAAGAAGCATGGAATACCCTCTCGACTACCACCAAGTCGGCCACACAATTCAATATTTGAAACGCGCAGGACTCATAAGCTTCGACTGGCGCCAAAGAACAATTAAAAGGGAAAAACCACTAAAAGAATACGTGACAAGACATTTAATGACCAGCGAACTTTGGCCAAAAATAGCCCAAGACTGGCATAAAATCAGCAAAACCATCCAAGAAAAATACGGAAAAATAAACTCGGAATACCAAGAACTCCTTCGCAAAAGCTTAGAATAGTTCCCTAAATATGAAAAACCTTTTTCCATTAGTCATCGTTAATGAAAATATGCATCCTATGCACAAAACCTTCTGCTAAAATTCCAGAGGGAAGGCGTAGAGAAAATAAAGTTGAGGATTGCTCCATTTTTCACGGCAAAAATCAAGAGGGGTATTGTTTTTGTGGTTGTTCGGCAAGCACAAATATGACCTCTGCAAGATTAGAAGGGTAGGCCTTTTTGGCTTACGGAAAAATGCTAGGTAGAAAATCTAGAGAGGCTATCCAATTTTGCAGTTTCGTTGTCAACGCAAAATCAGCATGTAGGCGGGGCATTTTAGTCGTATTCGGCTATGAAGCTTAATTCTGGATATTGGGGCACCTGTCTTCCTTCGCCTTTTTGTGGCATAACCTCAAGCCTCAAAATTTTGCATGTACCAACAACATCCTCCATGTTTTCTTCGATGATTTTGGCGTATTCAATGTTTCCAGCGTAAACCCTAACAAACTTTATGGAAGCGTTTAAAGGCTTACGCTTCTCGGCTTTATCCCGCCTAATTTCAGCTATCAACGCAACCAGCAAGTCGCCAGCCCTCTCAGCTTCCTCGTCTATCTTGGCGGGGTCTGCCTCCGGCCATGGCGTAACGTGTATGCTTTTCACGCCCACATCCTCGGCGTACATATGCTGGTAGATTTCCTCTGTAATGTGGGGCGTCACGGGCGCCAACAACTGTAGTATGCGGTATAAAACCGTGTAAAGCGTGTGCTGGGCCGCTTTCCGCTTGGCTTCGCCATAGATTTCCGGCCTGTAAAGGCGGTCTTTAACAGCCTCAATATACTGGTCGCAGAAAACATGCCACGTAAAATTGCGAGCCTCCTCCACAGCTGTGTTGAACTGGCATTTTTCAAAGGCTTCGCTAACCCGTTTCGTCAACTTTTCAGCCTTACTCAAAATCCACCTGTCTAAGAGTTGAAGTTCAAATTTGTGTTCTCCGCTTGGCCTGTAGTCTTGCAGTTGAGTGCTTACAAACCTTGCAGCATTCCAGAGCTTTGTTAAGAAGCGCCGTCCATACTCCACATCGGGCCAGCGGAAGGGAATATCGGAGCCTGTTGCCCCGCCTGCCGCCGCCCACTGCCTTGCAGCGTCTGCACCATACTTGTCGAGGACTTCTGGGGTTGCCACGTAGTTTTTGAGGGATTTGCTCATTTTTCTGCCGTCGGAGCCGAGCACCATGCCGTTTATGAGGCAGCTTTTGTAGGGCTTCTCGTCGAATAGGGCCAAGTGTCTAACCATGAGATAATAGGCCCAAGTGCGGATGATATCAACGCCTGAAGGGTGCAAGTCTGCTGGAAAAAGCCTCCTCCAGTCCTGGCGGTCAGGCCAGCCAGCATGCACAGCACATGTTATGGACGAGTCCATCCAAGTGTCCAACACGTCTTGCTCTGGAATGAATTCTCTGCATCCGCATTTTGGACAAGCATCTATCCGCGGTTTTTCAAGCTTTGGGTCTATGGGAACCCAACTTTCGTCGGCTAAAATTGTTTCACCGCATCTTTTACAATACCAGATTGGTATGGGTGTGGCAAAAACTCGTTGGCGGCTTATCACCCAGTCCCAGTCCAGCGAACGCGCCCAATCTATGAGGCGGTACTTCATGTAGTCCGGATACCAGACAACCTCGTGGGCTTCTTTTTCCACACGGTCTGTCAGCATCCTTGTTTTCATAAACCACTGTTTGCGCTCCAAAATCTCTATGGGGGTTTCACATCGGTTGCATATGCCTATTTCCTGCTTTATCGGTTCAACTTTCTCCAATAGACCCGCTGCTTTCAAATCTTTAACTATGGCTTTTCTGGCTTCTTCAACCGTTAAACCCTCATATCTTCCGCCGTTCTCATTTATCAGCCCGTTTTCAGTTAGGATAGTGATTACGGGCAAATTGTGCCTTTTAACGGTGCGGACGTCCTCCTTGTCGCCGTAAGTGCATATCATGACAACACCTGTGCCAAAAGACGGGTCTACAGCATCGTCTTGAATTATTTCCACACTGCGGTTCACAATCGGCACTGTTATGCGTTTTCCAATATACTGGTTGTAGCGGGTGTCCACAGGGTTTACAGCCACAGCCACACATGCCGGTATAAACTCTGGGCGGGTTGTGGCTATAAGCAAGTGTCCGCCGCCACCTTCCAATGGAAAGCGTATATAGTGAAGTTTGCCCTCCCGCTCCTCATAGTCTACTTCAGCGTCTGCAATGGCTGTTTCACATCTTGGACACCAGTTGACTGGATGCGTTCCCTGATAAATGTAGCCCTTCTTGTATAGGATTATGAAGCTCAGTTGGGTGTGCCTCCAATAGTCAGGGTTCATGGTGCGGTATTCCGTTGTCCAGTCAACGCTGCATCCTAGGCGGATAATGCCCTCCTTCATTATGGCAATGTATTTTTCCACAAGCTGCGTGCATAAACTGCGAAACTTGTCCGGCGGCAAGTCCCGCTTCTGAATCCCATGCTCCTTCTCCACTTGAACTTCTATGCCCAAGCCATGGCAGTCCCAGCCCTGCGGAAAAAACACGTTAAAGCCCCTCATGCGCTTGTAGCGGGCAACAATGTCAAAATAAGTCCAGTTTAAAACGTTTCCCATGTGGAACTCGCCCGAAGGGTAAGGCGGAGGCGTGTCAATGCTGAAAGTCGGCCTTGAAAAATCGTTCCAGTCGAAATGGTAAATGCCCCAGTCTTCCCAAAGCTTCTGCCACTTGCGCTCAACAGCCAATATGTCAAACTCTTTAGGCAAAGGCCTCATACAGCAACATCCTACAAACTTCAACTTTAGGAAAAATAAATATACGGGTAGATAACAATTACTCCGCTCAAGGGTTTGGGGGAGCTGGGCGGTGACCCGGCTGAGAGGACCGCTGAGCGCGGTTTACCCCTAGAACCTGATCCGGGTAATGCCGGCGGAGGGAAAACCGTGAATGAGAAAGGTTTAGAGCCTAAAATTAGTTCTCGAACCAAGATAATAGCAGAAGTCGTTACTTTTGTGGCGCTTGCAACAGCTTTAAGCTACATAAAAGTGTTCAGCCTTCCGCAAGGCGGATCCGTAACTGCTGGCTCCATGGTGCCGATTCTGTGGCTGGCACTGCGGAGAGGCCCTAAAGTCGGATTGTTTGCAGCTGCTGTTTATGGACTTGTGCAGTTGGCTGTTGAACCTTTTATAGTGCATCCTCTCCAAGTGCTCTTAGACTATCCTTTGGCCTTCGGCGCCCTCGGGTTGGCTGGGTTTTTCCGCAACCGCCCCTTTGTAGGCGTGAACGTGGGCATATTGGGCCGCTTCATAGCCCACTTTGTTTCAGGCGTGATTTTCTTCGCCAGCTACGCCCCTGAGGGGATGAATCCAGCAGTCTATTCAGCCATATACAATGGAAGCTACATACTGCCGGAACTCGCCATAAGCGTCTACATAATATTCCTGTTGCAGGAAAGCAAGCTGCTTAGGGCATTCCTCTAAAAGGGATAGCTCAATGGTTAAGTTAAAAACGGGGATTAAGGGTTTCGACGATTTAATAGGCGGGGGCATCGAGTCTGGCTCAAGGAACATTCTTTACGGCCCGCCTGGAACCGGCAAGACTGTTTTCGCCATGCAGTTTCTCTGGCAAGGACTATGCGAAGGCGAGACTGTGGCTTACGATGTTATGGATAAGCCTTGGAAAAGGCTTATCAGCTACTTCAAGTCTTTCGGCTGGGACATTGAACCGTACATTGAGAAGGGCAAGTTTATCGCCATCCAAGCCTTTCCCCACTTTGAACCTTACCCCAAAGACCCGCGGGTCATCTACTTCAGCCTAGAAGATTTTGAGAAGATGAAGCGCATTGACCGCTTGCTTTCAGAAAAGGGTGTGACAAGGTTTGCGGCTGGAGACTTCAGCGAGCAGCTTTTCGCCCTATACGATTTGAAGTACATGGAGCCCGTTGAAGACTGGACCATCAACTGGTGCCACTACGACAACATAGTCAACATTGACATCATGACGGCTGCAACCCAGAAGGACATCATCACCCAGCGGGCGACAGACCTAGACCTAAACAAGGCCCATAACATTTTCCTTTTCAGGTTTAACGAGGAAAAGTGCCGCCGAGAACTGCGCATAGTTAAGATGGAGGGATGCGAACACCCGCTGGAGTGGATTCCCTTCCGCATAACCAGCAGGGGCATAGAACTGATAAAGGAAAAATAACATGGGAAAACTAAGCCCAAAAGACCTCAAAAAACTGTTGAGGTGCATTAAAGCCGACAGTCGCGTTGTCATCCCGCCCATGGCTGGCTACGATTCAGGAGTGCATTGGATAGGCGACATGCGGCTTGTTGTCTCCACAGACCCATGCATAGGCGTTCCAACAGAATGGTTTGGCTGGCTCCTAATCCATTACGCAGCTTCAGACGTGGCGCTTTTCGGGGCTAAACCCCAATTCTGCACCATAAACCTTCTAGGACCACCAGCCACAACGCCTTCAACCTTCCAGAAGATTATGCGCCAGGCATGCAAAGCCGCAGAACACCTAAACATGGCCGTTGTGACGGGCCACACGGGCACCTATGAAGGCTTGTCAACGCTGGTTGGAGTTTGCACAGCCTACGGCCAAGTGGATAAGAATAAGCTAATAACGCCAGGCGGTGCAAGATCAGGCGACATCATCGTCTGCACAAAGCCCCTTGGCTTGGAAATAGCCGTCAACCTCGCCCTAATGAATAGAGGTTTAGCTGAGAAACTTTTCGGAGTGCAGCAAGCCCGCAGACTAGCGAAATATGTGCCGATGCAGAGCTGCGTCGGAGAGGCGCTTGCCCTTGCAGATGTTGAAGGCGTCCACGCTATGCATGACTTGACAGAGGGCGGGCTGGTGACTTCATTAAATGAGATGGCTGAAGCCTCAAAGCTTGGCTTCAGAATAGAATATGAGAGAATATCCATCTTTCCAGAAGCGCAAAAACTTGGAGAAGCCTTCGGGCTTTCTTGGCAACAGCAGCTTTCAATGTCTTCTACTGGAACCATCTTAGTAGCCGTCAGCCCCCAAGCTGAAAATGAAGTTTTAAGCGTATTAAAAAATCAAGGTTTAGAAGCTTGTCGTCTAGGAGTTTTCACGGAAGAAAAAAGGCGCATCCTTGTGAAAGGCGGAAAGGAAAGGCGTTTTCCAGAAAAGGCTGAAGACCCTTATGAGAGGATTCTCTCAGGCGCGTTGTAAACGTTCATCCTTTTTCCACGCACGAAGCCTATAAGCGTTAAATTAGCCCTTCTAGCGATTTCTATGCCTGAATCCAAAGCTGCGGCTATGGAAGCAATTATGGGTATGCCAACCCTTGCAGCTTTTAGAACTATGTCGGCGGTTAACCTACCACTTAAGGCTAGAAAACATTCGCTAAATGGTGTCTTGGCCATGGCGGCTTTTCCCAAAGCTTTGTCCACAGCGTTGTGGCGTCCCACGTCCTCGGCGAAAGCCACAAGGGTTCCATCCGCCCTGTAAACGGCGGCGGCGTGCACTCCGCCTGTTTTTCTGAAGGTTTCAGCCATGCGGTTTAGATGGTTAACGCAGTTTTGGACTGTTTCGGCTTTAACCCTAACCGTCGACTGGACGGGTTTAAGCCTCTTAAAAATTTGAGGATTGTATGGTCCTCCGCATGCTGAGGGGATTATGCGGTAAAGGCGGCTTGCAAGTTTTAGGCGGCTTTCAACATTCACCGTATGCTTTAGTTTGACGTGGCAAATACCTTCCTCTTTTATGGATATTTCTTGGATTTCCTCGACAGCCTTCACTACGCCTTCTGAAAGCAAGTGCCCCGCAACCAACTCTTTTAGCTCTTTCGGCGTGCACATTAGGGTGGCGTAAGGCTTCTTGTTTATTAATATGTGGGTGGGCGCTTCTTCAGCCACGCAATCCTCGACTTTCTGGAAGGTTTTTGCACCAGTGTCAATTTTAACTATCTCCACTTTTGTTAAATTTGATACCCCCTCTCTCTATTTTTTCAGTTCTGAAAGCACGAAGTCCACTATGGCGTCTGCAATGTTTATGCGGGTTACGGACTGCAGTCCCCGCCATCCGGGCTGGCTGTTAACCTCAACCACCAACGGCCCCCTCGGACTTTCTAGAATGTCCACGCCTGCAATCTTGCATTTAATAAGCTCGGCTGATTTCACGGCTAGTTCTTCCATTTGACCGTCAAGTTTTATAGATTCTGGACGGGCACCTTGGCTGTAATTGGTTTTCCAGCCTGTGGCAACCCGCCGCATGGCCGCAGCCACACGGCCGCCTATCACAAAGGCCCTAATATCCGAAAAGCCATGGGGCACAAACTCTTGGAGGTAGATTACGCCATGATAGAAGGAAATAGCCCTAAAAACCGTGTAGGCCACTTCCGAGTCGGTTAGGCGGGTGGAGCCAATCCCCCTAGAGCCGAAAATGGGCTTTACCACAACGTCTCCGCCAAGCTCATGAAAAGCCTTCAGGGCTTCGTCCGGGTCTTCTGTAACGGCTGTTTTTGGCACTGGCACACCATGGTCTTCCAGAATTGCCAGCAAATCATACTTGTCAACACAGTGCTCGATGGCTTCTGGCGGGTTAACAACATAAAAACCCAAACGCTCAAGCCTGTAAAGCAGGTCCATGCGGAAAACGATTTCTTCCAGTGAGCCGCGTCCAATGGGGCGGATTATTAGGGCATCCAAATCCCTTAGAATGTCGATGTTGCGCACGTTTAGGTAGGGCTTATAACCAACCCGCGCCACAAGCCATGGAAAACTAAAACACACGTATGGAATCCCACGTCTATCCAACGCCTCTCTTAGCTGAGTGGAGCTGTAAGCGTTTGGATTTCGCGTAATAATTCCAAACTTCAACTTTAATCGCCTTTAACAGCCTATCCTAACGAGAAAAGCTTTGCACACAACTTTAAAGTTTCCTATTAAAAAGGAAGGCTGTAATCTGTTTTTGATGCTATGCAAGCTGCAATGTTCTTAATCAGTATCGGTAGTTTTCTATAGATTTTGCGCTTTTTAGCAATGTCGGATTCAGATATTTCGTCTACGAAACTTTTATGCTGTACCGGATTGTCCGACACGACGTGAAATGAGAAGACCTTGAAGCCAGCCTTTTTTAGCTTCTCGATATAAATGAAAAGTTTCCATTCAACCCCTAAAAGATTCATCCGCTCGGTATAGGCGTAAAATTTTGAACCCTCAGAAGTTATTGCGTCAATGGTGCAAATTGTTCCCACGTGAAGGGAAACCCCATTTTTCATGCAAAATTCTTTCAGCAAATTTCTGTAAATGGAATATAGCTCCTCTGAATGTTTAATCGCCTCGTTCACGTTTTTGGCAAATGCTGAAATGGCTTGAACTGCCACGATTATGTCGCCTATCTGAACATCCTTTTTCAAGGCTTCAGCTAACCCAACCCCAATAATGTTTTCGCAAGAAAATTTTGTTAAAAGCCTAACAATATCCGTAACCTCTGAACAACCGCTGCTGGCTGCAACTACGGTTGCATCCAAATAATCACATTTTATGACTGCAAGATTCCACCATCCTTGACTTCTATTAACCACAAATTTTTGCCTAGTGATCTTTTTAAAAAGCCAAGGGGTGCCCAGTGTTAAAATAACAGTTTTCTTTACATCGCCAGGTGAACACCCAAAGAACACCTTAGCCAGCCTATCAGGGCTGTAATCCATTATCACGCTCATTTCAATCACGTGTAATACGGCTATTTTTTAATTAGCACTATTAAAAATAGTTTGATTGTCCCAAATGCGCGTCGCTCAACCTCAAAGAACTCAACGGTTTCAAATGTGCTTCTTTCTAGCAATTTATCCATGGTGGATTTCAGGAAAAACCACTCGACCTTTGAAGTAATATGTTGCAGCATACGCGTTAATGCATCTATGATTAGGTTTGTTGAAAATGCATCCATTAGGCAAAGAATTCCACCAGTTTTTAGAACACGGCGAAATTCTTCGACGGCCGACTTTCTAGCCGAAAATGTTCTGATTTCGTGAATTACGCCACTGCAAAGAACCGCATCGAAAATGGCGTCTCTGAAGGGAAGTTGTTCAAGCTTAGACTTTATGACATTGAAAGTTTTACTTATTTTCTTGCCGTACTTTAAAGAAATATCATCGATATCTACACCCACCATTTTAAAACTTTTGCGATACTGTCTCTTGAGCCTTAAGATAAACCTCCCCCATCCGCACCCAGCATCCAAAACAATACGCCCACCGCCAACATGCCTTTCTAATAACTCTTTGATTTTGAAGAATATGCGTTGTTTTTTATCAAAAGTGTCGGCGTCTTGGAAAGTATGTTTTGCAAGTTCTTTAGGACTTCCAAAAGTTTTCAAAGTTTTAGCTACATCAACCTCCTCAACAACCTTTGAATCCCTTTTTACGGCGGCTTTAAAGCTATGAAACCTTATCTGGTTCTCAAGCTCGAAAAGCAAGCTTTGTAAATATTCGGGTTCGACGTCAAATTTTAAAACTTCACATTCGAAATCTCTCAAATAACTCCTAATAATCTTTTCAGCATTTTCATCAAAATTTAGCTGAAGCAATGACCTCTCCTCTATAGATTAAAATTTATGAACGTGTCTTATTAATTCCGTAGCGTTTTGCATTTTTTGGGAAAGCTGCACTAATAAATATGCACCGTTTACGTTGAAGTAAGGCGGTCCTTTCCGCGAGAAGAGAGTTAGGATTTTTCCGTTGTGGTCTATTTTGTAGCCTTCCATGCATGGCTCATGCCCTCTTACTAGAACCTTGACGCCAAAATTCTGCAGAACCGTGTCGGTAACTTTTTGTCCAAAGAGCTTTCCAGCGCCGCGGGGTGAGGCGCATGTTTCACTTATGGCGTCTGTTGGGTCGCTCCACAACAAGTCTTCCAAGAGGCTTTCTTGGGGATGCCTCTTGTGGGCGTAGGCTAAATCGTCCAGTGTTTTTGCTTGGGGTGGCACGCCGCCGTGCACCATGAGGTAGCGTTCCTCCACAAAGACGGCGTTGTATAGGCAGTTGAAGAGCTGGCGTATACGCTTGTAGGCTTTTTCCCATTCGCCGCCAAACAGCGACTGAAACTGCCACGGCAAGTCATGGGGCGAAGCCAAAAGGTCTTCTGGGCCTTCATGGTTTCCTCGCATGAAGATTATTTGCTTTGGAAATTGCAGTTTAAGCCTCAAAAGGGTGTGGTAAACCTCCGCCGAATAATAGCCTCTGTCGCCGTAATCGCCTAAGAAAATCGCAACCGCATCCGGGTCTTCGCCCAGCCTTTTAAGGATTTGGCTGCTGTTTAAAATGTCGATTAGGCTTTCTAGGTCGCCGTGCAAGTCTCCAACAACCAAAGCCTTGCCAGCGGGCCTAAGCTTCACCAGCCTACCCACAACCTCAAAGTTGCCAAATTTTTCATTTTCGCCGTTAATAAGCTCAAAAGCCTCGTCGACAAGTTGACAAAACCTCTCACAAGAAGCGTCCAAGGCTTCCTTAACTATCTGCTGGAGGCTTGGCTGCAAGTTCCTCAGCCTCAAAGGATTACTTCAACTTTACGCCCGCAAAAGTCGAGGATATTCTTTTCCACTCTGGTTTTGCAGTTGCCAATTTTTTCAGCCATTTCTTTGAGGCTTTTTTCTATGGCGTCTATTTCGGATTCCACGCTTTCCAGCTTCTTTTTCAGCCTGTCTGCGTGTTCCTGTAGCTTTGATATTTCGGTTCTGGTTTCAGCCACCGCCGATGAAGCTGAAAGCTGGGCTTTGCGCAGTTTCGCCTCAGCACATTTCTTGTGGAGGCTTACAAGGGAATTTTTATCAAGAATTTCCTCGATAGCTTGTCTAGCTTTACGTTCCTTCTCCTGTTTAAGCTTAAGCTTTCCCTCAGACATCAGCTTCAAAGTTTTCAGAAGAATCTGCCTTAAAAGAGGAGTACCCAAGTCCTCTGTCGCCAAAGCTTCAAATGGGTCTGCCAAATACTCGCCTAGCTTTTTCAGCTCATCTGGGGTTAGACCGCTTCCCTCACCATGCAAGGTCAATGACTGAAGTTTTGCAAAGGCTTTTTGGAGATGCCGAAGGCTGTAGGCTGCCTCCTTCCTTAAACCGTCTATAACTTCATTTATCTTTGCCAGTTCAGCGAGGTCTCCACCCCTTGCCAGTTCCGCCATCCATCGTTGGGCATGAGCTAGCTCCTCTTCAAGTTTTGCCTTTTCACCCAAGGCCTTTTCTCTCTCTTCTTTTATAGCTGCCAACTGTCCCTCCAGCGCCTTAGTCTCCTCTATAAGTTGGAAGGTTTCCTCCAAGGTTTTAGCTTTCACATACTCCTTTGCTAGGAACTCGCTCAACTCTTTAAGGGAACCCTTCGCGTTTTCAAAAGTCCTTAGGAATTTCCCCCTATCCATTATGAAGAATGGAGAGATGCGGGGAAACCAGTTCCGCACATCCACATCCGTGATGGCGTAAGCCTTCTGGGCAACTTTAACAAACTCTTCAAAATCTTTGAAGGAAGGCTTTTCTGGAGCCCTAACCTGCTGCATCCGCTCTAAAAAAAGCTTAGCCAACTTGTTTAGGGCCTGCGCCCGCTTAAAGGTTCGCATATTACGCTTCTCAATCTCTTTCCGGCTACTATCCAAGAGCATGCGGCAAGCTTCCGTTAGGCTTTCATGAGCTTTACGCATACCACCCATAAGCTTCTCAGCCTTAGCTTGAACAGGTGTGAGAACGGAACTCGTTTGGCTTTCAAGCCAGCCCTTAAGCTCTGACAGGGGGATTTCCAAACTGGTTGACAACAGCTATCCCACTAATTGATTTTGTAGAAGCAGTATTTATTTTTCCACACGGCTGAGGCTATAAAAGTTTTACTCATTTTTAAGTAGCTACTCTTAAATAATTACAGAGTTAACAAAAACACGGGGCTGAAATGGACGCCAAAACAGTTGCATTCACATTAATGATGGGTGCCCTCGGAAACTTATTGTTCGCAGTTTCATATCACGTTGGACAGCTTGCACCTGGAGTAGCATTAGACTTTTCCTTATTAGCCGCTTTTATCGCAGGGTTCTATGGCGGTCCTATGATAGGGCTTTTTTCAGGGCTTCTTGTTGGAATTCTTCCAGGAATAATGTTTGGCCCCATGGGCATGGGCTCTTGGCTTGGCTTAGTGGGCTTGCCTCTGGGAAAGGGGTTAACGGGTTTAACGGCTGGAATTCTTGCAAGGGCTTTGAGTTTAGGGCGGAATAGGTATTCCTCTCTTTTAGCGGTTCCAACCACCCTTTTGGCTTATGTTCCAGAATGCCTCTACACATACGCCTACTTCGCATTTTTGATGCCCTTCTTCCTTGGAAGTGGAGGGGCAGCGGTTTTCATTTACTACATTTTGCCGAAAGCATTAGCAGAAGTTGTCATAATGAGCTTCTTTATGGCTGCGTTGATGGGAAACAGTGGGTTTAACAACTTCCTAAGCAGATTTTTCCTAACCCCTTCGGTTCACGCCGGGATTAAAGCGTCAGAAGCCAAATGACTCTTTTAAGGCGTTTAGATTAATTTCTCCAGCCTTTAACAAGTTTCCAGTTTTCAGGTTGTTAACCATCACGACGGCTGGCGCGAAGATATTTGGGTCAATCTTATAAAAGTCGTAGCCCGCTGCCTTAAAAATTTCCAAGAAAGGCCTTCCATAATCCTTTGAAGCTTTGGAAGGAGCCTTTTCAACAATTTTCGCCAGTTCCTCCTCGTTTTCGCAGTCCACCAAGTAGTAGGTTACTCCACCATACAAGATCGCGTCGTTGGTTCTAGCCATAGCCTTAACAAATTTCGGGTGGGCGGGCGGAATGGGGGCGCATCCCCAAGCATAAAGAATCATGTTTGGGTTTAGTCCAAGCTTTGTGAGTTTGTGGATTCCAGTTTCAACAATTCTTCCGGCTACTTGCGTGGCTCCGGCAACGCTGGCGGTCGGCGTCACGATTATGGCTAGATTCGCCTTTTCCACTTTGCAGTCTCTGGCTAGGCGTTCTACAAGCGATTCTGGTGGATATTTGTCGGTTTCCAAAACAACTATGGCCTTTTCACAATCGTCTTTGTAGCCTATCTTCTCATAGATTTCCCTTGGCTTTTGAGCTATGGCTCTAGCCGGCCCAGAGCCAATAGCAAAATAGTCGCCTTCCTTAACGTTCCATCCCGCGAACTGGGAGCCTAAAGTGGCTATGACTGGGTGGTCTGTGTAAACAAATATGGTGGGCAGTTCCAGTTCGCCATATTGCCTGCAGCCTATTCTGGCTTTTCCACACCCACCCATGCAGATTTCCGTTATTATTTTACCCGCTTGGAAGCCGCCTTTCGCGTTTATGCCGGCATCCACAACGATGGCGCTGTTCTCGGCTTTTTCAACTTTCACGCCATAAAGGTCTGGGTTTTCGCAGAGTTTTTCCAAAAGTTTCCATGCCAAACGGTTTACGCTTAAAATGTTATTCAAGACTGCGCACACTCCATAATTTTAGAGGAATTTTTCATAGTGGCTTAGGTGGGGGTTGGGTTCTTTGGCAACGAAAAGTCTTCCATGGCCATTTTCCGTTAAGTCGCCAATGAAAAGGTAGAAGGGCGCCTCAACAACTTCGCCTTCTTCAATTTTAACCCTCTTCCTTAAGCCTTCAATGGTGAAGGTGGGCATGACGGATTCTAAATGACCGCCTACAACTATTGTGCCGTCCACCATGCAGGCGCCAACCCTTGTCTCGCAGTCTTTTTGGACATAGATGGTTCCGCCATGCATGCGGAAACCAGCAAACTGTCCGGCACAACCGTAAATTTTGATTATGCCCTTCCACATGTGGGCTCCGGCTTCGCGTCCAACATTTCCATGCACAATTATTTTTCCGCCTTTCATGCCTTCAGTGCTGCCTCGGTAGGGTGCTCCCAAGTAGTCGCCGGCGTTTCCATGGATTTCTATTGTTCCGCCCTTCATCATGGAGCCAGCCCAGCCAAGCACATTGCCGTATACAGTTATTTTTCCGCCGTGCATTTCTTCGCCTAGGTGCATGCCAGCGTCGCCCTTAACAACGATTTCGCCGCCTTTCATGCCGGCGCCTATGTGTCTAACGCGGCTGGCATCGCCGTTAATCGTTATCACGGTGGTTTCCGCGGCACTTTCGGTTTTTATCTCCTCAATTTTGAAGAGTTCTCCAAGGGTTTTCTGCTTGTTCCCCTCCCAGACCCCCAGCCGCTCGATTTCTTTTAGGCTTTTTCCATGGAAAACGTCTGGGTTTATGCATTCGGCAACCACTGGCAGCCTGAACTCTTTTATGGGGTAGAGGTTCACCATCATTACACATCAGCCTTCACGGTTATCGGACTGGAAATGGCTAAATAATCCTCTGAAACTGGGTAATTTTCAAACTCAACAGTCCAATATTCCTTGAAGCGCCTTTGCATTTCCTCGTTCAACTCCATTTCGCATGGTTCGCATAGCTGAACATCCAACCACATGGTGGCTCCGTTTATGTGTTTCTGCACTTCGCCATCTTTAACCACCACTTGCCCGCCCTTAATAGTGTAGGCAGCCCGCTTAAACGCCCGCCTAACAGCCTTATACTTTCGTGAAGGATCCATGGTTTCCGGGTTAAAGTTGTATATGGCTATGTCTGCGTCCGCACCCACGCCCAAATGCCCCTTGTTTTTAAGGCCTAAGGCTTTGGCTTGTCCGGCACGGGTTACTATGGCTATTTCGTAAAAGCTTAACTCGCGGTCTATGGATGACAGTAGGCTTCTGCTTCGGGCTTTTGGATTAATCTTTTTAAGGGTGGCTTCTCTGGATTTTCTGCTCATAAGCCAAGCCACAATTCTCGGATAAGCAATAAAAGGCCCCCCGTTGGGGTGGTCTGTCGTCATCAGTATTTTCCATGGGTCTTTTATGAGCAAGGCTAGCTCGAGGCCTATGGACCACTGGGTTGCGTGGACATAGCTTTTCCGTTTATAATGGAAGGGCACTATGCCGGCGCTGGTTTCTGTTTCCACATCATGGTTGACCCACTTGTTTCCGCTTAAAGTGTAGAGTATGTACTGAAAGGGGCCGTCAGCCGTCATGGTTGTCGTATCCGTAAATATTACTTGTCCCATGTCCATTGTAACATGCGAATGCGCGTTAACGTAATTGGCTATTTCTTCAGCTCCAGATTCGAAGGTTCGCCAGTCATCCCCCTTAAAGGCGCTAAACTGGCAGTGGGTTATGTGAATGGCCGGCTTGTCGTCGTCCGCCAAATCCTCCACGCACTTCAGGGTTTCTAAGGTTGTAGTGTAGTTGCCGGGCTTGCCCAGATTATTTGTGTGCACATGGATGGTGTGGGGCAAATTTAGAAGCTTGTTAACCTTGCAGAGGCCGCGGATGATCTCGCGGGGAGAAATGCCGAAATTTGGAACCGGATTGTCGATGCTTTCCACGTTTCGGCCGAAACCCCAAGCTTCAAGTCCGCCTGGGTTAACAAGCTTTATAGCGTAGCCTTTTGTGGCCTTAATCATCCAAGCCACATGTCTGGCGCACTCTTCTATTTTGCCGTCCCGCAGATATTCAAGGACAAACCACCAGTCGCCTAAAAGCGGATAACTAGCCTTGTCAATAATTGGAATGTCGCTAAGCTCTTCATGGGTGTGCTTCGCCTCTAAAGGCGGCATGGCTGGGTCCATAACCGTTGTCCAACCCATCCTCGCATAGCGGTAGCCCGTCGTAAAAGTGGATGGAATAGAATAGCCCACGCCAGATCTTGTGACGGCGGTTTTCCGCTCAAAATCTTTGAAATGGTCTTCGGGGCGCAAAAGCCTTCCAGCGTTAACTTTTCCGCCGGCAATGTGGCTGTGGATGTCTACTCCGCCTGGCATGACGACCATTCCGGAAGCATCAATTTTTTTGGCTTTGCGCTCGTTGACTTTCTTCACTATTTTGCCGTCTTTTATGGCTATGTCCATCTTTTCGCCGTCAACGCCGTTAATTGGGTCGTATATGAAGCCGTTTTTTACGAGTAGTTCCATTTTAGGCTGCCTCCGCTTTTTTTCGCTTTATTTTTCTAATTTCAGCTAGGATTCTCCTCAAAATTTCCTCGTCTGGCAGTATCCCCCTAGGCGGGTTGACAACTTTTTTGAGGGGGATGGGCACGTGGTCCATGCGGTAGGCTGTTCCTTCAGCCTCAATTCCCACAAAAGCTGATGGAATAAGCACGTCAGCCATTTGGGCCGTAACATTCATGTGAGGGTCAATAACCACAAGCGGATTTTTAACAAGGTGTTCAGCCGCCTTCCTTGGAAAGTTTGAAACTGGGTCAGAGGCCACCACTAGGGCGGCGTCTGACTCTCCGCGAAGCAGAACATCAACAACCGAGGTTTCGCCTGGATTGTACCTTGGATAACCCAGTGAGAAGTCGACGGCGTAGGGGTAGCCCGTCTGCCAAGTGAAAACCGTGTTGGCGCCAGTAACGTTGAAGTGGCCCCGCATGGGCATTATGATGAACTTTGTCCGCATGTTTAAGTCCCGCACCAGCGAAAGCGCTGCGTCGATGTTCCGCAGTTTAGCGCCGCTCATGGTTAAGCCAAGCCCGAAGAAAAGGGCTCCAAAATTGCAGCTAACCATGGCGTCCGCAACCTCCTCCAAATACTCCACTGGAACACCTGCAACACGATCAACTTCAAGTTCATGGTCGCGGATCAAAGCCCTAAAAGCTTGAAGAAGTTCGTAGTCTTTGCCCGGCTCCACTTGCACAAAGTAGTCTGCCATTTCAGCCGACTTGGTTCGGCGGACATCAATGACTATTAGCTTCCTGCCCTCCCTTGCAATGGATGAGATTGGCTTTAACTCGATTTGTGATGAAAGAGTTGGCGGCTTTTTAAGGATAAGCCTCTTAACGGCGCTTTGAATCTTCTTCCTTCCAATCAAAGCCTTAACCTTCGTCACGTAGCTTCTCCACGCGCTCTTTTCGAAACGCCCCTCTGAAAAGGCTGTGTAGCGTTCTATATGCCTCGGATGTGCGCTCCAAGGATTGCTTCCCCAATAAACGATTAAGTCTGCCCTATGCCTAATCTGGCCCAAAGTGCATGATGGGATGCCAACGTCTTGGATGCTTAAAATTGATGGGCCGTGGCAGACAACAGAAGTGTTGTCTATTACGCCTCCAACTTCCTCGGCTAGTTCTAAGCCTACGCTTATGGCTTCACAGCTTGTGTTGCTCCAGCCATAAAGCACTGGATAGTTGGCTTCAGCCAAAATTTCAGCGGCCCGCCTAATAGCCTCTTTAAGTGTTGTTTTAACAAGTTCGCCGTTCTTCCTTATCATAGGCTTTAAAACGCGGTGCTCGCAGCAGTAGCCCAAAAACTTGGCTTCACACATGGCACAGCCATTCTTAACCTTAACAATTCTATTGTTTTCTATGGTCAACTCTATATCGTCGCAAAGGCTTCCACAAACAGGACAAGTTACAGCCCTAACAACAGGCATCCTTTAACCCTTCCTAAACTGTGTTTTGAGCAGTTCCTCCAAGCCGAGAACAGACTTGTCCGTGGCTGGCTCCACGGTGGCTGGAATCCCCTTGAAAGAGGGCATCCCAATCCCATGGGTTTCAGGGTCCACTATAACGTTTGCCCACGGACCGTACGGAATAAATATCACGCCTGGATGGGGCGCCCTTAAGGATTTTTTGGCTTTAACCACAACGGAGCCGAAGGCTGTGGAAACTTGAATGTTGGCTCCGTCTTTCACGCCGAGCTTTTTCATGTCCTCTGGGTCCATGAAGCATATGGAAACGCTTTCCACATATTCCTTCGAGGATTTCCCATGCTCTTTTCCAACGCCTTGCTCTATTGTGCGCCCCGTGATCAGCGTAACTTTCAGTTTGGGTTTTTCACTCATTGGTTAACCTCAAGCATGCTTTTATTAGGGGCATGTATTCTTGAAAGCTACATACAGTATTTTCAATCCTAATTAATTTATCCCTTCAAGGAGGCTTGGAAAATCATGTGGTTTTGGCTGCTGGAGCAACCAATAGCGCTAGCCCCCTCTATAGTTTCTGCTTTTACGGTTTATAACCGCTAAGAATTGTTAGGGCTAGGGCTGCGGCGATTATGTCGGCGGTTGTTCCAGGATTTAGGTTATTGCCGTCCAATCTCAGCACAGCGTCAAACTTTTGGAGCTTCTCCCTTCCAGCCGCCGTTTTAAGCCCACCACTTTTTAGAATTTCTCCGGCCATAGCTGAAATTTCCCGGGCTTTTTCCAAGCCAACTTTTCTGGCGATAAACGTGTCGGGGTAAGCTGCCAAAACCTCTAGAAAAGTGTGAATCACTGCCCTGTTTAGGTCTCCATCTTCTTTAAGATATCGCTTTAAGCTTGGGTAGGCGAAATCAAAAGTTACTGGATAATTTTTAACCCATTCCGAGCAGACGGTGTCGTAGGCTGAAGCTATTTGGAAGACTTGGTGAAGGGTGATTCTCTCTTTAAGAATTCTCTCAGTGGAAGCTGGGTCGTTCACGTCTAGGTCCGGAGCTTTTCCAAGACCACTTGGCTTGGCAATTTTAACCGCTTCGTAGACGGCGACGGCGTCTTCAGGAGTTGTTGCCTCAACAACACGCTTTAGATTCCGCCTCAAAATGGATAGCTCAAAAACACCCCTTTCCGCTGGAGTCATGCCAGCCGCCACAGCTAAAGGCGCAAAAAGAATAACCGTGCCCAGCAACGTGTTTCCTCCGCTCTGCCAACGGCTAATTTCGGCAACACAGTCCCAAATAACACGTCCAACGCCAACCTTTTCCAAGCAAATTTCGCCATCAGCAACAGCCGCACCCCTTTCGGCGGCAAGCCTAAAATATGGGCCGGCAGCCACCGCAGAAGCCAAAAAATGCATGTGATTTGTGCCTTCAAAACCCACAACAAGGTTGACGTTTCCAGGCTTGTCGGCGCTAACCTCTAAGAGGATGGCTAGTTCTAGGCATTGAGCCACATAAGTGGCTTTATCGAAAGCGAATGTTTGCAAAGGCCACACCTTTTTAAATGTATGGTTGCATGGAAAGACTTATTAACGTTGTGTAAAAAATTACACAGCAATAACCAAAAATACACAAGGTGAAAAGTTTGGCAAGCACTGAATTATCCGCCAAAAACGTGGCGCTTTTAACAATTTTCGCCGCTCTCTCCTTCATAATCTGCAAGTTCATACCTGGAATACCAATAGTCGGCGTTCCAGGAGCAAGTATAAAATTTGATGCAGCCGTGGCCCCCCTCTATGGGATGGTTATCGGTCCATATTTGGGGTTTCTAGCAGCCTTGATAGGCGGCTTAATTGCCGCGGGAAACCCCTTCAGCGTTTTAACATCCTTCTGCACGGCGATTTCAGCCATGGTGGCTGGTTTCCTAACATTGGACAAAATCTCAAAGAACAGTAAAATTCAAGGGTGGCCAATTTCCGCAGCAATCCTAGCTGCTTTGATAGCCGGATGGTATGCCACATGGGTTGGGCAAAAAGCCATATTCTATCCAGTCCTACATTTCGCGGGCTTATTCGCCATCTTAATCACTCGGGGCTGGGTTGCAAACTCGTTCAAAGAAATCGGGGTAGCAAAAGAAGGGTGGCAGTTTAAACCGGCATCCATACTTTCCGGTGTAATTTTATTCGTTGTCGGCTACATGTTCACAAAACCATATTTAAATGAGGCAGTTCCATTAAACTACCTTTCGCTTCCCATATACATAATAGCGGCAATCCTCATCCTTTACGGAGTATTCGGAGCCGGCAAGTTTTCCTTCATTTCGTCAGTTTTCCTAGCCAGTTACTGTGGAATAATAGCCGACCACATGCTTGGAAACCTAATATTCATAGGGACAATAGACATCCTCATCCCGCTCAGTGTTGTAGAGGAATATTTCCTAAAACCTTTGGGACTACCGGACGTCCCCTCTCTGTTCATGTACATGGTTCCAGTTTCAGCCATCGAAAGAATACTCATGACAATCGCAGCCACAATAGTAGGTGTGGGCTTGATCTCCGGGCTTCATAAGGCTGGCTTAATCTTCAAGAAACAACAATAAAAATATCCGCATGAAATCCATTTTTAACCCTTGATGGAACAACAATTCCGTGAAGGAGATTTCATAGAAACCAAGCACGGTCTAATATTCGATGTGAAGGGGCTGGTTCATCCACCAAATATGGTAATAGCCTTCATAAGGTATTATCCAAGTAAGACTGGCGAAAGAAGAGGGAAAAAACAATCTTACGAGAAGGTTTACTCTCTTTCTAGGCGTTATGAATGGCTGAAAAAGAATTTTCCAGAATATTTGGTTTACGACCAGGTTTTCGACGAGGTTTTATGCGAAGTTCCAATCATCGACATCAAAAAACACTATGCCCCCGTTAAAGTGCTTGAAAGAATTCGGAATAAGGAAAACCCAGATAGTTTAGAATATATGATCTTGGAGATGGCCTCCATGCTCAAATCATCCACCCGCATTCCTTGGAACACAATTGGAGCTTCAGGCTCTGTTATGGTGGGCTTGCACACGTCAAACTCCGATATCGACTTAGTTGTTTATGGATCTGAAAACTGCAGAAGGGTTTACTCGGCAATTAAAACCTTATTCGAAGATTCCCATTGCCCGTTGAAACCGTACTCGTTGGATGAGTTAAAAGGGCTTTACGATTTTCGTTCGAAAGACACGCTTGTAGGCTTCGAGGATTTCGTTAAAACTGAATCTCGGAAAGTTCTGCAGGGCAAGTTCATGCAGAGGGACTTTTTCATCCGTTTTGTGAAAAATTTTGGCGAAATAACTGAAAGGTATGGGGATGTTCACTACAAGAATTGTGGCTATGGAAGGATTGAGGCGGTTGTTGTTGACGATTCAGAAACCATTTTCACTCCGTGCACATACAAGGTTGAACACGTGAAAGTTGTTGATGGGCCAAAACTTCAACCAATAAGGGAAATAGCCTCGTTCCGTGGGAGGTTCTGCGAACAAGCAAGAAGCGGCGAAAGTGTTTTGGCTCAAGGAAAAATCGAGAAGGTTGTGGACCGCAGAAACGGCAGCGAATATTTTAGGCTTTTGATTGGGAACAAGCCCTCAGACTACATGATTTTGAAAAGTTAAGCCAAGGTTCGAACAACTTTTAGAATTTGCTCATAGTACCTTGGACCATAGGTAAGCGTTATCTGGTGGAAGCTTCCGTGGACAGTTTCAACTTTTTCAAGGTTTCCCTCCGCATAAACGGTTTCGCCCTTCCAGGCTTGCATTCTAAACTCTTCAAGGTAGGAGACAACCCTCTCTAAATTGCCAATCCTCCGCCCTTCCACAATTTGTAGTGGCTCCACTTGGTAAATTGAAGGCATGTAAGGGGCTTCCAAATCATCCTTTACGCGTAGAAGGGCTTTAATCCAGCCCATCCAAGTGATTTTCTCGGTTTCGCCGTCCTCGCCTTTTATTTCGCTCCGGCTTTTCACCGGTTCAAACTCGACTTTTATAGTTCGCCCAGAAGCCTCGTCGCGGAAAACTCCGTAAATTAGTTTGCGTCTTTGGTGCCACACAAATTCCTCGCGGTTTAGGTTCTTGTAGCGCCAAAGCTTCCCTTTCACTGGCGAAGTGTCGGCGAATTCGTTGGAAAAGCCTGAACTTTTGTCGCTGTAGAGTTCTTCGAGAGTTTGCCTGATTTTCTCCAAATTTTCCCTACCGTAAACAATTAGGTCTATGTCCGAAAATTTTGGGTGGTAAAAGCCGTGAAGCAAAGAGCCGAAAACCCCGAAATTCTCCAAACTAAGCCCAGTGGCATGCACCGTCGCCTCTAGAACTTTTTGCATGGCTTTGATAAGCTCGTCTTTTGGTTCAGCTTCTAAAAGCCTTTTTAGGGCTTGTTCTGGCAGCCGAACTTCTGCAATGTCCCCTTTGTGGACGCCTACAACCTTTTTTCCAAGAGGCTTATGGAGAATCATGTGTTGTGGAAACTTTTTCTTTACGAAATGCCAGCCTTCATCCTCGTAAAACTTGTAGAAGACACGTTTTCCATCAGTCCTAAAAGCCTTGGGGTTTTTGGACTGGAACAGCTCTGCGGGAGCGTATTCCAAGTCGCATATATAGCCTTCCGGCGGGTGGGTGTAGCCGAAAACCCTGAAGATTAAGCCTTCACGGGTTATTATGGCGTCGCGGTCTCTCAGCCTTAAACTGGCCAAATGTATTCTTCCTCGCTTTCCGCAGTGCCGACAACAACGTGATATGTGATTTTGCCAGTTTTCGTGTTTTCAACCCGTTCCAGCATCCCTGAAACTTCTATGTGCTGGCCTTTTCTGGCGACGTTTCTATAGCATCCAATCATGGAAACAACAGCCTCTGGAAACATTTCTCTTGAAAGCGCCAAGCCGCCAATCGGTGTGTAGCCTTCAATTTTGTAAATGGCTGGGCGGAACATGGCTCCGCTGTCGTCTCTGACCTTGCAGCGAAACTTAACAGCAGTTATGGGCGTGTATTGGCATTCGCCATACCTTATGGCGACTTCTTCTGGCTTGCGTATGGCATTATACATGAAAACCTTGCCCTTAAAGCGTCCCTTAAACCGCCTTGCAGCATCTAGCCTATTGTTAAAAACATAGCTTAACAAGCCTTCGCCGACAAGCTTTTCTATGGAGGCTTCAACACGGCGGAAGTTTTGGCTTCCATACACAACAATGTCTATGTCAGACTCGGCGGAATGCATGCCCAAAGCTACGGAGCCGTGAACCCCAAAATCCTCCAGTGGCACTCGGGACTCGCTGGAGACGAGATTAACAAACTCCAAAGTAAGCTCTTGAAGCGCATCTCTGTTTTTGGATTCTATTAGGGTTTTTAGGCGTTCCCTTGGAACATAAACCTCAACAATGCGGTTTAGGGGCGCGCTTATCACTTCCTTCCGCCTAAAAGGGCAGAAGTAAACGTATTCCGGAAAATTTTTTCTAAAAACTTGGAGAAAAGTCTGATAGTTTTGGGCCGTGTAAAGTTTTTCAGCTCGGAAAAGTTCTGTTTCGCCTAGCCGCCAAGTTCTCTCTAAAAGACGAATGTTGAAAAGCTCCTTAAAACGGGATGGAATATACTTTAGGAAGGCGAAAACACGGTTTTCTGGATGCTCGTACCCGAAAACGTTTAGTATGAAGCCTTCCCGCGTAATGAATGTGTCTCCATCCATGGGTTTCCAGTCGGCCAACTTTGCACTGGCAGCCGTTTCTAAACACCTTAAAAGAGTTTTAGCTAACTGTTTAAAAAGCGTAACGTTGGTGAAAAGCAATATTTAGGATAACCTTTTCTAAAGGAGAATTTGAAGGTGGCAGAAGTTGAGCCTCCATTTAGAGTCCCATCCATACGTTGTTTTTCTCCCAGCAGAGCAGAAAGACAAAATTTTAAGCGCCATTTTCGGCTCTAAGGCTTCCCTTGAAATTTTAAGATTCTCCCTTAAACAGGGAATTGACAGAAAAATTTACCAAAAGGACCTTGTTAGAAAGCTTGCCTACTCCAACAAAACGATAATAGAGAACTTGAAAACATTGAGTAGGCTTGGCGTTTTAACCGAGTACATGGAGAAAGCCGAACATGAGGGACGCACGGTTTGGGTTAAAGCCTATAGGCTTTCGGATATTGGCAAGTGGTTCGCCCTCCTAATAGCTGAGGAGAAAGAGCTTTCCGACGGGGAAAAGGCAGAAATACTTCAAAACATTTTCAGAAGCTACATAAGATGGGTTAAAAACCTCTCGGAAAAACTCCACATGAGCAAGGAAACCTTCAAGAAAATATTTGATGAAGAGATGAAAGGATGAAGAGGCGTAAACCAGCAGTCATAGCCGTCATCGGAAGCAAAAGCTCTGGAAAAACCACGGTCATAGAAGCCCTAACAAAAGAGTTGACTAAAAGAGGCTACAGGGTGGCGGCTGTAAAGCACATCCCAGAAAAAGACTTCACAATAGACACGAAGGGAAAGGACACATGGCGATTCGCCAAAGCAGGCGCAAAAACAGTGGTTGCCATCTCGCCAACAGAAATTTCAACCATAGAAAAAGTTGACACCGACAAGTTGACCCTAAAAGATGCCATGGAAAGGTGCAGAGGAAACGACATCGCCATAATAGAGGGTTTCAGAAAACTTTTAGGAGAAAACATGAACGTTCCAAAAATCGTCACAGTAAAATCCGCCGAAGAGGCCATGGAAGCCGCGAAAATCTTCAAACCAATAATAGCCTTCACTGGACCCTACAAGTTGAGGGAAACTGTGCCAAACGCTCCTTACCTAGACGTTTTTGAGGAGAAAGATAAGCTTGCAGATTTAGTTGAGGAGATTGTTAGAAAAAGGAAGGGAAGCTAGGCTGAAGAACCCTTCCGGAGGTGCGCCCCCTTCTAAAATTGTGGGGTTTGGAGATTCCGTAGGGGGAGAAGGGGAGAAAGGAGAGCTCAAAAATTTAGAAGAGGGGTCTCCAAACCTTTCCACTGGAAGGGCGCTCCTATAGGGCTTTGAAGGCTTCAAACCATCGATTGTAAAGGGCTAACATGTCAAGGGAAACGCTGGGTTTCCTCTCCTCCAAGATTTGCCTAAAATCACTCATCCTCAAAGGTCTAGGCTTGGCAAGCTTGTTGGCAGCCTGTCCGGACTCGAAGAATTCTCCTATCACCTTCAAGTGGGCTGCTTGACAGACATCTTTAATGTCGCTTCCTGAGAACCCTTCAGAAAGCCTAGCCAACTCATGCAAGTCCACATCCGGAGCCAAAGCCAAATTGCTTGTGTAATGTTTAAACATCATGAGGCGGGCGTGGTGGTCTGGGAGGGGCACAAGGATACGTTTTTGGAAACGCCTAATGAAGGGCCAGTCCAAGTCCCACGGCTTGTTCGTGGCGCCGATAACATAAACGTGAAGATTCTTGCCCTTGTCAATTATGCCGTCCATCTCCTTCAAGAACTGGTTTCGCACGCGGACTTCTCCGCCCACCTCATTGGAATGCTTCCCCATGAGGGAATCCAACTCGTCGATGAAAATTATGGCGGGTTTCTTCTCCATAGCTGACTTCCTGGCGGAGTCGAAAAGCCTCGCCACATTCTGCTCCGCCTCACCCAACCATTTAGACATTATTGAAGCAGCATCAACTGAAATGAAAACTGCGTCAATCTCCGTGGCGGCAGCCGCGGCTAACAAAGTTTTCCCACATCCGGGTGGCCCGAAAAGCAGAATGCCCCTAGGCCAGCCCAGCGGGAACAAGTCTGGTCTTTGAACTGGGTAGATTATTGCCTCTTTAATAGCCTTTTTCGCAGTGTCAAGGCCTATAACCTCTTCCCATCGCACATTGGGCTTTTCCTTCACAATTAAGTCTTCGTAGCTGGCTTTCTTTTCCTCGCCGGGTTTTGCGCCTTCAACAGCTTTTGGCTCCCCTTGAGGCTCTGTTGGCCCAACGGCCCCCTGCAGCACTTTTATCCTTTCCTGGTAGGCTATGGCCCTTTGAATGTAAACCTTGTTCAGGCTGTATTCTGGGTAAAGCTGCACGAGCTTCAGAAGTGTTTCTATGGCTTTCTGGTACATGGTTATCGCCATGCCCTTGGCGCCTTGCTTGTCTAGGCGCACGGCTTCCAATGCGTAGTTTGTCGCAGATTTTTCAAGTTCTTGTGAGGCTTCCATGAAGGCTTCACCTTTTAGCTTCAATTTTCACCTTACCCTTGGCTCCCAAACTCTGCAGGGCCTTCTCCACCTCTTCATAGGAAGCGCCTAAATCTCGGGAACAACGAATAAGGTCTATTTCGCCACCGCTTTTCCTAACGTATTCCAGCAGGGCGTCTTCAAGGGAGGGTTTTCCAACCTTTAATGAAATTTCCTGAATCTCAGCTTTTCTGAAGGAAATGAGGTTTTCGGAAAGGCTCTTTTCGCTTTCAACTCTTTCTCCCCCAACAGTTTGGGAGCAAGCTGCAGCCAAGGCAACCATCTGCTTAATTTGAGTCCTAGCCTGCTCAAGTTTGGGCGCCTCCGGCGCAGCGGGCGGTTCTGGAAGCTTTTCAGCCAGCCTCTTTTCAAGAAAGCTTGAAACTTCATTGAGAATTTGCTCTCCAGCCGGTGTAACCTTGTCCACAGGTATCATAACCTCGTCGGCGGATATCTTCGTCGAACAAATTGTTTCCCCTATCACATCGTTTATTTCGCTGAGTTCTGAGGAAACTTCCGGCAAAACCTCGAAAAGCTGCTTTGAAACACTTTGAAGAGTTCTTAAAGCGGGTTTTAAGTCTATAATTATGTCACTTAGCTCCTTAACCGTTTCAAGGCGGAGGATAACCCTTTCAATGGCCAGTTCCACTTGTTGGAGAAAGCTTATTAGTTTACGGACCTCCGCCAGTTCGTTTGCACATATGGCGGCTCTTTCACGGTTGTTAGCTTTCAATGCTGTTACACATGTTTGGAAAAGGCTTTTGTCCCTTTCCTTAAGCCTCAGGGATGCTTGAACCACTTTCTGCTGTTGGACTCGCAGCTTATAGACTGATTTTGTTATGACTTCTCGTAGTGGTGGAGGGGGTGTCGCAAAAGGGTTTTTTATTTCTGCTCCCTCCGCCCGCTACGCCTTTTTAAAGGCCCTAGATGCTGGATTCGTCTGCTTCTTTCACGTAAACTACAACGGGGGGCTCTGGAAGAACTGGAGACATGGGAGCCGGGGCTTCTTTGGCGAAAGCCTTGGATGGGGTTTCTCCCAACAAAATGTTTGAAAGCTTGCCTCTTAGGCTTTCAAAATCCGCCTTTTCCGAATTAGCCCGTTTTAGGCATTCCTGTATCCTCGAGAAAGCCGCCTGATAAGATTGCTCGTCGATTTCCCCTATTTCATGCTCCACTTCCAGATGGACCAGCGCGTAATTAAGCTCTCTAATTTCGTTTTTGCATCTTTCAATTTCTTTGTCGATTTTTTCCATCAGTTTTTGGGCTTCTGTTTTCAGCTGGTTTAGGGCTCCTTCAAAACTATTATGCAAATCCTCATAGACTTCTGGGGAAATCTTCTTTTTCTCTAAAAGCTCTTTTAGGGCTTGGTCTTTCCGCCATATTAGCGGAATCTGGTCGCAGAAAACTTCTGTTTCATATTTTATGTTTGATAGGTAAATAACATCTGAGCCTTCAACTTTTATGCTTCCAGCAGGGTATTTCACGAAACTTCCGTCGCTGTGTTTTATGTAAACGTGTTCTGCTCCGCCGTTGGGTTTTACAGCGAAGGAGACGACCTCTCCTATTAGGCGTCCATACTCGTCTTTAACTGGCTTTCCAAGGGATAAAAAAATAGTGGGGTCTTGCGGCATATGCACTCCTCCATTAGAGTTTAAGAGGTTTCGGTTGGGGATTTCTCTGGCAAAGGCACTTGGGGTATTCCAGCTGGAAGCTCTGGAAACTTCTCCTTAATTCTCTGTTCGGCGACGGCAGCTGCCTCTGTTAGGATTTTCTGGGCGTCTTCGTTGGCTGTTTCAAAGTTTATGGATAAGCCTGTGCTTTGTCCAGCCTCCACTATTATTCCGCTTAAAAGGTTGCCGATTTGCCCCAGCTCCCTTTCGGCTTCAGGGAAAATGTTAGCCATTCCAGTTTTTACAGCTCTGAGGACGCTTACCGCTGGGCCAAGGGTGGAAACAACGTCTCCAAGTTCTGATACGGTTCGTAACCTTAACACAATTTGTTCAAGGGCAAGTCTAGCCTGCATTATCATCTTTTCCATTTTCCTTATCTCGGCCAACTCGTTAGCGAAAACGTTTGCCCGCGCCATGTCATGCTTTGTATAAGCGTCGACGATCCGTGCGAATATGGACTTGTCTCTTTGGCTGAACCTTTCGCTGGCTTGGTCCAACTTCTGTATTTGCAGTTCTATGCGTCTAACAGCCATGTCAAGCCGCGGCTTCAACGGCCCTGGAGGCCTCACAGCCTCCTTAATGCGTTCGGTGAAGGGTTGCTCGTCACGTCTCTCCTCCCATCTCTTACTAAATCTTTCTGACAATTTGATTCCTCCAAAAAGGCTAAAGGGGCTAGAAGAAGTCTTATACATTGTTAATATGCTGGAAATATCTACATATATACGTAGAGCTATACGTGCCGCCGGAAACCGTTTTGAGCTTTAATTTTCCAGTGAAAAGAACTGCTTTCTGTTTTCCAGAGAATAGACAAAAACTTGTAAGTTAGACTAAAAAGAGGCTTAGAATTCAATTCTAGGCTAGGTGGAAAAATGGGTGAAAGGTTAAAGGTTTTCGCCTTCGTAGCACTTCTCGGCTTCTTCGCAGGCATCATAGCAGACGTAACAGCCACCTACGTTATTCCAGCGTTGATTGCGCTGTTGCCATTCCTCGGCACATTCACAAGGTACATGCTGTCAGGGCTTGTAGGGGCACTTCTAACGCTTGTCCTCGTTAGCATATGGGCTTACATCACTGGACCATCAGAAACTTAAGCCGCTAACCCATCCTTTTTACCCCTCTTCAAAACGTTTTGTAGCAGAAGCTGTAGTGTCCGTTATGCAGTGTGCTTTTGGACTCAGGAGCGGAAAAAGTAATCATCAGCTCATCGTACCTCGATGTCATCATAGTCCACATTTAACACGGTCTTTCTAAAATTTGAGTTTTATGGAAAATGTGTGCTTTGAACATGCCATCTTTATTTTGCAAACATATATTTTTAATATTGAAACGTAAACATCTGTGTAAAAGGAGTGTTGGAGTTGGTTGACTTTGGAAAAGCAAAATATGTTTAAGAAACTTTCAAAGCGTGAATTGTTCGAAGTGTTGAGAAACATGGTGCAAGTGTACAGTTCTGCATGGTTTAAAAGTGAGTGGATAGCTGTTAAAAGGTTTGGTATTGACGGTTTTCAAGGCTCTGAATTTGCTGAGCTCTTTAAGGAGTTCGGGGCTAGGGAGGCAAAAATCCTTGTAGAACTTTCAATAGTTTCTGGGAAAGACGCTGATTCCATAATCAAGGCTTTGAATCTCTCACACTGGGCCCTTTTCGAAAACATAACTCTAGAAAAGCTTTCAAGAAACACTGTTAGAATGAGAACAATTAACTGCTCCAGACAGAATTACGCTATGAAAAGGTTAGGGATGGAGTATCCATGCAAGAATATCGGTTTTCCATACGAATCCCGCCTAGGATTTGTTAAAGCTGTAAACCCATCGGCAGAAGTGCAATGTGTCTTCTGTCCGCCAGACATCAGACCCAAAGAAACCCCGGAGGATGTCTCATGCGAGTGGATAATACGCATTCCATAGAACTTAGCAGTCATTCTAGTGCAGACCGTTTCCGGCTCAAAGCTCTTCATCGCCAAATAAGAAGAGGCACAAAAATTGGAAGAACATGTTAAAGATTTCCGTTTAAGGCTGGAAAAGGCTTCACGCTACGATGAAATATGGGAGATTGTTAAGGACACTGTGGCTTTTTCGCTGAACCAGCGTAGAGCCGGAATGATGCTTTTTCTGGATGATTTACCGCTGCAGCTTGGCGCCTACCACCCTATTGGAACAAACAACATAATATTGAACAGGCTTCTTGTAAGGGCTGTGGAGGCCTCAACCAGTTCTAGGCGAGTGGTCAACGCTTTGGTTTATAATCTGCTTCTCCACGAGTATCTCCACGCCCTCGGGCATATTTCCGAATTGAAGGTTAGGCAGCTGGTTTATCATGTGGCGAGGGAATGCTTCGGCGAAGAACATTTAGTAACAGCCATCGCGAAAAGCAGTCCATGGGTTTTGTTGAAGGATATACCGCTTGACAACATCGGCTCTTCAAGACGGGTTATGGAAATTGTTAAAGACTTTGAGAAGGCAGACAAATACATAGTCTAAAGGGCTGAGAGGTGAGCAATTAACTTTTGTGCGGCATATTCGGCTTCGTGTTGGAAAAGCCCGTTGAAATGGCACATGTCTTCAAGGTTCTTCATAGGCTTGAAAGGCATCAGTATCCAAGCGAGCCTAAACCCGTGGGAGGATACGGTGCAGGAATAGCCCTCATCACCAGTTCTGGGAAAGTCGATTTAGAAAAAGTTGGGAAAGTTAATGGCTCTCCTGCAGGGCGTCTGTCAAAGGTTTGCAGAGTAGCTCAAGCGTCGGTTTTGGTGGGGCATGTGCGGATGCCAAGCCCGAATTTCATGGAAACAGCCCACTTTAAAGAGACAGCCCAGCCTTACATGGCGCAATGTTCTTCTGGATTAAGCATTGTTTCAGCCCATAATGGCTATGTGGCAAACTATGAGGCTATTAGGGCGAGGCTGGGCGAAAAGCATGTTTTCGAATCGGAGAAGGTTGGGCTTATAGACTCGGAGGTTATACCCCACCTTTTCGAGGAACTGCTCGACGCGGAGAAAAACCCCAGCAAAGCCTTAGACAAGCTTTTCTCAACAATAGAGGGAGCAAATACTCTAAGCCTGTTACAAGTCGAAGATAAGCGGCTGTTCCTACATTTTGTCCATAAGGGGAAGACTAGAGGATTGCATGTTTGGAAAAATAAAAACGGCGAAATCATCTTCTGCTCTAGAAAAGAGCCCCTAGCTGAAAATTTCGGCCACATGCTCAACAGTGGCGGTTTTAGAGAATGCGTGTCAATTCCATATGGCGAAGAGGGAAGCTTCAAGGCAACTTTTGTCTTCGACATTCGCTTAGCAAAGGATAAGTGAGAATTCAGCCAAAAATTGTTTGGCGAAAAAGGATAATGAGGAAAGCCTCTAAAGATGTTTTTAGGCTCCTCGCCAAGCCAATCCAAGAAGGGATAATGGGGCTTGGCTTTTCTAAGCCTACACTACCTCAGGTTTTGGCTATCCCGCATGTTTTGGCTGGGGAAAATGTTCTTTTAATTGCGCCGACGGGCACTGGTAAGACAGAGGCTGTTCTTCTGCCGGTTTTCTCAAAATTTATCCAACATAAAGAAAACAATGGTAAGGGTGTGGCGATTGTTTATGTTACGCCTTTAAGGGCTTTGAACCGTGACCTTTTGAGGCGCCTATCCTTTTGGGCTTCGAGGCTTGGAATAACCGTTGAGGTTAGACACGGCGACACAGAGCTTAAACTGCGCAGAAGACAGGCGGTTTCGCCGCCCAACATGCTTGTTACTACGCCGGAAACCTTGCAGGCTATTCTTCCAGGGGCGCGGATGCGGGAGCACTTGAGCTATGTAAGGTGGGTTGTTGTGGACGAGGTACACGAGTTGGCTTCCAGCAAGCGGGGAACCCAGTTGACTGTGGCGCTGGAACGCCTAAAAGAAATAGCCCCTCAAGGATTTCAGAGGATTGGGTTGTCGGCGACTGTTGGAAATCCAAGCCAAGTCGCCCAGTTCATAGCTGGAACAAACAGAAGCATAAAAGTGGTGCAAGCCTCTCTTTCAAAAGGCTACAAGTATGCTGTTGAAAATCCAGCGCCAACAGAGGCTGACTATGATTTAGCTAATAGGCTTGGAACTTCACCTGAAGCCGCTGCAAGGTTGAGACGCATAGCCGAGCTTGTGGACAGCCACAAGTCTACACTGATTTTTGTGAACAGCAGAACGGTGGCTGAAATCCTTGGCCACCGCTTTTCCCAGCTTGGAAGGGATGACATAGCCGTTCACCACGGCTCGCTTTCCAGGGAAGAGCGTGTTCAAATTGAAGACGACTTTAAGGCTGGGGTTTTGAAGGCTATAATTTGCACAAGCACCTTGGAGCTTGGCATAGACATCGGCAGCGTAGACCTAGTCATCCAGTATCTTTCGCCGAGGCAGGTTTGCAGCCTAATCCAAAGGGTTGGGCGCAGCGGCCACCGCTTGGACATGCTTTCCGAAGGCGTTATTATAACGGCCTTCCCAGACGACGTCTTAGAGTCTTTGGCAGCCGTGGAAAGCGCCCACAACAATATAATCGAACCCGTTCTGATGCATGAAAATGCCTTGGACGTTTTAGCCCACCAAGTGGCAGGGGTATTAATGGACAAGGGAAGCATAACTGTGGACGGGCTTCTGGCCCTTCTAAGGAGGGCTTATCCTTATAGGCGTTTGGACAAGGAGACCCTCATGCGGGTGATACAGTTTTTAGCCAACCTCAACCAATTAAAATTTGACGGGGAAAAAGAGGTTTTGAGGAAAACGCGGAGGACAAGGGGCTACTATTACGAGAACCTTTCCATGATTCCAGATGAGAGACGCTATCCAATAGTAAATGTCTTGTCAGACAGGCGGATTGGCACTGTCGGCGACGAGTTTATGGCCCTAAGAGCCCGCATAGGCCTAAACATAATTGTCCGTGGAAAGGTTTGGCGTATAATCCAGATTGAGGATGAAACTGGCACTGTTTACGTGGTTCCATCCGAAGACCCCTCCGCGGCTGTTCCAGGATGGGACGGTGAGATGCTGCCGGTGCCCTTCAACCTAGCCCAAGAAACTGGAAAAATGCGGGAGGAAATCGGAGAAACCCTAAAAGTTCTGGGGAACGTCGAGGTGACGGCTGAAAGGGTTGCGGAAAAGTTTGCTGTGGATAAGGCTGCATTGATAGAGGCTGTTAGGGAGATTAAAGAGCACATAGAAGAGGGGGCGCCGTTGCCAACGTATAACCACGTTTTAATCGAGGCTTTTGACAAGTACTTGATTGTGCACGCGTGTTTCGGCGAGGTTGTCAACAGTACTCTTGGAGGTATTTTCGACGCAGTCATATCCGACATGGAGCTTATTGTAGGCTGGTGGAACGACGGTTACCGCATATTAATAGAGGCCCCGCGGAGGCTGACGCCATATGACTTGGAAAAAATGCCAGCCACCCTCTTCGGCTTAAGCCACGAGCAAGTTGAAAAGGCCTTCAAAGAGTATTTGGAGGCGAAGTTTCCATACGCGTACAAAATGAAGTTTGTCGCCGAAAGGTTCGGTGCTCTGCCAAGGGGAAAAACTATAGGGCCAAAGAGGCAAAGCCAACTGCCAGCCGTGTTTAAGGGAACTCCCATATACGATGAAACCCTTAGGGAAGCCATGCTTGAAAAAGCCGACCTTGGAAAGGTTAAGGAAATAATGCAAAGCGTTAAAGATGGAAAAATCAAAGTCAGCGTGCTGTATAGGTCTAAAGCTCCCACCCCCTTGGCTTATCACATTTTGGCGAAGTACGCCGACATCTCAGAGCTTATGGCTCCCGAACGTGTACTTTTAAGCAACATAGAGAAGATGAAGCGGGCAACAGAGGCGAAAACAGCCACATTAATGTGCATAAACTGTGGAGAATGGACCGCCGAAAAGAAGATTAAGGCTTTGTCGGAGCAGCCCACATGCGAAAAGTGCGGCTCAAGGCTTCTAGCGCTGCTTTATCCAAATCAAGAGGCAAAAAGGCTTAGGGAAATATTACGGAAAAGGCGTGATGGCAAAACTCTAACCGAAGAAGAGCTTAGAGAAATATCCCACGCGAGGCGCACAGCCGACCTAATTCTAAGCTATGGAAGAAAGGCGATTATAGCCCTAAAAGTTAAGGGCGTCGGCCCAGAAACAGCCTTCAGAATCCTTGGAAAAATGCACCCCAGCGAAGAGGAATTCTACATGGACTTGTTGAAAGCGAAAATTCAGTACTTGAGAACTAGGGAGTTCTGGGAAGACCGCGAAAACGCTTGGAGGACTTCACCTAAAACGTTATAACCGTTAACCCCAAATCGTGCAACGGTGCAAAAGTTTGACTGAGGAAGGCTTGCAGGGACAGAGGCTTAAACCCACTTTGGGGTTGCTTGACGCCACAGCCATAAGCATCGGTGCCGTGATAGGCGCAGGCATATACGTTGTTGTGGGAATAGCCGCAGGCTATGCAGGCTCCGCATTGACTGTTTCAATGATTATTGCTGCCGCGGTTTCAATTTTTACAGCCCTAAGCTTCTGCGAGTTGACGGCTTGGCAGCCAAGAGAGGGAAGCATATATGAGTACGTTTATCAGCTGATTTCGCCTTTCGCTGGCTTCTTGACGGGTTGGATGTGGATAATCTCTAACACTTTTGCTGGTGCAGCCGTAGCTTTAGGCTTTGCAAGCTATTTGCACGCCTTGTTTCCAGCTTTTCTGCCGAGTTGGACTGCAGCCTTGCTTTGCTTCTTTTTCACCGTGCTTAATTTTGTGGGAGTTCGCCAGTCAGCCCTCCTAAACAACGTTCTCGTCGCCGCCAAACTTTCCATTCTAGGATTCTTTGTGGCATACGGTTTTCTCCACATGAACCCTTCAAACTTTGCAGATTTCAACCCCTTCAACATGGGGGTGCTATCCGCCGCCTTCTACATCTTCTTTGCCTATGGAGGCTTTGCCAGAGTAGCCGTCGTCGCCGAAGAGGTTAAAAACGCAAAAAGGAATGTGCCAAGAGCAATAATGCTTTCACTACTCATCTCTACAATTGTTTACGTGCTTGTTGGGCTGGTGGCCGTCGGCCTTGTTGGAGGGCCCAAGCTTGCGGAGTCAAACTCACCCTTGACAGAGGCTATAAGCACAACTGGAAACCAGTTGGCGGCTTACACTGTTTCCGTCGGCGGGTTGATTGCCACCGCAAGCGTTTTACTGACAGCCCTTTTAGGAGTTTCGCGGATGATGTATGCCATGGCTAGGAGGAGGGACCTACCCCAAAGCCTCAGCAAGCTCCACCCGGCTTTTAACACGCCTTACCATGCTGTTTGGATTGTGGGCGCAGCCATGATTTTGCTGGTGCTTTTCGTGGACCTAACAAGGGTTGTAGCCATAAGCAACTTCGCACTGCTCTTCTACTACACGCTAGCCAACATAGCCGCGTTAAAGCTAAAAACCCCAGATAGAGCTTACCCAAAAGCAGTCTCCATTCTTGGAGCGGCAACATGCCTAGGATTTTTAGCCATTACATTGTTGGCAAAGCCGGAAGCATGGATTATAGGAGTTACCGTTTTGGCTGTCGGAGCCATCTACCACTGGTTGAGGGCGAGGCTTGCTTCCTAGACGTGTTCTAGACGCCTTCTAGATTTTTGAGGGAAAAATGCTTCACAACATCCACGTTTAAAGAGGACAAGAAAACCTTGAAAGACGCAATGTTAGAGCCGAAGAGCCTCCTAATTTCATCTGCAAATTTTGAATATTCTGTAAAGTTTTTGTGAACCGAAACCAGCAGAAGAGCCCTTCCATCCAAGCCTTCTCCAAAACATGAAAACAGAATTTTAGAGTTTTTTGAAATCCAATCGCGAAGGTCATCCGTCAAGTTTGCGGATATGAAGGTTAGGGCTACTATTTCAAAGCCGAGTTTTTCGAGGTAAGGTATCACGGTGTATTCGCGGATGTATCCTTGCTTTTCGAGGACTTTCCGCATTCGCGTTACGGTGGGCTGGGAAACCCTAACTATTTTGGCGAGCTCCCTGTCGCTTCTTTTCGAGTCCTTCATCAGCTCGTATAGCAAGTCTATAATTTTCTCTTTTGGCATAGCCTATCTTTTAACAGTTTAGCTTTCATAAAACTTTCTGAAGGGGGTTTCACCGTTTTTCTTTGCGTTTAAGCATGTTTTCAAGGATTGGACGGAGCTTCTCGTTTTCAGCTTTTATTCGCTCCCTGCCCAGAGCTTTCATCTGCTCGGTCATTTCACGGATAAGCTCCGCAAACTTTACACCTTCAGCTGCAGAAACATATTCCACCCGGAACCTTTCCGGGCTTAAGCCTAGCTTGTGCAGCATAGGCGCCAAAGCATCCATGCGGGCTTTCATCTTCCAATTTCCACTAATATAGTGGCAGTCGTAGGGCAGGTGGCATGCCGCCACCAGAACCATGCCGGCGCCAAGCCTAAACGCTTCCAATACAAAGTCTCTGTCAACCCTTCCAGAACACATGACCCTTATGGGGCGGATGGTTGGCGGATACTCAAACCGGCTTGTTCCAGCCAGGTCGGCGCCCGCATAACTGCACCAGTTGCAGAGGAAAGCCAAAATCTTGTCTTCAGGATTCTTTTCCAAGGCTACGCGTAGCTGAGCCATTATTTGGGCGTCTGTGAAGTGCATCTGTTGGATGGCGTCGGCTGGACACTCGGCAACACACGTTCCGCAACCGTGGCACATAGCAGTTATAACCTGCGCCGGCTGTTTTTCTTCGGCTTTTATCGCCCCATAAGGACAGCGTTCAGCACATATACCACACTTAGTCGAGACGTTTCTGCATTTACTCGGGTCCACAACGGCAATTATGGGTTCAATCTTCCAAGTTTTCTTTGAAAGCACTGTTGCCGCCCGTGAAGCCGCTCCACATCCTTGGGATACGCTGTAGGGAATATCCTTCGGCCCCTGACATGCTCCAGCCAAGAATATGCCATCCGTGGGCGCGTCTAAAGGCTTAAGCTTCGGGTGGCTCTCCATGAAGAAGCCGTCTGCACCCCTTGTTAGGTTTAGGATGCGGGCTATTTCCTCAGTGCCCTTTTTCGGTATGGCGGCTGTTGCCAAAACAACCATGTCGGTTTCTATTTCTATTGGCATGCCTAAATTGGCGTCTTCAGCATGGATGATGAGGTTTTTGGTTTTCGGATCTTCGAATATGCGGCTCACCCGTCCCCGGATAAAGTTTACGCCGAGTTCACGGGCGCGCTGGTAGAATTCTTCAAAACCTTTAAAGTTGGTCCGCATGTCCATGTAGAAAACGTAAACTTCAATGTCCTCCTTGTATTTCTCTTTAAGCTGAACCACATGCTTAAGCGTGTACATGCAACAGAAATTGGAGCAATATGGATACTTGTTCGTGTCCCTCGAGCCGACACACTGAATAAACGCCACACTGTGGGGCTTCTGCCCATCAGAAGCCCTAACAACTTTTCCGCCTGTTGGACCCGCCGCGAGAATAAGCCTCTCAAACTCGAGGGATGTTATCACATTCGTGTACTTGCCATAACCGTAAAGCTGGTTGTCATATGGCAGATAAATATCATAGCCCGTCGCAACAATTATGGCGCCAACTTCAAGCTCGATTTCTTCCGGCTTCTGGTCGAAGTTTATGGCTTGCCTTGCTCCACAGGCGTCCACACACTTGTAGCATTCGATGCAGTAATCCCTGTTAATCGTGTAAACAAGTGGCACAGCCTGGTCGAAGGGCACCGAAATGGCTTTTCTAACGCCTAGTCCCATGTCCCACTCGTTTGGATATTCTATGGGGCAGACGTCTTTGCATTCGCCGCAGCCAGTGCAGTTTTCGGCGATTACATAACGCGGGTTCTTCTTAATCTTAACCTTGAAGTTGCCTATGAAGCCGCTAACGCTGAGCAAGTCGGCGTAAGAGATTATCTCAATGTTGGGATGGCGGCCCACATCCACCATTTTCGGTCCTTCGATGCATATGGAACAGTCCAGCGTTGGGAAAGTCTTGTCCAACTGCGCCATGTGGCCGCCTATGCTTTCGCCCTTTTCCAGTAGGTAAACCTTAAAGCCCATTTCAGCCAAGTCCAGAGCCGCATTCATGCCGGCTATGCCGCCGCCAATGACCAGCGCCTTGTTGGTGACTGGCACCTCGATGGTTTGGAGGGGCATTAAAAGCCTAGCCTTTGCCACCGCCATTTTAATCAAGTCTTTGGCCTTTTCCGTTGCCTCTTTAGGCGTGCTGGAGTGGCACCAAGAAGAAAACTCGCGGATGTTCGCCATCTCAAAAAGGTATGGGTTTAAGCCCGCCTCCGAAACCGTCCGTCTAAAGGTAACTTCGTGCATGCGGGGTGAACAAGCAGCTACCACAACACGGTTCAGCCTATGCTCTTTTATGGCTTTTCGGATTTCCTCCTGTCCCGGGTCGGCGCATGTGTAACGGTTATCCTTCACGTAAACGACGTCTGGAATTGTTTTTGCAAATTCAACAAGCTCTTTAATGTCTATGACGCCGGCAATGTTTAAGCCGCAGTGGCAGATGAAAACGCCTATACGGAGTTCTTCGGGCTTGTTTTGAGTTTGATTTTTCTTTTCTTCCGCCATTTTATGGCACTCTCCAGCCTAATCTTTTCTCAACGGAATCCAAAGCCTTCTGAGAACCTTTAGCCTTCAACTCCTTCGTTATTTCAAGGGGGGAGGCCAGTCTTTCTAGGGCTTTGTTCCAAGCTCCAGAACGGACAGGAGTATGCATAATCTTCGTCCTTTTAAGCTCTAAGGCCTCATTTATGGGGCATACAACCTTGCATGCTCCACAGTAAACACAGAAGGTTTCGTTCGCATACACCTTCTTGTCGGCTTCGGAAAAGTAGAGGGCTCCGGTTATTGGGCAGACGTCGAGGCAGTCTCTGCAGCCTTCTGGACAATTTTCTGGGTGTATGCGAATTGTTCCATAAAAGGCCTTGCGCACACGGAGAACGCCTTCTGGACACTTGAACTCGCATATTCGGCAGCATGGACACCGTTCCTTGGCTACGTCAACGTTAACCTTCAAGCCTTCTCGTTCTTTTTCGGATAAACCCCTCAAATCCTCAACGGTTTTTCCGTCCGGCTTCTGCCATGACACCTTTATGAGGTTTAGGGGGCAAGCCTTTTCGCATTCCACGCAGTCCACGGGACATTTGCTTGTGTCAACTTGGATGTCGCGGACAAGCTGTGGGAAACTTTCCTTTTCAACAACGCTTAGGACGTGTTCCCCGTTGACGGTTACTTTTATGGCACCGTAGGGGCAGAGGATGTCGCATATACCGCAGAAGTTACACTTTTCAAGGGTTATGTCAACCTTCGCCCGCTGTACTTTACCATCCAAGCCCTTCGGCTGTTTTTCCAGTTTTATGGCTTCTTTTGGACATGCAAGGCTGCAGATTTCGCATCCCACGCATAATTTTCTGTTAAGGGTTAGCTTGTAATTTTTAACGTGTAAAATCCACTCAAGTGTTAGAGTTTCCGCATCCGCCTTTTTCAATGTTTTTAGGGGCAAACCAACCACCGAAATTTGAGTTCAACTTGATATGTGAAGATTATGCCTAACATTCACCTGCATATATAGTTTTTTAGATACACCTATGCAAAATTTAACGTTTAACTTTTTACGCAAACGGCCACGTGACATTTTAGCGCCTCGTTTCCATTTACAATTTCAATTACGTTTAATTTATATTTGAGTAACAAGCCCTCCAAGAATTTGAGGGAAAACTTCTTCTTCAAACCAGTAACCACAATAAAGGCTTTTTTGCCCGCCACCCTCATAAGTTCAGCCAAGGTTTCCTCTGGATTTGGCATGTTTTGAAGCAGCGTAACAGCGAAAACATGGCTGAAAACACCATCCTTAAAAGGCGTGTGGTCGGCGTCAGCCAAAATTAAATGCACATTTCCGAATTTTCTTGCACGACCCTTAGCCTCGTTCAAAATCCCTCTTGAAATGTCCAACCCAACAACCATTTTGGCTTTGCTAGCAACATATTCAAAGAGCAAGCCAGTTCCACAGCCGCAATCTAAAATTAGGCTTTCTGCCGTTAATTCAACCTTTTCAAGGGCTACTTCAATTTTCATCCTTTGCTCTTCAGCGTAAAGTGCATCATAGGATTTCGCCATCAAATCATAATGTTGCATTGTGTCGAGTTTTTGGCTCCACTCCGCCATTTCCGGTCTTCAGAAATCTTATGTAGCGAAACGATGCTTCTAAAGTATTTGGCGGAAAACTTGTCCAACTCCAAGCCCCTAACGGTTTCAGTTAACCCAGAAATAGGCGAGGCTGAAAAAATTGTAAGGGAAGCCCTATCCCAGCGCAAAACGCTGCTTTTGGTTGGAAACTGTTGGGTTCATTATCATGGAAGAGCATCTTCAAAACTTGAGCCGGGTGAACGTATCCTCATCATAAAGGAGGACGGGTCGCTGCTGGTTCACCGTTCAGTGGGCTATGAACCCGTCAACTGGCAGCCGCCGGGCTGCATATTCCACACCAAAATAAGGGATGGGATTTTAGAAATTCACGCTGTTAGGCAAAAGCCGCCGGAGTCTGTTCAAGTGTTCTTCGACAGGGTTCACATAGTTTCAGCCCTAAGCTTACGGGATTCCGGCGAGTTCGCATTGTACGCCAGCGAAGAGGACATGCAAAAGGCTATCCTCGCCGAGCCCTCGCTTCTGGAGGAAGCCTTTAAACCCATAAGCTTTGAGAAAAGGGTGGAGCCGGGCTTCGTGGACGTTTACGGCATAGACAAAAACGGCCGTCTAGTGGTTGTGGAGATTAAACGCAAAACGGCGGGCAAAGAGGCAGTTTTACAGCTTGTCAAATACATTGAAGCCGTCAAGAGCCGAACAAGCCGGGAGGTGCGCGGAATCCTCGTGGCGCCAAACATAGCCAAAGACGTTCAGAGGCTCCTGGAAACCCTTGGACTTGAATTTAAGGCTTTAAACCCAAAAAAGTGCGCCGAAATCCTGAAAAGAGCTGAAACAAAAGGGCTTGAAGCATTTTTGAAGGAGGAAAAGCCACCATGATAAAAAAGATTGTCCCACTGGGCTTTGACAGTTTCGGCGTCCGCTCCATGGCAACCTATGTGGAGACAAAAGACTTGAAAATCCTAATAGACCCGGGTGTTTCTTTGGCGCCATTACGTTATGGTTTGGAGCCCCATCCCCTTGAGTGGCAGAGGCTTGACGAAACATGGAATGTTATAAAGGAATATGCTGAAGAATCTGATGTGCTTGTTGTCACGCATTACCATTATGACCATCATGACCCCGATTATCGGGAGCTTTACAGTGGGAAAAACGTTTTTGTTAAACATCCAACCCAAAACATTAACTTTAGCCAGAAAGGCCGCGCCGCCTACTTCCTGGAAGCCATAAAAGGCTTGCCAAGCAAGCTGGAAATCGCCGACGGCAGGAGCTCCACGTTCGGCGAAACCACCATAACCTTTTCGAAGGCTGTGTGTCACGGAACAAACCCTAGGCTCGGATATGTGACGGAAACATGCATAAAATGCGGCGGCGAAAGGTTTCTCCACACATCCGACGTGGAAGGCCCATCATTGGAAGACCAAATCGCCTTTATCCTAGAACAGAAGCCAGACGTGCTTTTCGTGGACGGTCCAATGACCTATATGCTGGGATACCGCTACTCTTTTAAAAGCTTGGAAATATCCAACGCCAACCTTGTTAGGGCGATTAGGGAAACTGAACTGCACACGCTGGTTTTGGATCACCATTTCCTCCGCGACCTAAACTATAAAATGCGGATAAAACCAGTCTATGAGGAAGCCCAAAAGCGTAATGTGAAAGTTGTAACGGCGGCAGAGTTTTCCGGGAGAAAAATCGAGATGCTTGAAGCTTTAAGAAAAGAACTTTACGCCAAATACAGCGAAAAAGAGTTCACGGTTAAAAAGCGTCCTTTGAGGGAAGAATAATCTTTCCGCATGCGTCAAAAAGCCTAAATATGGGTTTTGACGGTTTGGCATGGGGCGCTGGTTCATGAATCTTTGGCGAGACATCCCATGCGGCGACAAGCCGCCGGAAATCCTAAACATGATTATCGAGGTTATTAGCGGTTCAAGAGACAAGTATGAATACAACATTCAATGGGAAACCTTTGTCCTAGACCGCATAATACCCTCCTCGGTGGTTTTCCCCGTGGAATACGGTTTTGTACCGCAAACATGGTTTGACGACGAAGACCCGCTGGACATTATGGCTTTAAGCTACGAGCCCCTCGAAGTCGGCTGCCTAGTCAAAGTTAGGGTTGTAGGCGCACTGATAATCGAAGACGAGAAGGGCATAGACCCAAAAATACTTTCAGTGCTGGTGAACGACGCCAGATTTGACGGCTACAAAGACATAAGCGATGTGCACCCCCACCGGCTGCGGGAAATCCAAGAGTTTTTCGAAACCTACAAGCGGCTAGAACCCCATAAATGGGTGAAGTTTAAAGAGTGGAAAAACGCCAAAGAAGCCTCAAAAATCGTGGAGTACGCCATAAAAAAGTTCAAAGAACTGAAGGCGAAGTGAAGCTTAAGCAATTTTTCGGCTGAAGGCTTCAAAATCCTTTTCTGAAAGCCAACCCTCATCCCTAAGCTTTCTCAAACCATCGCCCATAGACTTCCGCGAGGATTCGCTTTTCAGCATGTTGGCGTTTTCTCCAGCTTCTTGAATCTCTCTTGCGAAAGCTGCATCTTTCTCGATTAAAGCTGGAATCTTTTCCAAAAGAGAATTCACCATTCTAAACCTTGGAGCCAAGAGATGTTTAATCCGCGCCTTTCCAAGAGCGCCCCTAAGCTTTGCTGTAAAACCAATACTGTTGGCGGCTGAAGGTGGAAAAACCACATAACGCTTTTTCAAACCCACCTCATAGCAAGCAAGGTAAAAGGGCACGTAAACAAGGCTTAAATGTTTACGCGTTAAAGGAAAACCGAAACTGGTGAGGTTGGCTAAATCCGCCTCCCTAAGCTTTACAACATTGCCTATTTGCTGGATTATGTTCGCCGTTAAGCTTTCCAGCCTCTCCATCTCCTGTTGGTGAACTTGAATTTTCGCATCTCTGGAAGCCTCAAGCTCCAACAAGTCTTTTCGAGCCTCTTTTATCCGCGTTTCCCACTCAGCCCTAAGCCTAAAAGTTTCAGCCGACCTATTTTCCTCGATTTCCTTAATCCTTTCCTCGGTTTCTTCAATTTTCTTTTCTATTTCTGAAAGCTCCTTTTTGGCTTCGTTTGCCTTCTCTTTCCATCTCTTTTCACCAGCTGAATCGCCGCTTGCAGCGCATGATTTCGCCTCTAAGTTGTACTGCTCTATTTTTCGGAGGGTTTGATCTTTTGTCTTTTCAAGCTTAAGTTTCTCCTTTTGGAGGGGTAGAAGCTGCCTCTCAAAGTTTTTAGTCAGCTTTACCCTCTGCTCTTCATACTCCTCGTTTAGGCGGCTGATTTTTTGAGCAACAGCTTCTTCCTGTTTTCTGATTTCAGCTTCAAACTCTTCTCTAACAGCCCTTATCCTTCCGCGAAGGGTTTTGGCAAAACTTCTAGTCGTCTTATTTAAGAGTTTCATGCACTCGTTGAGAACAGCGACTTCATCTGTAAAACTCTTTTTTAAACTTTCAAGTTCCTCGAGGGCAGCTGAAACCGTTGTCTCGTCCACATGCGGGTTTATAAAAGCTGCTGAAGCCTCTTCCGCTTTTAATGGCTTCGCTTCTGATAAGTATTGGCTGAATTCGTTTAGAAAAGCGGAGTCAGCAATTAACGCGTCTAAAATGGCTTTTTTCTCCTCGCCCGGTGCTTGGAAATAGTTAAGGTTGTCCGAAAGAAAAGCCGTGTAGGTTTCCAGAGACTTTGAGCTTCTGGAAGCTTTTTCGAAAAACTCCTTAACGTCTGGAAGGCTTTTGTAGGCTATCGAGTGGGAAAACTGCTTAAGCCCGTCG